>Ga0224559_1000099_pt1 | contig 50865 bp, 27 predicted proteins | sample 714S33034metaG_FD_180676 | JGI IMG/M metagenome (GOLD analysis project Ga0224559, IMG submission 180676) | Peat soil microbial communities from Stordalen Mire, Sweden - 717 S3 30-34 | ecosystem: Environmental > Terrestrial > Soil > Wetlands > Peat | place: Sweden: Norrbotten County, Stordalen... | reverse complement strand
GTTTTTGTACTCGGCGAAGTTTTTGGCAAGGATGCAGAGGCGTTCCGCCCTGGCGCAAGGGCACGCGTTACTCTTCCAGACACAGGAGAGACCTTCGAGGCCAGGGTGAGCGATGTGCTGCCTGAGGTTGATCCCGCTACACGCATTTTTAAGCCCCGGCTGGAAGTTAATAACCCGGGATTCAAACTTCGCCCGGATATGTTCGTGAACGTGGAATTGGCGGTTTCACTCCCCCCCGGTTTAACGGTACCTGCCGATGCGGTTGTGGATTCCGGGTTGTCGAAACGGGTGTTCGTTGAGACATCAGCGGGGCATTTTGAAGCGCGCGAGGTAGAAACGGGATGGCGCCAGAATGATCGCGTGCAGATTGTGAAGGGACTGCGTGAGGGAGAGACCGTAGTAGCAGCGAGCACTTTTCTGGTGGATTCAGAGAGCAGGCTGCAAATTGCCGCCAATTCCGGGAACCCATCTCACGATGCTCCTACGGCAAAGACGGCAATGGGGCATCCGATGACTATGGATCATCGTATGAACTAATGCCCTGCCGCTCTGGGCGATGCTCTCTATGACAGGCATTCGGCATGGCCGTTTGCAAGGACATTGCGTTGAAGTGAGGCCAAATACTCCGCCTAAGTGGAGGCATTAGCAGTGATCGACCGGATTATCGATTTTTCGGTTCGGAACAAGCCGCTCATTTTTGTAATGGTGGCTATCGGATGCGTCATAGGTTGGTGGTCGATTGCCCACACACACCTGGATGCAATTCCAGATCTGGGCGATACCCAGGTTATTATTCTCTCCCGTTGGGACCGCAGTCCCGACCTTGTAGAAACCCAGATAACTTACCCTATCGTAACCGCCATGTTGGGCGCCTCTCATGTAAAGGCGGTGCGCGGCGTTTCCGATTTTGGATACTCCTATGTATATGTAATTTTCGACGACGGCATTGATCTCTACTGGGCGCGCTCGCGGACTTTGGAGTATATGGCCGGTGTGCTGGCGCGGTTGCCCGAAGGCGCAAAGACGGAACTTGGACCGGATGCAACCAGTCTTGGCTGGGTGTATCAGTACGCGCTGGTTGATACGACAGGACGACATAGCCTCGCGGAGCTTCGGTCCTATGAAGATTGGAACCTGCGTTACCATCTCAGGTCGGTTCCAGGGGTTGCTGATGTTGCGCCTGTTGGCGGTTATACCCGTCAGTATCAAGTAAATCTCGACCCGAACCGGCTGCAAGGTTATGGAATTCCTGTTTCTCAGGTAGTTAGCGCCGTTCGTGAAGGGAACAATGAAACCAGCGCGCGTTTACTCGATTTTGGTGGGACAGAGTACATGGTTCGCGGGAGGGGTTACGCGACATCCATCGATGACTTTCAGAACATCATTGTCGCCACTCCGGCCGATGGGACGCCAATTCGAGTCAAGGATCTGGGCGAAGTTGTCGAGGGTCCAGACCTGCGCCGCGGCATTACCGACCTGAACGGCGCTGGGGAAGTTGTCTCCGGAGTCGTTGTCATGCGCAGCGGAGAGAACGCTCTAGATGTTATCGATCGCGTCAAGGCCCGGCTGAAGGAGATCGAACCCAGTTTGCCGGAGGGCGTCAAGGTCATCCCGATCTACGACCGCTCGCAACTTATACATCACACCATCAGCAGTGCGCAGGAGACGATTCTTGAAGTTGTTGTAACTGTGGTGCTGATCATTCTGGTGTTCTTATGGCATTTTCCGAGCGCGGCAGTTCCCCTGGTAACCATGCCGGCAGCGGTGTTGCTGTCGTTCATACCGCTGAGATATATGGGGATCAGCGTCAACGTGATGTCTCTCGCCGGAGTTGCTATTGCGTTCGGCGAACTGATTGACGCATCGATCGTAGTGGTTGAACAGACTCACAAAAAGCTGGAACAATGGCAGAAAGCTGGAAGACCGGGCAAGCATCGCGACGTCGTATTATCCGCAGTGAAAGAAGTCGCAGGCCCAACATTCTTTGCCTTGCTGGTAATCGCGATTTCGTTTCTTCCCGTATTAACCCTTCAAGGCCAGGAAGGGCGCATGTTCCGGCCACTGGCCTACACCAAGACGCTGGCGATGGTTGTTGCCGCGGCGCTGGCCATCACTCTGGACCCAGCTCTTCGCCTGCTGTTAACCAGAATCAAACCGTTCGACTTCCATCCCGCATGGGCGTGCAGGCTGACCAATGCCTTGCTGGTTGGACGCATCCGGTCAGAAGAAAAGAACCCGATTAGCAGTCTGCTCATGCGCATTTACGAGCCCGTGGTCCGTTGGTCGCTGCGCACAAAATGGGTTGTTTTAGCAGCGGCTGCCGCGATGATTGCCTTTACCATTCCGGTGTTTCTCTCGCTGGGATCTGAATTCATGCCGCCGATGGACGAGGGCTCGATTCTGTACATGCCCACAGCCATGCCCGGTATTTCGATTGCCCAGGCGAAGCGCGTACTGCAATCAACCGATTTGATTCTTAAAGAATTTCCAGAAGTTGACCAGGTCTTAGGCAAAGCGGGCCGGGCTGAAACAGCTACTGACCCGGCTCCACTGTCCATGCTGGAAACAGTAATCACGCTAAAGCCCCGATATCAGTGGCGCAAAGTTGACACATGGTACTCCTCATGGGCTCCTGAGTGGGCGAAGCGCGTTCTTCGTCATTTCACCCGGGACACAATCACAACAGAGGAACTAATCAGCGAGATGGATGCAGCAATCAAAGTTCCGGGATTGCGCAATGCATGGACAATGCCGATCAAAGGCCGCATCGATATGCTGACAAGCGGCATTCGAACCCCTGTGGGATTGAGAATATCCGGGGATGACCCAAAAACGATCGAAGAGATTGGGAAGCAGGTCCAAGCAATTCTGCCATCTGTCCCGGGCACGCGCGGGGTGTTTGCCGAACGCACGAATGAAGGATATTTTCTGGACATTCGCTGGCGGCGAGATCAACTTGCCCGTTACGGCATTAGCGTGGAAAAGGCGGAGGAAGTTCTCAATAACGCGATTGGTGGCGACAATGTTACTACCGTGTACAAGGGAGCGGAGCGCTATCCGGTCAATGTTAGATATATGCGCGATTACCGCAGCGATATTGACTCCATAAACCACATCCTCGTTTCAGGGGATGGGCAGCGACAGGCGCCCATTGGAGAACTAGCAACAATCCAAGTTAGCAGCGGCCCCTCGATGATCCGCGACGAGGGCGGCCTCTTGACTGGGTACGTCTACGTGGACCTGGCGAATCGCGATACCGGAAGCTATATTGCCGAGGCCAGCCGCGTGTTGCGTGAGAGGACCACATTACCGCCCGGATATGTGATCTCCTGGGGAGGGCAGTTTGAGTCAATTGAACACGCAAATCAGCGATTACGGATTGTAGTGCCGGCAACAATTGCCCTGGTGATGTTACTGATCTTTTTCAATACGCGTTCATTTGTCAAGACGATGATCATTCTGCTGGCCGTCCCATTTTCGGCCATCGGGGCAGTCTGGGCTTTGTACTTTCTTCATTACAACCTGAGTGTAGCTGTGTGGGTGGGGATCATTGCCCTATTGAGCATCGACGCTGAAACGGGCGTGTTTATGCTTTTGTATCTCGATCTCGCCTACGAAGTGGCCCAGAGGAATAACAGCCTCAGAAACCTGGAAGACTTGCGCGAAGCGATTGTCTATGGAGCCGCAAAGAGGCTGCGCCCGAAGTTTATGACTTTTGCGACCACCTGCATTGGACTGTTCCCGGTGATGTGGTCAGTTGGAACCGGCTCAGACGTGATGAAACGAATTGCCGCACCAATGGTGGGCGGCATCTTTACATCTTTCATTCTGGAATTGCTCATCTATCCCCTGGTCTACGAATTATGGAAGCGCCACACAATTTCGGAGCCACTCGCGCATCCTGAGATTGCATCGAGCGATGGCCTTCAGGCACAGCCGGCAATGGCGCTATCTTCCGCTCAGGATTGAAGATTAAACATTTACCAGGCATATGGAGACTGACAATTCAAGAGGTAACCCGGAGGTTGACAATGGAGATGAACAATACAATTAGGCTACTGTCATTGGGATTGCTGGTTTCACTCGCTACCAGCACTGCTAAAGCTCAGGAGACACCCGGATCAGGGAGTAGCGGGACTCAAGGAGCCGTTCCCGGTTCAGCTGCCTCGCCCGTGGCAGTACTCGCCGAAATGCCCCCACCTAAAGCGCCCAAGGTAACCTGCAGCGGCGGCAATCTGACAATTTCGGCTGATAACTCCACTCTAGGGGCCATATTGACCGCAGTCCATACCTGTACCGGCGTCCAAATTGACATTCCGGATGCAGCATCGAGCAGAAGAACCTTCGAGGAGCTCGGCCCCGGCCCGGAACGGCAGATACTGGAATCGCTATTGAGCGGAACAGATTTGAACTTTGTTATCGGGTCTTCCGATGATAATCCTCAAAAGATTGCCAGCGTTATGCTTATGGCACGGACAACCGAGGCGACAGGCGGCTCTGCCAATGATACTTCTCTTGCCGGGCTATCACCCGCGCGGCGCGCATGGAAGCAAAGTGTTCAGACGAACAAACTACACTCGCCTACACCCATAGAAGAAACCCATACTGAAACAGACGAAGCGGCCGATGCGCCTGTCAAGGAAGAAAGCGCGGCTACGCCAGCTGTCAATACCGCAATGAATACGAATCCAGTCCCAGTCAGCGATGCGCCTCCCTCGCCTACGCCAGCCCCGGAAGCGCCTCAGGCCCCAGCTGAGACTGTCGTCACCCCTGCGCAAAACCTCGCCGCCGAAACATCCGCTCCAGTCAATCCGGCTCTCAATTCAGACAAGAGCACCGCGGAGAAGATCACTGACATGCAACAGATGTTCGCGCAGCGTCGTCAACTGAATCAGAATCAAAATTCCGCCACTCCGCAGTAATCAGACAAATTGATGGATTGCAACAACTGAAGAGTGATATCGAAGTTTTATGGGGCTGCGGCAATGGCCAATGCCCCAACCGGATCGTTGCCAGTTGAGGATGTCAACGCAGAATCCAGCTTTCCAGAAACTGCGGAATCGAAGGTGTAGACATTCAGATCCGGGCTTCCACCTGAGTTCACCAGAAGTACAACTGTTCCGGTAGAATCTTCTGCAAGGCTAGCAGGGGTTACGCCGGCCGAAGCTGTGCTGCCGAGCGGCGTAAGAGTATATGTGGTCCCCGAGGCTGTCAAAGAGAATCCGGAGACGTTACCAGTGGAACTATTGGCTACAGTTGCGTTGGCCACATACACATAAGCGCCGGATGCTACGGGCAGGATGGAGGCGGGCGAGAGACCGCCAGTTGTGAATGGCGATCCGGCGACCTCCGTTGGATTTCCGCTGATAGAACCGTAGCTGACGGCGCGCAGCACACCATTGTTGCTTCCGGATGTACCCGAGGCTTCACCAATATAGAGAAGGCGGTTTATAGGATCCAGGGCAACCGAGATTGCAGAGGTCCCCGCGGTCTTTACTGCTATAGGAGCATTAACAGACGCGGGCAGCGGATCTGCATTTGCCGCGGTAAATGGAATAACTGCTGTACCGGTGCTGCCCAACGCCACAATAACATTCGCGTTGTCAGAAGAGATAACAAGCTGATGCGGCGAAATGCCTGGGAGAGTGACCTGTTGCGCTGTGCCAGTGGTTGCGCCTGTAGTGGGGCTGATTGGGATGGCATAGAGATATCCGAGCCCGGAAGCCTCCACTAGCCATGAGTTAGTGGCGTCAACCTTCATGGTATAAGCGGCGAAGTCGCGGAAGACGGGAACTGTGCTGGAGAGAGTCAACACGCCGCCCGTTCCGATAGTGTATAGATAAATGCCAGCCTGAGTGCTTACATACAAAAAATTATTATTGGGAGCCACGGCAATGGAATAAGGCCCGGAAGCAAGGGCGTATGGGCTACCCGCGAGCGCCGTCATGGTCCCGTTCACTATGGAGTAGCCAGTAATTTCTACCTGGCCTGCATTGGAATTAAGAACATAAAAAACACCGCTGGATATGGTGGTGCAATTCGTAGTGCAACTGCTGCTCGATGTAACCCAGAAGTTTTTGCACCCGGTCAATAGCATCGCTGCCGCCAGTATCCATCCAATCCACTTTCCATTCTTCATCTCCGCCCCTCGTGGACAGCTCGGGGCACTGCTTCCGTGCTGGCCATTACGCCTTGAGTCTTTAGGGTTAATCTGCTAACCGGGTCCGATGCATATAACATACACCGGCCCCCTGTGACAGCAGTTCTAATTAGTGTTAGTGCTGATTCGTGGCGGTTTGAACTTGGGGCTTCATAAAGAGCGATGCATCGAGCTTGGGATTAATCTCGACCTTGTCGATGGTGATTTTTTCTGCCTGCGGGGGAACATCATTAAATCCCTTTCCCGCATTGGCTGCCGGCAGAACCCTGGTTTCCAGAACGAATGGAATCTGAAGGCCATTAACTGTACGGTAATCGCGGTAATAAACTTCCACCGGGTGTTCTACACCATCGAGCCGCCGGGGCTGACCTTCGATTTTCGCTTCCAGAAAAGTTTTCGCATCAATCCAAACATGGACTGTATGTCCGTCTTTCTTGGTCAGCTTGATCTTGTATGCGTTTTGGTCATCAACCTTTTCCATGCCGTCCAACTCAACTTGAGCGCCTTTGGCCGCGTAATCCACCAAGGGGCCATCGAGTTCTTCCTGCATTGAAGAAAGCCGCGATTCATCCGCGGTAAATGGTTCAACTTCAAGTCGGTTGAGATAAGGCCGCAGCTTCCACCCGTTGACGCCGTCATAGATCTGGACTGCTGTCTGTCCGTTGAACAGAATTTCCATCCGAACTTTGCGGGGCCGCTGCATATCCATTTTGAAGGGCAATACTGTTTCGTCGCTCGGCCGCGGATCAGTAGGAAGCAGAGCCGCCTTCTTGCCGGCCGGAACCTGCGGAACAGGGACTCGCCGATTTCCACCGACGCCCAGTTTGCCAGTCCAGGACAACGTTTGAACCGACCGCCAGGCCTGCAATCCGCCCCGAGCGGCTATGTTCTGGCTCACAATTTCGGTAGCTGATAGGTTTGCGGCTTTCACTTGGCCGGTATCCGCGGCAACGGCGAAAGTAGTAACAAACGCGAGAATGGAGCTAACTTCCAGCAACTTGCGAATCATCTTACGTCCTCACTGTAAAGAGTTAGGGCCAACCCCGGAGAGGTTGGCGAGTCCGTTCTATCCGCACCCGAGTTTCCAAGCCAGTTACGCAGCGTCCGGATGCGGAACTATTCAACTATGAGATCTTCAACGTGGAATTGCCCAATCACAACACCGACGCGATCTCCGCGCTTTACCGTACGGCCTGGGTTGGAGAATGCCATCCAGTAGGACTTGCCGGCCTCAGGTGTATTGACCTGGCGTAGCTGCCCAACCTTCTCGAGTGAAGGAACCGAAAGCCTGGCGTGGGCTGCCGGTGAGATAAGAAAGGCATCGATCTTTTTATCGTTGATCGCCTTTGCCTTGTTTGCATCCAGTACACGGTAGCTGAAGCGAATCAGCTCGCCAGACTCGACCGCTTTCACGTTGAGCGAATCAACACCCCAAAATAGCCCGTAATACGCGGCCTCTCGTTTAGGAGGCCGATTTGGCAGATAGCGCGTTGGAGTAGATGTATGAGCCGGCTTAGACGAAACTGAAGCCGAAACAGTTGTTAATTTTTCATTGCCGGCACGGGATTGTGCGCAGGCCGCTGAAATCGTGAGACTGGCGAGGAGTAGAGCGCGGATGAGCATGATGGACTTGCGAGGTGCTGAATTCTCGATCATCGTGATTACCTCGTACTTGAACGATCCGGGCAAACGACTGGTTAATCGTTTGCCAGGAATCTGGTTGTAATTCATTTCAACTTGTTGCGCCATGCTGCTCATAGTGAGTTACATGAACAGCATGGCGGCTATTTGTGAGGATCAACGCCAGAGATCAAGGGTTGGCATGACCTGTGAGCGTCCCTGTCTGCGGACTACCGGCTGCGTTATCCGTGAAGGTGATGGTTCCAGCTCGATTCACTCCCCTGGCTGAGAGAACATTTGTGAACCGCACCGTCACCGTGCAACTTGCGCCCGGCGCCAAGGTTGTTCCCGTGCAATTGTCGGGTCCGGCCAGCAGAGCTCCTACGTTAAAGAAGTAGGTGAGTATGCTGCCACCCGAAACGGCCACGTTGCTCACAGTAAACTGTGCTCCGGTTCCCGCTGGCGCGGTATTGGCCAAAGTCACCGTGCTAGTTCCTGTGAGAGAGCCTGTTGGCAACGTAATGGTTAGCGGGTTAGGAGTAATCGACACAGTTGCTCGAGTAGCCACACCCGTACCAGCAAGCGTCACTGGTGTGGGAGTTACCGTTGCTCCTGTGTAGGCGACAGTCAGTGTTCTGCTGAAGGCCGCTGCCGTTGTAGGCGCGAACACCACGTTTATGGTGCAAGTGCCGCCAACCGCCAAGGTTGTTCCGCAGGTTCCGCCTGTCCGCGAGAAGGGCTGAGGCGTTCCACCACCGAAAGTGAACGTACCGCCAGCCAAGGCCGAATTACCAGTATTTGTCACCGTCAGAGTATGCGCCGAGCTGGTAGTACCGGTGGCCCAGTTTCCAAAGGACAACGGGCTCGGAGTTACGGTCGCGGTGTGTGTTGCAGCCACGCCCGTACCTGAGAGTGCTACCGGGGAACCTGTAACAGTAACACTTCCGGTAATAGCTGCCGAACCTGTTACCGCTCCCGCTGCTGTTGGCATAAATGTCACAGTGATGGTGCAGGTAGAGCCAGCGGTCAATATTCCGGTGCAGGTTCCGCCCGCCCTGGTGAATGGCCCAGTCACTGCAACGGTGACGCCGGTAAGGCTTGCTCCACCGGTGTTCGACAGGGTAAGGGTTTGCGCCGCGCTAGTGACTCCGACCACGCTGCTGAAGGTCAGCGATGTGGGCGAGACACTTGCAACCGCGTATATAGGTGCACGATACTCAACCGCACCGATGTCAATTGCAGTTCTTGCGATATCCGGTCTCGGATTGCCGAAGAAGTCCGTAGACGGAGCAATCGAGTAAGTCGGAGAACTGGTTGGAATGGAATCGATTGCCGGAGAACCAGCCGCAAGCGCGTAGTTGCCGAGCGTTATGCCGGTGACCGGATTCGACAGCGACAACGGGCCCCAGCTGATATTGACCCAATTGTTTCCTTCGTCTACTGTTGCGGACGGCAACAGGTTGAAGTAGGGGTTTGGCACGGTTGCGTCAGAGATGCCCGGAGGCACCTGGTAGCCTGTTCCTCCAAACTCCGGAGGGGTGCGCGCGCCGTTGCAGTAATGGCTGACAACCGTCGGGTCGGAATTCACAATATGTGTTCCATTGCCGTTTTCCGCCGAATTCGTCAACACCGAATAGGTAGGAGCGAGCGTGAACAACGAGCTGTGGTTGCCGGGGCCCGTGTCGCCACGGACACCGATGTCCCAGTAGCTTGCGGTGGTGCAGGCGCCGGTGCCTCCGGTGATGATGACTCCGCTGCCGTCAGATGTGGTGGCATCTGCCGATGGCTGGCTTGCTGCCTGAGTGTTGGTGAAAGCCTGATACAGCGAAATGAGGTGCTGCTGGTGCGCCGGATCGATAGCGTCGCCCACGCCGATATCGAACGCCCGGTTTTGCCAGAAGACATCGTTGGCCAGATATGGGAACGAAATGCTCTTGCAGTTCGGGTGGTTCGTTGGGCAGACAATATTCAACCCTGGGAAGGTGGAGGTCAGGTTCACGCTGTTTTGCATGGTGACCAGACCCGCAGGCTGCGGCAACGATGTAGAGCCGTTACCTGTCTGTCCTGAAATTGGCACGCCAGGAGCGCTGGCCAAAGGAGACCCCAGGGTATTGAAGAGCACGCCCGCCGAAGCGGTTGTGTCGTTGGAGACGATGGTGTTGTTAATCAGGTTGACCGCCAGCGCGTCTTGTAGCGACACACCAGCACCGTCCCAGCCTGCAACGTTATCGGCAATGATGTTGTTGGTTACGGTGACGGTATTCCAGTTCGGCTGACTGGTCAAACCGTTCGGCAAGCCGAAGAGGCGCTGAGACCCATTCCCGTTGGGGAATGTGGCAATTTCAGTACCGTTGACGGACTGGAAGCGCAGGCCGCCGCCGCTGCCGCTCTCTGCCGCGTTGCCCTGGAAGAGGTTGGCGTTGATGACCAGGCCCGGGCCTGTGCCATCTGGCAAGCCAGGCGCGCAATCCGCATCAGCCGCAGTGCTGCCGCATTCGATGCCGGCCGCAGTAAAGCCGTCCGGCGCCGCGCCCATCACGATCAATCCGCCGCCATTGGTGGAGATGGTCGGATTGGTACTCTGGTTGAAGATGATCGTGTTGTGCTCGATATCGCCATACCAGATGAATCCGAGGTGAGCTACGCCGCCGCCGTCCCCTGTGCTCTGATTGCCGCAAATCCAGTTGTAGTTGAATTTGTAGTAGTCAGCACCGGTACAGAAGGTGACGCCGCCCGCTCCGGCCGGCGTGCCCGAGAAGAGCTCGTCGCCGATGGAGGTGTTCGACGTGACCATGTTGTTGTGCACGTTGACGTTCATGTCGAAGCAATAGGGCAATTCCAGACCCGCAGGATCACTGCCCACGTTCCGGCAGGAGCCAGGATCTGAGTCGGCCGCGGTGCCCGCGGAGTAGATGTCGGGAGACTCGCCCTGGCCGACATTGATGCCGCCAGAGAGTGTTCCGATATTGCCGTAGACACGGTTGTTGGCGATTTGCAGGTTGTGCCCCCAGGCGTGGACGAAGATGCCGCCGCCGCCCTGGGAGGCGTCAGTAACTGTCAAACCATCGATGCTCGACGGGTTGCATAGGAAGTTGCTGGGATACGGATTGGTACCATGCACCGAGCAGTCGCTGGCCGTAAGAACGGTAGTACCGGTTGGGTAAGCGGACTCCGACGTTCCCTGTCCGTAGTAGCCGGCTGCGCCATGGGTATTGACACCCTTGGACAGAACGGTGATACCGGCGCCCTCATAGGCGCCCATCAGCGAGGGCTCCTGCAAGAGTTGGGCCAGGTTGCCATTGACGGAGGTATCCCAACCAACAATGCCTTCCATTGGCAGGCGGTCGACCTGTGGGTTGAAAGACGCACCGCTGAAGCCGGCCCATGCCGTGCCGTTGGTTGAACCGCAAGTGAGCTGGCCGCTTGGATCATAGGGATTGCCGGGGTTGGAACCCGAAGCCGGCGTTATGGGCGAACCGTTGATCGCCAACCCGAAGAGGCAATTCACCTGATGACGCCAGGGATCCAGCTTGCCGGCGGGCTGGGTCTTTGCATCGATGATGGAGGAGGCAGCGCCGACACCTTGCAGCCGGACCGGCTTCCACATCAGCAACATCTCGTAGTAGGTTCCCGGCGGAACGATGATTAAGTCGCCAGGATCGGCAGCGTCGATAGCCTGCTGGATGGCGCCCGAACCAGAGGGAGTGAGCGGGGCATTGCTGGCAACGTAGGTTGGCTTTTTGCCGCCAATGGTGACGGTCACTGTGTCAACGGTTTGTTTGCCGTTGCCAGAAGTGATGACCAACTGACCGCACTTGGCATTCGAACCGCCGTATTGCGCCTGTTGCTGCAAAGCGCAGTTTGGCACTCCTCCAGGTACAGTGACGGTAATTGAAGTGTCGCTCCATCCTGTGATGGTGGCGTTCACTCCACCGATCGTTACGTTGGAAACCGCCGTGCAGCCTGCTCCAATCGCTGTGCATTGGGCGCCAAAGCCATAGTGGCGCTGGACGGTCTTCGCATTGAACGGAGCTGCTGTGGCCGAAGGGCCGGAGTATCCATAGTTCTCTACCGACAAGTTGCCCAGGCTTGTAATCGTAAGGGACTTGCCAGCCGCACTTACCCATGGTCCTCCCTGGGCTCCATTGCCATCCACTCTGCTGATAGCGGGAGTAGCATCCGGATACGCGCAGTCAGGATGGTTGTACCCGGCCGAGAAAGCGGCGGTGGGCACCACCGGTGTATCGAAGTACCCTGTCTGACCCGGCATATAGGGCAGCTCATAGCAGAACTGGCTATACGACGAGTTGAACAACGGATCCGGAGCCGCTCCATCCCCTCTGTCGTTCATGCAGGTAACCATCATGGTGGGCGAATAGCCGGTTGGGTTGGGCGGATTCACTTCCCATGTGGAGTAGCTCATCCCGTTGTAAGCGCCCCAATGGTCGGCATACACGCGGTTTGTTTCGGCGCCGGTCCAGTCGCGGATGGAGACGGGCAGGTCTGGGGGAGAGAACTTTTCGCCAAACTGCGGCGAGAATGGATCGAATTCAGAGGTGAAGTCATCGGTGATGATGCCGGTGAACTTCGAGGCTTTGTGGGTTGAGGTGTAAATGTAGAACTTGGCGATAGCGCCAGCCTGGTCGTTGAGCGTGACTTCTTTGCGGTCGCAAAGATTGCGGGTAGCACCAGCAAAGGGCGATACCTGCTTGGACAACGGGTAGAGGCTGATGTAGTCGGGGACAACGCGCGAAGCGCCAACGCAGGGCCATGTCGGCTCAGGCGTGAATCCGGGAACAATCCCATTATTCGGGCTGGCCCCAAAGCTATTCGTCGGATTCTGCGCGTTGTTAGCGTTGTATGCGCTGGCAACCGAAGCCTGATCGGGAAGAATGAAGATGTCGCCCAGGCCGCCGAACTCCTGTGTTACCGGCGCAATATAGTTATCGCCGATCAGGATGTTCTTGTCCTCTTCCTTCACCAATTCATATCCCGGCGGAGGCACAACTTCCACCACATACTTGCCGGAGGGCAGCATAGGCAGGCCATAGTACAAATCACTGGCCGGCACTGCGGTATTCGGCGTACAAATGGTGCAATTGGTCGCGATTGGCTTGCCCGTGGTTTGGCTCGTGGCGGTGATGCTGGGGAACTGGTACATGCCGTCGTAAGGGGCCGGCTGTAGCTGGTTCCAATTGTGCATGCCGTCATAGCACTTGAACTGCGAGTTATCAGGCAACGCTGCAGCCGCAGGCCCGCCGTGTTGCGCGGCATACACGTCGAGGTAGTTTGGCTGGTTGTACAGCGAGAAGAAGAACAGGTCGTTGGTCGACTGCCCAGGGCAGTTCATGTTGGGAGTTACGCCGTCGGCACGGAAGCCTTGCGCAAAGTCATCCCAACTGCTGGTCTGAGTAGTGTCAACTAATGTGAGAGTCTGGGTAACTCCGTCAGCCGCCGTTCCCTCCTTGTAGAGGTTGATGGTGACGTGAGGCACCAGAGGCTCCCACTGGGTTTGAACAAGCATCTGCGGATCGTCAAAGGGGCGTGTCGAGGCATAGACCACGTGCCCCTTGATGCCGCCGTTTTCGCCGGCCGCATAGGGTTCCTTGCCGAATTCAATGAAGTTATTCTGGCCGGAGAAGCCTTGCCAGCCTTCAACGCCATTCGCCGCCCAGGGCGGATCGATACGGCCCGTTGAATTAGCTCCACTGGCTTTTGGCCCATTCAGGATTGAATCACTGGAGCAATCCGCATCCGAGCAATAGACTGCGCCTGGAACCGACAGGTTGGCAGGCAAAGGAATCTGCTCGTACGTATTGGCCAGGTTCTTGCCGATGACGGAGTTGCCGCACGGCGGATAGCCAGTTTGGCCGCAAGCCGTTGTGCCGTCTGCCGGGCCGCCAGCATCATAGACCGTGTGAATGCCGGTCGTCTTGTAGCGGGTAGTGTCGGTTTCAACCACGTACCAGTTGAACAGCGGGAAGGTCTCGTTAAAGTTGGCAATGCCGTTGAAGTCCGTGGCCAAGTTGTTGGCCATGCTGCCATCACGGTACCGGACCGTGGTGTTGATGAGTGGAATTCCGGCTTCGTTGGCCTGCGAGACGCCATCCCCGTTGTCGTCGATGAATGTCCGCGTGAAGACGTTGGACTGCCACTGGTTGATGGCAACTTCGCCCAGATCCACATTGGCTCCATTGGCAAGCATGACGGGAGTGGAAAGACCGTCAACAAGGAGATCGTTCCACTTGTCGAAGACAGTTACTCTCCAGTTGCCGGGAGGCAAGTTCGAGAAACTGAAGTTGCCTTGGGCATCGCACTTGGTGAACGCAAAGTCTTCGCCGTCCGGATCTCCAAGGCTGACGTAGCACTGAGTGAAATAGAAACCATCCCACGAGCCACTGCCGTAGAGCCTCTCATCCGGCGTACGGCTCATGCGCTCTTCGCTGACATGGCCTTTCACCGAATTGTTGCAGGGGCCGGTGGCCTGGAGATTGACATCGGTTCCTGCGCAGACGCCAGGCAGGCGCGCATTGATGATTGCCGGGTTGGCAAATCCAATCACCGCGTGATAAGAGGCCGGGCCAAACTCCTGGAAGTAGGAAGGCTCACCGATTTTTACGAAGGCGTCGTGCGCTTTCTGGCCGTCCAGAGTGTTGGTCTGGTGCCACTCTTCGCCTCTGGCGATGCGATCCGCTCCGGGCGTTGCAATCACTTCCCATCTGCCCTGCATCAGGTTGGCAATTACTGCCTGGCCCGCAAGCGGGGACAAGGTAACGCCATCCGATTCATACTTCGGGCAGGTAACGATCATTCCAGTAATGCCCGCCTGCGTCGGATCCGTCGATGTCTGCTTGGAAAGCGGGCAGGCATTCAACCCTGTAACCGGATCCAGCGTTCCATCCAGGCTGTTCGACAGTGGCTGGTTGAACATGTCGTAGGTCATCTGCCCGGTGAAGTCGCCGTTCTGGCCCATTGCATCCCAGAGCTGGATATTGAAGCCGCCCAGACCCGGCTCGTTGGGCGCCAGCACGTCAACGCCGCCGCCTGCGTCATTTTCGCCATTGAGCGGGAAGTCGTCTTCAAAGACGAAGAGCGAAAGCTTGGCTGGCTGATAGGGCGCCGCCTGCGACAGCACCGTGACAGCGGTCTGGCCAGCTGCAATGGGAGCACCGCCCATGCCGTGACCGACTGCGCCCGCTCCATAAAACGGGTCAGCTGCGTCACCGGGCAATACCGAGATGTAATAGCGCTTAGTGGGATCCAGGGCTACCGAGCTGGGAAGCACTGGGATCTGCCCATTTATGGCTGTGGAATCAGTACGGCAAACACCGCCGGCGATATCGCACACTGCGGGCTGGCCAAGCACTGTTTGACCGGCTTCGCAGGACTTTGGTCCTGTGCAGCCCTGCGCAACAAATGGCATATCGCTGGTGTGGAAGTTGACGCCAAAAGTTGGAACGATCGAGGTACCAGTATTAGTGGTTTTTGTAGGATCGACATAGAAGCTTCTGTCTTCCTCAATGATCCAGCGGTAATCCTGCCCGGCGAGAGGAACCTTCGTCTGTCCGTCCACCACCGATACATTGAGGCCGCTGCCCTGCGGGAAGACCAGGGTGACAATAGCCGCGCTTGCGCTAACCGTACCCTGCGCGTTCTGCGCCTTGTAAGTAAAGGTGTAGGTGCCGGGACCGGTGACGGAGGCATTGAAACCGCCGTGCGCGTCAACGTTCAGGGTCAGGCCTGATACTGGCGTAACACTGGACGCAACGACCGTAAGCGGATAGCCAGCAGCATCCTTATCCACCGACAGGACGCCGGGGGAAAGGATTTTGAGGGATGTGGCAAGGTTCGACGTATAGGTGATGTTATTTACCGTGATGCCGCCAGCAGCCTCGATTGAAGCGGCATTCAATGTGACAAGAGCAGTAGGCCCATTACCGTTGGCCTGGTAGACAAATGTGTCGGAGCCAGTCCATCCCGCATTGGGAACATAAGTGAATGTGCCGTTTGCGTTGAGCGTCAGCGTGCCCTGCGTGGGTGCAATGGCAACCTTAACGCCATAGACATTTACGTCGTTGGCAATGACTCCTTTGGCCGGATCAGACACTGTCAGCGTTTGGCCAGGAACCACCGCGTTATAGGCGTCCGGATTGGCTACGGCGGGCGCAAGCGCCGGTGCAGGCGGGAGGCCAGAACCATTGATGCTGAGGTAGGCTAACATTCCAGCATCGCGGTTGATGGCGTTGCCCGACAGACTCAGCTCACGATCGAAGACTCCAAGTGCCGACGCGCCGGCAGCAGTTCCGTTAATCAGTACGTCATAGGTTTTACCCGCGGCCATGAAGACTTCACTTTGGACACGGGTTTTGCCTGGCAACGGGTTGCCATCTTCGGCAATCAGCGAGAATCCACCGACCGCTGGCGTTCCAGTCTGCGATGCGACGATTGCAGGCACGTGCATGTGTGAGCCGGCATTCACCAGGCGTACTAATACTGTTCCGGTTCCAGATACAGGAGCGAGCGTTGCCGGAGTAACCGGGAACAAAGAAGCTCCTGAAGAGGTTTTATTGAAAGCGACACCGTTAATCAGGTAATACAGCGGCTTGTAATTCACCACCGGCGGATAGCAGGTGTTGTAGTTTGACGAAGCGGGGTTGCCGCACTGGTTCGGCTGGCCGGACCATACCGCTGTTTCGCTGAAGCCCACAGTATTGACGGCAGCATTGACCGCATTGTTTTGAACCGGATCGATTTCACCGAGGATCAGCGGGACTTCCGCATCGTACTTCACGCCAGGATAAGCGGTGCCCGAAGCAGTCTCAACGCCGGCTGCTGCCGTTGGCGCGCTGGTGACTACCACGACACCATACAGGCCCATGGTTCCCTGAATTGACGGATGCGTGCCGGACTCGAGCAAATAAGTACCTGCGCGCGGAGCCTTCCATGTCAGGGAAGTAGTCGCACCGGCCGCAACTTCAGTGCCGAACGACTGTACGCGCGGCCCTTGCGCGGGAGGCGTAAACGTTGCACCGGTGTTCGCGGTAGGCCATGTGACTCCCAAATCTGCGTGAGTCGGGCTGGCAACGGATGTCCCTCCGCTCCCCAAGCCGCCGCCCACCTGGCCCACGATGGTGAGTGAGGTCGGCACGCTATTGCCATTGGAGAAGGTGAGATTGTTGGTCAGGTTGATCTGCAGGTCTTGTCCCGTGGGGACCGTAATCACAACCGGAGACCAGCCTCCGCCTGCCGCTGGGTTCGCAGCGGCACAAGTGGCTGTGGAGTTAGTCACGACCGCGCCGCAACTGTAACCCCACATAGGCACGGTTGCGCCATCGGGCAGAGTGATGGTCGCCGGACCAGCAGCCAGGTTGACCTGCTGCTGGGCAACCGCCATGCCTGCTCCAAGGAGGAGAACCGTTGCTGCGTATACCGCAATCTTCAGATTTGCTTTGAAATGGTTGAATCGCATATTTATTCTCCTCGCGCTCAATTTTGTTCGTCGATTACGAATTCCCGGGAATCGACCAGCATCATCATCATCATTCCGCCCGGGAATAGGTTGTTGGTGGTGATCTCGCGCTCATTGTGGGAGTGCCACATAAACGCCCAGCCGCGCTCGTTAGAGGGGTTGGCCTGCGTGTTCGCGGGCTGGAAATCGCTGGTGGTGCCAGTTGCGCGGGTGGTAGCGTCTGGCCCGAGATACGGGCTGCCACTATACCAAGCACCATTGGTGAAGATATTTGGATCAGGCAAAGTCGCAGGGCCGCCTGCCGCAACATCCCCGAAGGGCGCCACCTGAAGCGGCTTGTTGTGGTCCTGGCACCACTCGTAGTAGTTGATCGCCGAGACAGGAGCACCACTGTTAACGGTGTAGTAGCCGTTGCTGTCAGGAACACAGGGGAGCTTGGCCAGCGGGTCGCTGGAATTAGGATTGTGAGCGTACATATCCCAGTTCAGGCCCCGGCCCGTGAAGTAGAAGATGCCGTCGAAGGCCTGTCCCGGAGTCGTCGTCGTCGTGAACATAAGAAGTCCCGCGAGACTATTCGGATCGGTCGGGCTGGTAATAAGATTTCCGTCGCGAGCCAGAATGCGCACATGGTTGGCGTGTTCGTGGAAGGGATGCTGCCATCGGCCCTGGCCGATGACGCGCAGCAATACCTGCTCGCCCGGATGCATGTGGGGATTGCCGTTGTAAGGCTGGTGCGGATACTCGGCCGCAAAGTTAGCGTCCATATCATCGGGCATGGAGCGCCCGTTGATCAAGAAGTACGAAGGATGGTAGGGCTCAGTGGGCACCGTCAGACTGCATCCCGCGGCGCCCGCCGTGCAGCCCTGCAAAGCAGTTACCTGCGCTAATGCCTGGTTGTGGATGTTGGCATCCATCTCGGAGAACTGGAAGAGGTATTCGCGGTCGTAGCAGGTTTTGGGGTGGTCGTAGGCGGCGGTCGAAAGCCGGAAATCGGCTTCCCCGTGAGCGCCCTCCACCTGCACGTTGGCGGCAGACAACCCGGAAGAACATACACTGGGGGCGTTAGCCGGCAGGACAATGACAGCGCCATAAAGGCCCATCTCTACCTGCAAGTCTCCCTGTGTTCCGCTGTAGTAGGAGCGGGTTCCGGGAGAAGAAGCCGTGAACGTGTAAGTCACCGTTCCACCAGGCGCTGCCTCCTGAGCCAGCAGGCCAGCGACTCCGCCTGTAGTCGTGACGTTGAAGCCCGGAAACAGAATCGAGGTGTTGCCAGCCGCGGCGGGAAGATTATTGGTCAGATTTACTGTGACAGTTTGTCCCTCCGTTACGATCAGCGTGGGACCGGGGACCTGCATCGATGGACAAGAGGCGTTGGTAATCGCCGCAGGCGCAAATCCGCTGGGCGCACCATTACAGCCGTAGCCCCAGGAGTACACGGCGGAGCCATCCGGCTGGTTAAGATAGGCGGGTTGCGCCGTCAGATTGAAGGTGGGCCCGGTGATGCCGGGAGCCGCTGCACGCGCTCTCATGGGGAGCAGCAGAACCAGCGACAGCATCGCAACCGGAAGCAGCACTGTCATCGAGATGGTTTTCTTCAAATTCATTGGGTTCATTGCTGTTCTCCTAGAGGGTGCACGCCTTGGAAAGTGGGTCGACAGAACCGCAGATATGGACCTCGGTCATGAGACCGCCAAAATTCTCTGCGTCGTTCGCCAAGTGATCGAGCTGAGGAGTGTAGAGATAGAACACCTGGCCGCTTTGATAAGTGGCTGTGTTGCTGGCATCCAGAACCACATCCAGCGACTCGCCGCCCGCAAGGGTGATCGAGTTGGTGTAGTAGTCCTGGTTATTGCCGGACTGATCACGCAGCAGCTTGGCGTTGTAGCCGACAACATGCATGGGAATTCCCAGCGATGCCAGCGTCTGATACTCCGTAACATCCAGATCGGAGATGCGCAACAACGCCTTTCCACCTGCCGGAATGTTGATGATTGAAGGCAGCGGCTGAGAGAAATGACTTCTGCCGTCCGATGTCTCGGTCGCCATCGGCCCTTCGGTGGGCGTCAGTGCGCCGGAGTAGACCGTGTCGGGATAGCTCCGCCCATTCAGCAGGAAGTACTTGTCCTTCATATCCACAAAGCCTTCAGGGTTGAAGGTCATGCCGACAAAGTGGAAGTTGGGATCAAAACCGTGGATCTGCAACGGATACTCGACATCGTAGGCAGTAGAGCCATCGCCGTCGTTATATGCATAGAGGGTGAGTGATCCGCTTTTGTTAGTGCCATGAACGGCGCCGGTGTCGGAGACTGGCAGAGGATTACCACACAGAATATCTGAAGCAGAATTGCAAGCCGTGCGCAGATCATTCTGCTGAAGTTGCAGCGAAGCGTAGAGGTTTTTGCCTTGCTGTACCCTATTCTGCCGCGGACGAACATATATCTGCCCGACCATGCCCATCTGCAAGTGCTCGGGAGGCGTGATATGGCAGTGCCAGAAGTAAGTTCCAGCATCCGGCGCCAAATAATAGTAGGTAAAGCTACCGCCGATGTTGATGGCAATCGACGCGTCCGGCACACCGTCATAGAATGACGATGCGTTGGGATAACCATGGAAGTGAACGGTGTGCTGCTCGAAGAGGTCCGGGCGCATGATCATGCCCACGTTGGTGAGAGTGAGGAAGAACTCATCATCCTCATCAATCGCCATCAGCGGAGCAGGAATGTTCCCGTTCATCACTCCGACGTCCATAATCTGGCGGGGATCGACGTGACCATCGAGAGCGCCTCCGTTGTCCAGATCAGGAGCCAGGCCCACCGCGCCGTTGTAAGTGAACGCATTCAGGTTCTCGGTCAGGGTTGAACTGGTGGACGCTCCATCCGTCGCGGCAGGGTCGCCGGGCAGCAGGGTGCCCGGATACACCGTATTAAAAACATTCGGGAACTGGGTGCCGGGCAGGCCGCGAGCAATGTCATAGAGCCCGGACAACGGTCCAAACGAGAACATAAATGTCTGCGTTCCATCGGCCATTGTCGAGTAGCCGTCACCGCCCGATATCTGCTGGCACTTGATTGCGCCGTTTACGTTGGCGCTCGGTACCATGAACCCATTGGCGTTGGTTGTGAAAGTGGTTGGACCGGTGTATGCAGGCTCTGTATTGACATTTGTCAATGTTGCCGGGTGAGTGATTGTGCTGGTGGGACACTGTACCCTGAAAGATTGTGCGGTTGCAGGTAGCCCCGCAATGCAAGTAAGCGCCAATACAGACAGGATTGATCCCGCGATTCTGCTCGACATGCGTCCTCCTTATTCCCCCGCGACGGCGACTTTCTAATTGAAAGCGGGGTGTCTTGCCGCCGTCCCAATCGTTTCCCAGTGTTGGCGAAACATAGAGAACTCACGTTGCGCCGCAGCAAAGAGGCGCAAAAATAATCAGTCACCCCGATTGCTTGTGCGCAACCATGACTGATTGTTCGTCTCCCGGGGTACGTCGAAACCGGGATACTGCGAGGCGACGGCCATTGGAACTGCTTGAATATATGTAGCGTTAGTTGCTCTCGCGCAAAGAACCAGAACGGGATGCGCTGCATCTTAGAGTCTTAAGCTCCAAGCGCCAACAGGTACGAGGCGACATGATACGTTCGAGAGTTTTGCTTTTCCTGATGATCGTGGGGATTCCATCAATCCCCGTTCTTGCTGAAAGTGCAGAGCACGCTTACAAGGTTGGTGATCGCGCTGAGAAGAAGAACGACTACGACGCCGCATTCGAAGCCTTCAAACAGGCTCATGAGAAAAATCCGTCTGATCCCAAATACATGGCAGCATACCTGCGCTTGCGATTCTACGCGGGCGGTCAGCATATTCTGGCAGGCGAGAAGTTGCGCGACGCCGGCAAATTGCAGGAAGCATTAGCCGAGTTTCGCCATGCGACAGAAATCGATGGCAGCAACTTTGCGGCACTTCAGGAAGTGCGCCGTACTGTCGATTCGATACAAAAGAAAAACATCGAGAAGGAGATTGCAAACCGCCCAAAGGCATCGCCTTTCTCTTTGGAAAAAGAGGCCGCTAGCGCCGCAGGACCGGTATCGCTGGATCTAAAAACCGATGTGCCAGTCACGCTGCATCTCACGACAACCTCCGACGTGGTTTACAAGACAATCGCCAAGCTCGCTGGGATCAACGTTCTGATGGACCCCGAATACAAGCCTCAGAAGGTTACTATCGAGTTGAAAGACGTAAGCGTTCGAGAAGCTCTTGATATGTTCGCCATGCAGTCGAAGACATTCTGGCGGCCTTTGTCGTCGAACACTATCTTAGTTACGTCTGACAACGGATCGAAGCGGAAAGAGTATGAACAGAGTGTGATGAAAACGTTCTATCTGCGGAACGCCGCCACACCGAGTGATTTGCAGCAGGCAGCGGGAACTCTTAAAGGAATTTTAGACATTAGCCACATCCAGGTAACCCCTGAGCAGAGATCATTGACACTGCGAGGCACGCCTGACCAAATGGTGTTGGCGCAGAAGTTGTTGGAAGACATCGACAAACCAAAGGCCGAGGTTTTGATCGAGGTCACGGTTATGGAGGTTAGCAAGAACAAGCTCCGCACTCTGGGCACGGTGCCGCCCACCAGCACTACGGTAACGGTTTCGCCCAGCGGAAGCTCCTCCTCGGGTTCGGGCTCTTCGCTTTCCTTGACTTCTCTGGCCCATCTCACCTCGAATGACCTCTCAATATCCCCGATCAGCGCATCCTTCACTGCTCTGATGTCGGACAGCAACACCAAAGTCATTCAGCGGCCGGAGATCCGGGCGATGGATGCCGACAAGGCGTCGCTCAAAATTGGAGATCGCATTCCAATTGCAACCGGGTCGTACCAGAGCGGTATAACTTCCGGGGTCAATACTCAGTTCCAATACATTGACGTTGGCGTCAATATCGACATCACTCCCTATGTCCATTCCGGGAACGATGTGACCTTGAAAATGTCCCTGGAAGTTTCTTCGGTTACTGGCGAGCAAACCATTGATGGCGTTACCGAACCGACCATCGGACAACGACGTATTGAACACGAAGCGCGGCTTGCAGACGGCGAGGTTAACTTGATTGGGGGCATTCTCGATGACACCGAAACTAAATCCCTCAGTGGTTATCCATGGCTGACCAAAATCCCAATCCTCAAGTATTTATTTGGCCAAGAATCCAAGCAGCAGACACAGAGCGAAATCGTATTCGCGATTACTCCTCACATAATTCGCTCTCCGGAAGTTACGGACGATAATCTGAGGATGGTGGATCTCGGTTCCGCCAACACGGTGACCTATCGTCGAGAGGTTGTAAAGCCCTCTGTATCTCCATCCTCTGGGCAACCGGCTGAAAGCACGACTCCAGTTCCTCCGCCGCCGGTCAAAGCGCCGCAGGCAACAGTACAACCGAATTCGCAGCCAATTCCCAGAAACGATCCGCGAATCAAGCCGGCGCTTACTCCCAAACCCGTCCCAGCAAAGCCTGCAGGCACCGTCAAACCCGCACTGGGCAATGCGTAAGCGAAGGCAGGCAAGGCTTAACTTGCCAGCCTTCAATTTTACGTATCCACTAGTTAAGAATACGCACTCTCTTATTAGCTGCATATTCTCTTCCCCGTCATCGGAAGTTGTGATCTATCCAGCCGCTACGATAACTCCACTCCCGACAGCCTACGCCTGAACTTGACCCAACGTGCAAACCGAGATCAAGCACTCCCCATTTCCAGCTTCCGCAAACGTTGGAATGAGAGATAAGTTAATATACTTTGCTAGCTCTGTATAAGACTCAGAAGTGGAAGCGGTAACGCAGTTCAGCGGAGAACATTCTGGGGTCGTTGAAGTGGAAGCCGCCGATGGTGATAGAGTTGTCGAGCAGGACGCGGTGGTTTGTGACATTAATAACACTTGCTGAGAGTTTCCAGTGCTGACCCAGAGCTTGTCCGGCGGAAACGTCGAAGGTGGTATGCGCGGGCAGATTGTTGTCTTGATAAGGACCTTGACCTGAATCGGCCAAACCGTTTGTAAAACCGGAACCATAGTAGACATTGGCGGCAAACCAGGTGTGCGCTGGTAGACTAGCCGTGAAACCTGTATTGAGTGTATTGCGCTGGTCGTGGTCCACGGGTGTGTAACTGGAGTCAGCAGGATTGCAAGCTGGGTCTCCTGGAAGGCTGCATGTGAAGCCTCCGGTAATCGCGCCGCGCTGCTTTGCTATCTGGTTTGCATAGGCCAGATGAAACTGCCCGAAGCGGGCTATCTGCGGCGAGCGCAGAGTCATCTCCCAGGCTCGGATCAGCGCACCATCAACTGCGATCGGAAAGTAGATATTCGATTCACCGACATTGGAGTGATCTAGAAAGTTGTTGACACGTGACTTGACATTATCGACATCGAGCAACCAGCCTTTATATGGAATTTGAATGCCGAACTGGTGCTCCTCGTCGCGCTCGGAAGGCAGCGGCATAAAGGTATTTTCGCCCTGTTGATTTATAACATAATTCAGAAAGCCGCTGGAGACAGTTTCTACTGGAGCGGGCTGAAAGAAATGGCCGTAGAATCCTCGCAAAACCCAATGCAGTCGAGGAATCTCGGCAGTTGCGCCAATGCGAGGATAGGCTGCGGACTCGCTATAGCCGTTGTGAAAGCTCGAGAAGCGCATGCCGCCCAGCAGCGTGATATACCTGCCCACATGCAAGTGGTCGGAAAGATGGAACTCGACAAGTCGGGCGTTTGCGCTGGATGAAGTGTCGGGCACGCTACTGGCGAGATAGCTTTGATCATTGATAACCAGGCCAAACAAGTCATTTTCTGCTTGATAGAACGAGTAGAGGCCCGTGGAAAAGTTATTGTGCCCCGCGTCAGCTTTGAGATCTGCCTGAGCGCCCGCATAGTTCGAGATCTGATGCCAGGTAGTGGCGACGGGGGAATCTGTAGCGCGCGAATCGTAGTTGGACTGATTGAAGTGATAGAAGGGAGCTATGGAAAATAGCACCTTAGGTGAAAGAGTGTGTACCCAGTTAGCGATCAGGAAGGAATCGCGCTCAGTTTGGCCGTCGCGCAAACCCCAGGACTCATAATAGGGTGTAGCTTGTTCCCAGTCATTCTGGTCAGGGTCATAGGGAATCTGAAAGTAGTCTTGCCGGTATTGGGCGTTTAAACGCAACTGATCCTTTGCAGTCTGGTTACGCATCAGAGATAGAAAGCCGCTCTGCGAATTAGTTGAATCGTGATAAATAGAGGCAACCGGTGTAGCTAGACCATAGTTAGACCTAGAGCCAGTGAGACTCGCATACCATGCAGTAACCGCCGAGTGGTCACCGAGCGAGAGTTGAGATTCGCCGGTGTAGAGATTGCCGGCCGATAACAGCACTTCGCCTTCGCGGTTGCGCTCGAAGCCATTGCGCGGCAACACATCGAAAACGCCGTAAGTGCGATCGCCCACATCAGCCGCGTAGCTGCCACGCTGAGTCTCCACTTGGTCGATGTCTTTAGGATCAATCTGCGGTCCCACATTTGAGGCAATCTTGGTGTTGGGGATGGCGATGCCGTCGATAAGCCAACTGGTCTGGTGACCGCCGCGCATATGCAGCATATCGTGAGTCATATAGGCACCTGGCACGTAGTCGGTAATCATCTCCATGCCGATGGTGCGGCTTGCACCAGGTGTTTCCTCAATCATCTTTCGAGTGATCAGAGTTGTGGGTGTAGTAGAGTCGGTGGCCAGTCCTGAATCCTCCGATCCAGGCACAAGGACCGTCTGCGTTGCCTGCTTGATCGACAGCGGCATATGCAGGACTGGATTTGTGCCGGAGGCAACTGTAAGTTGTTGCAACACGGTGTCGAAGCCAGGAGCATCTACCTGCAAAAGATAAACGCCAATGGGTGCCTGCGGTAATTCGAAGGCGCCTTCGTCACTGGTGGTTGTGCTCAGTGAAAAAGCTGAGTCGGTAGCATTGAGCGTGACTTTGGCGTTGGCAACAGGATGGTGCTGCTGATCGTGCACAACGCCGTGAACATTAGCAAAGATTGTGGCAAACGCAGGAAGCGAGACCATAAACATAAATACCGAGGCAAAACGAGACAAGATACGCATGAAATCCTCCGGGAAATCTTCGGTTGCACGCGGACAGTTTCGACGACGCGGAAGATACGCGAGGCGTACTGGAGCTGACGTAGTGAGAGATTCGCTGAAGACAGACTTGTCCCTTGAGGGGAGACAAGACTTTCAACGAGATTTCAAACGAAGTCGGAGGTTGGAGGTCCACGATTGGAGCGGGTGTAAAGCCCACCTAGAAGAGTGCTGGAGCGGATAGCAACAGGGGAAATGGTCTTTGCGCGCGGCGACGGAAATTGGGCGGGGGATGCGGCTAGAGCCTGGATCGGCTCTGTCGATGCCACAAACAAATCTGGAAAGCTGGAGCAGTGCGCAGGGACGGCGAAGACTGGAGCAGAGCCTGACGACAATTCGCGTTGCCCCGAGGCCATCTCGGAGGACATTGCGCAGTGGTGGGCTCCATGGCGGCGGCAGCAGGCCGGCAGGCGCGACTCTTCACTGGCTGGAAGGAGGACCACAAGCGGTCCCAGCCAGAACTGCAAAATCAGAAATATTGAAAACGTGCGCCGCATCGCTTACTCCGGCCAAGTCAATAAAACTAAATGTGCGCGCTCATTACAGCCAGCATGTTGAACGCGACTAGAATGATCGTGCTCCATGCATTTCTTATTGGTCATTACTATCGTTTTTAAGACAGGACTTCTTTGATTGAGATCAATGTAGACGCAGTGTCAAGAAAACTCATGTATAAATTGCAAGTACCTAACCGGGATCAGCATTAGAGCTGTCCATTTATATGGATCCACCCTGGATAAATGATGTGCTTGCTTGCTATAGCGCAAAGTCCGAAATGCGGTTTCACCCAAAATACACATAGTGCATCGAAGCAAGTTTCTGCACTGCATCGAACTCGTTGTGAGCCAGAGCACGTGCAAGACAACTCGCAAGGAGGAACTCGAATGCTATTGCCCTATAGGTATTCAGCTAGTCTGATCCTTGGTTTCACAGCTATTTCATTGGCGATCGCCCCTGTGCAAGCCTCGACGTTCACATTTAACGACCAATACTACGTCAGCAGTTTAAGCGAATTTCACACACTATTCGGAGCATCCACGAGTGGTTACAGCTCTGCGGGAATTTATCAAGAGACCAATACTTCCACGCCAGTCGTCACCAGATTAGGAAACGGCTCCAGCGTCCCTGGCGAGTATTTGCAGAACACAATTCCTAACCTCAATCAAGAACTCGCGCTCTATGGCTGGGGTAAATCGCTCAACAACGGGCAGCAGGTGGCCAACGTGAATAACCTGCAGAATCCCCTTAACGGGGTTGATCTATATTTCAAATACGATGTGGGCGGCACAGCTACACCGTTCTTGTTTAACGGCTTCGATCTGAAAGGATCAAGCCCCAGCGCAAACCTCAACTTCACCCTTGAAGGCCTGGATGCTTTCAATCACGTACTTGATTCTGCGGTCTTAACAGTTGCAGGCAATACATTTACCACCGAGACATTGAACTGGTCTGGCGTCACAACAGTGGAGATTGTTTCGACCGTATCATTGCCGATCAATTGGGGTTCGGGTACGTTGTACATGGACAATGTAGAGGTCAATGACCCATTGGCAAATGCACCCGAGCCCCCCTCCCTGGCTCTCTTCGGCCTAGGGCTTATCGCTTTAGGGTTCGCTTGCCGGAACCAGATACGCCAGCCCATGACGGTTGCAAAGAATAAGCGAATTTGACCGTGCGTCAAATAGGCGAGATTATTGAAAGTACCTGGAGCGGTAGTCCCGGTTGAACGTTGCTACGTAAATTTCCTTAGCCTACTTTTCCGCTGAGGATAGAGCGATGGGTGTGACGCAGTGCGCTTTGTATCGGGTGTCCATTTAAAAAATTGGAGCACCAGGCGCATTGCGGGCTGGTTCCGCATCTGGGCGGATTTGCGCATCCTCAGCATTGCAAGTTGCAGTTTCTGGATTGCGTGCTCGGCGGCCAATGCGCAAATCTCTCCCGGTCCGCTTGCCAAGGCACACCAGAATCTGTCCGGGGACACGAATTGCATCAAGTGTCACGAGGTCTCAACAAAATCTCCCACGTTCCGCTGTGTTGAATGCCATCGCGAAATTGCGGACGAGCTAGTACACAACAAAGGTTTGCACGCCACTTACCCTCGCTCTGGACCAGCGGGCGCTGCCTGCGTAAAATGCCACTCCGATCACAACGGAGAAAACTTCAACCTGCTGCACTGGGACCCGACGCCAAAGGGATTCGATCACTCGAAGACCGGATACCCGCTCGACGGCAAGCACATCGGCGTTGGCTGCCGGACCTGCCATAATCCGCAACACATTTCCGCGCCTGCACGTGCTCTGCTGACAACCAAGGATCTGAATCACACCTGGCTTGGCCTCTCATCCAGTTGTTCCACCTGCCATGAAGACAAGCACCAGGGCCGCTTTGGAACAACCTGCACTCAGTGCCATACGACCGTTGACTGGAAGGCGGCCAAAATTGACACGGAGCACTTCGACCATTCGAAGACACGCTACCCGCTCACCGGAGCGCACCTCAACACACCCTGCCAAAAATGTCATACTAACGGCGACAATGGGCTGCCGCGCTATGCCGACATTCACTTTTCTACTTGCTCCGCGTGCCATTCCGATCCCCACAAAGGCGAGTTCAAACAGGAGTGCAGCACTTGCCACACTACGCGGACGTGGAAGAAATCAGATTACGCCACACGCTTCGATCACTCGAAGACACAATTCCCTCTTATGGGAAAACACATTGAGGTTCAGTGCCTTACCTGCCATAAGAGCCCTGACTTCAAGGCGCCAATGGCTTTCGCCAATTGCGCGGATTGCCACAAGCCAGATCCACATGTCGGCCAGTTTCTGAAGCGCGCCGACGGAGGCCGTTGCGAAAGCTGCCACACGGTGCAGGGCTGGATTCCCTCTAACTACACGGCAGCGGACCACGCCAAGACAGGGTTTCCGCTGGTGTCACCACATGCGAAAGTAAAATGCGCTAATTGCCATATTCCGGCCGGCAAGGAGACGCGCTACAAAATTAAGTTTGCGCTTTGCACGGATTGCCACAAGGATGAGCACGAGGGCCAGTTTGCCAGCGAACCGTGGCGCAACCGTTGCGAGCAATGCCACACCGGAGCCACATTCAAGACCTCCAGCTACTCGCTGGCCAAGCATCAAGAGTCCAGCTTCCCGCTTACCGGGGGACATGCAGCAGTAGTTTGCAATGATTGCCACAAACCGCCGATCAACTCAAAGGTGGCGGTTTATCACTTCAGCGCTCTTAGCTGCACCACTTGCCATCAGGACATTCACAAAGGTGAGTTTGCCGAGCGAATGGCCGTGCATAACGCCTTCGGCAAGCCGCTTGGCTGCGAGGCATGCCACTCTACCAAGGAATGGCAGGATCTATCGAAATTCGACCACCAGGGTACAAAGTTTCCCCTAGTGGGGTCGCATCGCGCCGTGGCTTGTGCCGATTGCCACAAGCCGCCGAACATGGAACTGACAATGCTGCATGTCCAATTTGCGAGCGTCCCCACAACCTGCGGCGAGTGCCATGAGAACCCTCACGCCGAACAATTCGGGGTTCGCGGCAACGATTGCGCTTCATGCCACCAAAGCAACAAGTGGAAGCCTTCCCTTTTCGATCATGAGAAGACGGAATTCTCGCTCAAGGGAGGCCACCAAGATGTTGCCTGCTCAGCATGCCACACCCTCAAAAAACCCGTAGATGGCAATCTCGTTTTGTTCTACAAGCCGACGCCCAAAGCTTGCGAGGCTTGTCACGGAACGAATGTTCCCAAGGATAAGGAGGATAGGCCAAGCGGTGGAAATATTTGACATGCGGTAGGAAAATTTTACGCAGTTTATATTGGTGAAGTGAAGATTATCGTTGTGACCCGAATTATCAGCAGTTGTAAGCCAACCTTAGAGTAAATTATGTGATCCAGGTCACCAAATGGCCCAGATTGCGTCAAATACATCAAATATATAGTCTTAATGATTTTTTGCCTTTGACAACATGATCTTCAGAATTGCGGTCCGTGCGTTGAATATGACCTGAAATTGCCATTGGCCAGCCAATTGCATTGCAAAGACTACGCGGGATACTCAGTTTTATATGGTTGAACGTCTTTCCTGAGGTCAAACTCCCTAGCCAATTGGGGAACTGTAATTTCACTATCAGTAAGTCCAGAGTGCACAGTTTGCACGAGCAAAAATCTCCATTGTCTAGATGGGAGCAATTTGCTATAAATCAATGACTTATGGGCACATTTTTTGACAGAATTTAGTGTGCGCATTAAGTGACGAGATGCATCCCGGGCCGAGCAGCAGGATACGAACATCTGGAGAAGATGATGTACCGGAGACGCTGGCACCTCACCATAGGCTATGCGCTGCTTCCGTTGCTCCTGGTCATGGCGGCGCAAAAACCGGCGGATAACCCGCGCCCAACTGTGGGCGGTCCGCAAGCCAAGGTGACCAATCCTCACGGCCCTTTAGCCATTCCCTGCGAGAACTGCCATACGTATACCAGTTGGGCGCCAATCCGGTCGAAGCCTGAGTTTAATCACGACCAAACTGGTTATCCCCTGCATGGGATGCATCAGAAAGTAAGCTGCACCCAGTGCCATACAAGCCTCTTCTTCAAAAACACCAGTACACACTGCGCCGATTGTCATGCTGACATTCATCGCCGCCAGTTCGGCGCCAATTGCGAAAGCTGCCACACGGTCAAGGGTTGGAATGTCACTCTGGATGCAATTCGCAATCATCAGAACCGGTTTCCGCTAATTGGGGCGCATGCCCTGGTGGAATGTGATCAGTGCCACAAGGGCGCCGGCACCGGACAGTTCGAAGGTCTCTCCACCGCCTGCTACTCCTGCCATCAGCAGGACTTTCGTACTCCGGTTCTCAATCACGTAACCGCGGGATTCTCGACCAACTGCGAGACCTGCCACACCATGGACAGTTGGTTTGGAGCCAAGTTCGATCACCTGAAGTACACCGGCTATGCGCTGACCGGAATGCACACAACGCTGGCCTGCACAGCCTGCCACATCAACAATGTTTTTCAGGGAACTCCGGCCACGTGCTATGGATGCCACAGCACGGACTTCCTCGGCACGACCAATCCGCCGCACGCACAGCTCGGCCTGCCGCAGGACTGCGGCACATGCCACTCGACAACCAACTGGCTTAACGCCACTTTTGATCACACGCTCTATGCGCACTATCCACTAACAGGCATGCACGCAACTGTCGCATGCGCGCAATGCCATGTGAACAACAACTACACTTCGACGCCGACTGCCTGCTACTCGTGCCATCAGCCGGATTTTACTGGAACCACGAATCCTAATCACGTTACAGCAGCCTTCCCCACTGATTGCAGCTTGTGCCACACAACAGTCGGATGGACAACCTCCACTTTTAATCATGCATCGGTCTTTCCGTTGACAGGCGCCCATGCAACTGTTCCGTGCGTGCAATGCCACACCAATAACAACTACACAACCGTTCCGACCGATTGTTTCTCCTGCCATAAAACGGATTGGAATGGGACCAACGCCCCTCCACACGCCGTTGTCAACTTCCCCACCACCTGCGCCACATGCCACTCCACTACAGATTGGACGGGGGCAACTTTCAATCACAACACCACTTCGTTTCCACTGACCGGCGCGCACATCTCAGTTGCCTGCGCACAATGCCACACAAACAACAACTACACTACACTGCCCACCACCTGCTATGGTTGCCACCAAGCTGATTTCACCGGAACCACCAATCCTCCGCACGTCGCGTCCAACTTTCCCAGCGACTGCACGTTATGCCACAACACGGCTTCTTGGACTGCGGCCACCTTCAATCACAACAACACGGCCTTTCCGCTCACAGGATTCCACGTAACCGTTCCTTGCGCGCAGTGCCACGTGAATAACAACTACACAACGCTGCCTACAGATTGCTATTCCTGCCACACAGCGGATTGGAACTCGACTAACAGTCCACCCCATGCGGCCTCTGGCTTCCCCACAACTTGCGCCACATGCCACAACACTACAGCGTGGACCACGGCGACCTTTAATCACAACAACACAGCGTTCCCGCTGACTGGAGCGCACACCACCGTGCCTTGCGCGCAATGCCACACTAACAACAACTACACAACGCTGCCCACAGCTTGCTACGGCTGCCATCAGGCCGACTTTACCGGGACCAACAATCCGGCTCACGTCGCTGCCGGTTTCCCCACCGATTGCACTTTATGCCACACCACCAGCAACTGGACGACTTCAACATTCAATCACGCCTCAGTATTCCCATTGACAGGCTTCCACGCCACAATGCCTTGCACGCAGTGTCACACCAACAACAACTACACGACACTGCCCACCAATTGCTATGGCTGCCATCTTGTGGATTGGACCGGAACCAACAACCCTAATCACATTGCCGTCGCCTTTCCAACAACCTGTGATACATGCCACACAACAACTGATTGGACCAGCTCGATCACTTTCAATCACACTCTTTATGCCGGCTATGCGCTGACTGGCGCGCACTCCACTCTTTCCTGCGTTCAGTGCCACGCCAATAATAACTACGTTGGAACCTCAACCGCCTGCTACTCCTGCCACCAGGCTGATTTCACGGGAACGACGAATCCTGCACATGTGGCGGCCGGTTTCCCAACGGACTGCTCGATCTGCCACTCGACCGCAAACTGGACTTCATCTACGTTCAATCACTCCACAACAGCATTTCCGCTCACGGGATTCCACCTCACTATGCCATGCGTGCAGTGCCACACTACCAGCACCAGTTACAACGGGTCACTGCCCACCGCGTGCTACGGTTGCCACCAGGCGGATTGGAACAGTACCACCGATCCGAATCACGCTTCGGCAGGATTTCCAACTACTTGCGACACCTGCCACACGACTACAAACTGGGCCGGTGCGTCCTTTAACCACAACAACACGCCCTTCCCTCTGACCGGCGCGCACACCTCCGTGGACTGCATTAAGTGCCACATCAATAATGTCTTCGCAGGAACGCCGACCGTTTGCTACTCCTGCCACGCGGCGGACTTTACCGGAACCACGAATCCAAATCATGTTACGGCGGGCTGGCCCACTACATGCACCACATGCCACACCACCACCGCATGGCTGCCTGCAACCTTGCCGGCTTCTTATCACACTTTCTTCCCCATGACGCACGGGAATGCAAACTCGGTGTGCGCCACATGCCATACGAACTCTTCTGACTATTCCGTTTTCCAATGCACGGGGTGCCACGGCAACAACAACGCCGCCTCATTCGAACACCCGAATGTTAACGGATACGTATACAACAGCGTGAATTGTTATGCCTGCCACAAGAACGGAAGCGGAGGCTAATTTCAATTGCGACTCTTTTTTTTGCCGCATTTGCTGCTCGCATTTTCTGTTTGTGCAGCACAGACGCCCTCTCCCGCGCCTGAACCGGCGCCGGCTGCTGCGACTCAGTCAGTTGCCGCACAGGTCAGGTCTGAGTTTCATGTTCTCTATGTCAATGGATCGAACGTATACATTGATGGTGGCCGCACCTCGGGGCTGGTTGAAGGCACAAAGATGGTGCTCAAGCAGAATCCGGCTAATTCAGACAAGGATGGGACTACTGCATCACTGGAGCCTGGAGTTATTGCAAAGCTGACGGTTGTTTCAATTGCGTCTACGTCCGCTGTCTGTGAGGTTACTGCGAAAGCGCGCGATCTCGTTGTTGGAGACGTGATTTCTTTGTTAGATTCGGAGGTCGAAAAGATCGTCGAGAAAAACACTCTTGGTAATACTCGCAAGTATCCGATGGTCGTCACATTCAGCGCGGGCGACCCTCTCGACGAGGAAGTGCGCGACGCGATCCCGCGCCCTCCACTTCCCGAGGTCAATCAGGTTCGGGGCAGAATTGGATTTGACATGAGCACGATCAATCAACTCGGCCAGGGTGGCGCCACCTCCACCGAATTCGGCATGATATTCCGTGCGGACTATACGCGCATTCTTGGCTCGTATTGGAACCTCAACGGCTATTGGCGCGGCAGCCTGCAAACCGGCTCCGGTCCGTCACAGCCGACCCTGCAGGACCTAATCAATCGCACCTATCTGATGAGCTTTAACTACAGCAATCCGAAATCACATTGGATCGCCGGCGCCGGCCGTCTCTACCTCCCTTGGGCCAGCAGCCTGGAGACCATTGACGGTGGATATTTTGGCAGAAAACTCACTGAGCGTACAGTTACAGGCATCTTTGCAGGGTCCACTCCGGATCCCACCTCGTGGAGCTACAATCCGCAAGGCAAAATCGGCGGCCTCTTTTTCAATGTACATGGAGGCAGGTACGAAGATCTTCACTACTCCAGCACAGCGGGCGTGGGCGTGAACCTTATCGGCTGGACAGTAAACAGGCCATTTGTTTTCACTGAGAACAACTACTCATACAAGCGCTATTTTACTTTGTACCACTCCATGCAGATTGACCGTCCTTCTGCCAACCCCTCTACTCAAGCGGTCGGCGTCGGCCTGGGACAAAGCATTCTTACACTCCGCGTTCAGGCCCATCCACGCGTTGTTCTGGATCTGACGGATACCTACTTCCGTGATGTGCCCACTTATGATTTGACTCTGGTCGGGACCGGTCTGCTTGACAAGTATCTCTTTCAAGGGGTGAACGGCGGCGCACGCATTCAGTTTCCGCAGCATATAACTGGCTACTTTACCTTGGGCAGAAGCAGCGACTCCAGTAATCCTAAGAGTTCATTGAATGCTCTTTATGGAGTTACTATGTCGCACATTTGGAAGACCGGCCTTCAGGTCGATGCGCGCTATTCAAAATTTGGCAGCTCTTTCGCCTCCGGAACTTACCGTTCTGTATCCGTCAATAGAGATCTCGAAAGCTGGCTGCGGATGAACCTGCAGGGCGGGAAGTACGCGTACACCTCAACGCTGGCCGCAAACAGCGACTCATATTTTGTGAACATGCTGTTAGACGCCAATCTGGGAGCCAGGTATTTCATGCAGGGCAATTTCACTACGCAGCGTGGCGGCACCATGAGTTATAACCAGTGGACTATAACCCTCGGTTACAGGTTCGACAACCGGGCTTCTTCAAAAAGGAGAGCAATAAATGCCACTCATCCATAATTCACATCGCATTTTTCTGGCGATGCTGCTGGCCTCTCCGGTAGCGCTTGTCTTTTGCCAGTCCAAACCTGTGCCAAACGCTACAGATTTGGCGCAGCGCCAGGTAACTGCGTACCTTGCCAAACTCGCCGACCTCCACTGCACTGAGTCAGTCAAGCAAGAGAAACTCGCCGATAATGGCCACGTTCAGGCGGCAGAAAGCGCCAAATACGACTATCTCGTCATGATCGACGGAAACGGAGACGCGTTTCAGTTAAATGAATCGCGCATTGAGTCCTCCGCTTCTCGCCACAAGGCTTTGCCCATGTTGGTCACCAATGGCTTCTCCACTGTGTTGCTTGTCTTTCATCCTTACTATCGCGACAGTTTCACATTTGATACCGGCGTGGAAGAGATGGTCGGTGGCAGGCTGGCGGTTCCAGTTCATTTTTCACATATCCCCGGCCGCCGCTCCCCGGCCGCTCTTGGACTGCGTGGCCGTGAATATCCGCTCGATCTGAAAGGCACGGCCTGGCTTGACAAGCAGTCAGGAGAAGTTCTGAAGATGGATGCCGGCTTGCTTCATGATATGAACGACATCGGCCTGCGATCACTCAGTATTCATGTTGAATACAAGCCGACAACGCTGGGAACTCCCTCAACAACAATTGCCTTACCTACCGTGGCCATCGTCGAGGTCACAACTCCTCGTCAACACTGGCGCAATACGCATATCTTCGATAATTACAAGTCCTTCTCCACGGATGCCGAGCAGAATCCCGATGTAAAGATTCACGCAGATAATTCAACCACCGGCGGCGACAACACCACGACTGCCGTTGTGCGAGATTCCAAGGAGAAGCCTTAGCCATGTCCACGATTCAAAGTCAGGTCTCGATTACGACAGCGACGCACAGGCTCAATGACGCTGCGCGCAAGAACAAGGATTCCGGTCATCGCTTTCGTGTTGCCCTGGCAGCAACTGCTTCGTTGTTGCTGCTAACTTCGATTGCGATTTATGGGGCAAACTACTATCTGCTTCCACTTGATCAACGGCCCTATTCAGATAAATATGAGCTGCTCCGACCCAGCGGCACAATTGGAATCAATCTTGGAGTACTCGGCACGGTTTTATTCTTTATCATCTTCCTCTATGCCTTGCGCAAGGTTATACCCTGGCTGGGCCGATTCGGAAGCGCAAGGCACTGGATGGATTTCCACGTCATCGCTGGCTTTACAGCCCCGATAGTGATTGCTTTCCATGCTTCATTCAAGTTTCATGGCATTGCTGGCGTTGCCTTTTGGGTCATGGTTGCCGTGGCAATCAGTGGATTCATCGGGCGTTATCTCTATGCGCAGATTCCGCGTTCGCTGTCTGCCGCAGAACTTTCTCTCGATGAATTGCAAGAAAAGGAACGTGATCTTTCTGAGGCCTTGAACGGCCAATCGCTTTACTCTGTCGAGCAATTGAGCCGCATCATGGACATGCCTTCTGCCGCTCACATCCGCCGCATCGGTCCCCTGCTCGCCATTGGAGAAATGATTGCATTGGACGTGCGGCTTCCTTTTCAGGTTGCGCGCTTGCGCCGCGCTTCGTGCGGATTTGCTCGCAGACTCATTTCTTGCGGCGGACTGCTTTCAAGTGGAAACAGCGAGGTGGAACACGTTGTCAGGCTAGTCCGGCAAAAGCTATCACTCTCAAAACGAGTTGTCTTTCTTAACCAATCGCAGCGCGTGTTTCATCTTTGGCATGTTATACATCGCCCATTCAGCTACGGGTTTGCCTTGCTTGCCGTCGTGCACATTGTGGTGGTTATGGGTTTGGGATTTGTGTCCGTGGGGTTGCGCTAATTTATGGATACTTTTCTCACATGGCTGATTGCGATAGTTGTTCTGGGCTTCTTCTTATTTCGTTATTGGAGAGCCCACAAGCGCAGCGAGGCTTTGGCTCGCGTTTCTGCTGAGCGAGGAGCGCTGTACTCCGAAGGGCCCAAGGCACAACATCCGAAGATACATCAGGATTCCTGTATAGGTTGCGGAGCCTGCGTTACGGTCTGCCCAGAAGGCGATGTGCTCGCAGTAATCAATGGCAAAGCTGCCATCATCAACGGCCATAAGTGCATTGGCCACGGGTTGTGCGCGGATGAGTGCCCTGTTGGCGCCATCACTATGGTCATGGCCAAACCAAGTTCCGGCTCTGATATTCCTGCCATCACCGAGGAACACGAGACAAGCGTGGAAAACCTATTTATTGCCGGCGAACTCGGCGGACTGGCACTGATCAAGAATGCCGTCAATCAAGGCAGGGATAGTATGGACGTCATTGCGCAACGCATCGGCAGCCTCAAAGCAATTCACTTGGAGCAGAACATATTTGATGTGGTGATTGTGGGCGCGGGACCAGCCGGCATCAGTGCTTCGCTAAGAGCATCGGAACATGGACTCAAGGCGCTGACCCTTGAGCGTGAATCTGTCGGCGGCACTGTCTCTAAGTACCCGCGCGAGAAGTTGGTAATGACCAGTCCCGTGGAATTTCCGCTGCATGGAAGGTTCAGCAAAACAACACTCTCCAAAGAAGATCTGCTGAAGTTCTGGGAGAAGGTGATGCAGCGAACGGATTTGAACATCCACACTGGGGAAGGCGTGGAGGCTGTCAAAAAAGCGGAAGACGGCCTGTTTAGCATTCGCACTGTGCGAGAGGAATACCGGTCCAGGACGGTGGTACTGGCTATGGGGCGTGCGGGCACTCCGCGAAAACTCGGCGTCAAGGGAGAAGAGCTTCCTCATGTTCTTTACCGGCTTATTGAAGCGGACCATTACACCCATAAAAACATTCTTATCGTCGGCGGTGGAGATAGCGCCGTCGAAGCGGCCATGGGACTGGCTCATCAGGATGGAAATCGGGTTACGATCTCTTACCGGAAGGGGGAATTCAGCAGGTTGAAGGATCGCAATGCAAAACGAATCGAGGAGCACATCAGTTCGCAAAAACTCGAGGTGCTATTTAACTCCATCCCTACGGAGTTTCGCGTTGGCAGCGTTTCGATAGAGGTTGATGGTCAGGTTCGCGGACAGCCTAATGATTTTGTGTGGATATTTGCCGGTGGCATTCCACCTTCGGACTTTCTCAAGGCGTCGGGCATCGCATTTGGATCCTTTAAGGAAGAGGATCATACGAAGCCAAATGAGGATCAACCAAAAAGTCCCCCGGCTGAGAGTACGGAGGTGGTTGCCTGCGTTAGTTGAGAGGACAAACCAGCAAACGTAGACTCTTGCGCGGCTATCTTTCATGCGCCTATCTCTTACGACTTACAATGCATGCCTACCTTCGCTGCATTTGCCTTTTACGAGTAGCACTAACTTGCCGGGAAACGATTACACCGCCCGGCTAATCTTACACCGGAGTTACGATGGCAACCTTTGGAAGTCTTTCTCTTTTGATAGCACTGACGCTGGCAGCTTATAACCTGCTGGCTGGATCAGTCGCCTTGCGATTGCTGGTCACAGGCCGCAATGTTGCAATTTCGCCCGAACGGCTGGCCGATACGGCGCGGCGCGCCGGGATTGCCGGCTTTGCCGCTGTCACGGCCGCTGCCATTGCCTTGATCTGGTCGGTTTTTGCCAACGACTTTTCTATCACTTATATTCTGGAGCATTCCAATCGGGCTCTGCCCGGCCCTTACAAGTTCTCCGCACTTTGGAGCGGCCAGGAAGGATCACTGTTGTTATGGGCCTGGCTTCTTGGGGCCTACGGATTTGTTCTGCGTTTGACGCACAAGCACGATGTAACGCTGTACGCCTATGCCGGCACGATCCTCTCTGGAATTCAGCTCTTCTTTCTGGCTGTGCTCAACTTTGCAGCTCCGCCTTTTGCTCTGTACAGAGGGCCGGTTCCTTCTGATGGCAACGGCCTGAATCCTCTGCTTCAGTATCCGGAGATGGTCATTCATCCGCCCATGCTTTATTTGGGCTATGTGGGTTTCTCAGTTCCTTTCGCCTTTGCTTTGGGCGCCCTTATGATGCGCTATCCCGGCGAAAAATGGATCAAGATCACGCGCAACTGGACCATGGTCACCTGGATGTTTCTTACCACGGGCATCTTTCTCGGAATGCATTGGGCCTATGCCGTGCTCGGCTGGGGCGGCTACTGGGGTTGGGATCCGGTGGAGAATGCCAGCTTCATGCCCTGGCTGACTGGAACCGCTTTTCTCCATTCCGTCATGATGCAGGAGAAGAAGGGCATGATGAAGAGTTGGAATGTGTGGCTTATCTTCACTACTTTTCTGCTCACCATGCTCGGCACACTGCTAACGCGCGCCGGCCTTGTCAGTTCGGTCCATGCCTTCGCGCAATCGTCCATCGGGACATGGTTTGTGACCTTCATGGCGATTGTGCTGGCGATCTGTATCTTTACTTACATAACGCAGCGCAGCCATCTTAAAGGCGAGCATCGCCTGGAATCGCTCGTGAGCCGCGAGTCCAGCTTTTTGTTCAACAATCTGGTTCTGCTGGCCGCTTGCTTTGTCATTCTGTGGGGAACGCTGTTTCCCATTCTCAGCGAATTTGTTGTCGGCAACAAGGTCACTGTCGGCGCCCCCTGGTATAACCAGGTCGCCGTACCAATCGGCCTCTTCCTCCTCTTTCTCACGGGAGTTGGGCCGCTGCTGCCTTGGCGCTCCACTTCACTTCGGAGCATACGCCATAACTTTGTCGTTCCCGTGCTGGTGCTTTGGGCAGCTGTGATTGTATGCCTTGCCGTAGGAGTTTCTCCTTGGAAAGACGGCGCTTTCAACAGCGGTAATTTCTATGCATTGGTTGCCTTCGCGCTCTCTGCTGCTGTTTTTGCCGCCATTCTATCCGAGTTTTTGCGTGGCGCTGGAGTTATCCGGAAACAAACAGGCCGCAATCTCATCTCAGCCACCTATCTGCTGACCCGCCGTAACACACGCCGCTATGGCGGTTACGTCATTCATATTGGCTTAGTGATTATCGTGATCGGACTGGCCGGCTCTGCCTTTAACAGCAATGTTGAAAAGGAGTTGGCCTTGCATGACACAATGATCATTGGCTCCTACACGCTTGAGAATGTCGGATTTACTCAGGACTCCAACCTGGATTACAACTCGGAGTACGCGCGACTGGACGTTTATAAGGGCGGCAAAAAACTTCTCCAGATGACGCCGGAGAAACGCGTTTATCTAGCCAGCCAACAGCCTCAGACCATGGTGGCAATCCACTCAGTTCCAGGCTGGGACCTTTACGTTGTCTATGAGGGTTCGAATCCCGACACCGGCCTGCCTATTATCAAGGCATTTCTGAACCCATTGGTGAGCTGGATCTGGGCGGGAGTGGTGTTAATTGTCTTTGGCACGGTCATTGCCCTGGTTCCAAGCCTAAGCCCAGCCACCGCTTCATTGCGCGTGCCTGTGCGGCCGGCAGCTACTGAGCCCGTGTTAGGGGAGGGCCGTATATGAGCTTGCGCGCTCCGTTGAGTTTCTGGATGAAAGTATTTCAAGTTAGTGCTTTGGCCGTCGCGTTATATTTCTCGCTGGGCGCAACTGATGCCGGCTCGCGCTATAACGATCTAAATCACCGGCTGATGTGTACGTGCGGCTGTAGTGAGTTACTCGGCGAATGCAATCATGTAGGCTGCCAGTCTTCCGGTGGTGAACTTTCCGAACTACGCACCGGCATTGCCGAAGGCAAAAGCGACAAGGAGATTCTGGCATCTTTTGCGGTTAAGTACGGCGCTACTGTGCTGGCTGCGCCCACCACTCACGGCTTCGACCTTGTAGCATGGATTGCGCCCTTCGCTGTTTTTTTGGCAGCTATGCTGGGCACTATCCTTCTTGTGCGGCGCTGGTCGGCAAATATGCCAGCTCCTCTATTGCCAGTTTCCGACCCTGCCATGGACGCGCGCCGCCAACAAGTTCGCCGGGAGACTGGCACAGAAATTGACGGAGGAATTTGACGTATGACAGAGACACAGGGATTGGTTGCCGGTATTCTGATGGGAATTGTGCTTTTGCTGTATACCTTCTGGCCGGAGAATGTCTTCGCCAGCCAACAACAGAAGACGCGCTTGGATTATCTATTGGAGCGCAAAGAGCAGCTTTACGATAACCTGCGCGACCTTAACTTTGAGTTTCGTGCCGGCAAGTATCCAGAGGAGGATTTCCAGGCCCAGCGAGCGCAACTGGAAAACGAAACGGCGCAGTTGCTGGCCGAAATTGAGCTATTACAACAAGCATGAGCCACAACCCTGCTTACAAACCGGCCAATTGTGGCCCCACAAATCCGTCAAAGCAAAACTACATTCATAGTTTGCTTTCCACTATCGACCTCACCCAACATATCCAGAGGATCCTTTGAAGACTATGAAATCACTCCGAATCTTCCTTTGCTTTGTTGCATTGAGCCTGCTGCTGGCAGGCGCTTTCGCACAGGCAGCCTCTATCACCGGCACTGTAACCAACAAAACCAACGGAAAGCCCTCGCCGGGCGACAATGTTGTTCTGGTTGACGTTCAGGCCGGCATGTCGGATGCGGCCAGCACAACTACCGACAGGAACGGGCACTATTCACTCGCGTCGCCCGGCGGCGGCGCTTATCTGATCCGCGTCAATCATCAGGGAGGAACATACTTTATTGCTGCGCCGCAAGGCGGAGCACCGGGCGACGTTTCTGTATACGATGTTGCGGCAAAGATCGATGGAATCGGGATTGACGCCGATATGATCCTTGCCGAGGCTGCAGGCGGCATGCTACGCATCCAGGAGCGATATCTGGTACGCAACACAAGCCTGCCTCCGAAAGCACAATTCAGCAGTAATACATTCGAGTTTGTGCTTCCCTCGGGTGCAATTCTGGATGGCGCATCCGCCACACGTCCGGGAGGCCTGCCTACGAATACGAGGCCTATTCCGCTGGGGCAAAATAGACATTACACAATCAATATTCCTATACAACCGGACCTGGGAGATAAGGAAACATTATTCGAGGTGCAGTACCACCTTTCCTATTCCGGCAAATACACTTTTGCGCCCGAGCCGCAAATGCAAACCGATAACATGGTTGTCTATTTGCCGAAAGGAATGAGTTTCGGCGCTTCCAAAGGAGCTACGTTTCAGTCAGTGGAGCAGGATTCGCGGGTCCAGACATTTGTTGCGAAAAACCTCCGGCCCGGTCAATCGTTGGGTTTCACGATCACCGGCGAAGGACAAATGCCCCGCGAGGCACAAGGCGGGATGGGCGACGCTGGAGCAGGTGACACCAGTACCCCCGGCAACAGGCCTGGAGGCGGAATCGGAAATCCAATCGGCACCCCCGATCCGCTAACCTCGTACAAATGGTGGATCCTTGGCGGCTTGTCGCTTGTGCTGTTGGTTGCCGTGATATTTTTCCTGCGCAGGCCAGTAGGTGCGCCTGTAACAACGAACGAGTCGACTATTGAAGCCCGGCCCATGCCGACCGCCAAACCGTCCGCCGTACCCGCAGTAACTTACAGTACCTCGCCCGCAGCCGGCAACACCGCTTTGCTGAATATTCTCAAGGAAGAGCTATTCGCTATTGAAAGTGAGAAGCTCTCTGGCACAATTTCCGCAAGCGAATACGCCGAAGTAAAGGCAGGACTAGAGGCAGTTCTGAAAAGGGCTCTGAAGAATCCATCGAAATGATCGGGGTTTGCTATCTTTCATGCGGGTTGCGCGCCCTAACTTGTGTTATGGCGCGTAACTCGCAGAACCATTTCTATTACATATTGCGGCGGTACTGCCCGCCTACTGCAAATAGTGCTTCGGTAATCTGTCCCAGCGAGCAAACCCGCACCGCCTCCATAAGTTTTGCAAAGACGTTTTCGCCGTCGATGACCGTCTGTTGCAAGGCGGCCAGCATAGGCGGACATTCCGCTGCATGACGCGCCTGAAAATCCGCCAGCCGGGTCAGTTGCGATTGCTTTTCCGCGTCAGTGGAGCGCGCCAGATCAATGTGCTGCACGCTGCGGGCTTCCTTGTTATAAAAGGTGTTAACGCCGATAATCGGCAGCGTTCCGTCATGCTTTCTTTGCTCATATAACATCGACTCATCCTGAATCTTGCCGCGTTGATAACCGGTTTCCATTGCCCCCAACACGCCGCCGCGCTCGGCAATGCGATTGAATTCTTCGAGCACCGCCTCCTCCACCAGGTCAGTCAATTCTTCGATGATGAAGCTGCCTTGATTGGGATTTTCATTTTTTGCCAGTCCCCATTCCCGGTTGATGATCAACTGAATGGCGAGCGCGCGGCGCACCGACTCGTCAGTGGGCGTGGTAATCGCCTCATCATAGGCATTGGTATGCAGCGAGTTGCAGTTATCGTAAATGGCGATCAACGCCTGCAGCGTGGTGCGGATATCGTTGAAGTCGATCTCTTGCGCATGCAGAGAACGGCCTGAAGTTTGCACATGATATTTCAGCTTCTGGGCGCGCTCATTCGCGTGGTATTTCTCCTTCATCGCAACTGCCCAGATGCGCCGCGCCACTCTTCCCAGCACCGAGTATTCCGGGTCCATACCGTTGGAGAAGAAAAACGATAAGTTGGGCGCGAAATCATTGATGTGCATGCCGCGCGCCAGATAAGCCTCGACGTAAGTAAATCCGTTCGCCAGCGTGAACGCCAGTTGCGAAATCGGGTTCGCGCCCGCTTCCGCGATGTGATAACCAGAGATCGAAACCGAATAGAAATTGCGCACCTTATGCTGTACAAAAAACTCCTGAATGTCGCCCATAACCTTCAATGAGAACTCGGTCGAGAATATGCAGGTATTCTGGCCCTGGTCTTCTTTCAGGATGTCGGCCTGCACTGTGCCTCGTACATTCTCAAAGACGTGCGCCTTGATTTTGGCGGCTTCGGCGTCTGTTGGCTCGCGCTTGGCGTCAGCGCGGAATTTTTCTAGTTGCTGATCGATCACGGCGTTCATGAACATTGCAAGAATGGCCGGCGCCGGACCGTTGATCGTCATCGATACAGAGGTCGCCGGATCGCATAAATCAAATCCGCTGTACAAGACTTTCATATCTTCCAGTGTCGCGATAGATACGCCAGAATTGCCGATTTTGCCGTAAATATCAGGCCTGAGCGCCGGGTCGGAGCCATAGAGCGTGACCGAATCGAAAGCGGTCGAAAGGCGCTTGGCGTCCATGCCCGCTGACACCAGTTTGAAACGGCGATTGGTGCAGAATGGATCGCCTTCCCCCGCGAACATCCGGGTGGGATCTTCGTTCTCGCGCTTGAATGCGAAGACGCCAGCCGTATATGGGAAAGATCCCGGCACATTATCCAGCATCAGCCAGCGCAGGATTTCGCCGTGATCTTCAAAGCGCGGCAGCGCTACTTTGCGGATTTTGGTGCCGGACAAGCTAGTGAAAACCAGTTGCGTACGAATCTCCTTGCCGCGGTTATTAACCCCATGCTGGTCGCCGCTATATGTGGCCTGCAGATGCGGCCACTGGTCGAGCAACTTCTTCGCACCGGGGTCCAGTTGAACCTCGCGCTTTGCAATCAATTCATCCAGTTCGCAGCTCTTGCCGGCCTCGGTCAACATGCGTTTCGACTCTTGCAATTGCTGGCGTTCCCGCGCCAGTTTGACTTGCCAAGCAACAAATTTGCGATAGCCATTCACCGTGTCAGCTATCTCCGCAAGGTAGCGGATGCGTTGAGGGGGAATGATTGCGTATTTTCCAGAAGAGAATTTCACACTGACGGCGGCAAGTTTGCCGGGCTTGACCGTCAAGCCCAGCGCCGCAAGTTTTGGCAGCAGACCCTGGTAGAGCGCGGTCACGCCGTCATCATTAAAGCGCGATGCCTGGGTTCCGTAGACCGGCATCTGCTCCAGCGGCTGGCTCCATAGCTCGTGGTTACGCTGAACCTGCTTGGCGACATCACGCAGCGCATCCTGCGCGCCCTTGCGGTCGAATTTGTTGATGGCGATAAAGTCGGCAAAATCCAACATTCCGATCTTTTCCAGTTGCGATGCAGCGCCGAATTCCGGCGTCATGACGTAGATGCTGAGATCGACCAACGGCACGATGGCAGAGTCGCCCTGGCCGATGCCGGAAGTCTCAACAACGATCAGGTCGAAGCCAGCTACTTTGCAGGCAGCGATCACATCCGGCAACGCCGGAGAAATTTCGTTACTGGCCTCGCGAGTGGCCAGCGAGTGCATGAAGACAGGGCTCCGGCTACTCCACGGACCAATCGCATTCATGCGAATGCGGTCGCCCAGCAATGCTCCACCCGATTTGCGACGTGAGGGATCGATCGAGATCATCGCAATCTCCAGCGCGTCATCCTGATCGAATCGCAGGCGGCGTATTAGTTCGTCAGTCAGAGACGACTTGCCAGCCCCGCCAGTTCCGGTAATGCCGAGTGTGGGCACGGTGATCAACTTTGCGGCTTGGTGCAATGCGGCTTTCAATTCCGAGGCAGCTTTGCCGTTTTCCAGAGCTGTAATCAACTGCGCCAGCGCACGATGCCGCGACGTTTCCTCGCCTTTCTTCAATGCGTCCAGAGTTGCGGGGGCGTGCTGCGATAGATCAATGTCGCAAGCCTGAATCATCGACAGGATCATGCCGTCGAGGCCCATCCTCTGGCCGTCTTCCGGGCTGAAGATGCGCGTCACGCCATAGGCTTGCAACTCCGCAATCTCAGCGGGAATGATGACGCCGCCTCCGCCGCCGAATACCTTGATGGTTGCGCCGCCGCGCGCCTTCAATAGGTCGATCATGTAGCGGAAATATTCGATATGACCGCCCTGATAACTAGAGACAGCAATTGCCTGCGCGTCTTCCTGCAATGCAGCGGTCACAATCTCGTCGACTGATCGGTTGTGGCCTAAATGAATGACCTCCACGCCATGGGACATCAGGATGCGGCGCATGATATTGATAGAGGCATCGTGACCATCGAAGAGCGAGGCCGCTGTGACAAATCGAATTTTATTGGCGGGTTTGTATCCGGTTGGCTTCTGGGGAATTGGTAAGCCGATCATGGAGATCCTCACAACTGCTCAGTGGAATCAAGATATAAGTCAAGTCCCGATCTTGTCCAACGCCAGAAGAACCTGAATAGCCTAGTATGCGCGAAGGCAGTGCCACTTAGCTTGACTGACTTGATCCAAATCGCGTTTATAGTTCATAAGTTATTTATTTTCAATATATAGCATAGGTTGAGCTGTTGTTATCTCGGCGATGCCAGACCCCTGGGGCAAGCAGAATGTCATCTTTCTCCCCCTAGCCGGGTGCAACTCCGTATACTGAAGGTGCATCCAATGCGGCATGGACGCAGCGGGGTGTTACCCCACCGGAAATGCATTTGACGCATCATGGGATACCGCAATCGGTCCGCACTTTGCCCCATACTGGGGAATTTGATGCGCTCAGGCCATCTTCAAGCTGAGCGAAAGGAGAGTTTTCATTATGGCAGAAGAAAACAGGATCAACGGTCTGGCTTGGTTTGTGGCAGGATTGGGCGTTGGCGCGCTAGTGGGGATTCTGTATGCCCCCAAGAGCGGCCGCGAAACCCGGGAAGACCTGATCAAAGGCGCCAAAGAGGGAACCGAGTACCTGCGCAACCGCTCGCGCGAAGCCGCCGATCAGGTAGGCGACCTAGTGGAAAAGGGCAAAGAGCAGGTAGGCGAATACGTCGATCGCGGACGCGCGCAATGGGAAGAGTTTGTGGAGCGCGGCAAGAATCTGGTTTCAGAACAGACAGGCCGGGTTACCGCGGCTGTTGAAGCCGGACGCCAAGCCTACAAGTCGCCCCAGGCTCCGGTTGTTCCCGCCGAACCCACGGAGCTATGAGCAGGCGTTTTCCCCAGGCCGGATTCCAATCCGGCCCCATGACGCCCCTGAGAACCATCCATTCTTCCTTTCTGAGCCCTGCGTTTCTCCGACAAGTTGCTGGTCAAACGCAGGCTCAGGAGACAACGCTCCGGCGCGGCTTGGGAGCGTACAAAACAACAATGCCGAATCTGCAGATCAACTGAGCGAGACCACTCTAATGCCTAATCTGGACACTCAAACTATCCTGCTCGCCTTTGCGGTTATTACTGGGCTGGCTGTGTTGCTGCAGACAATTTTTCTGCTGGCAATCCTCATCTCCATGCGCAAGGCGTCCAAAACGATCATGAACGAAGTCGAGGGTCTGCGCGGCGCGCTTATGCCCGTCATTTTAGATACGCGGGACCTGATCTCCAGCTCGCGAGATACCCTGGCCACCACGCAGGAGCTCGTCACCAACGCGCAGGGTTTCCTTGCCCGCGTTTCACCACTGGTCGAGGCGGCCACCGGCGATCTGGCGGAGATCACGCACGGGCTGCGCGCACAAACTGCACAGATGCGATCCTCGGCCCAGGACATTGTGGATAAGTTGCACAAGCAAAGCGATCACCTGGATCACATAATCTCCGGCTTCCTGGACACCGTAGACCGTGCCGGAGGCTTTGTGACCAATGTGGTCAGCAAGCCGGTGCAGCAAATCTCGAGCCTCCTGAGTGCGTTTAAGGCGATTGTTGAGTCGCTGCGCAGACCCCTGCCACAGCGCGGGGCAACTATCTCTGCCGACGACGACCGCTTCATTTAGACGGCGCGTGCTTGCAGGTTGCGAGGTTCCGGGCCGGTTGGCCTGGGCAGCGCGAATGTAAGTCTTATAGAATCCATCCCCCGCCGACGACTTCGTCGCCATCGTAAAAAACGGCGGACTGGCCGGGTGTGACGGCGCGCTGCGGCTCATCAAAGACAGCTATGACTTCGTTTATGCCAGCCGGTTCAAGCGTGGCCCAGGCGGGCTCGTGGCGGTGGCGAATCTTGATCCGCACACGCATGGGGCCAGCTAAACTCGGAATGGAAATCCAGTTGAGGTCGCGGGCGCGCAGAGTGCTCGTCGCCAGTTCCTCGTCAGCGCCCACGGTGACACGATGGCTGGCAGGGTCGATGTTAATCACATAAAGCGGCGAGGGCGAGCTGACGCCGAGACCCTTGCGCTGGCCGACGGTGAAGTTGAAGATGCCGTCGTGATGCGCGAGGACTTCGCCGGTTGAAGCTACCAATTCCCCAGCCGTCACCGGCAACTGCCTGCCCTGCTCTTCGAGATAGGCCGTCAGAAACTGCTTGTAGTCGCCGCCGGGGATGAAGCAAATCTCCTGCGAGTCGGGCTTCTCGGCCAGCGCCAGGCCGTGCTGGCGTGCGATCTCGCGCACCTCTGGCTTGGTGAGCCGGCCCAGCGGAAAAAGCGTGTGGGCAAGCTGTTCCTGCGTCAGGCCAAAGAGGAAATAGGTCTGATCCTTGGCGAGATCGGCGGGGCGCTTGAGAATCCAGCGCTTGCGCGCGGCGTCGAACTCGTTGACCGCGTAGTGGCCGGTGGCGATGCGGTCTGCGCCGATGGAGCGCGCGGTCTGGAGCAACTGATCGAACTTGAGATGGTTGTTGCAGAGCGAACAGGGAATGGGCGTGCGCCCGGCAAGGTACTCGGCGACAAATGGCCGGACGACAGCTTCTTCGAAGCGCTCCTGCTGGTTGACGACGTAGTAGGGAATCTTGAGGTGCTCGGCCACGCGGCGGGCGTCGTACACGTCATCCAAGGAGCAGCAGCGGCCTGCTTTTGGCGCGTCGGGAATACCGTGCTTGCCGGCCAGGCGCGTCTGATCCCAAAGCTGAAGCGTCAGCCCGACGACGTAATTGGCGGAGCCGTCGCCGCTGTGGGCGAGCATCGCCGCCACCGTCGAGGAGTCAACCCCTCCGGACATGGCTACGGCGATGGTTATGCGCTCGGTCATAAAGTTCTCTTCAAAATCGTCACTTTTTTGTTCTTAAACTGCCAAAAAACGGGTGATTTTGCCCCAAAAAACCGTGTTTTTTGGCGTTTTTCTGTTTACTACACATACACAGATGCGCCTTGGGAAGCGTTGATAAGATTCTGATTCCAAGCGACTTATTCTCCTCGCCGAAAAAGATGTATCCGGAAAATGGGCATTATCCGGGTGGGGGGAGGGGGGGGCACCCAAATCAGAGTCAGGACTTCGACGATTCTGCTTGATTTCTGTTGGCGCTCGACCAGCATTTGACCTCTTTTCCCGTCCGGACCACCCATTGAGATTGTGCGCCGATTGGAGGAAATTTTCTGCAAACGCGCGTGAATTCCGCCGTTGATGGTGAAAATCCGTAAGTTGTCCCTCAGGGGCTAAAGCCCGACGTTTGTTTTGTGGCACTTGCGGCACGACTAAAGTCGTGCCCTGACGCTTCTTGCTTCTTCGATTGAGTTTTTCCGCAACTTGCGAAACCGTGCGCTTTCAGAAAGCCAAGTCACAGTACTCCACAGAACTCAGCCCGCTGTCCCAGCCGCCACCGGCGAGATTGCGCGCAGGTGTTCGACGGCTTCGGGGACGACCTGCAAAACATAGTCCACGTCGGCTTCGGTCGCGGTTTTGAGCATACTAAAGCGGAGGCTGGCGCGGGCGCGCGTCTTGTCCAGGCCCATGGCCATCAGCACGTGGCTTGGTTCAGTTGCGCCGGAGTGGCAGGCCGAACCGCCGCTGACGGCCACACCCTTCAGGTCAAGCGCAATCACCAGCGCCTCGCCTTCCAGATTATCGAACCAGATGTCGGTTGTGTTGGCCACGCGGGGGACGGAAGTACAACCTTCCTCGTGAACGTGTCCAGTTGAAGTTGAATGTTTCCCACCCTTGCCGCAAAAACAAAGACGCGGCAAGGATGGGGCACCCGGCATTTGTGAAAGATATGTCCCATTCAGGCCGGTGCCGGGAATTTGCAGAACGCCCGCTTCAAGCCGATCGCGCAGACGGGCCAAACGATCAATGGTTCCATCTTCGAGCGAGTGCATGGCCAGCTCCGCAGCCTTGGCCAGACCTACGATTCCGGGGACGTTCTCTGTTCCCGCGCGCCGACGGCGCTCGTGGCTGCCGCCCACCAGCAGGGATTCAATGGGCGTTCCGCTGCGCACAAACATTGCGCCGATACCCTTGGGGCCGTGCATCTTATGGGCGCTGATGGAGCAGAGGTGGCAGCCAAAGCGGCGAACATCGAATTTAACCTTGCCCGCTCCCTGCACTGCATCAATATGAAAAAAGATTCCCGTTTCGGCGGCGATTTTGCCAATCTGTTCGACGGGCTGCACAACGCCGGTCTCGTTATTGGCCAGCATCACGCTGATGAGCCGCGTCTCCGGGCGCACGGCGCGCAGGATGTCTGTCGGCTCAATGAGGCCGCTGGGCTGGGGCGCGACGAAGGTCGTCTCAACGCCATGCTCGGCGAGGCGCTTAGCTGCCTCAAGAACCGCAGAATGTTCGATCGATGTCGTGATGAAGTGGTCGCCCCGGTGCAGCAGGCCGAAAATGGCCGTGTTGTCGCCCTCGGTGCCGCCGGAGTTGAAGACCACCTCGGCATCGTGGCAGTTAAAGAACTCGGCCATGGTTGCGCGGGCGTGATCCACGGCGGCGTGCGCCTGCTGGCCATCCTGGTGAATTGAAGAGGCATTGCCGAAGCGCTCCATCCAATACGGGCGCATGGCCTCCATCACCTCCGGCAGCAGAGGGGTGGTGGCATTGGCGTCCATATAAACTCGCTTCATCGATTGATCTCCTATATATAGATTGTACTGAAATCGAGATTTCGTGACTTCCTCTTCACGTTTAACGGCTAAGAGACAGGCCTGAACTGTCGGAAACCTGTTTTAATCTGGTAAATTACCTGCTAGCGGGTTAGACCGCAAAAGGAGATTCCATGTCCAAACTTCCCTACGTTGCAGGCTGCATTCTCGGTTGTTGCCTGTTCTCCGCAGCATCCACGCTCGCCCTTGCCCAGGCAGCCGCGCCTGCTGCACAAGCAGTGCCGGCCACACCGGCCGCGCCAGCCAAGCCTGCGGTGGGCACGCTCATGCAACCCTCCCAGGTATACGGCAAATTGCTCAATGGCATGGCGCAGGAGTTTGTCTCGGCCGCCGAGGCCATGCCGGAAGAGAAATTCAACTTTGCGCCCACCGAAGGCGAGTTCAAGGGCACACGCACCTTTGCCCAGCAGATCAAGCATGTGGCCGAGTCCAACTACTACTTTTTCAGCGGCCCGGATTACTCGGAAACCGGCGACAAGGCTATGACGGACTCGATTGAGAAACTCACGACCAAGGCAGATATTGTGAAGGCGCTGAAAGATTCCTTTGTCAAGGCCAACGCCATGGTGGACACGATGACCCCGGAGAACGCTTTTGTGATGACAGTGCACGGCACACGCGCCGGCATGGCAGCCTTTGGGATATCACACTTCATGGACCACTATGGACAAAT
>Ga0224559_1000098_pt1 | contig 50993 bp, 38 predicted proteins | sample 714S33034metaG_FD_180676 | JGI IMG/M metagenome (GOLD analysis project Ga0224559, IMG submission 180676) | Peat soil microbial communities from Stordalen Mire, Sweden - 717 S3 30-34 | ecosystem: Environmental > Terrestrial > Soil > Wetlands > Peat | place: Sweden: Norrbotten County, Stordalen... | reverse complement strand
CCAAGAACAGCGGACTGGACGGTTTTCTACCGACAATGAAGATTCACGAGTATCAGGCGAAAGAAATCCTGGCAAAGTACGGCGTAGCCGTGCCCAGGGGCGAAGTGGCCAACACCCTGGAAGAGGCCAATGCGGTGGCCCGCAAGCTCTTTGCCGAGGGCGCCTCGGGCGTCGTCGTCAAGGCGCAGATTCACGCCGGAGGCCGCGGCAAGGGCGGCGGCGTCAAGCTGGCCCGCTCGCGCGAGGAGGCCGAACTCCACGCCAAAAACATTCTCGGCATGACGCTGGTCACGCACCAGACGGGCCCGCGGGGGCAAAAAGTCCAGCGGTTGCTGATCGAGGAGGCCGCGCCCATTGACCGTGAGCTTTATCTCGGCATTGTGCTCGACCGGGCGAAAGGCCAATTGGTCTTCATGGCCTCGCAGGCCGGCGGCATGGAGATCGAAGAGGTCGCCGCCAAAACTCCCGAGGCCATTTATAAAGAGACAATCGACCCGGCCATCGGCTTCGGTGCGTGGCAGGCGCGCAAGCTGGCCTTCGCCCTGGGGTTGGGTCCCAAGCAGATCAACGCGGCCGTCGGCTTTTTCCAGGGTTTATACAAGGCCTTCATTGAGACTGACGCCTCGCTGGTCGAGATCAACCCCTTCATCACTACTACCGATGGCCGGCTCCTCGCTCTGGACGCCAAGATCAACTTTGACGACAATGCTCTCTTCCGCCACGCCGACCTCAAGGCGCTGCGCGACACCGCCGAGGAGGACCCGCTCGAAGTTGAGGCCTCGAAGTTTGCGCTCAACTACATCAAGCTGGACGGCTCCATCGCCTGCATGGTCAACGGCGCGGGTCTGGCCATGGCGACGATGGACATTATTCAGTACGCCGGTGGCAGCCCGGCCAACTTTCTCGACGTGGGCGGCAGCGCCACGGCGGAGCAGATCGAGCACGCCTTTGAAATCCTGCTCGCCGACAGCCATGTGAAGGCCATCTTCATCAACATCTTCGGCGGAATCCTGCGCGTGGACCGGCTGGCTGCGGGGGTGGTCGCCGCCGCGCGCAATTTGCAGGTGAAAGTTCCCATCGTCCTGCGCCTGGAGGGCACAAATGTTGAGGAGGGCCGCCAGATTCTCAAAGAATCGGGCTTGAATTTCCAGGTGGGTTCAACAATGAAAGAAGCTGCTGAATTGGCAGTAAAAGCAGCCGCGAGCGTGGGGGCATAAGATGGCGGTCTTGGTTGACAAGAACACTCGATTGATCGTGCAGGGACTGACCGGCAAGGAGGGCACCTTTCACGCCCTGGGCTGCGCCGAATACGGCACCAACGTCGTCGGCGGAGTCACTCCCGGCAAGGGTGGAAGGTCGCACGAGGGCTGGCCGGTCTTCAACACCGTCGCCGAGGCTGTCGAAAAGACCGGCGCCAACGCGACCATGATCTTCGTTCCGCCGCCCTTTGCCGCCGACGCCATTCTCGAGGCCGAGGACGCGGGGATTCCGCTGATCGTCTGCATCACCGAGGGCATTCCCACGCTGGACATGGTCAAGGTCTGGGCCAAGCTGAAAAACTCGAAGTCGCGGCTGGTCGGCCCCAACTGCCCCGGCGTCATCTCGCCCGGCAAGGCCAAGGTTGGCATCATGCCCGGCCGCATTCACAAAGAAGGTTCGGTGGGCATCATCTCCCGCTCCGGGACACTGACTTACGAGGCCGTGCACCAGCTCACCCAGCGCGGCATCGGCCAGTCCTCGGCGATTGGCATTGGCGGCGACCCCATCATCGGCACCACGCACATCGACGCGCTGCGCCTCTTCAACGACGACCCCGAAACTGAAGCCATTGTGCTAATCGGCGAGATCGGCGGCGCAGCCGAGGAGGCCGCCGCGGAGTTCGTCAAAGAGCACGTGAAGAAGCCCGTCGTCGGTTTCATCGCCGGGCAGACCGCGCCTCCGGGCCGACGGATGGGCCACGCCGGGGCCATCATCTCGGGCGGCCAGGGCACCGCCGCCGACAAGATGAAGGCCATGACCGCAGCCGGAATCCGCGTCGTCGTCTCCCCGGCCGAGATCGGCGCCGCGGTGGCGCAGGTGATCGGGAAAGGCTAACTGGACGCTGCTTTTATGAAAGAACCGTGGACCGCGCAAGTGCATCTGCTCACGCCGCCGGCGGAGTTCGGCGATACAAAGTGCTGCACCAACGTCGTCGCCTGGGCCGAGGACGCTGAAGACTTCCGCTCGACCGTCGCCGCGATCTTCGCCCGGCGCCATTGGTCGATTCTCAGTGTGCAACAATGCCAGCGCGCCGCCGAGTGCGGGGCCTCGATCGAAGAGCACGCCGCGCAGATCGAGCGGGCGAAGCTAGAGCTCGGCAGCTGCATCTTCGGAACCCTGCAGTACTACCCATCCAGGCCCGCGTAGACTTCTCTTACCGAAATCTTCAGAGCACAGGCGTTGTACAGCCTTCGAACCAGGCCCCGCGCCTTCACTCTGGCGCAGACAAGCCGAAAGCCTGCCCTGAGCGAAGTCGAAGGGGCGGTCACCCCCACCGGAGGTGGTTACCACACCTGGCAGGGCTTGGCGCTGACCATCGCCGCCGTCTTCTTGCAACTGAAACTGCGAGCAAACTCCGGCAAATCCTGCAAGACGGAGTTGGTGCGGTACTCGTCGGGCGCGTGCGGGTCGGATTGCGCCTGGGTCCGCAGTTGCTCGGGGCGCGTCTGCGTGCACCACTGCTGCGCGTAGGCGATCCAGAAGCGTTGACCGGGGGTGTAGCCGTCGGTGGCAGCCGTCATCGAAAGGTGCGCGGCTTCGGCCTTGTCGAGCCAGGAGAGCCAGGCCAGCCAGAGCCCGCCCAGGTCGGCCAGGTTTTCGCCCAGCGTCAGCTTGCCATTCAGATGAACGCCCGGGACCGCCTCGATGGCGTCGTACTGCTTCACCATGCAAGCGGCCCGCTGGTTGAATTTTTCCTCGTCCTCCTTGCTCCACCAGTTGCGCAGGTTGCCGTCCTTGTCGAATTGACGGCCCTCGTCGTCGAAGCCGTGCGTCAGCTCGTGGCCGATGGTCGAGCCCATGTCGCCGAAGTTGGCCGCGTCGTCCTCCGCGCCGCTGAAAAACGGCGGCTGCAGGTAGCCGGCGGGAAAGTTTACGTTGTTCATCTGCGGATCGTAATAGGCGTTCACCGTGGGCGGCGTCATCTGCCACTCGCCCTTGTCCACCGGCCGGCCGATCTTGGCCAGGTCGCGCGCAAACTCGAACTGATGGGCGCGCATCTGGTTGCCCACGGCGTCGCCGCGCACAATCTGGAGCGTCGAGTAGTCGCGCCACTTCTCCGGGTAGCCAATCTTGTTCATCACCGCGCGCAGCTTTTCTTTGGCGCGGAGCTTGGTCGCGGCGCTCATCCAATCCAGCGCGCCGATTTCCTTGTCCATGGCCTGCTCGATGGCCTCGGTCATTTCGACGGTCCGCTGCTTCTCTTCGGGCGGGAAGTAGCGCGCCACATAGACCTGGCCCAACGCCTCGCCTATCTCCTGGTCCACGCGGCTGGTGCAGCGCTTCCAGCGCTCCTGCTGCTTCTGGGCGCCGTTCAGCGTGTGCTCGTAGAAGCTCCAGTTCTCCTGGTCAAAGCTCTCCGGCAGGCTGGTCCCCGCGTAGGCGTGCAGCAGGTGCCAGCGCAGGTAGGTTCTGATCTGTTCGATCGGCGTATCGGCCAAGAGGCGGTTGAACTCGGCGAAGAATTTCGGTTCCATGTCGTTGGCTTTGCCGGCGGCGGGAGCGTGCGCAACGGCAAGATATTCGGCCAGCGAAAAGTGGGTCAGCTCCCGCGAAAAGCTGGCCACATCGGTGGGGTGGTCCAGGTTCTGCGGGTCGCGCTGCTCGGTCATCGTGAGCGAGGCCTTGGCCAGCCGGGTTTCAATCGCCAGCACCGTTTCGGCGTCGGCGGCGGCCTGGGCCTCCGGCTCGCCGGCCAGCATGAAGATGCGGCGCACGTGGGCAACGTACTGCCGCCGGGTCAGCTTGGATTGGGCGTCGGTGCGCGTGTAGTAGTCGCGCTCGGGCAATCCCAGGCCGCCGGAGCCATAGAAGCTGATGACCGAGCTCGAATCGGCAAAGTCCTGGCCCGATCCTATTCCGAAGAAGGCATTCACGCCGAAGCCGTGCAGGTGCGCCACGAGAGCCGGTAAATCGTCGGCCGTTTTCAGCGCGGCAATGCGGTCCAACTCCGGCTGGAGCGGCTTGAGGCCCAACCGGTTCACGGTGGCTGTGTCCATGCAACTCGAGTACTCGTCGCCGATCTTCTGCTGGTTGGCCGGGCGCATGGCCGCGGGCGCGGCGGCTTCTTCCAAAATCTGCCTCAGGTGCAGCCGGTTCAGCTCCAAAAGTTCGGTAAAGCGGCCATACCGCGTCTCGTCGGCGGGCAGGGGATTGCGCTGGAACCAGCCGTTGCAGCTGAAGTGGTAAAAGTTCTCGCAGGGATCTACCGTCTTGTCGATCAGTGAGGGGTCGAAGACCCGCAGCGCAGACACAGCGATGGGTTTGGCAGGCTTTGCGGCGGGCTGGGCAGGCGTCGCGGTGGAAACGGAAGGCGCTGACGAGCTGGCCGGCGCGGCCGATGCGGTGGGGGGCAGGGGACCAGACTGTGCAGCGGCTTGAGAGCGCGCGGGAGCAGCCAGCAGGCCGGCAATGAGAATGGCAACCGGCAGGATCGAACAGCGATCAGGTGCAACGGCAAAGCGGAACATTCGGAAACTTTAGCAGATTCGCCTGGCGGATTTTCCCCTTTCACTTTGCGGATTGGTCCAGCCTTTTTGCTGAGGATTTGCCTGCTTTCGCCGGGAAGATTTGCCTTTCCTTTCATAACCGCCGAAGACGGCAGCCGTTACAATAGAAGAGAAGACTAAAAAATTCCCCATCGAGGAGCACATTTTCGTGGCGCAACGCACCTTCAGCATCGTCAAGCCGGACGCGGTCCGCAAAGGTTTCACCGGGGCCATTCTGGCCGAGATCGACAAGGCCGGTTTTCAGATCGTGGCCGTCAAAAAGCAATCCATCTCTCTCGAACAGGCCAAGGGCTTCTACTACGTCCACAAGGAGCGTCCCTTCTTCAACGACCTCTGCGCCTTCATGTCCTCCGGGCCGCTGGTTCTGCTGGTTCTGGAAAAGGACAATGCGATTGCCGACCTGCGCAAGCTGATGGGCGCCACCAATCCGGCCAACGCGGAAGAGGGAACCCTCCGCAAGAAGTTCGCCGGCTCGATCCAGGAGAACGCCGTCCACGGCTCCGACGCCGCAGAGACCGCGTCCTTCGAGATCGGCTACTGGTTCGCCGGCTACGAGCTGATCTAGCCGTTTTCGCTGAGGGGCGTCCGGCGCCGGATTCGACCCAGCATTCGCGGGTTGATCGCCCGGCGTCCCCTTATCATTTATCTGGAGAGCATGAATGCCATTGACGGCCAAAGAGACCAACACGGCAGGCGAAATCCTGGTGAGCAAGGTTCCAGAAGTCACTTTGATCTTCTGGATCATCAAGATTTTCTGCACCACCCTGGGCGAAACCGGCGGCGACGCAGTGACCATGTCGATGAATCTCGGATACCTGGTGGGCACTGCCATCTTCGCCGCTATTTTTCTCGTCGCCGTCGCCGCTCAGGTTAAAGCCAGGCGGTTTCATGCGTGGCTCTACTGGGCGACCATCATCGCCACCACCACCGTGGGAACCACGATGGCGGATTTTGCCGATCGCTCCCTGGGCATTGGCTATGCCGGAGGAAGCCTGACACTGTTGGCACTCTTGCTGGCCTCGTTTGGCCTGTGGTATTGGTCGTCGGGCTCTGTCTCGGTTGATACGGTCAGCACTCCCAAGACGGAGATCTTTTATTGGGTGACAATCATGTTCTCGCAGACCCTGGGAACGGCGCTGGGCGATTGGACTGCCGACAGCGCCGGGCTGGGGTACCGTGGCGGGGCGGCCATCTTCCTGCTGCTTCTTTTCATCGTGGCGGCCTGCCATTTCTGGACCAGGATCTCCAAAACCCTGCTCTTTTGGGCGGCCTTTGTCCTGACGCGGCCGCTGGGCGCCGTGGTGGGCGATTTTCTGGACAAGCCCCTGTCGCACGGGGGGCTCAACCTGAGCCGCTATTCCGCCTCCGCCACGCTAGTGGCGCTGGTGATTGCCAGCATCCTGTTCTTCCCGCAGCGGGCCGGGCAGCAGCCCGAGGACTGAACCGGGACTGGCTCGCGGAAGGCAAGATTCAGCTCCTTAGGGTGGTTTTTCGCGACTACCTGCAATCCCTCAGCGGCTCAAGCAGGCGATTTTATTTTGCTCTCAACGGACGGGCTGAAGCCCGTCCCCTTCAAAACACGAATTTCCCAGACAGTTTCTTAATCCCCAAAGAGATCGTCGATCTTCAGGCGGAGTGCGTCCATTTGCTGGCGCAACTCGCCGACCGCTGCCTCCAACTGCGCAATCCGCTCCTCTTGGCCCGCATCCGCGACCGCAATCGGCCCTGCATTCTGCCCGGCCTCGCGGCGCGGGAAAATGAAGGCCGGCTCAGCTGCCGCTGCCGGGGCCTGCGCCTCCACCGGCCCCGAGAGCAGGTGAGCGTAGCGCGGCTCCTTGGTCCCGGGCTGGCGGGGCAAGATGGCCACCAGCGGCGGCTCGCGCTCCATCAGCTTTTGCAGCCCGGAGAGCACCTCGCCGATCTCGTCGAAGTGGTGCAGCCGCTCGGTGCGCCCGCGCAGCTCGCCCGGCGTCTGCGGCCCGCGCAACAGCAGCACGCAGACCAGCGCCGTCTCCGCGCGGCTGAAGTTGAAAACCTCGCCCAGCCAGTGTTCGTACTTGGCCACGCGCCCATCGGTCGAGCGGGCGCGCCCCGCCAGCCGCAGGTCTTCCAGCCGGTGCAGCGCCTGGCGCACCGCCTCCTCGTCCAGCGCCATCGCCGGCTCGCGGTTCGAGCGCTGATTGCAGGCGTTGATGAGCGCGTTGAGCGAGAGCGGGTAGTACTCCGGGGTGGTCACTTCCTTTTCCACCAGCGCACCCAGGACGCGGGCCTCGGCGGAGGTGAGGACCATCGGCTCAGTCGGGATTGAATCAGTCGAAATCGAATCGGTTGGCGGCATAGGTCTATTCTGCCATTGGCTGGCTTCCACGGACGAAATCGCTCGAGGTTTTCCACCCTGGCCACAAAGTTCCAGGCAGCAGCGCTCCTTCAACTCCGTTTGGCAGAAAGGCCGACGCTGCTTCGCGGCGAGAGCAAGTGGGGCTGACGTCGCGGGGGGTGGGGGAACAACACACTACAATATGACCTTGCAGTTTGGAGCAATTTACAGCCTGAGCAACTTGCCGTCTGGAGCCATGAGTTTTTGCAGACCGAAGCCCAACGCGATGCGCTCCAAGTGGTGCTGGTTTCGCCGCGCAACCCTCTCAATATAGGAGCGGCGGCGCGGGCGATGGCCAACTTCGGCTTTCGGCGGCTCAAGGTGGTGGCTCCCTTTGCGCCTACATGGCGCGAGGCGCGGTCGGCGGTGGGGGCCGAGGAGTTGCTCCAAAACGCTGAAAGCACAGAGTGCCTGGCCGAGGCGGTTTCCGCTTGCACGCTGGTCATCGGCACCGGGACGCTGACCTATCGCCGGCCCGAGCAGAAGGTGGTTCTTCTCCCCCTTTTGGCCCCCTTGGTTAGTCAAGAGCTGGCCCGAGGCGGCCATGTGGCCTTGGTCTTCGGCCCGGAAAAGCATGGGCTGACCCGCGAAGACCTTTCGTACTGCCAGATTCTGGTCGAGATCCCCACCGACCCCGGACAGCCCTCGATGAACCTGGGCCAGGCCGTCGCGGTCTGCCTTTATGAGCTGGCCGTGGGGGAGGGCCGCGCTATCGGCCAAAAAACAACGCCCGAGGCGGAAACCAGGCCCTGTACTGAAGCGGCTAAGGCGGCAGCGCCTTCGGGCCGTTTGGAGCTGGTGGCCGGCGTGATCGAAGAGACGATGCGGGAGGCCGGCTACTCGCCGAAAACCATGCAGGCGGCCAACCGGCACGACCTGCGACTGACATTGCGGCGGCTAACCCTCTCCGAGCAGGACACGCGCCGCATCCTCGGCCTCTTTCGCCGCATTCTGTGGCGACTGAAGCATACCCCGGTTCGCGACGATAAACCTGATTGAGGGCGCTCGCGCGTTTTCTCCCGTAATAGGAAGAACGCACCAGATGAGTGGCGCTCAGAGGTTTGCTCCATGCACAAGGCTATCGTCGGCTCGGATTTGAGGTTTTTCGCGGTTCCGGTCCGGCTGGGGGCCTTGGCCGTCGGACCTCCGCCTTACGGCCGTAAGACAAATGCAAGACAAGCAGCCAGCCCCGTAAGACCACGCAAGACAAGGCCCGAATTTCACTCTCGGCCGCGTCTTGCAGTCAGACGAGGGCCAAAACTGCACAACAAGACCTTGAACAGAGCTTCCTTAGAAATCATTCTGGCGGATGATCTCCTCCAGTTTTGGTTTGTGCTTGATCTCGCGGCCGGTGCGCGGCTCGGTGTCGATGATGCGGGCCGGTTTGGGCTGCCCCACGCGTTCGCGGGCATTGGCTTTCACCGCCTTGGTGGCCGAAAATTTTCCTGGCTTGCGTTTCGTCATGGCAAGCATGAGTATGGAATAGATTGGAACGGAACGAAAGCCCAGTACCTCTGGCGACGGAATTTGCCTCTTGGCGACGGACCTTGCCGCTGGAGTGAGAAAGTGCTTCGGGGCTCCCGGAGACGGAGATTCGCCGGGATGGAGAGCCAAAAGCTATGGAAGAACGGGATTTTTTCAACGAAACGACTGAGCAGCGCACGCATACGCTGACCTGCCCCAAGTGCGGGCAGGCAAGCGAGTACAAGGTCACCTGGGTGGTTCGGCGCAAGCGGGCGCAATTGCCGCGCGGGGCCGACGAGCGCGACCGCGCCAAATTCGCCAAGGCGCAGTCTTACATGGTGAGGCGCGACGAAAAGCTGGTCTGCACCAATGTTCGCTGCCGCAAGCCGTTTGAGATCAGCACGTTGCAGACGGTGGCTTTTTTGACCGACTGAAACGGGGCGGATTGCCGCACGAGCTGGCTGCCGGGCTGTCGCCCGCTTGGAACGCGCAGTTTCGCGGTGAGCGGCCGCACTCAGCCCATTTTTTCGCTTTGTCCCGGTTGCGCCGCTCTTGGTTCTGGCAGACGGATCGCCTCAAGTTTCTTCCCTGGCTTCGCGCTCTCTGAATGCGGACGCGCGTGGACGGAGTTCATCGAGGAGGAATCATGCGCACTTTCGCCTTTTTCGCACCCAGGAGGCAGGCCGCGCTGCTGGTACTGATCGTCCTGGCGTGGGGCGCGCAGCTGGTGGCCTGTCACCATCAGACGGCCAGGTCAGTTCAAGCGGCGGAGTTGCAGCCCATTCAGCTTCCGAAGCCCGAAATCACCGCCGGCAAGCCCCTGATGCAGGCTTTGGCCCAGCGCAAAACCACGCGCGCCTTTCTGGACAAGCCGCTCCCGTTGCAAACCCTTTCTAACCTGCTGTGGGCAGCCTTTGGCGTGAACCGGCCACGCGCGGAGAAGCCGGGGCTGGGCCGGACCGCGCCCTCGGCCATGAACAGACAGGAGATTGAACTCGATGTGGTTCTGGCCAGCGGGGTTTACGTCTACGAGGCAGAAACAAACCTTCTGCGCCCGGTGGCGGGCGGCGACCTGAGAGGAAAGGTCGGCCAGGGAGCAGCGGCCCACGCGGCGGTCACCATCGTTTATGTCGCCGGCCAGAAGGACGAGTACACGCAGGTGGACACGGGCTTCATCGGCCAGAACGTCTATCTGTTTGCGGCTTCCGAGGGGCTGAACGCCTGGTTTTATACGCTCCACGGGCAGAATGCGGCCTCGGCTTTGCATTTTCCTGAAGGGCGGCAGGCTCTTTATGCGCAGTCGGTCGGCTACCCGCCGCAGTAGAGCCGCGATTCCTCCCCCGGGCGCGGTTTCCGGGGTTTGTGATTGAATCGAAGGCGCGGGCGGCCGGGCGCGTGGCCAGCAGGAAACCGCGCGGGCCGGGCGGAATCGAGATTGGAGGGCCGGGAATGGCCAATTTGCTGCTTCCCCTCGAAGAGCGTCACCTGACTCCTGATCAGGTGGAGGCGCTCGATAAACGGCGCGAGCTGGGCCACACGCTGCTGGTCATCGCCGGCCAGTTCACGGCGATCGCCGCCATTCTACTGTTGTGGGTGGGGCAGGATCTCGCCTACTCGCCGGGCTGGGCGCATCCGATGGCCTACTACTTCGTGATCGTGCTGGCCATCATCGCCGTCTGCGGCGTGGCGGGAATGCTGCTGCGCCGGGGCACGCCGCGGCTGGACTGAGACCATACAGGCCGCCCGGCTGGGGAGACTACTGCTCAATTTTGCACGAACGTAATGCGCGCGTGGCGAAGGTGGCCGTCTTTGCCCTTCGCCGCAGCGGCGTAGTGTGCAAGAATTGCGAAAAGACCTCTCGCTCTGGGCCCCTGTTATGACCAAAAAGGCAGAAAGCCGCATCCCACTGGACGACCTTCTTGTCTTCCACAAGGTGGCGCGTTCGCTGACCTCCAGCTTTGATCTGGACACGATTCTGCGCACCATCATCGAGCATATGGAGCGCTTCATCGAGGCGGACCTGTGGACGCTGCTGATGCTGGACGAAGCGCGGCAGGAGCTTTACTACGCGATTGCCGCCGGCGGGGAGATCGCCGCGTTGCGCGACCTGCGCGTGAAGGTGGGCGAGGGCGTGGCCGGCTGGGTGGTCGAGCACGGCGAGACGCTGCTGGTTCCCGAGGCCCAGGGCGATCCGCGGGTGACGGCGGAGCCTGGCGCCCATCCGCAATCGGTGCGCTCGGTCATCGCCCTGCCCCTGCGCGGACGCAAGGGGACGCATGGCGTCATCGAAATCTTCAACCCGCGCGACGACCAGCTCACCGACTACACTATCGCCTTCCTGCACATTCTGGCCGATCATGCCGCCATCGCCATCGAGAACGCGCACGACGTGGCCCGCATCCAGCAGTTGACCATCACCGACGACACCACCGGCCTCTACAACGTGCGCCACCTCTACGAGGCGCTGGGCCGGGAACTGGAGCAATACCGCCAGTTGGGGATGCCGGTGAGCGTGGCCTTTCTGGACCTGGACCACTTCAAGCTGGTCAACGACGAGCACGGCCACCTGGTGGGCAGCGAACTGCTGGCGCGCGCCGGTCAGCGGCTCCAGGAATTGAGCCGCAAGCAGGATTGGTGCTTCCGCTACGGCGGCGACGAGTTCGTGATCCTGATGCCACAAACTGGCCCCGTCGGCGCACTGGCGCAGGCTACCGCGCTGCTGCGCGAACTGATGGAGAGCACCTTCCGCATGAAGAACGGACTGGAGCTGCGCGTGAGCGCCAGCGTGGGCGTGGCCAGCGCCCCGGCCGACGGCTCGACCGTCCACGCCGTGATCGGCGTCGCCGATACTCGTATGTACGCCGTCAAGGCCAGCGGCCGCGGCGCGGTGCTGGGAGCGTAGAATCTTTCCCTCCCTGGGGGCTACCTGGTTGGACGGAGTTGAATCTGATAGTCCCGATAGTCGATGGTGACGACGGTGCGACCCAGCAGATTGCTGTTGGAGACGGCTCTGGCGTGGGTGGCCATCGCAAAGCCGCTCACGCTGGCGTACTGGCGCAGCATCTGGGTTGGTCCAGTGAAGATGGAAGGACTCTTGGAGGCGATCCCCTGGACTTGAACGATCGAATCGTCCTTGGCGTCCACCCACAGGGTCCCCGAAAGAAGATTGGGAGCCTGGCGCCGGGGGGCAATAGCCAGAACCAGGCACTCCCGTCCATCCAGCCGTTCGGGACCTCCGGGTTTCAGCTTCATCTCGTAGTTTGCCGAGGTAAGCCACGCCCCCTCCCGATTGCCGGGCTGGCTGAGGCGCTTCTCTTCGTCCAGGATCGAGTCCAATACAAGCTTTCGCACCAGGGCCGAGCCGCTCTGCGAGACGATGGTGTAACTTTTGCCTGTTTTCTCGCGGTATTCTGTTTTGACCGTCATTTCCGCCACGGAATGGGTTTCGTCGCTGTTTCTGTAAACCGCATAGTGCTCGGTGGCGGTGTACCCCGCAATGCCTTCATTCCGTGCCTTAACCGCCGCGTCAACGCCTCGAATCACCGTGGAATCGTCAGGCTGCTGGGCCCGAACCGCATTGATTCCAAGCAGGACCAGGAAACAAATCGCCGCCATCGCCCGTACCGCGCCAAGCCGTCTGCCATGCATCATGCTGAAACTCTCCGATCCCTCGCTCATCTTAGAATAAGCCTTTCCGGTGGCGAGCAGGAGTCGGCCGCGGAGCCGGCAAAGGTTGAAGACCGCCGTCTGTACGCGGAGATTGAGCCGTGCGAAGGGAAAGGGCTGGCCATACGCTATGCTGGTTGGCGGTGAGAGGCGCAAATGTGACGGACGAGACCCAAGCAGAAATTTCACCAGGAACCGGGCCTGAAGTTCCTGCGAAACGGGGAGGGCGCGAAGCGCTGCCGCAGCGGCGGGGCGTGCTGGTGCGCGGCGTGGTGCAGGGGGTGGGATTTCGGCCGTTTGTCTACAGGCTGGCGCAGGAAGAGGGCCTGGCGGGGTTTATCGGCAACGATACCGGTGGAGTGACGATCGAAATCGAGGGACCGGAGGAGCGCGTGGAGGCCTTTCTCGCCCGCCTGCGCTCGGAGGCGCCTCCCTTGGCGCGCATTGACGCGGTCGCGGTGCGGGAGCTGCCGCTAGTCGGGGGTTTCGGCTTCCGCATTGTGGCCAGCGAGGTGCTGGGCCAGGTGAGCACCGGGATTCCGGCCGACGCGGCGACCTGCCCGGATTGCCTGCGGGAGTTGCTGGACCCGGCGGACCGCCGCTACCGCTACCCGTTCTTGAACTGCACCAACTGCGGGCCGCGCTTCACCATTACGCGCAGCATTCCCTACGACCGGCCGCAGACCTCGATGGCGAAGTTTCCCATGTGCCCGGCCTGCCAGCGGGAGTACGACGACCCCTCGAACCGCCGCTTCCACGCGCAGCCCAATGCGTGCCCGGTCTGCGGGCCGCAGGTTTGGCTGGTGGCGCCCGATGGCGTGGAGATTGCCGCGGAGGACGCCGTGGCCGCCTGCATCGACCGGCTGGCTGCGGGCAAAATCGTGGCCATCAAAGGGATTGGCGGCTTTCACCTGAGCGTGGACGCCACCAGCCAAGCGGCGGTGATGCGCCTGCGCGAGCGCAAGCAGCGCTACGGAAAGCCGCTGGCGGTGATGGTGCGCGACCTGGAGGCGGCGCGGGCAGTCTGCGATCTGACGGCCGAGGAAGAAGCGCTGCTGACCACCCCGGCGCGGCCGATTGTGCTGGCCCGGGCGCGAGCTGGAAACGGAATTGCGGCTGGGGTGGCGCCGGGAATTCCCTGGCTGGGCATTTTTTTGCCCTACGCGCCGCTGCAGCACCTGCTCTTTGCCCCTTCGCCTTTGACCGGGACAGGCGTGGTGACCGGAACAGGCCTGCGGGCGCTGGTGATGACCTCAGCCAACCTGAGCGAAGAGCCCATCGCCATCGACAACGGCGAGGCTCTGGCGCGCCTGGGCGGGATTGCCGACGCCTTCCTGATGCACGACCGCGAAATCTTGCAGCGCTGCGACGATTCGGTGGCGGCGGTGGTGGATGGAGCGCCGCAGTTGCTCCGGCGGGCGCGGGGATTTGTGCCGCTGGGGGTCGCGCTGCCCTTTGACGCGCCGCCCCTGCTGGCCGTCGGCGGGCACATGAAAAACGTCTTTGCGCTGGCGCGGGGAGGGTTTGTCTACCAAAGCCAGCATTTGGGCGACCTCGAAAACCTGACGGGCCTGGAGTTCTTCAAGGAGTCGCTGGAGCACCTGATGCGGACCTTCGAAATCGAGCCGCAGACCGTGGTCCACGACCTGCATCCGGGCTACCTTTCGACTGGGTGGGCCAAGGAGTGGGCGCGTGAGCGCGGGCTGGGGCTGGTCGCCGTGCAGCATCATCATGCGCACGTGGCCGGCTGCATGGCCGAGCATGGACTCACGGGCGAGGCGATCGGGCTGGCGCTCGATGGGACCGGCTACGGAACCGATGGAAGGATTTGGGGCGGAGAGGTCTTCGTGGCCAGGCTGGGCGGGGCGAGGCTGGAAGGGCCGAGACTCGACGGAAAAGACCAGGCCGAGACAAGTCTCGGCGGCTCGGGTCAGGACGGGGCGGGCACGGTGGGCTTCGAGCGCTTCGCGCACCTCGACTATGTGCCCATGCCGGGCGGCGAAGCGGCCATCAAGGAGCCCTGGCGGATGGCGCTGGGCCATTTGCAGGCGGCGGGATTTGACCTGGAGTCCGCTGAAACGCTGGCCCTGGTCGGCGCGAGAGAAAAAGAGGCGCGGGTGCTCGCGAGGATGATCGAGCGGGGCGTGAATGCGCCGCTGACCTCGAGCCTGGGACGGCTCTTCGACGCGGCGGCGGCCGTGGTGCTGGGGCGGCGCACGGTGGACTACGAGGCGCAGGCGGCCATCGAGCTGGAAGGCGCGGCGGTCGATGAGCCTTATGAGTTCGCCGGGCCAGACTTTGCCAGGCCGGACGGTGAGCCGGGCTATGAAATGGAGTTCCTGGGCGGAGATTGGGTCCTCCGGGAGCCCATCCGGATCAGCTCTGCTCCGCTCTGGCGCGCTCTGGTGAGGGATTTGCAGGCTGGAGTGAGCCGGGCGCGGATGGCGGCGCGGTTTCATGCGGGGGTGGCGGCCGGATTTGTGAGGGTGGCGGTTTTGGCGCGCGCGGCGACAGGAGTGAATCGAGTGGCGCTGAGCGGTGGCTGTATGCACAACCGGCGGCTGGCGCGGCTGCTGCGTTCAGGGCTGGAGGCCGAGGGCTTCGAGGTTTTCCAGCACCGCCAGGTCAGCCCGGGAGATGGTGGGCTGAGCTACGGGCAGATTGCGGTGGCAGCGGCTCTGGCACGGAATGGTTTCAAGGGAGGTTCGTCTGTATGAGGGGTGAGGTTTCTCACCCTAGCCGCAAGGTTTCAAGAAGCAGCTTCTTCGACTTCGCTGCGCTTCGCTCAGAATGACAAGCGAGGATGGGGCACCCACACTGTATTAGAGGATGGGGCACCCGCACCACAGTGTAAGAGAAAATCTAGCCGGAAAACTTTACTAGCTGCTCGGCTTCCTCGCGCTGTCCCAGAAGGGAGACGCGGGGGATGCGGCCGCGCACCATTGCGACCTCGTCGCAGCGGTGCAAACGGGGGCAGTTCTGGCAGTCTTTGAAGATTTTGTCGGGCAGTTCGGCCTTGTCTTCGACGGTGCGGAAACCGTACTTGAAGAAGAAGTCGGGAATGCGCGTGAACAGGCAAATGGATTGAATGCCGTGCTCTTCGGCCTCCTCGATCAGCGCGCGGAGCAGGCGGCCGCCCGCGCTCTTTCCCTTGGCCTCCGGCTTGACGACGATGGAGCGCACCTCGCAGAGATGCGGCCCGTAAAAGTGGAGCGCGCCGCAGCCCAGGAAGACGCCGCCATCGGACTCGGCGACGGTGAAGTCGCGAATGTTCTCGCAGATCTCGGCGAAGGCGCGCTTGAGCAGCGTACCGTCGCCGGAGAGCGAATTCACCAGGTCGTAGACCTTGGAGGCGTCCTGCAGCCGGGCTTTACGCACCAGCATGAACAACCTCCCCAGGCTTGAAAGCGGCCAGCGCCGCGATGCGTTCAGAGGCGGCGGCCAAGGCTTCGCGCACGCGCTCGCGCGCGGTTCCCCCGGTCACATTATGGCAGTCGAGCGTGGCCGTGAGCGTGACGGCGGCGTAGAAGTCCTCGTCGAACTCCGCACCGAACTGGCGCAGCTCGTCGAGCGAGAGAGAGCCCAGCTCAAGGCCCTTTTCCAGGCCAAAACGCACCGCGTGGCCGATCTTCTCGTGCGCGGTGCGGAAGGGAACGCCCTTGTGGACAAGATAGGTGGCCGCGGCCATGGCGTTCAGGTAGCCCGATTGCGCGGCCTCGTTCATGCGCTCGCGATTGAAGTGGAGGGCGGCGGTAAAGCGCGCCACGAGCACCAGCATCCGCGGCACAAACTCGACGGCAAAGGCCGGTTCCTGGGTCTCCTGCATGTCCTTATTGTAGGCCAGAGGCAGCCCCTTGAGCAGCAGCGTGACGGCCTCCGCGGCGCCGTGGATGCGGCCTACCTTGGCGCGAATCAGCTCAGTGAGGTCGGGGTTCTTCTTCTGCGGCATGGCGCTGGAGCCGGTGGAAAAGGCCTCGGGCAGGGCGACAAAACCGAATTCCGCCGTGGCGAAAAGCGTAATCTCCTCGGCAAAACGGCTCAGATGCAGGCCGACAAAGGTCAGCGCTTGCAGGTATTCGAGGACAAAATCGCGGTCGCTGGTGGCGTCGATGGAATTGCTGGTGGGCGCGGTGAATCCCAGCTCGCAGGCGGCAATCGTGCGGTCCAGAGCCAGGGTTGCGCCGGCCACGGCGCCTGAGCCGAGCGGGCAGAAGTTGAGCCGGGCCGCGCAATCCCGGAGCCGGGCCGCGTCGCGCAGGATCATCTCCACATAGGCCAGCAGCCAGTGGGCCACCAGCACCGGCTCGGCGCGCTGCATGTGGGTGTAGCTGGGCATCACCGACTCGCCGGCGGCCTGAGCCTGCTCGACCAGCGCGCGGGCCCAGGCGGCCAAGGCGTCGATCGTGAGGCCGATTTGCCGGCGGACGTAGAGGCGCAGGTCGGTGGCGATCTGCTCGTTGCGGCTGCGGCCAGTGTGCAGCCGGAGTCCGAGCGAGCCGATGCGGGCAACTAATTCAAGTTCGACGAAGTGGTGAATGTCCTCGGCCGTGGCGTGGTCGCGCACCTGCGCCTGGCCCTCCTCGGAAGAGTGCGCGGCGGCAATGGCGTCGAGCGCGGCGCGGAGTTCCGCGGTTTCAGCCTCGGTGAGAATTCCGGCGGCACAGAGAGCCGAGGCGTGGGCCTTGCTGGCGGCTACCTCGCAATCGAGAAGCCGCCAGTCAAAAACAATCGACCGCTGCCAGCGCTCGAACTCGCTGTCCAGGGGCTCGCGGAAACGGCCCGACCACATCTTCACGGGTTGCTGTTCATTCGGCATTGATTTAAGCGTACCTCAAGAAAAAACGCCGTCCCTACGGGACTCCAGATGAATTGTTGTTCACGCTAACCCCACGCTATCCACCCCACGGACGAAGACCTGTCCGTGGGGACCCCGGAAAGCGCGGGGCTAACAACCACTGCGCCTATGGCGCGGGCTCATTCCTTCTCTTTTCCGCTGTTCAACTTGGGCATTTCGCTGCCTTGGCTGAGGGTGAGCAGACCGGCCGCGGCGTAGGTCAGCAGCTTGTCGCGGGTGTCGGCGATGTCGAGATTGCGCATGACGAGCTGGCCGATGCGGTCGCGCGGGGAGAAGGTGGATTCGGTCTTCTCCATGCTGAGGCGCTCGGGATGAAAGGTGAGGTTCGGCGATTCGGTGTTGAGGATAGAGTAGTCGTTGCCGCGGCGCAGCTCCAGAGTGACTTCGCCGGTGATGGGTTTGGCGACCCAGCGCTGGGCGGATTCGCGGAGCATGATGGCCTGGGAGTCGAACCAGCGGCCCTGGTAGAGCAGGCGGCCGAGCTTGCGGCCATGGTCGCGGTACTGCTCGATGGTGTCCTCGTTGTGAATGCCGGTAATGAGGCGCTCGTAGGCGATGAAGAGCAGGGCGAGGCCGGGGGCCTCGTAGATGCCGCGGCTTTTGGCTTCGATGATGCGGTTTTCAATCTGGTCGCTCATGCCGAGGCCGTGGCGTCCGCCGATGCGATTGGCTTCGAGAAGAAGTTCGACGGGGTCGTCGAAGCGGCGGCCGTTGAGGGCGACGGGAAAGCCCTCTTCAAAGCGGATGGCGATCTCCTCCGGCTTGACTTCCACATCCTCGCGCCAGAAGGCCACACCCATGATGGGAGCGACGATCTTCATGGAGGAGGAAAGCTGCTCCAGGTCCTTTGCTTCGTGGGTTGCGCCGAGGAGGTTGGAGTCGGTGGAGTAGGCCTTCTCGGCGGACATCTTATAAGCGAATCCGTGGCGCTGCATGAAGGCGGACATCTCGGCGCGGCCGCCGAGCTCGTCGATGAAAGCCGCGTCGAGCCAGGGCTTGTAGACCTTGAGGTCGGGATTCACGAGCAGGCCGTAGCGGTAGAAGCGCTCGATGTCATTGCCTTTGTAGGTGGAGCCGTCGCCCCAGATGTGAACCTCGTCCTCTTTCATCGCAGCCACGAGCATCGTTCCGGTGACGGCGCGGCCGATGGGCGTGGTGTTGAAGTAAGGAACTCCAGCCGTGGTGATGTGGAAGGCGCCGGCCTGCAGCGCGGCCAGGCCTTCGCGAACCAGCGGGCCGCGGCAGTCGATGAGGCGGGCCTTTTCGGCGCCGTATTCGAGGGCTTTGCGCGGAATCTCGTCGTAGTCGGCTTCGTCGGGCTGACCCAGGTTGGCCGTGTAGGCGTAGGGGAGAGCGCCCTTCAGCTTCATCCAGTGCAGGGCGGCGGAGGTGTCGAGCCCGCCGGAGAAGGCAATTCCGACCTTCTGGCCGACGGGCAGGGATTCAAGAATTACGGACATACTATGGAACCTCTTAGAGTGAACAGTGAACAGCGGCGTCAAACCTTAATTTCTCACAGCAAATCGCAGGAGAATGATTTTGCGCCGTAGGCGCAATGGATGTTAGCCCCGCGCTTTAGCGTGGGGAATACAGCAAACAAAAGAACTCCAAGTCCCGGAGGGACGGCGCTAACCCCTGTTTACCCATTTGCATCGTCCCTACGGGACTCAATGTCTCTTTCTTCGTTCACCCCACGCTGGAGCGCGGGGTGAACCAACTCTGCGCCTCCGGCGCGTGCCGGGTGCCCCAGGGATCAGTAATCACAGGGCTCTTACCTGAAAACCCCATCTGTAGCCGATCTCTGATCTCTGGCCACTTGAAAGCTCTCTCCTACTTCAACCCCCCCAGCAGCAACAGCAGCAGAGCCTTCTGCGCGTGCAGGCGGTTTTCCGCTTGGTCGAAAACGATCGACTGCGCGCTGTCGATGACCGCGTCGGTGACCTCCTCGTTGCGGCGGGCGGGCAGGCAGTGCATGAAGACCGCGTCCGGCTTGGCCTTCGCCATCAGCGCCTCGTTGACCTGGAAGGGCCGGAAGATGGGGGCTCGCTTGGTGGACTCGTGCTCGAAGCCCATGCTGACGCAGACGTCGGTGTAAACGGCGTCGGCGCCCTCGACGGCGGCTTGCGGGTCCTGCATGAGGCGCAGCTCGCAGCCATTCTTATCGGCGATTTCGCGCGCGATGGTCACGATTTCAATGTCCGGCGAGTAGCCGCGCGGCGTGGCCACCGTAACATTGGTTCCCAGTTGCGCGCCGGTCAGCATAAGCGAGTGGCAGACGTTGTTGCCGTCGCCCACATAGGTGAAATTGACGCCGGCCGCCGTGCCGAAGTGCTCCTCGATGGTCATGAAATCGGCCAGCGCCTGGCAGGGATGCTCGAAGTCGGAGAGGGCGTTGATGATCGGCACGCGCGAGTTGGCGGCCATCTCGGTGACCGTGTCGTGGGCGTAAGTGCGCAGCACGATCACATCGACCCAGCGCTCGAGGTTGCGCGCCACGTCGGAGATCGACTCGCGCTCGCCCAGGGGCGAGTTGGTCTGATCGACGAAGATGGCGTTGCCGCCCATGGTGTTGATGCCGGTCTCGAAGGCCAGCCGGGTGCGCAGGCTGGCCTTCTCGAACATCATCACCATTTGCTTGGCGTCCAGGGCATGGCGGTAGGCGCGGGGATTGCGCTTGACCTCGTGGCCCAGCTTGAGAATGGCGCGCACCTCGCCGCAGGACAGATCGGCGATCGAGCACATGTCCTCGCCATTCAGGCGCTCGGCGGCGGCCAGAACGTCAGGGTCCTGGGCAATGGGAACTGCGGGCTCCCGCGGTTCAATAGGGGCTCTGCTAGCCAAGGCTTTGACCTCCAGCGGGCGGAACCGCGGTCCGAGCGGGGGGTGGGGCCGCGATTTGCGCGGCGATGTGAGCGGTGAAGACCTCGTCCAGCGCCGCAATGGTGGTGTCCACGTGGACGCGCTCGAAGATGAAAGGCGGCAGGAAGCGCAGGACCGTCTCGCTGGTGCAGTTGATGATGACGTGGCGCTTCAGCATTTCCGTGACGGCGAGCTTGGCCAGATCGGCCGAGTCGAGTTCGGCGGCGACCATCAGTCCCTTGCCGCGCACGTCGATGATGCAGGAGTGGCGCTGGGCCAGCTTGCGCAGCTCGGCCTGAAAGTAATCGCCGACTTCGACGACGTGGGCGAGAAGATTCTCTTTTTCGATGTAGTCGATGACGGCGGTGGCCACGGCGCAGGCGAAGGGGCCGCCGCCGAAGGTGGTGCCGTGCATTCCCGCATGGAAGGCGCGGGCGACTTCATTGGTGCAGAGGGTGGCGCCCATGGGAATGCCGCCGGCCAATGGCTTCGCCAGGGTGGTGATGTCGGGCTGAATGCCGAAGTGCTGGTAGGAGCACCACTTTCCGGTGCGGCCCATGCCGGCCTGAATCTCATCGACGATCAACAGGGCCCCGGTCGAGTCAGCCAGCTTGCGCGCCTCGGCGAAGAACTCCTGCGTGAGCGGGCGGACACCGCCCTCGCCCTGGAAGGCCTCGAGAAGAATGGCGCAGACTTCATTGGAAAACTTGGCGCGCAGATCGGCCACGTCGTTGACCTTCACAAACTCGAAGCCGGGGACGACGGGCTCGAAGGGAGCGCGGTACTTTTCCTTGTGAGTGGCCGAGATGGCGCCGAAGGTGCGGCCGTGAAAACTGTGTTCGAGAGCCAGGAACTTTGTTCCGATCTGCTTGCCTTCCGCGCGCAGCAGGCCGGCGTGAGCGCGCGACAGCTTGAGGGCGGCTTCGATGGCTTCACAGCCGGAGTTGGAAAAAAAGACGCGGTCCATGCCGGTGAGCCGGGTGACGCGCTCGGCCAAACCGGCCTGCTGATCGTTGAAGTAGTAGTTGGAGGGGTTGATCAGCGTACAGCTCTGCTTGGCGATGGCTTCCTGAATCGTCTTGCTGCTGTAGCCAAGCGCGTTGATGCCGATGCCGCTGAGCAGGTCAAGATAGCGCTCGCCATGCTCGTCGATCAGATGGACGTCCTCGCCCGCAACAAACACCACGGGAAAACGATCATAGGTGTGGATGAGAAGCCGCGCTTCGGCGGCTTGAATTTCTTCCAGCTTGGACATTTCTTTCTCCTTAGGCAACCATCACTTCGGTACCGTATGCTACGCGGGAACTGCACAGATCGGGCAACGAACCAGCAGCTTCGGCGGGTAAAATGCGAACGCGCTTTACACCATTGAGCAGAGCCTCGCGGCAGGCGCCCAGCTTGGGCAGCATGCCGCCGGAGATGACGGCGTTTTTGGCCATCTCCGCAATTTGATCGATGGAGAGCCATCGCAAGACCTCGCCCGTTGCGCCCTTCACTCCGGGCACATCGGTGAGGAAGACCAGCGCGTCGGCGTGGCAGGCGATGGCGCAGGAGGCGGCCATCTCGTCGGCGTTGATGTTGTAGTATTCGCCGTCAAAGCCCAGCGCCATCGAGCAGAAGACGGGCACGCAGTTGATCTGCCAGAGGGCCTCGATCAGGCGCGCGTCGCTCGCGGCAATCTCGCCCACAAAGCCAAGGTCGGGAGCAATGCGCTTCTTGCGGGCGCGAAAGCTCAGCCCATCGCCGCCGGAAACGCCCACCGCGGGCTGGCCGATGGCTCCCATCGCGGCCACCAGGGCCTTATTCACCTTGCCGGCAAAGACCATCAGCGCCACGTCGCGGGTTTCGGCGTCGGTGACGCGCAGGCCGTCAATGAACTCGCTCTGCTTGCCGAGAGCCTTCAAGGTGCGCGTCAGTTGCACCCCGCCGCCATGCACCACGGCCACCTGATGACCGTCGCGCACCAGATCCGCGATGGCGCGCACGCAACCGGCCAGCAGCGACGGATTTTCCAGGCCCGCCCCGCCCAATTTGACGACGTACTTCATTCGAGACCTTCCGATTCGCCCCAGCCGAAGATCACATTCAGGTTCTGCACGGCCTGGCCGGAGGCGCCTTTCAGCAGATTGTCCAGGCAACTGACGATGACCGCGCGGCGGCCGTCGGGCGCGAGCTGGAAGCCCAGGTCGGCGTAGCAGGTGCGCGCCACGTACTGAATCTGCGGCAGCGATTTGTCGTAGAGCCGGACCATCGGGCTGCCTTGAAAGAATTCGCGGTAGATCTTCGCCACGCTCTCCCTGGTCTGCGGCTCGTGGAAGCGCACGTAAACCGTGGAGAGAATGCCGCGCGGAATGGGAAGCAGATGGGGCGTAAAGGTAATCTCATTTGCGCCCAGGCCGATCTGCTCCAGCAACTCGCCGGTGTGGCGATGGGTGAAGACGCCGTAGGCGGAGAGATTGTCGGCCGCGTACATGTAATGCGTCTTGGCGGTGGGCGATTTGCCCGCGCCGCTGACGCCGCTCTTCGCGTCGGCGACGATGCCGCGCGAGAGGTCAACCAGGCCGGCGGCCACCAGCGGCTTGAGCGCCAGAATCACCGAGGTCGCGTAGCAGCCGGGATTGGCAATCAGCCTTGCGCCGCGAATCCGCTCGCGGTAGAGCTCGGGCATTCCGTAGACAGCCTGCAACTGGGTCGCCGCGGCCAGCTCCTTGACCGCCGCGGGCTGCTCCGGAGCATCGTCCGCGAAGGCGTAAACCGCGCGGTTGGCCGCTTCGGTCAGCCTCCAGGCCCCGCTCAGGTCGATCACGCGCAGACCGCGCCGGAGAGCCTCGGGAACCCACTCCCGCGACTGCTCGTGGGGGGTGGCGAGAAACAAAACCTCGACGCTGCGGCTGGCCAGCAGGTTCCAGGAAAATGGCTCCTGCCGGAGCTGGCCGTGGCCCGTGCTATCAACCAGTTCAGGATGAATCTCGGCCAGGGGAACTCCGCCGCGCGCCGCGTCCCGCTCGTCCACGCGCCCCGCGAAGACCGGGGGCTTGCCTTTGAGGCGGGGATGCCGCACGAGCAGCCGGGCTAGCTCCGCGCCCGCGTACCCTGTCACTCCCACCACCGCCGTTTGCACCGTATCGCTCATGATTCCAGCATAACCCTCAACCGCGCTTCCACATCTTTTGCCCGGCGCGCATCCGGACAGATCACCAGCACCGTATCGTCTCCGGCCAGCGTGCCCACCACGTCGGCCCAGCCGGCGTGATCCAGGGCCGCGCCCAAGGGCTGCGCTCCGCCGGTCACCGTGGTTACCACCACCTGATTCATGGCCCGCTTCACGCGCAGGCCAAAGCCCTCGATCATCTCCTCGAGCGACGGCGGGCTGTTGTCCTCGCCGGCCGCCCCAGAGCCACTTCCAGATCCGTTTCCGGAGCCATTTCCGCCGCCGCCGGGCAAGAGGTAGCCGCCCGGCCCCTTCGAGAGGCGCAACTCGTGAATATCGCGCGAGAGCGTGGCCTGGGTGACCCGGAATCCGCGTCGTCGCAGCTTGCGGCGCAGCTCATCCTGATTGGCCACCAGCGACTGGGAGACCAGTTCGCGAATTGCATTGTGCCGGAGAGACTTCATCGACCTTTTCCAGAATAATCGAGCGCGGCCAGAGGCGGGGCGGCGCGTATGTATAAATATACGCGCCGGGTGTATAAGTATGCAAACCAGAGCCCCGCCAGCAGGGCAATCACATTTTGAATCGTTGAAGGGTACGGGCTTTAGCCCGTACGTTAATTTGCTGAAGAGAAAGGGGCTTTAGCCCCTGAGGAAGAGACAGTACGAGTGCGAACTTGTAGTTTCGATGGCATCGGCACCACGTGCACGCCGAAACCGAGGACAAGTCTACACAAAGGCTGTTCCTCAGGGGCTGAAGCTCAATAGATTTTGCGCTGTTGACGTACGGGCTAAAGCCCGTACCCTTCATTTCTCGCGCAAATTTCTAATGCGATTGCCCTGACCCTCGGCCTTTCAAATAATGAGACGAAACGGGGGATTTTGCCGTCCGAAAGTCTTCCAGCAAGTTCCATGCGGACGCGGAATCTCCCCTTTCCGCCCGCACTGTCCCCTTGCGCTGATACACTCTCGATTGGCCGCGACGAGCAATCCCCGCGCGCCCTTTCAACTCAAAATGACACCGAACCCGCCGCTTTCTACCATCAACGACCTTTTTCGCCGCGTGGTGGCCACCGCCAACCCGCGCGCCGTGCTCTGGCAGGACGAGTTTGGCCAGTGGCTGCCGATTTCCTCCGGCCAGATCTATCAGCGAGTCCGCGCGCTCGCCGGGGCGTTTCTCGACTGGGGCGCAGTGAAGGGCGAGCGCATTGCGCTCATCAGCGAAAACCGCTGGGAGTGGGCCGTCACAGACTTCGCCACGCTGGCCATCGGCGCCGTGAATGTGCCGCTTTACCCGACGCTGACCGGCGAGCAGATGGCCACGCTGGTGGCCGACGCCGGCTGCCGCATCGCCGTCGTCTCCACGCGCCAGCAGTTCGACAAGCTGCACGCGGTGCGCGGCCAGACCCGGCTGGAGCGGATCTTGATGATGGATTCGGCGGCGGTTCCCGAAGGGGCGGTCGCCTTCAGCGAGGCGCTGGCCGGGGCCGATGAGCGCGGCAACGAATCCGACCCGGTCTTCGACGCGCTGGCCCGCTCGATCAAGCCCGAGGACCCGGCCACGCTGATTTACACCTCCGGGACCACCGGCGAGCCCAAGGGCGTGGTGCTCACCCACGGCAATGTGGCCGCCAATCAGAATGTCATCGCCGCCGATTTCAGCCTTGACTCGACCGACGCCTGCATCTCCTTCCTGCCGCTCTCGCACGTGACGGCCCGGGCGCTCGATTACGTGATGTACGCCAGCGGGGCGCAGGTGGCCTACTGCGCGAAGTTCGACAAGCTGCCCGAGGCCCTGCGCGAGATCTGCCCCACGGTTTTCGTGGGCGTGCCGCGAGTCTTCGAGAAGATTCGCCAGGAGGTGGAGCGGCGCGCCGGGCTCTCGCCGGTGAAAAAACGGCTGCTCGCCTGGGCTCTCGCGCTGGGCGCGGGCCACGCCGAGACGGTCTACGGCGGCCGCAGGCCCGCTTCATTGCTCTGGAAGCTGGCCGACCGGCTGGTCTACGCGAAGGTGCGTGAGGCCTTCGGAGGCCGGGTGAGAATCTTCGTCTCCGGCGGCGCGCCGCTGGGGCTGGAGACGGCAAAATGGTTCGCCGCGATGGGAATCGCGCTCTGGGAGGGCTATGGGCTGACCGAGACCTCGCCGGTGATCGCTCTGAACACGCCCCTCAGCCAGCGCATGGGGGCGGCGGGCAGGCCCCTGCCCAATCTTGAGCTGAAGCTGGCCGAAGATGGCGAGTTGCTGGTCCGCGGGCCGTCGGTTTTCACCGGCTACTGGCAGAAACCGGAGATGACCGCCGAGGCCTTCGACCCCGAGGGCTGGTTCCGCACCGGCGACATCGCCCGCCTGGACGCCGACGGCTTCCTGTTCATCACCGACCGCAAGAAGGAGCTGCTGAAGACCTCGGGCGGCAAGATGGTGGCGCCGCAACCGATTGAAAACAAGCTCATGAACAGCTCGCTGGTGGCGCAGGCCGCGCTGGTCGGCGACCGGCACAAGTTCATTGCGGCGCTGATTTCGCCCCGCTTCACCGCGCTTGAGGAGTGGGCCCGCCAGAACGGCATCAAGGCCGGCTCACGCGCGGAACTGGTGGCCGACAGCCGCGTGGTGGCGCGCTACGCGGAGATTGTGCGCGAGGTGAACGGCAGCCTGGCCAACTTCGAGACGCTGAAGCGTTTTCGCGTGGTGGCCGAGGAGTGGACGCAGGAGTCGGGCGAGCTGACCCCCTCGATGAAGCTCAAGCGGCGCGTGATCACGGAGCGTTATGCGGCGGTAATCGACGCACTTTACGACGGCGAAGCAACCGCACACGGCGAATAGGGAAGCTCAGTCCCCGGCCCAGCTCCTTGCGGTAAAGGACGCGATTGTTCCACAGGCGGTGCAATCCGCGGAAGAAGGGCGCGCCCCAGAGGCCCGCCCCCAGCAGGCTGCCGAAGAGGATGATGGCGTCGATCGATAGTCGGCCGGAGCTGGACCAGTAGGTGTCCGGCTCGAGATCCAGCCAGATCGAAAACTCGTCCAAGGTCAGCGCCGCGCCCACTCCGTAGCAGACCGACATCAGACGGCCGAGGAAGATGGAAAGCGGCGAATGGGAGCGTCCCAAGTCCATCAGCCAGCCGTAGCCGACAAACAGCAGGATCAGAATCCCCCAAACCAGGTGATGAATGTGCGTTCCATGGATCACCACCCACTGGAACGGCCCCTCATGGTGCATGATCAGCCGGACCAGCACCCGGACCCCGACAAAGGTAAACAGGAAGGAGACCGAGGCCACGAACAAGCGCTGCCGCGGGCGGTCCGGGATGGTGGAGCGGACCAGAAAACCCAGCCGGGTCAACTGCAGCAGCACCAGCAGCGTGGCGGCCACCAGGCTGGCGAAAGCCAGTAATAAGAGCGCTCCAGTTCCGGGCATACTCTATTGAACCACTTTCAAGCGCAGAATCTGAACCATTTCCGGGTTCTTCGTCACATTTGGTGAACGAACGCCGATGATCTCGTGTAGTTTTGATGTTCGGAACTTTAGAGCATTTTCGGAATGAACGTAGTCCTTTTGAGTGCATTGAATGTGGCTTTTACTTCCGCCCCACGGACGAAGACCTGTCCATAGGGACCCCGCAAACCACCCCACGGACAAAGACCTGTCCGTGGGGACCCCGGAAAGGAAAAAGCCACTTGAGTGTGAGGTTTCGCATCTACAGCAATTCCGAAATGCCATTTTTCGCCCGTTTTAAGCGGCGGTGGGATAGCACGCACCGCAACTCATTTGGCGGCCAGGTTTGCGCGCAGAAAATCAATCAGTTTCGGCAGTGAGTCGCTGGTCGCCGCCGCGTCGTAGGCCATGTAGCCTCTGCCATTTTTGGCGGCGGGATCGGAGTAGGTTAAAGGGGGCGCGTTGAGATTGAAACCGTGAGCGGCCCCAGGGTATTCATAGGTGATCAAATTGAATTTGAACTTATCCGCGAGCAGGCGCTTCAACTCGGGGATGGCCGACCCATCGCCGTACACGTCTTCGGTCCCGTAAAAGACGATGATCGGCGCCCCGGTCAGTTCATCGCCGCTTTTAATCTTCGGGATGAAGGCCCTGGCGACCGGGTAAAACCCGGCATGGACCGCGAATCCCTTCTCATCGCCCATCCACATCTTGCGGCTGGATTCGAGCGCCGTTCTCAGGGTGATGGCCCCGCCCAGGGAAAAGCCCATGATCCCGATGCGGTTGGGAGCGATGGACGGCAAGCTTCGCAATTGCTTCAACGCCGCGAAGGCCAGTGGGAGAAATGTATCGAGAGGCGGCCGGTCCATGGGCGAGGTGTAAATCCCGGTTTTGAAATTCACTTCAAAAAACGCGATTCCGGCATTCAGAAGAGGCTGCCGGTAGAGCGCGCCGCGCGCGTCGATTCCCGCGGTTCCGTGGACGATGACGACCGCCGGGCAGGGGCCTGATGCGCCCCCCGGAAGGTAAAGCGTCCCGTAGACCTGGCGGGGATGGCTAACATCCAGAGAGGAAAAACTGATTTTTGTCCCCACCGGGGTTCCAGCCGAATCCGCCGCTCCGGCCGGGGTTCCGGCCGAAGCCGCCTTGGCGGGCACGGCAAAAACAGATAAAAGCAGCAGCGCGGCCGCCGCGATGCAGTGCAAAGTCCTCATAATGCGCCTCCGATCACTCACTGCGGGATTTCTCCGAACTGGCAATCTCCCCACGCGCTCTATTGCAGGATTACACTCAGGGGGAACTTGGAAATGTCCACGGTTACCTGCGATGTCAGCTGGTCGATGAGGCGGAACATGTCGCGGTTCCAGTACTGATTGTCCGCGACATCGGCGATCTTTTTGTCGGCAATACGGTAATCCGTTCCTCTGTAGTTCACCTCGATGATGGGCGGAAGCTCGTCTTCGGCCTTGCCGGTCAGGCTCAGCAACGGAATCCGCTCGATGGCCGGGACCGCCTCCATGAACCTGGGCAGAGGCTTCAACTGCAACTCGGGCGGCAGGTAGCGGCTGTTGGGAATGGTGGGGTTGGCGCGCGCGAGAACGTCATAAGGAGCCTGTTCCTGAGCCGCGGCCGCCATCAGGCCGATCAGGGAGCGCATAACCAGATGAGCCGAAAGAATGTGAGCGCCAGGGGCGCTTGAGTTGCACGAGTCCTTATGCTCCGAGCTTGATTCGATGCTGAAACCATTGGCGAGGCTCGCCAGAATCTCGTCGAGCACCGCACCCTGTTTCAGCTCCTTCATCTCCGGATCGGCAAGAATCTCGCGCTTGATCTGCTTGATGTCGGGAGAGGGTTTGGCGTCATCGGATTGCAGCGGATAGAGGGAGAAGACGGGAGTGAAAACCTTCTCGCCCAGAAGCCATTTGCCGCCCACGTGCTCCCAAACGGCATTCTTTTGCGAGGCGCTGACAAGATCCTGGGCCTTCGGAGCGTTTGTGGCGCTGTCGTCCAGGCCGGAGTTGCCGTCATAGGGGACAAAGGCGCTTGAGCCCCGCAGCAACAGGTGGCCGTGCTTCTGCAGCCAGTACACCACCGCGTTGATCCTGAGAAAGGTTACATAGCTCGATAGCGTGTCAGGATCGCGCGAATAATCGGCGTTCCAGGAGCCGTCCGCCTTGAGATGAACGGCCGGAGGCGCATTGCGAATGGTTTCAACGGCGCAGCCGTGCGCGGAAACCCGCGTAAGTTCGATTCGATCCACCATCAGGCGGACGAGCTGGTCCACCCGCCAGCCTTGCTGGTAGAGGATGTAGAAGGTTTCCTGCGGAACCGGCTTTAAAATCAGCTGGGCGTTGGTTTCGTCATTGACCGGGATAAAGGTGAAGATCGGGTCGTTTTCATACGTTATGCCGGTACTGCCCCCGCCAGCGGGCGCGCCAATGTTTGGATTGGAGGACGCGACGGCATAGGAGCCGTTGCCGGTCAGCGAGGCCGCCATTTTGTAAGTGCTGGTAATCTGGCCAATTTTGAAGAAGTAGGTGGGATCGCGGTTCTCGAGCCGCGCCAGATTCAAGAGCACCTCGCGATTCGAGCTCTCCGCATAGGACTTCTCAAAGCCCGCGAAGTCCATCTTCAGGCGTTTTGCCGCGCAGCCAGAGAGGCCCAGCGGTAAAAGCGCAATAAGAAGGAGCAGCAGGCGCGCTCTTCTGCTTTTGTCCGATGGAAAAATCCTTGCCCTGAGGGGCGCCGCGCAGTCTGGTAATCTTGCTTTCATTTTCAACTCCAGCGAGGTGCAATTGGGTACTTTCAGAAGGAGGGAGAAGAATACTGCAACATATACTGGAATGCAAGACAGTTTTTAGATTAAGTCTTCGATGCGCACGTGTTCTTGCGCGTAGGCGCGGCCTATCTCCCGCAACAAGGGCGCGGCGTGGATGGCATCGAGCTTGCCTAGTTCCGGGTGCTGCCGGAGCAGTTCGGCCGCCTTGCCCATGTACGACTGGTTATAGCGGACGTAGCTGAACCAGTTCCGCCCGGCCAGCGTGGCCCCTTCCAGGCTGCCGATCTCCGAATCCAGCGCCTCTCCGTGAATGCATTGGCCCAGGCAGCGGCAGAGGTAGTCCTGTTCAAGCGCTATGCCCTGCATCAGCGCCAGGGGAATGCGCGGGGCGTTGTATCCGAGCCACATTCTGCGCAGATTCACATCCGTCTGGGCCTGCGAAAAGCGCATCGTGCCGATGGAAATCAATCTGATCTTGTCGGGGCCGGTCTCCCACGCCAGCCGGTAGCAGGGCAAGATCGCGGTCAGCGCGGCGATCAGAGCCGGATTGTTATAGGGCGTGATCGCGCCATCGACAAAGACGTGGCGCTTTCCGCCCAGCGTAATCTCCTCGGGATCGAAGTAAGTCGGGGCGGCGGTGCTGGCCCGGACCAGCTTCCAGAGCGGAATCTTCAGATTGCAGTCCGGCAGGCTGGAGTCGTTGTAGAGGGCCGCGGGATTGTTGGTCACCGGCCAGGCCGAGCCCGTCGAGTGGTTTCTCAGCACCACCAGCAGGAGCGTCCGCAGCCGCTGGGAACCGAGCAGCGCGGGCACTTCGCCTTTTCCATCCTCCGAGAAGGCGCGCCGCAGCAGATCGGAGAGGGGCTTGGCCTCATAGCGCGAGACCAGGATGCGCTTGAGAGGGTTGTACCAGGGCACGGGCTGGAACATGGTGGCGCCGTGCCGCACGTAAAGGTCGAGAATCTCTTCGACCGGCATTCCCCAACTGAGACCGGTGGCGATGATGGCGCCGGTGCTGGTTCCGGCAAAGAAATCGAACTTGTCGGCCAAAACCAGCCTGGAGTCGTTGAAGTGCGCCCGCAGCAGGGTTTCAATGCGCAACAGAATCTCCAGGCTGAAGATGCCCCGGATTCCTCCACCGTCGAGCGAAAGAATGCGTTTCATGAACTATTTCCTCGCCAGTTTCTGGTTTCGAATCAGCGAGCGCCACTCGATCAACTCGGTCAGAAGGGCCCGCTCGACCCGTCCGGCCACGCGCAGCAGGCTGGGCCAGGTGCGCAATGCCTCAAGCTGCGCGTCCCACTCCGCGAGCTGCTGGCGCAACTCGCGGTAACGCTGCCTGCGCCGGTCGCAGTCGTTGACCGCCAGCAAGGCTCCGGCGACTGTGGCGATCTGAAAGGCAATCGCGGCGCCCAGCGAGAGAGTCTGCTTCCACGACCCCGCGGCAAAAGCGGCGCTCAGATGCCCGCTGACAAACAGCCACACATTCACCCCCGCCGCCAATCCGATCGAAATCCAGGTGGCGGCCCGGTAGCGGCGGGCCTCGGCGGCCGATTGCGCCGCGTGAGCGGAGAGGTACTCTATCTGGCCGGCTACGCGTTCCTGGCGGTAGCGCTGTTTGAACTCTTCGACGGATGGATGGCCGCGCCCCTGGTCGAGCACTTTCAGCAGATTCAGCGACATCAGCACGCCAGAGAGTTCGGGAACCGCCTCCGGACCGATGGCATCGTAGGAGGCGGGCGTGCTCCAGAAAGCCAGTACGGAGCGGCAGACCTCGGCGGCGGTGCGCGTGCGCACCCATAGTGTCTGACGCTTTTGCAGGCGCAGAACCACGGGCAGCAGGGCCGCCATGATGCCGAAGGCCGTCCCGATGCTCAGCCAGATTCTCACATCGCGCGCCCACGACCCGGCTCCGCTGAACAGGGCCGCGGCCGCGGTGAAAACAATGGGAATCGCCGCCAGCCGCCGGGATTGCGGCGCCAGCCTGGTCGCGCTCTCGTCCACCTTGCGAAACCAAAACCGGGCCAGAGTTTCAGGCTGATTCACCCCCTGGGGTGCGCCGGGCTCCGGCCGCGCATGAGGTTCAGGCGACGGGCTGGGCTCCGGCAACGCTTGAGGGTCCGGCAAATGGTTCAGAAAATCCAGCTCCGGGTCATCGAGAAGCTCCTTTGCCGTTTTTTCGTTGAAGGTGCGCAGTTCACCGCGCGTGCTGTGCAGCCAGGTTACAGGCCGGCCGATTCCCCTGGCGAAGGAGACAATGTCTTCCGTGCCGCCCAGGCCCTGCGACGGTTCTCCATTCCACAGCGCCAGCAGCAGCCGGCTTTGCTGTACGGTTTCAATGCCGCATTCGTAGTAGCACTCTTCGCGCGACTGATTGCCGGCAGCGAATTCAACCGAGGCCGCCTTGCTCAGCACCTGCTCGGCGCGCGCCCAATCGGCCGGGGTGAAATCCTGGCGAAACTCATCGAGCGGCAGGGGCAGCAGAACGCAGAGCGGCAGCTCGAGTTGAATGCAGCTTTCGGCAAAAAGCAGATCGCCGCCCGCCGCCACCGAAGAGACTCCGTAGACCAGCGCGGGAATCGAATTTTTTTGCCGCCGCAGAAAGTCGAGAATCCATTTGCGGCATTGAGCTTCATCTTCGAGCGAGCGGTGCCCCGTGAATCCGATGGCCACCGCGGCTGGCAACTGAATAGAGGGTTCCATTACGCTTGCCCCTGTCGTAATCGATTGCGGCAAAGAAACAGTACGCTCGCCCAAGTCTACTGGCAACCAGCGGGCTTTTGTCTCCCGGCCGGGAAAATCAATGCGATCCACCCTCGGCCGGAAGCTGTCGCCTGGCCCAGTTCAAAAGGTCAGGAAGGTCGCCGATATAGAGCCGGGCGGTTTTGTCGGAGCTGGCGGTGGCGATCAGTTTTCCATCGAGCGAGAAGGCCGCCCGGTTGACCTGGTCGGTATGCCCGGTCAGAGTGCCCAGCAAGAGGCCCGATTCGGCGTCCCACAGTCGCGCTGTACTGTCCTGGCTGGCGGTAACAATGAGCGTTCCATCGGGCAAAAAGGCGGCGGCGTTGACACGGGCCGTGTGCCCGGCCAAAGTAGCCAGCAGGCGGCCGGTTTCGGCCTCCCACACCCGCGCCGCTTGTTCGGTGTCCCGGCTCGAGTGGCTGATAAAAATGTGCGACATGCTCGTTTCCCAGGGAATCTGCGCGCATGAGAAGCCTAGGTCTGTGACCGCATAATTTCGAACCATCCAGGGATGTAGCGCCCGTCTCCAGACCGGCTGTGGCGCGGGTTTCCTAACCCGCGCAGGTTCACCGAATAGAACAAAATCATACTAGTTGTTCAAAAACGCCTTGAGCATTTCCGCCGTCTGCCGGAAGGCGTCGGCATAGTCCTTCGGATTGTGGTGCTCCCCGCCAAGAACGAAATCGTGCGTTCATGGAGCCTCCCTTTCCTTGTGCGTGGATTATATCAACCGGCATTTTTATTCTGAGTCTTCGACGGGATTAGAGCATTTTCGGAATAAATGTGGTTCTTTTGAGTGCATTGAATGTGGCTTTTTTTAAGAGCCTATCCGTAAATTAGGTAGCGCCGATCTCCAGGTCGGCTGTCCTATGGGTCTCCAGTCCCACAGGACACGTCTGGCGGCGTAAACGCCGCCAGTACAGCCGGTCTGGAGACCGGCGCTACAATCCCTTCTCAATTCACGAATAAGCTCTAAGGAAAAAGCCACTTGAGCGTTGATGGCTCCCTCTACGGCAACTGGAGAACCGTACTACCGCCGGCCCTGGATGGTCTTGGGCTTGACGCCGGTCTTTTTGGCGGCTCGTTTGGCGGCGATGGCGTGCATCTCCTTGCCCATGCTGGATTGGTTGATGCCGAGCTGCATGGACAACTGGATAATGTTGCTGGTGCCCCAGTAAAGAGCCAGCCCCGAGGCGTAGTGCAGCAGCATGAAGCCGAAGAATACCGGCATGATGAAGGCCATCATGCGGCGCTGGGCGGGGTCCATGCCCGGCGAGGGCGTGATGTACTGCGTCAGGAACATGGAGAGGATGATCAGAATGGGCAGAATGTAGCGGGGGTCCGGCGCGGAGAGGTCGGTGAGCCAGAGCCAGTGGGCCTGGCGCAGCTCGACGGCATTCTGCAGGACGCGGAAGTAGGCGAAAAACAGCGGAATCTGCGGCAGCATGGGCAGGCAGCTGCCGTACATATTCACCCCTTCGGTCTTGTAGAGGGCCATCATCTCGGCGTTCATCTCGGCCCGTTTGGGGTCGGTCGCCTTGAGGTGGGCGTAGCGCTTCTTGAGGGCCTCGACCTTGGGCTGAATGCGCATCATCTTCAGCGAGGACTTCATCGCCATGAAGCGCGTGGGCAGCATCAGCAGGTTGAAGATGGCGGTGGCGATGATGATCGCCCAGCCCCAGTTGTTGATGCCGGAGCCGAGCTGATCGTGCAGAAAGCGCAGGGCCAGGTAGAGCGGCTTGGCGATCACCGTCCACCAGCCGAACTGGATGAGCGGCTCGAGCGTGGGCCCGGTGGGCTTGCCGTCGGCTCCGGTCGCGTGAATGGCCTGGAGCACGGCCGTCTGCTTGGGCCCGGCAAAGAGGCGCAGGCGGGTCACGCCGCTGGTGTCGCCCATGGCCAGGCCGAGCACGTTGGCGGGCTTCTTCTGGCTGTTGGGGTCGGCGGGGTCGCTCGGCAGCTCGATCGAGTGGTGCAGCGTGACCACGGTCGTGCGCGCGGGCGCGCCGGGCAGAAAGGCCGCGGCAAAGTAGAGGTCGGTGACCGCCGCGTAGTCGTAAGGCTGGTTGAGCGAGGCGCCGTCGCTGATCTTCTTGGCCTCGACCGAGTCGTCCTTGCCGTCCAGCGACCAGGCAAACTTGCCGTAGGTAAAGTGCATCGCCTCGGCCTGGTCGCCGAGTCCGCCCGGCCAGGCCAGCAGGGCGCGCACCGGAAGGCCGTTGCGCTTAACCTCGACCTCGGCCGTCATCACGTAGCTCGCGTCGAAGCTGAAGGTCTTCACCACGTCCAGGCCGTTGGCGGCGTAGCGGAAGCTCACCGAGCAGGGAGCCTGAAGAATGCCCGTGGGCGAGGTGGCGCCGGAGACGGAGACCTGGTAGAGGGCCGAATTCAACTCCTTGGTCAGATCCGGCTCGTAGGTGTACAGACTGAGCGGCAGGCCAAAGGCGGTGGTCCGGGAGTTGACCAGGTCAAGCTGCTGGCCGCCGGGGTCGGGGTGGTCCTTGTACTGCTTGCCCAGCAGAATCCAGTGCTCGACCTGCGCGCCCTGGTTGGTGAAGACGACCTTCAGGTTCTCGTTCTCCACCGTGGTCTGCGTCACCATGGAGGCGGCGATCGACGGGGTGGGCGCGGAAGCCTGCGCCTGGCCGGCGTTCAACTGCGGCTGGCCGGAAATGGCGCTCTGGCTTGCGACCGCTTGCGACTGGCTCTGGGCGGCGGGCGCCGGCGTGGCCGGCTGCTTGGGCTTGGCAAAGTACTGAAAGGCGAAGAAGGCGACGAGAGCCAGAACGGTGAAGGCGATGGTGCCGCGCATATCACCGCCGCTGCCGCCGCCGTTGCCCCCCTCTGCCTGAAGATTGGGATTGCGAAATTCGACCAATGGAAACTTCCTATTCGTTAGGGCCTGTTCGCAGGCCTTGGGGGCGTGCCGTCAGGCCGCCGCTCTACCTATGGTAATGGTTTGTGAAGAAAATGGCGTGAAGATGAAGCCGGGGGCACGGGATCCAGGCCGCCGCGGGCGAAGGGGTGGCAGCGCAAGAGTCTCCAAATGGCCAGGGCCACGCCGCGCAGGGGGCCGTGAGTGGCGATGGCGATCGAGGCGTACTCCGAGCAGGTGGGCAGATAACGGCAGCCTCCGGGACGCAGCGAATGAATCGCCGGGGAGAGCCATTTGCGATAGAAGTCGAGTGAGGCGAGCAGGATACGGGTCACCACCCCCTGCGTTGGGGGCACCTGCGGTGGGGCTGACGTTGGCCGTAATTGTCTCGCTTCGTGTTCCGCTGCTTCGGATTGAACGCGAGTCATAGCGCCACCTGCGGTGGGGCCAGCGCTTGCCTGCGTGCACTGGCTCGGCATTGCATTGCATTCGGACTGAATGCGCATCATGAAGCCACCTGCGGTGGAACCGGCCCCTGCGGTGAAACCGGCGGCGTCATGCGCGCGGCCTCAACCTTGGCCTGCTGAAGAATACGCACAATCTCCGCCTCAAGTTTCTTGAATTCCATGGTTAGAACCGTGCGGCGGGGATGGAGGATCAGATCGCAGCCCGCGGGCAGCAGCTCCACGTGGCGGCGCAAAACTTCTCTCATGCGCCGCTTGATGCGATTGCGCTCATGGGCCTTGCCCATCACCTTGCCGGCCGTCAGGCCGACGCGCGGCCCGGCCAGAGACTCGGCGGCAAAACCGGCGGTGGGCTGCGGAGCCAGAAACCAGCTCATCGACGAGGACTGGCGCTTGCGGCTGGCCGCGTAGGCGCGCTGATAGTCGGCGTGCTTCGACAAGCGCGCGCCGGTCAGCGATTGCCGCGTAGGCTGGCGCTGGTCAGAGTGGGGAAGGCTGGTCATGGCAAAGCCGCGGGAGGCGTTGGCCGGAACGGCAGTCGCCTGAGCCTGTTCCGGTTCCAACAAGAGGCGGTGCAAACGGCTATAGGGTGATGTAAACGGTCGGAAGACAGTGCAAATGGCTAAAAAACGCGACCGCTGGCTAAAAAAATGCCGACGGCGGCTTTGGCCGGCTGGCGAGGATTAGTCGCGGAAGCCGGCGCTGACGGCCACGCGTTTACGGCCGATGGCGCGGCGGCGGTTCAGCACGGCTGCGCCGGCCTTGGTCTTCATGCGCGCGCGAAAGCCGTGAGTCTTCACGCGCTTGCGGCGATTCGGTTGAAATGTGCGCTTGGGCATAAAAATGCCCTCCTGTTCCCTGAATAAAGTCTTTGCCTGGACGGCAAGTTCTAAGTGTATCGCAGGTTGGGCCAGGAATCCAGCGGAAGTGCGGCGGGAGGGCGAATTGGTCACACTCGCCAGCCATGCGCGGGGCAGCCCATCGAGGGTTCGCGTGGGGTTCGCGTGGCAGTTCGAGAGCTTGAACGGCCCCGAAATGGGGACTAAAGGACGCCGAAAAGTGATTTCCATGAGTCCGGTTATTACGAAAGTAATCTGTTTGGCGCCATTCATTGCCTCTTAACAAAGAGTTTCACCATCCATGGTGCAACTCATAAAGATGGCCTGAAAGTTATGTGAAAGAGTGATTGCAACGCTCTCGAAATGTGCTAATCTTGGGACCGTTCTAGAAAGTTTCCTAGCGTCCCACGGAACCAGTTTCATACCGGGCCCCGAGGTCAGAATCAGGGGCCGACAAGCAGCGACCAGGCAGTCGGGAGGCACTCATTCAGACGTAAAGCCCTGAGCTTTACGCCAGAGGGAGGCCTCGCCCAACCTCGGCGGATGAACTGGAACGGCAGTCAACAGGAGACGCAGGAAGGATTGCGCGATGGCATTTGCGATTTCACCAGCGACGGCTATAAACTCTTGGCTTCAGATTCTCGCAGCTCTGGAGAAGAAGGTAATCCGCCAGTCTTTCGAGACCTGGCTCAAACCCACTCGATACAGCCACATAGTGGGGCGCACGCTCTATGTGCGCGTCCCCTCGCCGGAGTTTCAGCACCTGGGCGACAAGTATAGCGACCTGATTCAGGAGGCCATCGAGCAGCTGGATCTGGAGCTGGACGAGGTCTGTTTCGTCACCGCCGAGCAGGATCCCTCGATTCCGCCGCAGCGCGCCGATGGCGGCTTCGGGCCGGTTCCCGCCCATGCGCCCACGGCCCCGGCCGCGCCCTCACGCACGCCCGAGCAGGCCCGCTTCGACTGGTCGACGGCGGCGCAATTGAACCCGCGCTACACCTTTGACGCCTTCGTGATCGGCAACGGCAACCAGTTTGCCCGCGCCGCCTCGCTGGCCGTGGCCGAGCGGCCCTCGAAGGCCTATAACCCCCTGTTCCTCTATGGCGGCGTGGGCATGGGCAAGACCCACCTGATGCACGCCATCGGCCACGAGGTGAAGCGCCGCCAGCCGGTGGCCTCGATCTGCTACGTCTCGGCGGAAAAGTTCACCAACGAGATGATCACCTCGTTGCGCAACGACCGCATGACCAGCTTCCGCGACCGCTTCCGTACGGTGGATGTGCTCTTGATCGACGACATTCAGTTCATCGCCCAGAAGGAGCGCACGCAGGAGGAGTTCTTTCACACCTTCAATGCGCTGCACGAGAGCATGAAGCAGGTGGTCATCGCCTCGGACCGCCCGCCCAAGGAGCTGACCGAGATCGAGGACCGGCTGCGTTCGCGCTTCGAGTGGGGCCTGATCGCCGACATTCAGCCGCCCGATCTGGAGACCAAGGTCGCCATCCTCCAAAAAAAGGCGGAGTCCGAGCAGGTGCAGCTGCCCACCGACGTGGCGCTGTTTGTGGCCTCGAATGTGCGCACCAACGTGCGCGAGCTCGAGGGCGCCATGACGCGGCTGATCGCCTGGTGCCAGATGAACCACATGGAGATCACGCTGGCGTCGACCCAGCAGTGCCTCAAGCAGTTCATCGATATGCAGGTGCGCAAGATCACGATCGAGGCCATTCAGAGAGCCGTGGCTGAGAACTTCGGCATGAGGGTCGCCGACCTGAAGCAGAAGAACAACTCGCGCAACGTGGTGGTGCCGCGCCAGATCGCCATGTACCTGGCCAAGCAGATGACCGAGGCCAGTTTGCCGGAGATCGGCCGCCAGTTCGGCAACAAGCACCACACCACGGTGATGCACTCGATCGCCAAGATCGACGATTTGCGCCGCGCCGACAAGGACCTGCACCGCACCCTGAACAAGTTGCAGGAGCAGTTGAACGGGTAAGCCACCTGCGCCACCTGCGGTGGGGCCAACTGCCTTCGGCCTCTCCGCGCCAGAGAGAAGGCGCGGAACAATCCCAGGTCCGAAAATCCATGAGGTTCTTGTTTTGAAAGGGCACGGCTTCAGCCGTGCCGCAAGACAGCTCCCTAAAAATCCTGGGCTTAAGCCACCGAGGGATGGATTTCAATCGCTAAAACTATCCCTCCGCGGCTAAAGCCGCATCTGTTTCTGTGCTCCTATGGCACGGCTAAAGCCGTGCCCTTTCAAAGCCGAGCAGCGTTATGGCTCTAAATCTTCGAGCCCGCTTTTCCGGAGCGTTTCAGTTCCTGCCAGTCCTTCTCGGTCTGGTCGGCGTAGGCGGAGCCGAATTTGGCCAGAGCCTCGGCGAATCCGTCGCCGGAACCGATGTAACCGGCCAGAATCAGCGGGTCGCCGGAGCGGGCGTGGCCACGAGCCAGCAATTCGCCGCAGAGTTCGGCGTAGGCCTCCAGGCCCGTGCCGGCCAAATCCTCCAAATCGATGGAAGCCTTGTGGTCGTTCAGTTGGCGGACCAGGTAGTCGCGCCCGCCAAAGTGCGTCCAGCCGAGGAAGGGGTCGGACTGCGCCTGCATGGCCTTCTGGCCCTCGGCGACGCGCTGGCCGTTGTGGTGGGGCGGCTCGGCATCGGGCAGGTAAGGCGCGTAGGCGGAGGCTGGCTCCTCCTTGATCTGGAGAAAGAGCGGATCGGCGGGGCCATTACCCTCGAAGAAGATGCAGTAGTCGCGCAGCCCCACGGAACCTGTGCCGACGACCTTGAAGGCCACATCCACCGGCCGGTAGAACGAAAAAAAGTGCTGCCGCTGTGGTTCGAGCATCTGGCGATAAGGGCCGAGGGCGGCCAGAACGGCGTCGGCCTGGCGGCCGGTGAGGCGGGCGAGCGTGGGCTTGATCTGCTTGAAGCGGTGCTCTGAACTCTCGCGCGCCCCGCTTTTCGCCTGAGCAACCTCATCCTGGGCAGAGCGCGGCGGAGTCGAAGGCCCGCTCTGAGCTTTCAGAAGTGAAGCGGCCTTTGCACCTTTTCTGGCGGAGGAATGGGAGAGCGGCTGGTCCTTTTGGTGCGCGACCGATTCCTGGTGCGAGACCGATTCGCCCTTTTGAAGAACGGGCTCGATGAGTTGCTCCAAGGTGTGCAGCGGCGTGGCGCGCTCGGCCTTCAGCAGCGCCTGGTGAATGGGCGCAACCTGGCCCAGGCGATGGACCTGGAAGCGGCTCACCTCGATCGAGGGCATGCGGGCAAAGGCGCGCATCTGGGCGGCGTAGTGGGCCACGAACCGTTCCACGGCCAGTCGCGCCGAGGCCTCGTTGTGGCCGGATTCACGGCCGGCGATGACCAGCGAGGCGGCCATGCGCTTCAAATCCCACTCGAAGGGGCCGCGGATGGTCTCGTCGAAGTCGTTGATGTCGAAGACCAGCCGGCCGTCGGGGGCGGCGTAGGCTCCCAGGTTGCGCACGTGGGCGTCGCCGCAGAGCTGGACCGTGAGGCCGGTCGAAGGCAGCAGCCCCAGGTCGGCGGCCATTACCGGCACCGCGCCGCGAAAGTAGCCGAAGGGCGACTCGGCCATGAGTTTGTACTTGAGCTTGACGAGCGCGGGAACGCGGCCGCGCATCGAACGGGCCAGCAGATCGAGGGCGGAAGCCGGCCGCGCCTTGGGTTTGAAGCCGTTGTGTTCCTGGCGGCTCACCTGCCTGCGCCGCGCCTGGCCCAGAGTGCGCCGTTCTGTTGGGGTTGCCCAGTGCATGACCCGGAAGATACACTTCCCAGCCCGCCCGGCGCAACTCCGGCAGGCGCCTTGGGAGGGGGCAATCCCGGCGAGTTACACTGCACGGTGGAAGTCCCGCGCCGGAATGCGCATTTCCGCTGGCGGCGCGCGGGTTCTGCTTTCGGAGGAATCTCTTTTGACTCGTGCCGCCGCCCTTCTGATCGCAGCCGGAATCGCCCTTTCGCTTGCCGTCCCTCCACTGGCCGCCCAGACGCTGACCACTCAGACGCCCACGGAGCCTCCGCTCCCGGCCAAGCCGCTTACTCCGGAAAAGCCTCTGACGGTGGAGGCGATCTTCGCGCATGAGCCGCTGCCGGGCAATCCGCCGGATGAGCTGAGCTGGTCGCCGGACGGAAAGCGCCTGACCTACCTGGAAGACGGCCAACTGATGGAGCTGGAAGCCGGCCAGTGGCGAAAATCCGGCCGAAAGCTGGAGCCGGACCGGAGGTTGGATTCAGGGCAGGGGGCAGAGCCGGATTGGAGGTTGGAGCTGGGACGCAATCCCGAGCCGAACCGGAATTCTGATCAGCTCAAGGCGCGCATACTGGTAAGCCGGGCCAAACTGGCCTCCCTCACCGCCGGGCCGGAGACAGAAACCGGCGGCGATCATCGCGCCCGCTACAAGATGGCCAGTTATTTGTGGTCGCCGGACGCGGCGCACCTGCTCTTCGACAGGAATGGTCGGCTGTGGCTCTATGACCTGCGCAATGGCGCGGCGGTCGAAGTTGCCTCTACGGGGATGGACTCCGGCGACGACCCCAAGTTTTCTCCCGACGGCCAATGGCTCTCGTTCATTCTCGGCCACGGGCTGGCGGTGGCGCGGCTGACCGAGCGTGGAATGCCCGTGCCCCTGGCGGCCCCGGCGGCCAGCCCGGCAATTCTCAACGGCGAGGTGGACTGGCTCTACGAGGAGGAGCTGGATGTGCGCAGCAACTACTTCTGGTCGCCAGATTCAAAAAAATTGGCCTATCTCCAGATGAACGAGGAGAAGGTGCCCGAGTATCCCCTCACCGACTGGATTCCCACCCACGCCACGGTGGATTGGCAGCGCTATCCGCAGCCCGGTGACCCCAACCCCGCAGTGCGCGTGGGCCTGGTGAGCCTCCGTCAGCCCGGCCAGACGGTGTGGGTGAATCTGCCGCTGCGCCCAGGCCAGGATTACATTCCGCGCTTCGGCTGGGCGGACGCGCAAACCGTTTGGGTCGAGACGCTGAGCCGCGACCAGCGCCGTCGCGCGCTCTACTTTGCCGACGCCGAAACCGGCCAGGCGCGCCTGATGCTGCAACTGGCCGACGAAAAGTTTCTCGACAACAACTACGACCTCTTCGTGGGCCAAGGCAGCATTGTTCTGACCAGTTGGAGCGACGGCCACAACCAGATTTACCTTTACAGCTACAACCAGCCTGAAGCGGTTAATGCAGCGGCCGACCACGCCGGCAACGAAGACCCGCCCACTCACTCCAGCGCGCAAAAACCGCTCGGCGGAAACTACGAGCCGCTCGGGGCTCCGGCCAAACTGGTGCGGCAACTGACCAGCGGCGACTTCGAGGTGAGCGAGATTCTGCGCGCCGATCTGGCGGACAAGCGGATCGACTATGCCTCGAACGAGAGCGGCGGGGGCAATCCGGGCGGTGCGGGCAAGGGCGGCGGACTCGATCAGCAGTTGTGGGAGGTAAGCTTCAATGGCGAACGCCGGCAGTTGAGCGCGGGCGCCGGCTTCCATGAGGGCGGCTTTGCGCCCGTGGGCAATGCCTTTGTTGACCGGCAATCGGCGCGCATGGAGCCGCACTCGCTCAAGTTGTGCGGCGGGTCGGAGGCGGCCCGGTGCAGCCTCTTCTGGACGCCGCCGCCGCTTGCAGCCTACCGCCTGCGCGCGCCGGTGCAGTTTGAGGTGAAGGCGCAGGACGGAACCATGCTCTACGCAACGCTCCTCTTGCCCGAAGAACAAATTCCGGCCCCAGCTAACCCGGCCACGGCGATTCAGGCTTCAGTAAATCCGGCTTCGTCGATTCCAGCCGCAATCCCCGCCTCCACGATTTCAGCTTCAATTCCGCTGATCGTGAATCCCTACGGTGGCCCCGGTTCGCAGCAGGTGGTCAACCGCTGGAGCGACGGCCTGCTCTTCGATGAAGTGCTCGCACGGCACGGTTTTGCGGTGCTGCACGCCGACAATCGCGGCATGAGCGGCCGCGGACGCGCCTTCGCGCAGGCCGCCTGGCGCGACTTCGGCCCGGTGCAGTTGGAAGATCAGTTGACCGTGGTGGACGCGGCGCTGGCCCAATTTCCGCAACTCGACTCCAGTCGTTTGGGCTGGTGGGGCTGGAGCTGGGGCGGCAGTTTCACCATTTACGCGCTCACTCACTCGAACCGCTTCCGCGCCGGGGTGGCCGTGGCGCCGGTAACCGATTGGCGCGACTACGACTCGATCTACACCGAGCGCTACATGGGCGAGCCCGCGGAGTTTGCCTCCGGTTATAAGGACTTCTCGGTGGTCAACTCGGCGGCTGATCTGAAAGGCCGGCTGCTTTTAGTGCACGGCACCGGCGACGACAACGTCCACCTGGAGAACACCGTGCAATTTGCCCAGAAGCTGATCGAGGCGGGCATTCCCTACGACCTGCAAATCTACCCGCGCAAGACACACTCAATCAGCGGCCCGGATGTGCGGACGCATTTATACAATCGCATCCTGGCGCACTTTGAGCAGTACCTCAAGCTGGCGGCCACTGAGCAGTAAGTGAAGATTTTCTCCTTCCGCAGGCAAATCGGATCAGGTGTATTTGTTTGCCCCGGTCTCGCCGCTGCGCCATACGCGCATTACCTCGGAGAAGCGGCCGCGCTACAGCATTTTCACTCCTGCTCTTTACAGAAACCTCACACTCAAGTGGCTTTTTCCTTTGCGGGGTCCCCAGCGACAGGTCTTCGTCGCTGGGGTGGTTTGCGGGGTCCCCGGCGACAGGTCCTCGGCCGGTTTACTGCTGCATCACTTCAATGCTCGGCGACGAATCGGCCTGGGATGTGCAGACAAACCTGGTCGGGCTGATGACCGCGCAACTGGCTTCTTGCGACGCGCCGCCGGCGATCAGGAAGGTTCCCGTGCCGGGAGCCGTCGTGTCCCAACTGTAGATCGCGCTTACCAGTTGGTCCCAGGAGAGGGCTTCCGCTCCGGCGGTGCTGGCCGCGCCGGTAATCGCGCCGCTGGCGGCAAGTTCGTACACTCCCGCGTTGGCCACCGACACCTCCTCCGCGCTCAGCAGCGGCAGTTCGCCGGAGAGGTAATCGCCGGCCAGGGCCGCATCGGTGAAAACGGTCTGGGTTTGCGGCTCCAGCCAGCCCGAATCCACGGATCCGCTGTCTTTTACGCTCATGGCAAAGGCGCTATTGGTGTTGAACAGGTAAAGATAATCCGTGCCGCTGTTCAGTTGAAGCGTGGCCCGGCCAGGATTGACCGGGTCGAAGGTGAGCGCGGAGACGCCGCCGTTCAAACTGCCGGCGGTGTAGGCGCCATCATCATTCACGTAGCTCTGGTTGATGGTCAGATTGCCCGCGCCGTCGCCCGTGCCCTCAAAAATGTCGGCATAGTAGCCGGATGGGTCATTGCCGCTGGCGCTGCCGCTGAATTCGGCCCCGCGCAGATAGAAGACGAACGGGCCGTCAAGGCTCGCACCGGAGTAGGAGGTCAACTGCCGGGTGCGCATATTGCCGGATTGCTCGCCATCATCCCAGGTGTTATCCATGATGAACATACGGCTGGCATCGATGATGTAGACGGTAAATCCTGTAGAGCTGCCAGCGCCATTGAGGGCGATCGTGAAGCGGCCCGTGGTGAAATCCGGCGTGGTGTAGGTCCCGGTGAAGGCGAGGTTCTGGGAGGTGGCGCTGCCGCCCATGGCCGTGTCGATGGAACCGCTGGTGACCGCTCCATTCGAGGCGCTGAAGAAGCCCACCGAGGCCTTCATGTTGCCGTTGTTGTCTTCGCCATCGAGGTTGAAGGCGAAGCTCTGTCCGCTGATGGTGCTGGCGGCAAAGGCGCTGGGGGTGGCCAGGTAGCAGTTGGCGGAGCCCTGCTGGTAGGTGGGCACGGTGCCCAGGTCGTCGGCCTCGACCATGCGGAACTGCTGCGCCGGCTGCGCGGCGCTGGTGAGCGCGACGGTCCACTGCGTGGTCTGGTGTCCCGCGGCGCCGCTGGTCAGAACCGTGGAGATGGAGGCCATGCCGTTGTTGTCCGAGCCAATGTTGTAGCTGCCGCTGATGGTACCCGAGGCCGAGCCGATGTGCGTGCTGTTAGTGTCCAGGATGCCAGTGGAGAAGTTGCCTTGGCCGTCGGCCTGGAAGTTGGCCAGCATGGCCCAGCGCGTGCCGTCGTTGTCGAAGGTGCCCTGGAAGAGGCAGACGTAGTCGCCATTGAGGTTGCCGTCGTTGGCGCCATTCGGCCCCGCGCCAAAGTTGACGGTGTAGGTGATCGGGCCAGCGCTGGCGCCGGTGGTGTCCGCCACTGAGACCTGGAATGTGGCCGAGCCGGAGGAGGTGGGGGTTCCGGTGATGGTCAGCTTGTTGTCGAAGGTCGTGCCAGAGGTCAGGTAATCCGGCAGCCCCGTCACCGTCCAGTTGTATCCGGGCACGCCGCCTGTCACATAAACCGGCCCGGAGTAGGCGTTGCCCGCGGTTCCCGCAGGCAGCGTGACCGTGGTGATTTTGATCGATGGGTTGATGGTGAGGGTGAGCGCAGCCGATGTGCCGGTTGCCGCGCTGACCGCGATAGTGGTTGTGCCGGCGGTAGTAATCAGACTGGCGGGAACCGCGGCCGTCAGCTCCGCTGAGCTGACATAAGTTGTCGCCAAGGCCGTGGAGCCCCACTTTACGACCGATGTGGGAGTGAAGTAGCTTCCGCCGACGGTCAACGTGAACGCCGGCCCGCCCGCCGTGGCAAAAACCGTGCTCAAGCTGCTGATTTGCGGCGGCGCCGGATTGATAGTGTACGTAACTGGAGCCGAGGTGCCCGCCGAGGTGCTGGCCGTGATGCTGGCCGTGCCGGGATTCTCAACCAGACTGGCCGGAATGGAGACCGACAACTGCGTTGGACTGACGTAGACCGTGCCTAGGGGGGTCGTGTTCCACATGGAGGTTGCACCCGGGGTGAAGGCCGTGCCGGTGATGGTAATCGTGCCCCCTCCGCTGCCGGCGGTGGCCGAAGCGGGACTCATACTGGTGATGGTTGGCGGCGCCGGATTAATGGTGAAGAAGGCCGCCGGCGACCAGCCGCTGCCGGGGGAGTAGACGATGATGCTGCTCTCACCCGCAACCGCAATCAGGCTGGCCGGAACCCTGGCCGTCAACTGCGTGGCGCTCACGTAGGTCGTTGCCAGCCGTGTAGATTCCCATTGGGCGAACGAACTCGAGATGAAGCCGGTTCCGTTGATGGTCAGCGTGAATTGCGCGCTGCCGGTGGCGATTGAATCCGGGCTCAGACTGGTGATGACAGGCGCTGGCGGCTCGATAGTGAAGGTGGCTGAAGACGACGTTCCCCCGGCGGCGGTAATCGTTACGCTCACCTTGCCCGCGGTGGCAATCAGGCTGGCAGGAACCGCCGCTGAGAGCGTAGCGGTCCCCACAACCGTCGTGGCCAGCGGCGCGCCGTTCCAGTTGACGGTCACCGGCGCGGTTAAATTTGAGCCGTAAACGGTCAGCGTAAAGGCGCCATAACCGGCATGAAGCGAAGACGGAGCCAGACTGCTGATGACCGGTTGCGCCGGGTTGATGGTGAAAGGGAGACTGGAGGAGGTTCCTCCCGCGGTAACGACTGCAACGTTGGCTGTCCCAGGGCCATTGAGCAGGCTGGCGGGAACGGCCGCCGTCAGTTGCGTGGAACTGACGTAGGTTGTCGTCAGCGCGGTACTGTTCCATTTCACCACGCTGGCCAGGCTTCCAGGCTGATAGTTTGCGCCATTCACCGTCAACGTAAAGGCCTGCGCCCCGGCTACAACCGAAGTGGGACTCAGGCTGGCGGCCGTGGGCAGCGACGGCTTGATGGTAAAGGTAGCCTCCGAGGAGCTTCCGTTGACATTGGTGACCGTGATGCTGGCCGTGCCGGCCGTGGCAATCAGGCTGGCGGGAACAGCCGCCGTTAGCTTGGTTGCGCTTACATAGGCCGTCGTCAATGCGGTCGCGCCCCAGTTGGCCGTCGCATCCGAGGTAAAGTTCGCGCCATTGATGGTCAGCGTAAAGTCTGTCCCGCCGGCCGTGGCCGAAGTGGGACTCAGGGTGGAGATCGTGGGCGAGGGCGGAACCGCGAGCGCAATTTCGGGCGAGGCGCCGCCGGTCGTGCTGGCGGGGGCGGTGGCCGTGCCCGCGGCCGTGCTGACCGAGACTGTGGCCGTGCCGGCTGTGGCAGCCAGACTGGTGGGAACGACAGCCGTCACTTGTGTGGCTCTGACGTAGGTTGTGGCCAGCGGCGTGGCATTCCAGCTAGCAGTGGCGGCCGAAGTAAAGTTTGTTCCGCTGATAGTCAAATTCAAGGCCGCGCTGCCGTCAGTGGCGGCCGTTGAACTCAGACCGGTAATCGTTGGCGCGACCGAAGTGACGGAACGCACGACCGCCGACGAGGTTCCGCAGCCCGTAGGCAGCAAAGCTACACCCAGCGCGACGAGACAAAGCATTGGTGACGACAGTGTATACCGGCGGCGAGGGGCGTAGAGCCGCGGACCGGTAAGCGCAATTGCGCCGCCAGACCCGATCAACCGGGCGGCTGGCCTCTTCACGCCGGCGGCGATTGCAGCCTCCAGGTGGGCGGCAGCCCGCGCCGCGCTCCCGGAATTGACGCCTTCAGCAGCCATAAACGGCGACTGCAGCACCGATTTCACTGTCTGGATAGCCGGAAAAACCACGGTCCACCATTGCTGGGACGAACGCGCGCTTTGCATTTGAACCCCCTTCGGGTCGCGAGGTTTTTCCCCCCGCCGCCAACCGCCGAATAGCCTGTTCCGCGCCTGAAAATCGAGCCGCCTCGGCGCTGGAAAAGCGGCGGTGAGATGGCCGCCTGGTTAGAAAATCGTCAGGAGTTAAGGGGTTCAAAAGGTTACTTTCGTCCTATTCTTAAGTGGCTCTAAATGAAGCAGTTCTATATGCGAAAAAACGGCTGTGCCGCCCGGAATAGATAAGAAATTCCTAACCTTCGGGAAGATGAATTAGGGGGATTTATAACGGCGCGTACGGCAAACCGCTGAACTGCTAAGAACCTCAGAAAAACCGCCGGCCCACAGACTGCCCGTCTGAATCCGCCATGCGGGCAATCGACGCGCTCGCTCCATCTGCCACGGGCGGGCCGCAGCGCCTATAATCAGCCTGTCGTGCACACATTTTCTTCATCTCGTTTGCGTCGGTACAGGCATTTGCGCCGGGCAGGGCATCGGGCGGCACTTCTGGGGTTGAGTCTTCTGCTGGCTCTCTCCGCTGCGGTTTCCGCGCACGCCCAGTCCGCCGCGGAAACTGGCCCCACCGCAGGTGGCGCCGGGGGACGCGGCCGCATCCTGCTGGTGCTTCCCTTTAACAACCTCACCGGGCAACCCAGCCTGGAGTGGATGCGCGAGGCCGCGGCAGATCTACTGAGCAGCCGGTTTACCTCGGCCGGTTTTGCCCCCATGAGCCGCGCCGACCGCGTGTATGCTTTGGATCACCTGGGGCTGCCAGGGGGCTTTCATCCCTCGCGGGCCAGTTCGCTCAAGCTGGCCGAGACGCTGGACGCCGATTCGATCATCGTAGGCAGCTATAAGACCGATGGCGGAGAGATTGTGGCCGAAGCGCAAGTGGTGAACGTGCCTCACCTGCGCATGGGCCAGCCGGTTACGGCGCGCGGCCAGATGCGCGCGATGATCGCGGTCTTCGACTCGCTGGCCTGGAAGCTGACCCGGCAGATGGACCCCGGCTTTAGCGTGGCCGAGGAGACCTTTGTGGCCGCCGGTTCCAGCCTGCGCTTGGACGCCTTCGAGCAGTACATTCGCGGCATCACCGATTCCGACCAGGCGGAGCGCCTGCGCCACCAGAACGCGGCCGTCAAGCTCAGCCCGGAGTTCTCGCCAGCCTGGATGGCGCTGGGTCGCGAGCAGTACGCCAGCCAGCAGTACGAGCAGGCGGCGGAGGCTTTTTCCAAGGTCGATCGCAACGGAGCCGACGCCCTCGAAGCTGGCTTTTACCGCGGCCTCTCGCTTCTGTTCTCTGGCAACTACACCCGTGCCGAAGAAGCCTTTGCCGGCGTGGCGCGAGTTTTGCCGCTGGCTGAGGTTCTTAACAATCAAGGAATTGCGCTCGCCCGTCAGAGCAAGGACGGCACTCCGCTCTTTCGCCAGGCGGCGGCCGCCGATCCCAATGGGGCCGACTACCACTTCAACCTGGCCGTCAGTCTGAAGCGCCGCGGCCACGACGCCGAAGCCTTGGTGGAGATGACCCAATGCCTGCGCTTGCACTCCAATGACAGTGAGGCCCAGGCACTGCAAAAGGCGTGGAAGGCTTCTGCATCGGCGTCAGCCGGCGCGCTGGAGTCTGGCGCGGACGAGGAAGCCGAGACCAGAGTTGATGCTCTGGAGCGCATCGAGCGTGGCTTTGACGCCGTCGCCTTTCGTCAGGCGGCCTCCATGATGGACCAGATGAATGAAGCCCGGGTGACGGCGCTGCCTCCGCGGGAACGCGCACAAAAACTCTCCGTCAGGGCAAAAGACTATCTGGACCGCGGCCTGCTGCTGGAGGCCGAACGGCTCTATCAGGCCGCTTTGACCGCTGACCCCAAGGCCGCCGAGGCCCACGCGGGCCTGGCCGAGATCCGGGAACGCACAGGCGACGCCGCGGCTGCCCGCAAGGAAGCCCGCATGGCTTTGGAGATCGAACCTTCCGCCGATGCATTCCTGGTGCTGGGCCGGCTGGATCTTGCGGTCGGTAACCTGGACGAGGCTGGCAAGGAAGCCGGCAAAGCCCTTAAACTGGCCCCGGCGAGCAGGCCGGCGCGGGATCTTCGCCAGCAGATCGAGTCCAAGCAAGCCCAGAAAAACTAAGCTGAGCATGAAGGGGTTGCGGAATCTTCCAAGCAGTTTTACATTCAGGCAGGCAGACCAGATTTTGACGCCTGCGGGCAAACCGGGGAAGATCAAGAGGCTGTAACCCCAAATGAATTTTTTAGGGGGGAAGGTTTATTGCTCCTTCCCCGTTTTCGCAACCTTTGAGGCAGCCAAGGAGCAAGCCATGGTGCAGCAGCCGCGCAGCTTCGCCGTTCGGGTTGGTCTGATTTTGGCAATAGGGCTGATGGCCTGCGGATGGGCTGCTCCGGCCCGCGCCCAGAGTCCGTTAGTGGACAAGTTTGTCCTCTCCGACACCATCCAGCCAGTCACGGCCTCCGAACTCGACCGCGCCATCGCTCGCGCCAACTCCGACGGCGCCCACGCCCTGCTGGTTGAACTGAACACCCCCGGCGGCCTGCTGGACTCGACCCGCTCGATGGCCGGAGCCATTCTCAGCTCACGGGTTCCGGTCATCGTTTATGTAGCACCGGAGGGCGCCCGCGCCGGCTCGGCCGGATTTTTCCTGCTGGAGGCGGCTGACATCGCCGCCATGGCCCCCGGCACCAACGCCGGAGCGGCCCATCCTGTGGTCGAATTCGGCCCCCAGCCCGACGCGACCATGAGCCAGAAGATTGAAAACGACGCCGAGGCCTTTCTGCGCTCCTACGTCACCCGCCGTGGCCGCAACGCCGTGGCCGCCGAGGACGCCGTCCACTCCTCGCACTCCTACACCGCCCAGGAGGCGCTGGATCAGCACCTGATCGACCTGATCGCCTCGAACGACGCCGAGTTGCTGGCCTCTCTCGATGGCCGCGCGATTTCGCGCCTGGACGGCGGCAAACTCACCCTCCACCTGGCCGGGGCGCGGATCGAGCTGGTGCAGCCCACCGTGCGCGAAGAGCTGCTCGGCTGGCTGATCAATCCCAACATTGCCCTGCTGTTGCTGGTCTGTGGCGCGCTGCTGATTTATCTGGAGTTCAACGTCCCCGGCACCATCGTCCCCGGCGCTCTGGGCACGTTGATGGTGCTGCTGTCGGTCTTTGCGCTCAATCTGCTGCCCATCCACTACACCGCCATGCTGCTGCTGGTGGCGGCGCTGGTTTTTCTTCTGCTGGAGGCCAAATTCGGAGGCCACGGAGCGCTGGCCATCGCCGGAATCGTCTGCCTCACCTTCGGAACGCTTACGCTGGTTGCCGCGCCGGTGCCGGAGATGGCCGTCAGCCCCTGGGTAGCCCTGGCGGTCAGCGCCGCCTTCGGCTGCATCACCGTTTTTCTGGTCCGCCTGGCGGCGCGCGCCCGCCGCATGAAGTCGCGCCTGGGGCCCTCGGCCCTGGTGGGCTGCCAGGCCACGGCCATGGAGCCGCTGGCCCCTGAAGGCCACGTGCTGGTCGAGGGCGAAATCTGGAGCGCCGTGGCCGAAGAGCCCGTTCCGGCTGGCTCGCCGGTGCGCGTGGTGGGCCTGGAACAGTACAAGCTGCGCGTCGAGCCGATTCAGTCGCAAAGTTCTGAACAGCCCCCCGCATAGCCCGGCTGGAGTACAATCCGTCCAGAGTGAGGGAAGTCCAATGCCCGATGTTAGTATGCCGATTCTGATCTTCATCGCCATCGTCGTTCTCTACCTGCTCAACTCAATCAAGATTCTCCGCGAATACGAGCGCGGGGTGATTTTCCGGCTGGGCCGCGCCCTGCCCACCCCCAAGGGGCCCGGCATCATCCTAGTCTTCCGGCCCTTTGACCAGATGGTGCGCATCTCGTTGCGTCAGGATGTGCTCGAGGTTCCGCCCCAGGACGTGATCACCCGCGACAACGTCACCCTCAAGGTGAACGCCGTGGTCACGCTCTACGTGGTGGACCCCAACGCCGCCGCCATCAAGGTGGCCAACTACGTCTACC
>Ga0224559_1000096_pt1 | contig 51281 bp, 51 predicted proteins | sample 714S33034metaG_FD_180676 | JGI IMG/M metagenome (GOLD analysis project Ga0224559, IMG submission 180676) | Peat soil microbial communities from Stordalen Mire, Sweden - 717 S3 30-34 | ecosystem: Environmental > Terrestrial > Soil > Wetlands > Peat | place: Sweden: Norrbotten County, Stordalen... | reverse complement strand
TGCACAATGGCCATCGCGGCGTTTTTGTGCGCGCGCAGGATCTCTTCGACGAGATGTACGCATCCCTGGCCGACCGCTCGACCCGCAAGCTGCTCAAGTACCTGGCCCGCATCGATGTATTGCTGATTGATGAGATGGGCTATTTGAACGTGAAGCCCGAGCAAGCCAACATCTTCTTCAAGTTGATGGAAGAGCGCTATCGTCGCTTTCCAACCATCATCACCACCAATCTTGATTACGACGATTGGTACAGCTTTCTGGGCAACAAGCCCCTGGTCGAAGCGCTGCTCAGTCGTTTGCGCCACCAGTGCCACACGGTGAAGATCGACGGCCCATCCCTGCGCACGCCGGCCGCGCCCTGATCGCGATCCCGAGAGCACACCAGCCATGAGCCCCAGGACACCGCCGCACATTGTCTCCTTCGCCATCCCCGCCATCGAGCCACGCCAGGCCGAGGCGCTCATGGACCTGCTCGGACAACTACAGGCCGCACTTTGGGATACCTACGGTGAAGCCATCATCGCTGCCGCAGATGACCCTCTCCAAGACATCGACCAAGACGACGAGCCCACGTCAGATCCCGGCGACGCCTCGCCTTTCTGACCCGACATCGTCCTGCCCTTGCTCAGCTGGGTGACAGGCCGCTGGCCTCGCCACGCGCCGTCGCCTCGTCCGTCCTCTACGCCCTTCTGTCCATTCCCGGTGGCGATCGATGTGCTGATCGCTGTTTCGCCAAGGGCCTCCTTCAGCGGAACGAGACTGGACTCCTCGTGCGGAGCGGCTCAGGCACCCGGTGGACGAGGGTCTGGTCTGCGCACGGGCAAGAAGCGCTTTTCCGGTGCCCGGAGGCCCCGCGAGGATGATGCCGTGGCCGGTGGGCTTGGCGCCGATGCGGAGGAACAGGTCGGCGTGCTTGAGAGGTAGCTCGATTAGGTCGCTCGCGGCTTCGACGGCGGCGTTCTGGCCGAGGACATCGGAATAGCGCGTAGGCGGCACCGAACGCTGCGCGGGTTGCTAGCCTGCGGAAACATTTGTCACCGCAGCTCCAGTGAGAGCGAATCCGAAACTGACACCCACACCGCGACGGTCGCCACCTGTCAAGAGTGCGAACTCGTGTGGAACCGATCGACAATGATCGCTATCCGGCGATCCGCTGGACGACCGCGCGCGATGTGCTCTCGGGCGAGTTTGGCGTGCCCGCCGCGGGTCCTTTGACTCTATCGGTCTTCAGCCGCGGTCACCCTTCGAACTGAAGGAGAGAGTAGGTCATCTTGATTGAGCCGGCCGTTCCTCGGCGTTGTCTGCGATGCAACTACCTGAATTTGCTTGCATCCGGTCATTGGCTCGAAAGCTGCTGTAGCTCTGGTCCGGACACTTCAGACAACACAAGAGACAACCCGGCTTCGGCCAGTTCCGAACAAGGGTTTCACTTAAATCAAGGGAGGGTACAAATGGGCGAACTCAGCAAAAAGGCCAAAGGTAGGATCGAGCAAGCCGTGGGCGGCTTGACCGGCAACAAGAGGCTCCAGAAGGAGGGCCAAGATGGCGAACGTGCAGGCCAGGTCGAAGGGGCGGTTGCGGACGTCCAGCACGCTGTGAAAGGGGCGGCGAAGGACGCAAAACATGCGCTCCAAGAGGTTTCGAAGTAGAGCAGCGATCTCGCCCATCACCGCATTGGGCGTGAGAGGTACTTGAACCTACTCACAACCCGACGATGGCCCGAATGATGCTTTAACGTGTGACCAGTTAGGGAAAACACGAATGCTTCCGAATGCTGACATGGCTAACCATGATACGAGAAGGGCACAAACATGCTTTGGACAATTGCAGTGGTTTTATTGGTTCTCTGGGGACTTGGATTGGCCACTTCCTACACCGTCGGAGGGTTCATTCACATCCTTCTGCTTCTGGCGGTTGTAGCGGTAGTCATTCGACTGATCCAGGGCCGAAGGGCTCTTCCGTGACGCCAATGCCTCTCACCGGTCTTGATTGATCAAGTCCGCCCAGCCGTCACAAGGAGCTGCTTCCTCTGTTGGTTATGCTCGCCTTGCTCGTCGGGGCGGGTACGACCGGGGGCACAGGCGTCGTAACTGCGAGCGCCATTGAGGGGACCACCGGAACCGCGGGAACATGCGGCAACGAACAGGGCGATGACTTGCGGGGAGTGCAACGGTCAGGATCCGGCAGCGTTGGATGCCTACCATTGTCGACGGCCTGCTCCCGCAACCAAGCGAAGGAATATTCATGAAGGATTCAATACTGGCGATCTCGTTCTTCATCGTCGCAGCTCTAGAATTGGGCTGTGGCGACAGCTTTTCCGACAAGCAAAACGCAAACCACACTGACACACTCGCGGATGCGGAACAAGGCGCCGACACCCGAATTGCCCTAGACGTCACCCCGGCCGTCGGGCTGGACTCGTCCCCGGACGCATCTGCAGAGTCATCGACAGACGCGTCCGTGGTCGTTCTGACCTGCGATCCATACATGGTCTTGTGCACTGATCACTGCGTGGATCTCACAACGGAACACGACAGCTGCGGCGCCTGCAGTCTCGCTTGCGCTCAAAGTGAGGTCTGTTACCTTGGCCAATGCAACCAAGCCTGTCCCGCCGGAACCACCGAGTGTGGCGGGGGCTGCACCGATTTCCAATCTGACCCCCATCACTGTGGCGGTTGCCCCGCTATCGAGGCCGGATCGTTTGCCTGTGAAACCAATCAGGTGTGTAGCCGTGGGAGGTGCGCAGCAACCTGCGACGTCACCCGTGTGCTTTGTTTGGGAAGATGCATCGATCCGATGACCAACCCGACCTACTGCGGCGTTTCCGCAGATTGCAGCCTGGCTGACGGCGGCACCTCCGGTACCACCTGCACGCAAGGGCAGGTGTGCAGCGGCGGTGTTTGCCAGAGCGCGTGTGGGGTCGGACAAACACGCTGCCCGGACAACGCCTGCCGCGATTTCAAGACGGACAGTGACAACTGTGGCTTGTGTGGTAGTGAATGCGCGTTGGACAAGAAGTGTGTAAGCAGTGTGTGCACTTGCATTGTCCCCGGCACGTGCACGAACTAGCCTCGCGACACGTGAGCTTCGACCTAGCGACGACTGCATTTGATCAGACAAGTCGAACCCGTTCAAGCTGTTTCTGGGTAGTAGACTGAGCACAGCTGTGTGCGGGCTGCTCGGTATCACCGGCTCATGGCTCGTTCGTAGGCGGCGACAGTCTTCGTAGCCTGGAAACAATCGCGCGGTTCCGCAGCTTTAGTCCGCACTGAACGCGGCCGTCACGTCAGCGTTGCTCAGGGCTGTGCCGCTCCTTGCGGCGCAATCGCGCCGGTTGTGACAGCAGTCACCCGAACCTAGATGTCCGCCACCGTCGTCCGTCCGATTTCGATCTTCCGGCGATCAGAGAGCCGAGACGGTCGAGAGACGCGTCATTCTGGTTAACAGATCGCCATTTTGCGATCGCGTCGTGGTTTACAGCTTGAGAGCGCCTACCCCAGGCCGAGAGCGCCGTCCGTGACGTAGCGGCTTGGGTGTCTGGCATCGCCAAAGCTTCACCCGCCATGGCTCACCTTGCCAGCCAAAACATCAATGATATTGGGTATGCCGCTCTTGCGTACATCAAAGTGCGGAATGTCTTCGTCCGCAGCTGGGCGGGCATCGCCACGTTCGCGTGGTGGTTGCCGTTCGACGGTCCGGTGACATCGGTGCGAAAAAGCGAGCGTACGACGTGGCCGCTTCCGTGAGGGACGGCGCCCACTTTGAGAAACACCTACTTACTGGACGCGAAGCAGAGCAGCGCTGGCGGGTGGGACATCGACGACCAGCGTGGTGCCCATTACCGAAATGTCGGGTGTGGGCGCTGCCGTCCAACTTCCGTCGGATGCGATGGCCGCGCCACCAACGGTGAAGCCAGTCGTGGAAGCTAGCGATGGCCCGGTTAAGAGCGTGAGCGCGGCACTAGCCGCAGCCTTCCCGAGAGCAACGGTGGCACGCACCGTCTGGACCTCGTCTTTATTGACGAGAACCACGCTGGTCGTTCCGTCGGCGAGCCCCAGGGTGTAGGCGCTGAAGTTGACTCCAGCGATCGTTACCGTAGTGGCGTATAGATCGCCCTGGCCTGCTTGAGTAAAGAGGAACATTCCGTAGTAGTCGGGTCGAGCCTCGACCACGACGCTTTTGTTGTCGGCGATGGGGGTGTAGCCGGTGCCGGTGCCGCCACCGTGAAAATTCACCCCCGCCGAACCGTGCAGAGCGTTGGTGAAAAGGAAGTCGAGAACCCAAAGCGCCGTACCGTAGCCATCACTGATTCCAGGTGCCCCTCCGTTATAAAATGAATTGGCCTCGGCCAAGCGATAGCCGCGCGCCATGTGATTGGTCGTACTCGCCGTCGATAGGGCGTCGAGCATGGTGATGAGCGCCGGGTCGGGCTGCAACAGTTCGGCGAGTGTCGACGTCGCCGCTTTGCCGTCGCCACGATAGTAGTGCTGGGTGAGCAGAACGATGTCGGCGGCCGCATCGTTCGCGAACGGCACGGTGAAGACCTTGTAGTTCGACGCGGCGGCGGGACCGGTGAAGGCCGCACTTGGCGCGGCAGCCTGCATGGTGGAGTAGAACGTCTTCCACTGCGCCAGATAATCCGCGTAGGTCCAATTGGTTGGACGATCGCCGTTGCTGTGATAGAGGTCGGTTTCGTTGCCGACCTCGAAGCCGTAGAGTTGCGCACCTAGAGCCTTGGCAGCGTACGCGGCTTCGTCGGCGGCGGCGCTCGGATCGTCGGCGGCCATATTGACGGCGTAGATCACCGACCAATTCGCCGCTCTCAAGAACCCGGCCAGCGCATCTACATCGGGCGGAGCGATGACGTTGAGGGTCTTCCCCTTGCCCGCGGGCGCCCAGGTGGTCGTGTCGACCGAGTTGCCGCCGATGCGAAGCACGCTCGGCCCGAGGAGCTTGAAGAGGCCAATCAACGCGGCGTTGTCGGGCGTGAAGAAGCTGTTGTTGAGGTGGGACTTCTCATAGCTCAGCCCCGCGAAACCGGGGCCGATAGTCCCGGCCTTCTTGGCGCGGTCGACTTTGACGGAGGCGACCGTCACCGGGCTCTGCCCGCCACCATCGGCTCTTGTATTGCCGTCGTTCCCGCCTACGCCACCAGCTCCCGATGCCCCGCCGCCGCCCTGGACGCCACCGCTAGCCACGCCCCCATCCGTGCCACGGGTGCCGTCGATTCCGGTGGCGCCGCCGCTGGCGACGCTCCCGTCCATGCCAGATGTGCCGCCGTTTCCCGTCCCCAGGCCGCTGAGCTGGGTGGAGCATCCACAGGCAAGAAGGACGCCGAACGCAACGAATGCAATGTTTGTCGCGATACCCAAAAGACGACGGGGCAGCCGCTTCATAAGAATCTCCCCGTTAAGAGAACGGAAACTCTTCCTCCCAGCCATCACGTGAATTCTGCCACGGATTTGCGAGAAAATATGAATCCATCATTGAGAAGCTAGACTCCGCGCAGGGTCGGGTGGTCGATTCGACAACTTCAAATTCAAGCCCTATTGGGTCGAACCCTTTCCTGCTCCTCTTCGCCGTCGGTTTGCCAACCGCGGAATGAACCCTGCGCGCCGCACCGGGCGCGCGTGCGCGGGCCGGCTGGGCTGCCGGCGAAGACCACGACGGCGACCTCAGCAAGATCGTGACGCGGAAGCCTGCCCCTCATTCCCTCCTCACGGGGTTTTGGCCACGCGAGCTAGCCGATGCGTGGTTGACTGAATCCGCAAAGACGGATAAATGAATCGCGACTCAGCGTCTGCCCTCCGCCCGACGGCGGCGGGTTGGCGCCGCAAAGAAAGGTGCACCATGGCTGACTTGAAAACGACATATATGGGAATTCCGCTCGCCAATCCTCTGATTGTCGGCGCGTGCTCGCTCTCCAAAAATGTGGATAGCATCAAGGCCCTTGAGGCTGCCGGGGCCGGTGGCCTTGTCATCAAGTCCCTGTTCGAGGAGCAGATTCAGATCGAGGAAGAGGACTTCCAGGGCAAGCTTAGCGCCCACGACAACGCCGACTCGGAAGCGCAGTCGTTCTTCCCGCAGCTCCGCCATGGCGGCCCCAAAGAGCACGTCTTCTGGGTGAAGGAAGCGCGCAAGGCCGTGAAATTCCCGCTCTTCGCCAGCCTGAACTGCATCAACGGCCCCACCTGGGTCGAGTATGCCAAGCAGCTCGCCGACACCGGCGTCAACGGCCTTGAGCTGAATTTCTACTCGCCGGCCCTGAGCCCGGATGTCCTCTCGGGCGACATCGAGAAGAAAGAGGCGGATACCCTGGCCAAGGTGCGCGCCGCCGTCAAACTACCCATCGCGGTCAAGCTGCACCCCTTCTACACCAGCCTGATGAACGTCGCCGCCAGCTTCGAGAAGGCCGGCGCCAATGCCCTGATCCTTTTCAACCGCCTGTTCGAGCCCGACATTGATGTCGAAACCTTGACCAAGAAGGCGGGCTACCGTCCGAGCGAGTCGGGTGATTCGCTCGTGGCCCTGCGCTGGATCGGACTTCTGGCCAAGCGGAGCAAAGCCGATCTCGTGGGCAGCACCGGGGTGAGCAGCGGCAAGGACATAGCCCGCCTCATCTTGGCCGGCGCCAATTCCGTGCAAGCGGTGAGCGCCCTGCTCAAGAACCACGGCGCGGCCGTGCAAAAGATGCTGGGCGAACTCGACGCCTGGATGACCGAGCACAAGTTCGCCAACCTGGCCGCCTTCCGCGGCAAGCTGGCGGGTTCCAAGGACAGCGACGCCTGGACCTACGACCGCGGCCAGTACATCAAGGCCATCGTCGGGATTGACTAAGTAAGTCCACAGCCCGGACTTGCGTGGCAAGGCGCTGCCGCATAGGCTCTTGCCATGCCAACGAGCCCTGGAACGAGCCCTGGATTGAACTGGCGAGGATGGGCCCTCGGATTGGTCCTCCTCGCTGCGTTCATTTCTTGCGCGGGAACCCAGACGCCCAAGGACCGCATCACCGATCCTGGCGAAATGCTGTTCAACGGCCAGACCGTGTCTGGCGTCGATTGCTATCGCTGCCACAACGGCGACGGATCGGGAACATGGCGCGGCGCCAATCTGACCGAGCGCGTGCCCAAGCTAAGCGACGGGGCCCTGGTCAAAGCCATCAACGAAGGGCCGGGCATGATGCCTGCTTTCAAAGGCAAGATCGACGATCAGCAAATGGCGGCCCTCACCGCATGGCTGCGCGGCCGCTTCCCGGCCAAACCCTAGCTAGGTCTCCGGATAGCGCGTCTCGTAATCTCGACCGATAGCCCAAGACGGCGGTTGCTCGACGAACGACAACCTCCACGAGGTCGTCATGGAGTAAACTGCGCTTCAAGGCCCGGACAGGCAGTCGTTGGGCCAAGCCCTCAGTAGGAGGAATGATCTTGCTCACACCGATCAGTCACACTGGCAGAGGCTGGTTCTTCCTGGCGTTGCTTGCCATGGGATGTTCGTCGAGTAGCGGCGGTGGCTCCCCAAACGGCGGCGGAGGTAGCACTTTGACCGGCGGTACGACCGGCGGCGGCGCGGGCGCTTCAGCAGGCGGGGCTGGCGGTGCGTCCGCCACGGGCGGCGCGACGGTGGGCGCTGGCGGTGGGCCCGGTGGCGCGTCGGGGGGAAGTAGCGCGGGCGGTGCTGGCGGCGGTGCGGCGGGGGGCTCGGGCGGTGCCGGCGGCGCGCCAGGAAGCGGCGGGGCCGGAGGCGGCGGGGGAAGCGGCGGGAGCGCCACGGGCGGCGCCAGCGGCGCAAGCACTGCCGCGCCTCCTCCGTTGACCGTGAACGGCGGTACGTTGAACATCGAGTTCTGCGCGCCCAACGTGGTGCGCGTTGCGTTCGCGAAGAGCGACTCCTTCTTCACGCGGGCCAGCCTGACCACGGCCGCGCGCAAGTGCGATACGACCTCGTGGCAAAGCACGAGCGGCAACGGGCAGGTGACCTACACCACCTCCGCGCTCAGCGTGCGCGTCGAGGACACGGGACGCGTGACCTTTCTGGATTTGAACGGAACGACGATCCTTGCGGAACGGCCAGCGGGCGGTCGCACCATGACCGCGGCGACGGTCATGGGCGACTCGACCTCCAACGTGCGGCAAGAGTGGGAGCCGAACACGGACGAGTCGCTCTATGGCCTTGGGCAGCACCAGCAAGGCTTGCTCAACATCAAGGACTACGACCTCGACCTGCACCAGTACAACACGGAGATCTTCATCCCTTACCTGGTGTCGAGCCGCGGTTACGGAATCCTCTGGGACAACACCTCGTTCTCGCGCTTCGGCGATCCCAGCGACGCCGTGCCTTTGCCGGGCGTGACCGGTCTATACGTCAGCAGCGGCGGGGAACCGGGCGACGTCACGCCAGGCAACGGGTCGGTCAATTGGAGCGGCACGATCAAGCCGACGACCACCGGGGATTACCTGTTCCGCACGTTCTCGTCGGGAGCGATCAATTTGCAGGTCAACGGTCAAACTCTCATCGACCACTGGCGCCAGAGTTGGAACCCTGGCGAAGAGATCGCACGTATCTCGCTCACCGCCGGGCAGTCCGTGCCGGTAAAGCTACAGTGGACGGCCGACGGTACGGTCAACGTCGTGAAGCTCCTTTGGAAGCCCCCGGTCGCCAACCGGACCACGTCGTTTTGGTCCAAGGTCGGCGACGGCATCGACTACACCTTCGTCTACGGCCCCGACATCGACACGGTCGTGAGCGGCTATCGCCGGCTCACGGGCCAAGCACCGATGATGCCCCGCTGGGCCTACGGCTTCTGGCAATGCCGCGAGCACTACCAGACCTCGCAGGAATCTCTCGACGTGCTGGCCCAGTACCGCTCACTCAAAGCGCCCATCGACAACATCGTCCAGGATTGGCAGTACTGGAAGACGGCAGAATGGGGTTCGCACGCATTCGATCCAACTCGCTACCCGGACCCGAGCGGATGGATCAAGTCCATCCACAATACGTACAACGCCCAGCTCATGATTTCGGTGTGGCCGAAATTCTACACCGGCATCCCGAACTTCACCGCCTTAAACAACGCGGGCGACCTCTACCAGCCCAACCTCACCGACGGAAAGAAGGACTTCGTCGGCTACAACTTCACCTTCTACGACGCGTTCAAGGCCGACGCGCGCAAGCTCTACTGGTCGCAGATCAACACGGCGCTGTTCTCGATAGGTGTGGATGCGTGGTGGATGGACGCGTCCGAGCCGGACATCGTGGAAGGGCCATACACCAGTGTGGCATCGCAGGTTGCCATGTTCGAGACGCACATGAATCCGACCGCGCTCGGCACCGGCGCGCGCATGCTCAACGCCTACTCGCTGGTCAACAGCCAGGCCATCTTCGAGGGACAAGTCGCCGCCGCGCCCAACCAGCGCGTCTTCATGTTGACCCGCAACGGCTTCGCGGGGCAGCAGCGGTATGCCGCGGCCTCGTGGTCGGGTGACATTACTTCCACTTGGACGGCGATGCGCAAGCAGGTGCCCGCCGGGCTTTCCTTCTCGGTCTCGGGCATGCCGTATTGGACGCTCGACAGCGGCGGCTTTGCCCCGCCCGCGCGGTTCTCGGCGACCAATCCGACCGCCGCGGATACGGCGGAATGGCGCGAGCTCAACACGCGCTGGTTCGAATACGCGACCTTCTTGCCCTTGATGCGGGTGCATGGCGAGGCGCCACCGCGGGAAATTTGGCAGTTCGGCGGCGACACCAGCCCGGCCTACGCGGCCATGCTGAAATTCGATCGGCTGCGCTACCGCCTGCTGCCGTACATTTACTCGCTTGCTGGAAGTGTTACCCGAAGGGCCGGTTCCATCCTGCGGCCGTTGGTGATGGACTTCCGCACCGAGACTGCCGCGCGCGACATCGTCGACGAGTACATGTTCGGGCCTGCGTTCCTCATATCGCCGGTTATGTCGTACGGTGCGACGGCACGCTCCGTCTATCTGCCCAACGCCAGCGGCGGCTGGTACGACTTCTGGACAGGAAAGGCCTCGGCGGGCGCGCAGACCGTGCAGGCGGACGCCGCCTTCGACTCGATACCGGTCTACGTGCGCGCGGGCGCGATTGTTCCCATCGGACCCGAGTTGCAATACGCGGCGGAGAAAGCCGCGGATCCGATCACAGTCTACGTCTACGCTGGCGCCGACGGCACCTTCACCCTCTACGAAGACCAGGGATTGACCTACGACTACCAGCAGGGCGCGTTTTCGGAAATCCCGCTGCGCTGGACGGATTCCACGAAGACGCTTTCGATCGGCGCTCGCCAGGGAACCTTCACCGGAATGCTGAACAGCCGGTCCTTCCAGGTCATTCTTGTGTCGGCGACGAAGGCGGTCGGCTTCTCGTTCACCCCAACCGCGGACAAGACCGTGACCTACACAGGCGCCGCTCAGGACGTGACGTTCAACTGAGAAGTTCTAGTAGGTCAGCCCGTAGCCATAGGCGTAGAGCGGGTCGTAGGTCGCGTCTCCGTAATTGATCGGGATCTGCGACATGGAGCGAGGCCAGGTCTGCGGCAGCTTGCCGGTGGGATGGGCGTCGCCGTAGAGGATGTCGGTGATGCCCCCGGCTTCGCTGCCGGGCAGCCACGCCACTACGATCGCGTCGGCGATAGGGAGAATCTGATCGAGCATCAACGGCCGCCCGGTCACCAGCACGACCACGGTCTTGAGGCCGGCGGTCTTCATCTTCTGCACCACCGCCACGTCGGCGCTGTCGACCTCCAGCGTGGTCGGTCGGCTGATGCATGAAGTGCCGCCCTGTGGATTGGGGATGTCGCCGCAACCTTCCGAGTACGGCGTTTCGCCGATGACCGCCACGCCGACGCTGGCGCCGGTCGTCGTCGAGCCATTCGCCGAATACACGAGATGGCTTGCGTCGAGAACGGAGGCGAAGGCTTGGCGCACGCTTGTCGCGCCCGGCACGATGTTGCCGGTACCCCCTTGCCAGGTGATGGTCCACCCGCCGCACTGGTTGCCGGTGTTGTCGGCGCTCTTTCCGGCCAACGCCACCGTCGCGGTCTTGGCAAGCGGCAGGACGTTGCCATCGTTCTTCAACACCACCAACGACTCCTGCACCGCCTTGCGGGCCAGCGCGCGGTGGTCGGCCGATCCGACATTGGTGGTAAGGCTGCGGTCGACCTTGCCGGTCGCCTCGAACAGGCCCAACTCGCACTTCACGGCCACGATGCGCCGAACGGCGTCGTCGATCCGCGACTGTGGCACGTTGCCATTCTTTACCGCCGTGGCGAGATAGCCGACCATGTCGGAAACGTTCAGGCCTTGCGCCATGAACATGTCGACACCGGCATTCGTACACTGTTCGATCCCAGCCTGGTTCGACAGCCCGAGTTGGAAGCAGGCGTTGAAGTCGGAGACGATGAACCCACCGAAACCGAGCTGACCCTTGAGCACATCGGTGATCATGGTCTTGTCAATGTGCATCTTGGTGCCCTGCCAACTGCTGTACGAGGGCATGATCGACCCGACCCGCGCGTCGACCACGGCCTGGTACGGCGCCAGATGGATGGCCCGTAGCTTGGTTTCGTCCCCCGCCGTGTTGCCGCCGGTCACGCCGCCCGCAGTGCCCCCGTCGCCGAGGTAGTGCTTGGCATTGGCCAAGATTCCCGTGAAGGCGCCGGTCGCCGAGAACTGAATGCCTTTGGTCATAGCCACACCCATGGTGCTAGCGAGGTCGGAGGTTTCACCGTAGGCCTCGTAGGTACGCCCCCAGCGCTCGTCGAGCGCAACCGCGACCACGGGCGAGAAGAAGAAATCCACACCGCATCCGCGCCCCTCATCGCTGGCCGTGCGCCCGATCTGCTCGACCAGGGCAGCGTCGCGACTGGCGCCGAGACCGATGTTGTGCGGAAAAATTGTAGCTCCCTGCACGGTACTCACGCCGTGAACTTCGTCGGCGCCATAGAGGAATGGAATCTTGAGGCGGGTCGCCAGCGCCCCTTGGCGGTAGGCGTCGGTCATATCCGCCCATCCGGCCGCCGAGTTGGTCGATGGGGCCGAGCCTCCTTGGCTAAAAGCAGAGCCGAGGAAGTACTGGGTGACATCCTGGGCCGTCAAGCCCTGCCTCTCCATCTGCAGCATCTGCCCGTACTTTTCGTTGGCGGTCATTTGGGCCACCAAACCGTCAGCGCGACTCAGGCAAGTTTGGCCTGGGAATGATCCGCTCGCGCCACCGGCCGCGGTGGCACCACCGGCCCCGCTCCCGCCCACGGCGCCACCACTGCCGCCGGTGCCGGTGTTGAGTCCACCGGCGCCACCTCGGCCGACGCTCGTTCCGCCCGCGCCGGAGGCTCCGCCGTTCCCACCATTGGTGCCGGATGCTCCGGCCACAGGGCCGCCGCCCGCGCCACCGCCCGAAGTCGTGGTGCCGCTCCCCCCGCTGCCACCGCCGCCCGCGAGGCCGCCCGCGCCCGTGGATCCTCCGGTGTTCCCAGCGCCAGCCGTGCCTGCCCCGAGGGAGGGGTTTCCGCCCGTGCCAGTCGCGGTCGTGGCGCCAGAGCAGGCGCTTGCCAACGCAAGGAAACCCATCGCAAGACGGGCTCTTCCGATCATCAGAACGATACGATCTTCCATGAGTTCTCCGTGGTCCGAACTAGAACTTGGCTGAATTCGGGGGCCTCGCTTGAACAACACCAAGATGCCCCGGAAAGGGAAGCTGGCGAACCAGCCCCGGCATTTCCTTGGAGCGCCGGCTCGCGCACATGTGAACGCTGAGGGTCGTTGGCTTGAAGGTTGACAGCGGGGGTAAACCGGCTGCCCGCCATGCCGGCGGGCGGTTGCGACGAAGGCTGCGTCATGAGGCTCTTCAGAGAGTAGAGCAACAAGCGAATTCTTCCGCAAGCGCACTTTTCGCGCCAAGAACGTCCGCGAAGCGCCAAGGACCTTCGCGGAACCCATGAGAACTCGACTCGTTACTTCTCGCTATCCAAATGGGCCATTTGCTCGGCGGCGTAGCGCGTGCCCGCGATGGCGCGGCCGACCAACAGCTCGTTGTGGCCCATGCCGTAATAGTCGCCCGTATCGATGAGGGTCATCCCCGCGTCCACCACCGCCTGGATTGCGGCCACGATTTCCGCATCGTCGGTCGCACCGTACAAGTCCGACATGCCCATGCAGCCCAAGCCCAAGGGAAAGACCTCCGGTCCCTTCCGCCCGAGCTTGGTGGCCTTCACATGGACTTCGAGACCTGACGGACGTCGAAGATCTCCTCCGCGGCAACCACCTATCCATCGCCTACCTCAGCGAACGCCAGGGAGTCACGAATGGTGGTGTTGGCGGAACGCAGACGTGCAACTGACCGAAAGGCCGCATCGTTCCGTCCCGGATCAGGAACCCTACTGCAAACGTACCAAAAGACAGCCTCCCTTCGTCGTCTGTCATCCGTGCTGTGCCCTTGCCCAAAACGAAAACGGGGCGCCAAAGCGCCCCGCTGGAATTGGAACTGCTCTGCGGGCTAGTTTGTGATTGGAACGATACTCGTGATGCAGACGTTGCTGAAGGCACCGACGACGTCACCTGTCGCAGATCCACCTGCCAGCTGAACTTTCAGCGAATACGCACCACTGCCGGAGACAACCGTGCATTTGTCCCCGGTCGCCCACGTGGGACAGGTTGCATCGGAGAACAGCACCGAATAGGTACCGACGCCGGTGACTTCTTTGTATGGCGCCGTGCCGGACGCCGGGTCGGTCGCGGCACTGCCGTACATGATCCGGATCTTCTGCCCAGTCGCCACGGTTCCGGTGATGGTGATCTTGAAGCCCTTGGCTGCACCCGCGTAGGCGCTCTTGGTGGCACTTGCCCCGGCGCTGGAGTTGAGGTCCAGACCGAGTCCACACCCCCATTTGGCGCTCGTGGTATCAAGCACGGTTGCACCCGAGATGCAGCACCCGGTCGTCCCCGAGGCACAGGCGGACGCTGTGATTGGCGACGGCGATGTGCAGGTCGAGCCGTCGCTGTACGCGTAGATGGAACCTTGGACACCGCAGGTAGGGGGTGAGGTTGGGATCCAGTTATTGTCGGTCCCGCTCCGAAGTGTCATGAGATCCGTGGTGCAGGTAGCCGCAGCCGTCGAGCCGCCTGTGCCACTCGTCGGCGTGGTCGAGCCGCCAGCACTCGTCGCGCCGCCGTTGTTGGTCGCGCCACCGCTGCTAGTCGCACCGCCGTTGCCGGTCGCGCCGCCGTTGCCGGTCGCACCGCCGTTGCCAGTCGCGCCGCCGTTGCCGGTCGCGCCGCCATTGCCGGTCGCGCCGCCGTAGCTGTTCGAGCCGCCATTGGAGTGCGTGCTGCCGCCGTTGCCCGTGGCGGTATTCCCTCCGCTGCCGGCGGCATCGCCGCCAGTCGGCTGGCAGTTGGGCGCCAGGAAAGCAAAGGTCACTATCGCAACACCGGAAATGAAACTCGGAACGAAACGGAATGCGGTTTTCATCTTAACCTCGCCAGTTGTGGGGAGCCAATCGAGTCGGGCGGATGCTATCGAAAGCGAACCTTGAACACAAGGCCGCGCACCGCCCAATCCCAATTCTTGTCCGAGAAATCGGCGCCCGCCCGTTCCGACGACGGAGTTGGGTGTTTGCGCTCACAGGGAATTGCCCGACCGCGCTCAATCGGACAGCGCATTGCCTCCCGTCATTCCCGAACGCAGGTCGCTCGCGGGCTGGCGGGCGGTCCCCCTATGCCACGAAAAGCATTCGTGATATTGCATCTCGCTATGGAAAACACGACCAAGAAGGCCGCGCCGGCTGTTTTGTGGGTTCCATCGTCCTACTTGGCGATGGGGTTCGTGCTGTGCTCGCTCACCCTCAGCAACACCTTCGTCTTCAAGAACCTGGGGTTGCCGAACGGCACGATCACGATGCTGGCCGCGGTCCTCACGCTGCCCTACGTGTTCAAGTTCCTGTGGGCGCCGCTGCTCGAGCTCTACAAGACCAAGAAGTTCTTCGTCGTGCTCATGCAGCTTGGGGCGTCGGCGTGCATGGCTTTGGCGGGTTTGGCGTTGCAGCTTCCCATGTGGCTGGCCATCAGCTTCGGCGCAATGATGATTTGCTCGTTCATGGGTGCCACCATCGACATCGGCACCGATGGTGTCTATGTCACCACGCTCGATGACAAGCAGAAGGCGCGCTGGGCAGGCATTCAAAGCATGGCCTGGACCGGCGGTCAGCTCATGGCCCAGGGCGCTCTGGTCTGGCTGGCGGGCAAGCTGCACGAGGACTACGGGTACACTTGGAAGATCGCCTGGATGTACGTCTTCCTGGCCGCCGCCGTCATTCTCGCGGGCTTGGCCGCGTGGCACGGCGCCTTCATGCCCCCCGGCGCCAGGGCCAAGGACGCGCCCAAGAGCATGGGTGAAGCCATGGCCGGCTTCGCCCACGCGTACAAGACCTTCTTCCAGAAGCAGCTCATCTGGCGAATGCTGGCGTTGGCGTTCTTCTATCGCTTCAGCTGGTACATCATCGAGAAGGTCAACAACCTCTTCCTCGTCACCGAGGCTACCAAGGGTGGCCTCGGGCTTAGCGACAAGGCAGCCGCCGCAATCAGCGGCGGCTGGGGCGCCGCCTCGTTCCTGGCGGCCAGCGTGGTTGGCGGCCTGGTGCTGGCCAAGGTCGGCCTGTCGCGCAAGACCCTGATGCTCTTTGTCGGCGTGCTCGTCATCCCCAACCTGGCCTTCCTGTTTTTGGCCAGCTCCGATTCCGCTCCGGGCAATTTCTGGCTTATCGCCGCCGTCTACTGCATCGCCATGTTCGCCTACGGCTTCGGCGCCGTCGCGCATATGTACTACATGATGAAGCAGATTTCCCCGGGGCCGTACCAGACCGCGCACTACGCCTTCGCCACCGGGACCATGGGCCTTTGCAACTTCCTCACCGGCTTCTTCAGCGGCAAGATCGAGGAGGCCCTCGGCTACCAGACCTTCTTCACGGTCGTGCTCTTCTTGACGATTCCCGGCCTCTTGGCCGCGTGGTTCGCTCCCTTCGTGCACAGCATGACGGGCGAGCCCAAAGCCGCGACCGAGTAGCTCCGACGCGGGGATGCGCTATATACGAGGCATGAACCTCGCGGAAAAGCACGCGCGGCTGCGTGGACTCATCGCGGATGGCGGTTCGGCCTTGGTTTGCTACTCGGGCGGCGTCGATTCGACGCTGCTCTTGAAAGTCGCGCACGACGTGCTCGGCGAACGCTGCGTGGCCATGGTGGCGATTTCCCCCACCATGGCGGCGAGCGAGCGCAAGGCCGCGCTCGAACTGGCGCGCGGAATCGGCGCGCGCACCGAGGTAGTCGAGTCGCACGAGTTGTCGCGCCCCGAATTCCGCACGAACCCGAAGGATCGCTGCTACTACTGCAAGGACGAGCTGCTCGATTTGGCGAAACCGCTGGCCTCGCGCCTCGGCCTTGGGCAAATCCTGCTCGGCACCAACGTCGATGATTTGGGCGACTACCGCCCTGGGTTACAGGCGGCCAAGGATCACGGCGCGCGCCAGCCCATGGCGGACGCGGGCCTGACCAAGCCCGAGGTGCGCGAGCTGTCGAAGGAGCTCGGCCTGTCGACATGGGATAAGCCGCAGCTCGCCTGTCTGTCGTCGCGCTTCCCCTACGGCACCGAGATCACGCCCGAGCGCCTGGAACAGGTCGACAAGCTGGAGGACGGCATGCGCGCCCTCGGTTTCCGCCAGGTGCGCGCGCGCTGGCACCACGAAATCGCGCGGCTGGAGCTCGAGACCGAGGCCCTTGCCCGCGCGGTGGTGCCCGAAACGCGTGAGGCCATTCTGCGCCTGGGCCGCGAGTTGGGTTTCACCTTCGTGACCGTGGATCTGGCGGGATTCTCGTCGGGTTCGCTCAATCAGCTGTTGGCCATCCGCAAGAAGCCAGAGTAGGCTAAGCCGTGCCGGCGCCGATGCCGCCCGTTTCAAAGGTTGCCGTGATGCCAGGCATAGACCCGGCGGCGGTCTACGCCGTGGTCGTGGATTTCGCGGCGTACCCGCGGCTGTTCCCGGAAATCAAAGAGACGCGCGTCCTCGGCGTGGAAGGCAGCCGCGTGCGCGCCGAGTTTCGCGGCAACATCGTGCTGCCCTTCCGCTACGTGCTCGACCTCGACTGCGACCCCGAACGCTTGCGCGTGGATTGGCGCTACGTCGAGGGGGAGGTGGTGAAAAACTCCGAGGGCGGCTGGCGCTTCACCCCGGCGGGCGATGGCACGCGCGTCGAGTACCGCGTCGCCATGGAGATCTCCGCGCCCGTGCCAAGCTTCCTTTTGCGCAAGATCACCGACGGCCTGGTCGCCCTGTCCCTGCCCGCGATGTTCGCCTCCGTCGAGCGCGAGGCCCGGCGTCGCCAAACCTAATTTGCAACGATGTCGTTGCATAGCGGGATCCGCCTGCTTGATGTAAACAGAGTGCCCATGCAAGCACGTTCACCCTACCAAGTCGCCCTGGTGCAAATGGCCATGTCCACCGATCCCTCGGTCAACCTCGAAGTGGCTTGCGCCAGGGTTCACGAAGCGGCCAGCCGCGGCGCCAAGGTGGTGTGCCTGCCCGAGCTGTTTCGCTCGCCTTACTTTTGCCAGAAGGAAGATGCGGCGCTTTTCGCCCTCGCCGAGTCCATCCCCGGCCCCAGCACCGAAGAGCTCGGCGCGGTGGCACGGCGGGATTCCGTGGTGGTCATCGCGTCGCTGTTCGAGCGCCGCGCTCCCGGCCTCTACCACAACACCACCGCGGTCATCGGCACCGACGGCACCCTACTCGGCTGCTACCGCAAGATGCACATCCCCGACGATCCCGGCTACTACGAGAAGTTCTACTTCACGCCCGGCGACCTCGGCTTCCGCATCTTCCCCACCGAATACGGAAACCTGGGCGTTCTCGTGTGCTGGGACCAGTGGTTTCCCGAGGCGGCGCGCCTGGTCACCCTGCGCGGCGCCGACGTCATTTTCTATCCCACGGCCATCGGCTGGCATCCGGAGGAGAAGGCCGAGAACGGCGCCGCCCAGCACGATGCCTGGCAGACCGTCCAGCGCGGCCATGCCATCGCCAACGGCATCTACGTCGCCGCGGTCAATCGCGTGGGCTTGGAGACGCCGGCGGGACCACCCGGACTGGAATTCTGGGGCAGCAGTTTTCTCTGCAATCCGCAGGGCGTGCTGGTGACCGAGGCGTCGGTGGATCGCGCGGAAATCGTGCTTGGCACCGTGGATCCGGCGCGCGTGGAAGACGTGCGCAAGCACTGGCCCTTCCTGCGCGACCGGCGCATCGACGCCTACGCCGGGCTCGACCGGCGATTTTTGGACAAGGAATAGACATGCCCGGCAAGACCCCTGCCGAACTTGGATTCTCCATGCCCGCGGAGTGGGAGCCGCACGAGGCGACATGGCTCGGCTGGCCCCACTGCCGCACCGACTGGCCGGGCAAACTGCCCGCCATCGAATGGGCGTATGGCGAGATCGTGCGCAAGATCGCAGAGGGGGAGAAGGTGCGCATTCTCGTCGACTCGGCCGGCCGCGAGGTCAAGGCTCGCCGCATTCTCGCCCTCGCCCACGCCAACCTCGCCAACGTGGAATTCTTCCGCGTCCCGAGCGACCGCGGCTGGTCGCGCGACTTCGGCCCCATCTGCGTGCGCAAGGCCGGTCCGCGCCCCGAGGTCGCGGTGGCCAAGTTCAAATTCACGGCATGGGCGAAGTATCCCAACTGGCGCAAGGACGATCGCATCGCTTCGCATGTCGCCAAACGCCTGGACCTGCGCGTGTTTCCCGTCACCCGCGCCGGCGGCGAGACGCCGGTCGCGCTCGAAGGCGGCGGCATCGACGTCAACGGCCGCGGCACCCTGCTCACCACCGAAGAGTGCTTTCTCGATCAGAAGATCCAGTGCCGCAACCCCGGCATGACCCGCGACCAATACGACCGCGTCTTCCGCGACACGCTCGGGGCCAGCAACGTCATCTGGCTCGGCCACGGCATCGTGGGCGACGACACCCACGGCCATGTCGACGACCTATGCCGCTTCGTCAACCACGCCACGGTCGTGCTCATCCAGGAAAAGAACGAACACGACGTCAACTACCGGCCCCTGCGCGACAACCGCGAGCGCCTCGAGGATGCGCGCCTCGAAAACGGCTCGCGCCCCGAGGTCATCGCGCTGCCCGTGCCGGCGCCGCTCTACCACGGCGACTGGCGCCTGCCCGCCAGCTACGCCAACTTCTACATCGCCAACAGCGCCGTCATCGTGCCGACCTTCAACGATCCCGCGGATCGCGTCGCGCTCGGCATCCTGGGCGAACTATTCCGCGACCGCCCGGTGGTCGGCATCCACGCCGTGGACCTGGTCCTCGGCTTCGGCACCTTGCACTGCCTGACCCAGCAACAGCCCGCCCGGCGGCAGTAGAAATCCACCGTCGGCAGCTGGGCCGGGCCCCCACAAGCAGTTTCTTTGAGCCGATTGCTGGAAGCCTGCCGGTTGTGCAACGGTTCGGCTTGGCAATTCGCCTCTTGACGATCTTCCCATCTCGGGGCATGAGGCGGACCCGTGGACCGCGACGCCTTCCAAACGCTCTACGACGAGCACTACCCACTGGTGAGCAACCTGGCGTTCAAGATGCTTGGCGATCGAGCCGACTGCGAGGACGTGGTTCAGCAGGTCTTCCTGAACATCAGCCGCGCCATCGACCAGTTTCGAGGCGAGTCGTCGCTCAAGACTTGGATCTATCGAATCACGATCAATGCGTGTCAGCGATGGATCGAGCGCCGAGCAAGCAAACGCGACAAGGTGGTCGAGGACTTCGAGACGCTTCTTGAATCCGCTGGCGCTGGTCCACAGTTTGGCCCCGACGATTCGGCGCTGCTGGCCGAGGTACTGACCCTGGTTCGCGATGGATGCTACACCGCACTCGCGGCCAGTCTTCCCTTCGAGCAGCGCGTTGTGTTTGTCTTCGTCCAGATGCTCGACTGGTCCGTCGAGGATGTCGCCAACTTGCTGGAGGTTTCCGTTGCGGCAGTCAAGTCGCGCCTCCATCGAGCGCGAGACAGCATGGCGGCGTTCTTCGAGCCCCATTGCAGCCACCTCGACCCCTCTAACCCGTGCACGTGTCTTAGCCGACTTCCACTGTGCACACAGATCGATTCCGAACTCCTGCGCAGAGGTGCTTTGCGGCTGGCTCAGAACAAGTTCACGAAAAGAAACGACCAACCCAGCCCCAGGATTCTCTTTGAAATCATCCGTCACTTACCTGCGCACGAGGGGGATCCTGCAGCCAAGAGCCAGTTTTTCTGCCTTTTCGATAGCGAACTGGCGAACCGCAAACCTTGAAACGCATCGTGCGCATCTAAGCCGGGTGAAACAACTCAGCCATGGAGGAAACGCGCAATGACAAGTGAACCCAGGGTCAGCAACGCATTTCAGCTGTTCTTCTCGCAGGCGCCCAGAGAGAGTCAGGCATGGATGCGCATGGTGAAAGAGCTGGACGTGTCCTGCGCTCTCGATGAGAAGACCAAAGCACTGGCATATCTTGCCGTGCTGGCGTCTTTGCGGATGACCAGCGGGATCCCATTTCACGTTCTTGGTGCCAAGCGGGCAGGAGCAAGCCGGCAGGAAGTTATCGGCGCCATTCTCGTCGGCCTGCCAGCGGCCGGGCACGGAGTGACGCAGGCGCTTCCCGATGCGCTGGCAGTCTACGACGAGCCATCCGGCTGAAGAGCGTGGTTCTCGGGCTGAGAATTACGAACTGCTATCACGCTGGCGTATGCCAGGTGGCCGAAGAATGTGCCGGTCTCCACACGTCGACGGGCCTCGTGCTTCAGGACAGCGGCCAGTTCGCTGCCGATGCGCCGTGTGCCGGCGACCACGTCGGCAATGTAACGACCAAGAGCCAACTCAAGGTCATGACCGGCAACTTGAGCCTGAGCGAAAGCTCGTTGCCGAGCCCAGTGAGCGCGGCCGCAGCCATGTGCCTTGTGCAAGTGGACGGCCTGGGCAGCAAAGCCGCACCGTTCAGCCGACTGAAAGCCGACATCTGCCAGTAGCCAACTCGCTACCCGGGGGCGCTGGCAAGGCGGATGCCCACGGTGGTGCCGTGGTCTTTCGGGTATTCGTTCTCGGCCCGCGACACGATTTCGATCTGTCCGCCGAAGAGGTCGACGAAGCTTTTCACGGTGCGCAGGCCAAATCCGGTTCCCGGCTCGCCGGCGGTGCCGGGACGCGAGGTCTTGGCCTTGAGATCGAAGAGTCTGGCCACCAGATCGGCCGGCATCCCGATGCCTTGGTCGATCACGCGAATGGTGGTTTCCGTTCCTTGCCGGGAGACCGAAACCACGATGCGCGAATCCGGGTACGAGAACTTAATGGCATTGGAAATGAGATTGCCGAAGACCTGATTGGCGAGAATCCTTGGCTCGGCCATGACAAAGCGCGTGTCCGCCGCCAGGGTTGGAAACTCGATGCTGGCACGGCGGCGTGCTAGGCGTTCGGCGAAGATCACCTCGGCATTCTTGAAGACCGCTCGCAGATCCACGGGTTCGAGGTTGAAGGCAATGCTTCCCTGTTCGACGGCCTCGAGCATGCGCACGCTGCTGATGATCTCGTCGATATTGCCGCAAGCGTAGCCCATGCGTTCCAGTCTCGACGAGCCCATGTCCGACATGACGTCCGACCCGTTGATGTCCGGGGTGTCGGCCTGGGACATCTGCGCCAAGGCAATCTCGCCTTGCAGAACGGTCAAGGCATTGGCGATATCGTGGCACACCACCGTGAGCAGCCGCTGCTTCTCGCGCATGGAGCGCTCCACCTGCTCCTTTTCGGCGGTCACCGCGCGCAGAAGGTCGTCCTTGGCGTTGCGTTCCCGCTGGTATTCCCGATACACGAGCACGACGAACATCGCCGTCATGCCCAGGCACAGCGGCAGCGCGAAAGCAACGTCGGCGAAGCGCTGGAGTGGCGTTGGATAGGGAATAATCGTGGCGGGAAAGAGCAACTCCACAAAAAGCAGCGCGGCCAGGGTCGCCGCGGTCAGAAGTATCGAAAGAATCCTGCTGGCACCGCGCAGAAGCACGGATGGGTAGCAGACGAGCAGGAAGAAGTAGTACCCAACCGTGCCATTCGTACCCGCCTGCGTGATCCAAGCGAAGGCCAGGAGCGCCAGAAAAACCAGATAGATGGGCACCAGCAACTGGCGCCAGTTGCGCATGCGCGCTGAGGCCCAATGGCCCACCAAGCCGCCAAAGGTGCATATCGCCGTGGCGACGATCATGCGACCCGAGGCGCCGATGGCGACGTTGATGACGGTCGCGAGAATCCCTGTCAGGAAGGCCAAGGCCATGATCCCGTTCAGAATGCGGTGCTCGATTTCGACCGTCGCGGGATCGCCGAACAGGCGACCAGCCAGCGCGCGCCACCAGGAAGCCGGGGCGGCCTCGCGCGCGGGATCGGCGTTCTTGGGTGATTTTGTCATCCCTCGACTACCCGAGGCCGAGCTTACTAGATCGAGTCACCGAAAACACGAACCACGCCGTACTACGGCTTGTCGGCCGCGGGCCATGCGCGCAGACGGACTTTGCCGTCTTCCACCGCGACCTCCAGACGAACCTTCTGGCAGTTCTGTTCTTCCATGATCTTGGGCAGCTGCTTGCCCAAGCGCAGGCGCAACTTGTCCTTGGTCACGGCCTGCGCCTCGATGCCCAGCTGCCGGTGCGCCTCGATGTAGTGCTGGTACGCGCCCTCGAAATCCTCGTGCGCCACCCCGGGCAGCGCGCTCGCCTCCGGGCTGGGCGAGCGGCGGGCCGAGGCCGGCACGGGCGGCGGTCCCGAGCGGACTCCCAAGGCAGCCGGCGGCGAGGCAGCCGAAGGCGCGACCCCTGGTGCCGTGTTCGTCGGAGCCGTTGCGCCCGGTGCGTGACTCCTCTTCTCGGCCTCGCGTCGCGCGTGCCCCACGAACGCCTTGACGCGGGTCTTGGGTATGCCGAGGGCCAGCGCTTCCTCCTCGGTGATGACGCCACCGCGCTCGGCCAGGTGGCGCTGCGTGCGGGCGATGTCGCGGCGGTAGGTGCCGGCGTCGATCTCGCGCATCGTTCGATTCCAGTAGGTTGTGTGCAAGACCCATTTCTGGCTTAGGGCCTGGTAGCGAAAGCGCAGCGACGCATTCGTGATGATCACCTGCTGCATTTCCAGCATCTGCCGGTTCAATTCGTAGCGAAGGGTATTGGGCGGCGTGCGCTCCGCGCCCATGAAGAAGGATTCGTAAAGAGCGCGCAGACGCGCGATCTTCTTTTCCATTTCATCGATGCGCGACTCGATGCCTTCCCGGGTGGCCTGAAAGGTGAAGGTTGGGCCCTTCTTCACTTGCCGATCTTACTGCCATTGCACGCGCTGGTCCACAAGACCGGTGCGGTTACGAACAGCGCGCCGACGCGCGAACGTGCTAAGAAAACCCACTCCATGCCAGTCACAGCACGCGGGACGCAGCCATTCGGAAGGGCCGGAACCGAGGCCAAGGGATGACGCTGGCGTTGTGGGCCGCGGCCGTGATCCTGCTTCTGGGCGTGCTGATTCTGGCTCACGAACTCGGCCACTTCCTCGTCGCCAAGCTGTTCGGGGTGAAGGTGCTACGCTTCTCGTTCGGCTTCGGCCCGCGCCTCTTCGGCTTCACCGCCGGCTCGACCGAATACCGCGTGTCGCTCTTTCCCTTCGGCGGCTACCTGCGCCTGCTCGGCGAGACTCCCAGCGAGCCCGTGCCCGCGCACGACGAGGAGCGCGCGCTTTGCAAGCGCCCGCTCTGGCAGCGCTACGCCATCATCGCGGCGGGGCCCATCTTCAATCTCATCCTTCCCATCGGCATCTACTTCGTGCACTACATGGGACAGAAGACGCTGCTCTCGCCCACCATCGGCACCGTCATTGCGGGCCTGCCCGCCGACAAGGCCGGCCTCCTGCCAGGCGACCGGGTCGAAACCGTGGACGGAACTTTCGTCCATTACTGGGAGGAGCTGGAGAACATCATCGCGCGTTCGCCAGGTAAGGCGATGCGCTTCGGCATCCGCCGCGGCAACCAAGCCGAAGAGCGCGACGTCACCACCTCGACCATGGTGCGCAAGGGACCGCTGAACATCAACGAAACCGTGGGCTGGATTGGGGTCTCACCGCGCTTCCAGCTGCCCGAGGTCGGCATCATCGATCTGACGTCGCCGGCGGCACAATCCGGCCTGCGCACCTTTGACTATGTGATTTCAGTGAATGGCTCGCCAGTTTCCCACTGGGCCGAGTTCGAACGGGCCGTGCAGCGTGCGGGCGCGTCCCCGCTGCGCATCACCTACCTGCGCGGCACCCACTCGGTCGTGCCTTTCGTTCATGTGGAGATCCAGGAACCTGGCGCCGCCGTGGTGATCCCGCAGCCCGTGCTGGATCCCACGGGCGGCCGGCGCTACGAAACCGGCATCCAGACCTCGGAGCTTTTCGTCTACTCCGTCGAACCCGGCAGTCCGGCGGATCGCATTGGCTTACGCCGTGGCGACCAGCTTCTCGAACTCGACGGACAGCCCCTCTTGCATTGGAATCTGCTCGGCCAGCGCCTCAACGCCGATCCCGAGCGCGTTTTCCATCTGACTTGGGCCTCTCCCGGCGGGGTCCGCCACGAGGCGACCTTCAAGCAAGAGCTGCGTTCGGAAATCGACGCCTACCGCCAGGAGGAACAGCGCTTGGTGTTCGGCGCATCCAACTGCTTCGCCTGGAAAACCGCGGATCCGGTGCCGGTGCGGAACCGGCTTTTCTACGCCCTCGGCCACTCGCTCGCCCGAACCGGCGAAATCGTGAAGTTCACGGCGCAGGGCTTTTGGCAGATCGTGAGCGGCGAGATGTCTCCGCAGTCCTTGGGCGGTCCCCTGACCATCGGCTACGCGGCCGGCATCGCCGCCGAGCAGGGCCTGGCCCAGTACCTGTGGCTCATGGCCTTGCTCAGCATCAACATCGGCCTGCTCAACTTCCTGCCCATCCCCATCCTCGATGGCGGCTTGCTGCTCTTCTTCACCATCGAACTGTTCAAGCGACGCCCGCCCTCGGCGCGGGCCCGCGCCATCACCACCTATATCGGCGTGGTGGTCATCGTCCTCCTGGTTCTTTTCGCGCTCAAGAACGATGTGGTCCGCTTCTTCTTGCCCCGATGACGTCGCCGCTTTCACAACCCTTTCTCGCCCTCGACACGTCGACGCCCACGGCGCGCATCGCACTGCTTTCGCCCGACGGAGAATGCTTGCTAGCCCGCGAGAAAACCGCCGCCCGTCACGGCGCCAACCTGCTCGCCCTGTGCGACGAGGCCCTGCGCGCGGCGAACCTGCGCGTCGGCGATCTGGCCGCCATTGCTTGTGGCGCCGGCCCTGGCGGTTTCACGGGTTTGCGCGTGGGCCTGGCCGTGGCCAAGGGGTTGGCGCTGCCAACAAACCTGCCGCTCGTGCTCATTTCGTCGCTAGAGGCGCTCGCCCACGACCTTGCGGCCATATCCGCCACGGCGAACCTGCTGCTCCCTTGCATCGACGCTGGCAAGGGACAGGTCTACGGCCGCGTGTACAGCACGGGCGACTCCGTGCAGCCGCAAGGCGAGGGCGACTGGGTGCTGCTCCCCGATCAGCTGTGTCGCATCGTACAAGAAACCGCCGCGGGGCAAACCCTACTCGCGGGTGGTACGGGCGTGGATCGGTATCTCGACTTATTCCGCGCCAACCTGGGCGAGCAAAGCGTTCATGCGTCGGTGCCCGGGCCCAGCGCAATCGCGGTTGGCCGCCTCGCACTTGCGCGGATGCGGGATAACGACTACGACGACATCGAAACCGCTGTGCCGCGCTACGGTCGGCCGCCCGACATCACGCGTTCAAAGAAAGCGCTGCTCCTGCCCTGAGCCTCGAGGGCCGGTTGACTCCCCCTTCGCGGACACGTACGATTCGCTTACTCGATGACCGAAATCGACACGCTGCGACAGCGCCACAAGGAACTGGAGGATGCGCTCGCCACCATCGACGCGCACCTTTCGCTGACCGCCAAGGAGCAGGCCGAGCGCGCCAGGCTCAAGAAGGAAAAGCTGGCGGTCAAGGACCGAATCCAGCTGCTCCTGACCATGGGTTCATAGACCGCGCCTGCGACGGGCATCACCAATCGGCGACGCCAGCGCTAGAATTTTGGCTTGCGACATGGCAGAAAGTGATCGGACCTTGACATGCGGCGAATAGGACTCATTGCAGTGGCTCTTTTCTTGATCGGCATCGCATGCGGTCCCGATCCCAACGCAACACTCCCCGGGGCGCCTCCCTACGTGTCCGCTGGCGGCGCCCCAACCAGCGCAGGCGGCAAGACCGGAGCGGGTGGCGCGACCGGAGCAGGCGGCGGAGTCAACCCCTTCTCGGGCGGCTCCACCGGGTCAACGGGCGGCGCGACCTACGGGACCGGCGGATACGTGACGACCGGCGGAACAACCGGCATCGGCTATGGTGGTGCAACCGGCGCGGGCGGCACGACCACGGCCAGCACAGGCGCGCTGACCTCCTATAACTTTGGAACCGGAGCCGAGCCCTGCAGTCCTCCGAAGGACGTTTCAGGTGGCCAAAGCGGAAACCTGGGATTGGGCGCTGTCTGCCTACGAACCGCCGACGATTTCTCCAGTTGGAACTGTAGCAGCATGGACGACCGAACCGTGAAGATCAACGGTACGCCAGTCAAGTGCGGGGACGCCCCTCCTGCAAAGATCGGAAGTTTCTATTACTTCGATGTTAGTGCCGGCGCGACCGCTTGGGCCAGTTTCAGTTGGTTCTGCAATGTTCAGGGCTGTGGCGGTGCGCATCCGATCCCATCCTGCGGCCACTACCCGGCTTGGGTCTCCGGCGGCAGTGCGGCTCCGTGCTCGGACACAACTTCGCCCTCCGACGCCGCGGCGTCCACGCCAGGCGTTGACTCGGGTAGCTGAGTCGGCGGCGAGGCCGCTGGTCGACCCGGCCGCAGGTCACCTCGGAACTCGAAAGGCCGATTCAATCGGCGACGATTTCATTGAGGCCCTCGATCACGCGCGCCATCTCTTCCTCCGAAGCGCGAGCCAGCTTCTTGCCGATCCTCACCACCGAGAGCGTTCGCACTTGAGCAATGTTGATCCATGAACGTTTCGTGAGACCGGAGGGCTTGCTCTCCAGGGTCAACGGGAAACCAGCACGTGGTTTCTGGCTGGTCATGGCCATGGCGATCACCGTGCCGGAGCGCTCGTTGAATACATCGTGGCTTAGGATCAGGACGGGGCGCGTGCCCGCTTGCTCATGACCGCGGACGGGATTCAGTTCCGCCCATCGGATGTCGCCCCTCAGTATCGGGGCCACGTCGCCGCATCCATCGCGAGTCCTTCATCGGCCTCGGCCTGTTCCTGTCGCGGATCCAGCTTCGCCGCCTCCCGAGCCAACCGGGTGTGCTTGAGCCGATCGATCTTGTCGGCCAGCGCTGCCTCGATGGCCTGGCTTCGATTTGGGAACCTATCCGCGGCGATCAACGCATCCAGATCTTCGAGAATCCGGGCGTCGATGGTCACGGCTACCTTTGCCTTTGCCATGGTATGATGATATATCACACTCCAGTGTTGGCGATGCGCGCAAGTTGCGCGCGCGCCAAGCCAAAGGCCGTTACGGCTCCTGCGCAACCCCAGTTCTCCTGTCAAACCAATGGGCCCAGGGTGACGCCTCCGGTCCGACTGGCGGTCAGCTCAAGGTCCGCGGATTTCCTGCCGTAACGGTCTATGAAAAGTTCGAGATCCAGGTTGAATTGACACGTGTGCGGGACTACTCTGCCCACGTCCGCGCGGAGGCATTCGTGAAAGAAAAGACAGCAGGATCCACGCGGAAATTTCCCTAGGAGTTGGCACCATGAGCACGTTCATCGAGCAGATCCACGAGAAGGCGAAACTTAGCCCGCAGAAAGTGGTTCTGCAGGAAGGCGAGGACGTCCGCGTCATCGAGGCCGCTGGCAAGGCGACCAAGCTGGGCATCGCCGAGGTCACCATCCTGGGCGATGCTGCCAAGATCAAGGCAACGGCTGCGTCGGCTTCGCTTTCGCTCGACAAGGTGCACGTGGTCGACATGACGGCCGCGCCCAACCTCGACGACTATGCAGGTACCTACTTCGAATTGCGCAAGGCCAAGGGCATGACCGAGGCCGAGGCGTTGAAGACGATGAAGGATCCCCTGTTCTACGGCGCCATGATGGTGCGCAAGGGTGTGGTCGACAGCTTCGTGGGCGGCGCGACCTACACCACGGCAGACGTGTGCCGGGCGAGCATTCAGATCATCGGCATGCAGCCGGGCCTCAAGACCCTGTCCAGCTTCTTCGCCATGATTCTTCCGGACAAAACCTTCGGCAAGGACGGCGTTCTTTTCTACGCCGACGGCGGCGTCGTGATCGATCCCAATGTCGAGCAACTGGCCGACATCGCCATCGCGACGGCCGAGAGCTATGCCAGCTTGGTCGGCGAGGCCCCGCGCGTGGCGATGCTCTCTTGTTCGACCAAGGGCAGCGCCAAGCATCCGCGCATCGACAAGGTCATCGCCGCGATGGAGTCCGTGAAAAAGCGCCGACCGGACATCGTCATCGACGGCGAAATGCAGGGCGACGCGGCTTTGATTCCCGCCATCGGCGAACGCAAGGCCAAGGGGTCGCCAGTGGCTGGCAAGGCCAACGTCCTGATCTTCCCGGATCTCGATTCCGGAAACATCAGCTACAAGCTCACCGAACGATTGGCCAAGGCCGAGGCGCTCGGGCCGGTGTTGCAAGGCATGGCCAAACCATCGTCGGATCTTTCACGCGGCTGCAAGGCAGCCGACATCGTCAACGTTATCGCCATCAACGTCGTCCGTCTGCAATTCGCGCGGAAGTAGCTTGCCAAGGCGCGAACCATGAAGATTCTGGTTGTCAATTGCGGTAGCTCGTCGCTCAAATTCAAGCTCTACGATCTCGCCTCGAACGAGTCGCAGGCGCTTCTGGCCGAAGGCGTGGTCGAGGAAATCGGGCGCGAGAAGTCGAAGTTCACGTACAAGACGCACAAGTCGTCGAGCAAGTTGACGCTCGAAGTGGTGGCCAAGGACCACACGCAGGCCGTGGCGGCCATGAAGGACGCTCTCTTGCACCCAGAACATGGGCTGTTCCGCGACAAGATCGAGGTGGATGCCGTCGGACATCGCGTGGTGCACGGCGGGGAGAAATTTTCCAATTCCGCGTTGGTCACGCCCGGCGTGCGCGCGGCCATCGAGGAATGCATCGCCATCGCGCCCTTGCACAACCCGCCCAACCTGGCCGGCATCAGCGCCTGCGAGACCATCTTCCCTGGGCTGCCGCAAGTCGCGGTCTTCGACACCGCCTTTCACCAAAGCATGCCACCGCATGTATTCCTGTACGGCTTGCCCTACGAGCAGTACGAGAAGTTCCACATCCGCAAGTACGGCTTTCACGGCACCTCGCACGAGTACGTCGCGCGCCGCTGCGCCGACATTCTGAAGAAGGACTTCGACAAGCTCCGCCTCATCACTTGTCACATGGGCAATGGCTCCAGCATCACGGCGGTGAAGAACGGCAAGTCCTTCGACACCTCGATGGGCCTGACGCCGCTCGAGGGCGTGGTCATGGGCACGCGCACGGGCGACATGGATCCCGCGGTCGTGCTTTACATCATGGACAAGCAGAAGCTGTCGCCCCAGGAGATGAACACCCTGCTCAACAACAAGAGCGGCGTCAAAGGGATCTCCGGCATCAGCAACGACATGCGCCAGATTATGGAGAAGGCCGAGGAGGGCAACCACCGCGCCCAGCTCGCCCTCGACATCTTCGCCTACCGCGTGGTCAAGTATATCGGCTCGTACGTGGCGGCCATGGGCGGCGCCGACGCCATTATTTTCACCGGCGGCATTGGCGAGAACTCGGTGGCCGTGCGCGCGAAGATCCTCGAACCACTGGCCTTCCTGGGCGCCGAATTGGATCCGGTGCGCAACGGGTCCGATGCCAAGGAAAAGCTCATCACGCAAGACGGCTCGCGCATCGCGGCCTGGGTGGTCCCCACCAACGAAGAGCTGATGATCGCCCAGAAGACCAAGACCATCGTCGAAAGCCAAGTCCGCGCTGGATAATCCGCGGTATTCATCGTAAATCTGGGCGCCGAAAGGACTGCTTACGTGGAACAAAACGATCTCGAACAAACCCTGGTGCTCATCAAGCCCGACGCCCTCAAGAACTCCTTGACCGGGTACGTGCTTTCGCAGCTTTCCGAGTTTCACACCGGGTTGCGTTTCGCGGCCACGAAGATCGTCCACGTCAGCGCGATGTTGGCCGGCGAACACTACGCCGAGCACCGTGGAAAATTCTTCTTTCCCTCACTGCTCGACTACATCCAGGGCCGCCTGCACTACGCCAAGGAGCCGTGGAAGCGCCGGGTGATCGCCATCATGTACCAGGGCCCGAAGGCCGTGACCCGCCTGCGCGAGCTATGCGGTCCGACCAATCCGCACAAGGCGCGCGACGAGCGACCGGGCTGCATTCGGTCGCTCGGCACGGTCGAAATTCTCAAGGACGCCGAGGGCAAAGTGCTGGGCGAGCGCATGGACAATCTCATCCACGCCTCGGCCAACCCCGCCGACGCCGAGCGCGAGATCAAGCTGTGGTTCCGGCCCGGCGACATTCCGCCGGCCATGCACCCCTACCCGACCGACAGCAGCAAGTCGCACTACTACTACAAGGACGGCAAGCTGTACGACACCTTCGATCTTGGTCGGGTGTGCGTCTTGGCAACCGGCGACTTGGGCTGGAAGACCGACCTCGAAACCTTGGCCCGCCTGCTGCGCGGCGAGGCTTCGACGATTCCCGTCGAGTCGATCGTGGCCAAGTACCTCATCAACGAACACCAGGAAGACTAGCTGCCGGCCCGTGGGGTTTCGCTCCTCGCGATCGGGAAGATGGTAGTGGCGCTGCGGAATAGGACGCTGCCGCGCGAGCCTGAGCCGCGTCCGACCTGCGTGCGATGCCTTCGGCCGCTCTCGGTGTGCGTGTGCGCGGCCATCACCCCGGTCGAAACCAAGACCCGGGTCGTGATCTTGCAACACCCGCGCGAACGCGACGTGGGCATTGGCACGGCACGCATCGCAAGGCTGTCCTTGAAGGGCGCGCTTCTGCGCTGCGATCTCGATTTCAGCCAAGATCCCGTGGTGCGCGAAGTCGTGGCCGCCGGGAATGCCTACGTTCTCTTCCCGGGAGAAAACGCGCTCGACGTCGAGACCGCGGTCTTTCCTTCGCCTATCACCCTGGTCGTGGTCGACGGAACCTGGTGGCAGGCGGAAAAGCTGCTCAAAGCCAACCCCGCGCTGGCCGCGCTGCCGCGCCTGCGCATGACGCCCGTGCATCCGAGCTTCTACGACCAAATCCGCCACGAGCCCGCCGAGCATTGCGTGGCCACCATCGAGGCCATCGCGCATGTTCTCGGTCATCTCGAGGGCGACCACGAGCGCTTCGCCAATCTTCTGCGACCGTTCGTCGAGATGGTGAAGCAGCAGGTGTACTTCGCGACCGAGGTGGCGACCGGCCGCCAGCGCCGCGTGGTCGTGCCACGCCCAAAGCGCGATCCTATTCCCGCGCTCCTGCGCCGACACACGGCCGACCTGGTGTGCGTGCATGGCGAGTCGAACGCTTGGCCGCACTTGCATCCCGAGCGCGCACCAGCCGAAACCGTGCACTGGCTGGCGCGCCGCCTGAGCGACGGCGCATGCTTCGAAGCCGTCATCGCCCCGCGGGGCAAGCTTGCCCCCGGAACCTGCCGCCACATTCGACTCGGCCCCGAGATCCTCGCTGCTGGCGAGTCGTGGAACGCGTTCGCCGCGCGCTTTCGCGCCTTTCTGCGCCCCACCGATGTCTTGGTGGGTTGGGGACATTTTCCCGTCGCCGCGCTCATCGCGGATGGCTTCGCCGTCGAGCATGCGCATGTCGACGTGCGCCCTGTCGTGGGCAACGTATTCCACCAACGCACCGGCACCGTCGAGGAATGCGCTCCACGCATGGGCTTGCCCGTGTCAGCGCCATGGGCTCCCGGCCGCGGCGGCACACGCCTCGCCAGCCTGTGCGCCGTTGTCGAGAAACTCAGCGTCTGGCCGCTGCCGGGTTCCTAGTCGCGCAAATCCTCCCTCGGGATCAGCGCCGAGGGCGGGCCGGTCACCACCAGCCACAGTTGGTGGGCGGCGCGCGTGGCGGCGATGTGGAAAAGGTGTCGGGACTCGTCGTCGGTGCCATACACGCTGGCGTTCACGTCGAGCAGCACGACGTAGTCGAATTCGAGCCCTTTCACCTGTCGCACATCGGTCACGTCGATGCCGGGACGAAAGCTGAAATCCTGCGCGCGCACGCGGCGCAGGCTGGCCACTTCGGCGCGGCGCAAGCCCTCGAAGTAGCGGTCGGCTTGTTCGGGATAGCGGGCGAGCAGCGCAACCGTGGCGCGCGGTTCGCGGACCGCGAGATCGCGCAGGGCTTCGGCCAGAAACGCGACGGCGGCGCCCACGGCGGAGAAGCGAAAAGCCTCGACCGGCGCGCCAGCGCGGTTCGCTTCGGCGGGAACGTCGATGGGCAATGGCCCCATGGCGTGGCGGGCGAGGGCCAGGATTTCGCGCGTCGAACGGTAGGCGATGCGCAGCGGCTCGATCGCCACATGCGCGAGCCCGAGGTGCCCAAGCACCGCGCGCCAGTCGCCGAAGCCATTGTCGAGAAAAAGCCGTTGGGCCGTGTCGCCGGCCAAGGTCACCGAAGGAACCTGTTTCGCATTCGCGGTCTGACCACTCGGCGTGGTGCGGCCGATGAGCGCCGCCAGTTTCATGGGCGACAAGTCTTGCGCCTCGTCGACGAACAGGTGGCACAGGGCCAAGTCGGGCTTGCGCAGGAGTTGGTTCGCGCGCAGAAGAATGGCCATATCGTCGACATCGAGAATGGGCAAGTCGTCCTCGGTGCGTTCACCGTCGATGCCGATCTCCCCGCGCACATTTTCATCGTCGTCGACCTCGTCGCGTTCCACTTCCACACGGCGCACGTGTTCGGGCAGGTCGGAGTCGACGGACTTTCCGCGTTGCCCGTCGGCTTGCCCGATGGAAGTCCATTCGTGAATGTCGCGCAACGCCTCGGCAAGCGCGCGCTCGGCGGCGCGGCTCTTGGCGCGCGACTTCTTCACTTCGGGCAGGCGTTCGCGCGGATCGCGGCTGACGATGGCGTTCACGCGGGTCACCATTAGGCGGTGGGCTTCGTCGACATCGGCTTCCGCAACGCGCATTTCCGGATCGTCGCGCAGGAGCGACAGAAGCAACGACCGATCAGTTAGCAAGTCAGCCCACAGTTCAACCACAGCGTTGCGGCCACGCTTGGCCTTGGGCGAAGAGGCGCGTCGCTCAAGCTCGTGCAGCAAGGCGGGATGGCTCTTGACGCGGGCCACGGCCGGCACCACGTCGTCGGTCACGCTGGCGCGCAGCCACGGGATCGCCCGTCGCAGTTCGCGTTCGGCCCATTCCTGAAAGGTCAGCACCGGCACGGCGGGAACGCCCAAGGCCGGCAAGACCTGCCCGATGTACGCCGCCAGCGCCGTTCCTTGCGTGACCACCACCATGCGCTTAGCCGGAAAGCGATCGGGATGCGCGAAATTCAGATAGGCCAGACGGTGCAAACCGATGGTGGTTTTGCCGCTGCCCGCGCCGCCCTGGATGATCACGACTCCGGAATGGCGCGCGGTCATGATTTCGAACTGGTGCGGATCGATGAGCGCCGCGATTTCCGGCAAATGGCGATCCAGGCGTTGCGCTTCGTCGGGTCCCGCGCCCAGGATTCCGCGCCGAGGAATCGGACGCGTGGCGGTTCGCTCGCCGCCCGCCAGTTCGCGCACCGGCACGTCGGTGCGTCGCCACGTCGTCGCCGCGCCATTCTTGCGTTTCACCCAAACGCCCTGCGGACATGCCACGCGCAGAAGCTCGCCGTCCTCGATAGTGACGGTCCGTCGCGCGACAATGTCGCCTTCGACTTCGCGCTCGCCGAAGGTTTCTTCGTAGTCGCCGCCTTCGGGGTAGCAATAATAGAGCTGGCTGACCGGCGCGTTCCGCCAGTCGACAATGTGAATGCGCGCCTTGGTATCGGTGAAGGTGGCGCGGCCGATGAAGACGTCGCGCTCGATGTCGCCCCGGCCCGCCACGCGCTCGCGCAGGCGCAGGTGTCCGAAATACGGCGACCGCGGGTCGACCAGCATGGTCTGCAACTCCGCGCGGGTGAGCGACACCTCTTGCAAACGCTCCATCTGCGCGACCAGCGCCGGGACATCTTCCAAGCGCGCCTCGCCGATTTCGTCGCGCAGGGCGAGGAGTTCGTCGTCCTTCGCTACCTGTCGGCCACGCGCCATGGCTTGGCCTGGCGCCGCTGCCCGCAGACTCGCGGCCACGCGCGCCAGTAGCTGCTCCTCCTCCTTGGGAATGGAGTCGTCGTGGTTGTCCTCGGCGTCCGCCATGGGTAGCGGGAACTATAGCCAACGAATCGTCCGAAAACAGACTTGCAGAGGATCCATCAGAGGTGGCGTTCGCTGCCGACGGATGCCGCCGCCGCGATGTGATCGGTCAGCCAGGCCTTGGCGCGCGCCACAGCGTTTTCGAGCGACTCGCCACGCGCGAGCTCGACGGCGATGGCCGTGGCCAGCGCGCAGCCGGTGCCACGCGGGCTTTGCCCAGGAACGCGCGGCCTCGTAAACGCGCGCTCGCCCGCGGCGGAGCGCAACACGTCGCTGGCGTCGCCCGAAAGATGCCCTCCCTTGACCAATACCGCCGGAATGCCCAGACCGAACAGCGCTCTTGCGGCTTCGCGCGCATCCATTTCGCTGCGCACTGGTCGATCCAGGATCCACGCAGCTTCGTCGAGGTTGGGAGTGAAAAGGCTGGCCTTGCGCGCCAACGTCAGGATGGCCTGGTGATCGCCGTCATAGAGCCATCCGCCGCTGGTTGCGAGTCGCACCGGGTCAAAAACCACGGGTCCGCCATACGACGCAAGCCCGCCCACGATGGCCCTTGCGATGGAAGCAGTGGCGACCATGCCGATCTTCACGGCGGATTCCGAAGCGCCGACCGCCGCCAACGCGCCTGCCAACGCTACCTCTACGCGATCGGGCTCACGTGCTTCGACCCGGTGTACGGAAGCGAATCCCTGCTCTGTCCATGCTGTACCGACAATGCTGGCGCGGGCCGAGAGCTGCGTCGCGGTCAGAAGGTCGCGCCCCACACCAGCCCCGCCGCTAGGATCGAGCCCGCCAACCAGCACAATTCTTGTCTGGCCGCATGTAGGCAAGTGCAGTACCATCAGCTACCTTATATCGCAAGCCATGCACGGAAGGCTTGCACCTCGGTTGGCCTCACGGGTAGCTTCCCCGAGAGGTCAGTTGGCGATGGAGGCTAGAACGCGGATTACGACCATGATGGAAGAACCTGTGTTTGGGCATTTCAGGATACAATCAACCGTAAAGCCGTGGGGGTAGCGCTTCCTCAGCCGATTCCATTCGGCAAGTACACGTTGTTTGAACGCATCGGGCGGGGTGGTATGGCCGATGTGTTCAAGGCGCGCATTCAAGGCCCGGCGGGCTTCGAGCGAACCTTCGTCGTCAAACGCATCCTTCCGCACCTATCCGATGATGCTGCGTTTACGAAGATGTTCATCGACGAAGCGAAGATCGCGGCGAAGCTAAGCCACCCCAACATCGTCCAGGTTTTCGAGTTGGGCTCGGTCGACGGCGAGTACTTCATGTCGATGGAGTACGTGAACGGTCACGACCTGGCGGAAACCATGCGCACGCTGTGGGCGCGCGTCGGACCGCCGTGGCCCGAGCTGGTGGCGTATGTCGGCCGCGAAATGTGCCGCGCGCTCGCCTACGCGCACGAGTTCACCGCCGAGGACGGACAGGTGTTGCGCATGATCCACCGCGACGTCTCGCCGTCGAACGTGATGCTGTCCTACGACGGCGCGGTGAAGATCCTCGACTTCGGCATCGCGAAAGCCCTGGGCAGCGATTCCGCCGAGGAGAACACCCGCAGCGGCACGCTCAAGGGGAAGTTCGCGTACATGGCGCCCGAGCAGACGGTCTCGAACGATATCGATCGCCGCGTCGACATCTTCGCCACCGGCATCGTGCTGCACGAGATCCTGACCGGCCGCCGCCTGTTCAAGGGCGAGAACGACATGCAGACCATCGAGCGCGTGCGCCGCTGCGAAGTGACGCCGCCCTCGCTGTTCAACCCCCTGTGCCCGCCTCAGCTCGACGCCATCGTGATGCAAGCCTTGGCCAGGAATCGCGACGACCGATACCAGTCGGCGTCAGAAATGGCGGACGCGCTCGACGATCTGGTGTACGCGGCCCGGTTCCAATCGAACACCTTGGCGCAGACCATGCGCAGTCTTTTCCCCGCCGACGCAGGTGGTGAAGGGCGCTCGCAAGGCGTCGGCCGCGGCTCGCACATGCTCACTGGTTCGGTGAGTCCATCGCGATCGAGCACGGGTGTCTCCCATTCCGGGCAGAACCCGTCGTCGCCGCATTCCGCGAGCCTGCGCTCGACCACGGTACCCCCGGCAGTCACGAGAACGCCCGTCACCTACTCAGCGTTTCGTCCGCCACCCACCCACTCCGGCGTGGTCTCGCCGAGTCCGGACGTAGCGGGCTTCATGACCCGGCCACTGATTGGTTCGATTCCGGGCTGGGTGGCGATGTCGGTTCTCCTCCTGCTCGGTTTTGCCTTCGTGGGCGGTGCGATCTGGATCCTGCGCGCACCTGGCGGCGGCTCGATGGCCGCGCAGAACACCATCCCCAAGATCCAACTTCTCGATCTGGCCTTCCAGTCTAGCCCGATCGGCGCCGACGTCTACATCGCGGGCAGCAACGAATACCTGGGCCGCACCCCCTTCCGGCGCAAAGTCGAATACCGCGACGACCGCTCGACCTTCGTGGTTTTCCGTCTGGCTGGCTACTTGGAAACAACCAAGGAAGTGCGGCCCGAATGGGCGGGCGAAGTAATCCTGCAAGCCGCGCCTGCTCAGCCCGCTCCACCAGCCCACCCCGCCGCTCCCCCCGTCGCGCCGCCCCCCTCAGCGCCGCCCAAAGTCGCGCCGCTGGGAGATGCTCCTGCCAAGCCGATTTCGGGGGAAAGACCCAGGTCGGGCAGGTCCCATGGTAGAGGCCACGGCCGGGGTGGATCCGGCGTGGATGTCGATCCGTTCGACCAGCGCAAACGCTCTCCCTTCTAGAATGGCGGTGAATTTGTAGATGCTCAAGGGCCGTCGAATCGCCGTGGTCGTTCCGGCTTTCAACGAGGACCGCAAGATCGCGCACACCTTGCGCTCGATTCCCGGCTTTGTCGATCACGTCATCGTCGTCGACGACGCCAGCCAAGACGCAACCGGCCGCCTCGCCCGGCGCAGTCAGCGACGCGGACTCGAAGTGCTCAGCCACGAGCACAACCTCGGCGTCGGGGCCGCCATCGCCACCGGCTACGCCGCGGCTTTCGCCGCGGGCGCGGACATCACCGTGGTCATGGCGGGCGATCGGCAGATGGATCCCGCGGATCTTTCGGCGTTGACCGAGCCGGTTCTGCTTGGGCGCGCGGACTACGCCAAGGGCAACCGGTTCGCTTGGCCAGGGGTGTACCACGTGATGCCCCCGTCGCGCGCCTTTGGCAACGTGGTGCTGTCGTACCTGACCCGTCTGGCCTCGGGCTACGGCCATGTCTTCGATTCGCAGTGCGGATACACGGCGGCCAACCGGCGCGCCCTCGGGATCATCCTGTCGGGCCCGGTTTTTCCCCGCTACGGCTATCCCAACGACTTGCTCTGCCGCCTGGGCGGGCACGCCGCGCGCGTCGTCGACGTGCCGGTGCGCCCGGTGTACGGCCCCGACTGGCATTCGGGCATTCGCGTATCGCGCGTGGTGGGACCGCTCCTGCGCCTGATCTTGCGCGGAATCGGCGCGCGCCTCTTGCGCGCGATCCAGTGCCACGTGCTTCGCATCAAGTCCGTCGCCTTGGCTGAATCGCCGCCGCCGTGATCGGGGTCGTCACAACATCGTACCCGCGCACGCCCGAGGACAGCGCCGGTGTGTTCGTGCGCGAGCGCGTTCGAGCCTTGCAACGCGAGGGACATCGGATCGAAATCCTGGCCGCGGGCGAGCGCGCCAGCTCGACGGACGACGCGCACATCTCGCGCATCGGAGCCGGAAATCTCTTCTATTCTGGCGGCGCGCCCGAAGCCCTGGAAGATGCGCGTCCCTGGCCGAGGCTCGCAGCGTGGGGCCAGGCGCTTGCGTTTTCTCTCTCCCTGCTTGGGCGATTGACGGAACAAGGGCGGCGCTGGAACGCGGTCGAAAGCCACTGGCTTCTGCCTTGCGGACTGCTCGTGTCCATGGCCTTGTCCAAGCTTCCCCATCGCGCCCATATTCACGGCGGCGATCTCCACTTGCTCGCCCGCCTGCCCTGGGCCGATAGCCTGGGCCGCGTCTTCTGCCGCACGCATCCCGAAATCGTTTTCGCCAGCGCCGCGCTCCACGAAGGCTTCGCCGCGCTCATCGGCGCCCCGCCGGAATCCCTTGGAGCGCGCTGCCAGATCGAGGCCGCGGCTTTCGACAAGACAGTTTTTCGTCCACACTCCGCCGAGGAACGACAGCGATTGCGTATCGCGCTGAGCTTCACCGCGCCGACCTTGCTTGCGGCTGGGCGCCTGGTGCCCATCAAGGGCTTCGACGTGCTGGTGGACGCCGTCGGCCGCATCCCGCCCGGATTGCGGCCCGATCTGGTCATCGCTGGCGATGGACCGGAAAGGGCGCGGCTGGCCAGCCAAGCTTGCGCCCTCGGCGTCCACCTACGCCTGCCCGGCCAATTGGGCCAGCCCCTGCTCGCCGAGCACATGGCCGCCGCCGATCTCTTCGTCCATCCCTGCCGCACGCTGAAGAGCGGGCGCAGCGAAGGTATGCCGCTCGTAGTGCGCGAAGCCCTGGCCTGCAACCTTGCCGTCATCGCCTCGGCAAGCGGCGGCCTGCGCGAGATCGAGGGCAACCAAGGACTCCGCTTGGTCGAGCCCGAGGATCCCGCGGGTTTGGCCGCAGCGATTGTGGGCTCCGAGACGGGAGACCCGTGAGACCCGAAACCGTGCCGAATGTCGCGTTCTGTTGGCAACATGCATCGCCCCGTTGCCGAGAACTTCTGCCCGGCAATACGTGCTCTCACTACCGTATACCTTGCGCTTCAAGATGGCCTATTCCCCCGATGCCGCGAGCATGGTGCTTGGCGCATTCATCAGCGCCATCAACTCCGACCTGCGCCGGCGCGCAAGGAAGCGCAAGGTGCGTGGCCGACTGCAGACCGGAAACATGACCGTCGTGCAGCGATTTGGATCGTCGCTGAATTTGAACGTTCACTTCCACGTCATCGCAATGGACGGGGTGTACGCGCAGCAGCCCGACGGAAGCATGCTGTTCCATCCGCTGCCCGCACCCAGCGACGAGGACATTGCACGCCTGGCGCGTGCCGTGCGGATGCGATTCGGCCAAGGAAAAATGGCGCTTGAACCGACTAAGCTCAACCAAGAATTCGTGAAGAAATCTGGAAACCATTTCGAGGGTCGCGAATCGAATGAGGTTGATTTGACGACTTGTCGCGTCATTGGGCGGAGTCCACGCAGCTCCATGTAGAGCTTCATTCTCTCGATGCAATTCTGGACATCGGTCGGGTCGGACATGGCCTGTCTCTTTCGTTAGGGTGAAGGCCAAAGAGTCGCCTGTCATCGACGTAAAGACACGGTCGAGACAATTCGCCACGAAGTCAGCCAACGATGAGCCCCGCCTCACTCCGGTGCCTGCCAAGTCGCACGGCCGCCAAGCTGCCGTGCAAGCGGCTTCGTCCAAGAAGCAACCTGTTAACTTCGCTGCACCGCACCCTTCCGACACCAGCATCTACCCAAGCAGTCGCATCTTTTGTCGCGCGCGAAAGACTGCGCTTGTTCGGGACTGCCCACATCGGTGTCTTCGGCACAAGCGTTGTACAGAGGGAGTTCAGCCACAGCGGCTGCGGTCCCAAGACGCAGCTGCTCGCCACACAGTCGCTGTTAATGGACTGTCCCCACGATTGGCCATAGTAAGTACCTGAGTCGGCGCCGCAGGGGCAACTCTGCGCGATGTCCCCGTTGATTGTGCCACCGACCTGCTGTCCTGTCGTCTTGTCGTAGATGAGCGGGTCGGTCACCAGGGAACTGCCATTGATGAGGATGACCTCGACGAGGTTGCAGTTGCCGTATTCGACGATCGCGCCCACATTGGAATCATTCTGAACGTCCCAGTGATCCAGGGTAATCAGGCTGCTCCCGGCTGTTGCACAGACACACACCAGCTGGCAGCCGCACGTCCAGACGACGGGGGGGGCACGAGCAACCACCGAGCGTTCCGTCATCGACGGCGCTGTCCACGGGACTTCCACCGCTGTCGTTGCCACCCGAAGCCGCGGCGTCGTGGGCGCTGGGTGGCGACGAGCTGCGATTGCCATCGCACGCAAGCATGGCTACGGCCGCGGTCAACAACAACCTCATGTGTATCTTAGCGATCATGGCGCTGATGCGAGGCTCCCAAATGTGACTTCTTCACGTTGGCTTCAAATTGGTCAGTAGTCCAGCCGAGCTTCAGGCCGAGGTCCTTCGCCTTGAAAGACGCCTCCGCATTCTGCTCGCCATAGTGCGCTTGTTCTTCAACCGGGTTTTGGTTTGTTCGTGGACATGCGCACCCTCAAGCCAGTAGCGGCGGATGCCCAGGAGGTGATGCAACAAAGGCAGAATCACTTCCGATCCAAGGGCATGGCTCGCAGCGTGGTCATCTTGGCGGGCAGCATCGTCACCCTTCAGTTCAAGCGCATCGCCAACGAGACAGGGATCTATGAGTGGGAACGCTATCTCGACGGCTCCGCAGTGCCTACTTGGTACTGTCCGCAGTACATCTGGGTATAGGGACAGTTTCGGTGTGTAGGCGTGTGTAGTTGACGTTCTGTTATCGGACATTTTGCGGATGCGATTCGGCCAAGGAAAAATGGCTCTTGAACCGACTAAGCTCCGTTCGAGGATGGCGCCGCGAACTACTATGGTCGAATCCGCGCGGATCTTCATCGCGCGGGGGATTTGATTGGCCCAAATGATCTTCTCATCGCGGCCATGGCGCTGGCCAATGACTTGGTGTTGGTCACCCACAATGTGAAGGAATTCGGCCGGGTCCTGGGGCTGCGCTGGGAAGATTGGGAAAACTAGCTAGACCTCGGCGTGGAACCGCCTGAGCGCGCCTCCCGCGCGCCAACTTCCTCGCCTTTGCCAACGGCTCTGGTACGCTCATGCGGGCGATGCCAGCCAGACCTCGTGGCGAGTTTCCCAGGCTTTCGGCCATCGTTGCCGTCCGCGACGCCGAGGATACGGTGGGCCGCGATGTGCGCGACCTGGCCCGCCACCTGCGCGAGCGCGGACTGACGTTCCAGATTCTCGCCATCGGCGATGGTTCCTATGACACCAGCCTGACCTTGCTGCGCTTTCTCGCCGCCGAGATCCCCGAGCTGTCGGTGCTCGGCGCGGCCCGTCCCGGCCGTGCTTTTCGCCGAGCCATGGCGCATGCGCAGGGCGAAGCCGTGTTGCTCTGGGAAGCCAATCGACCCGCCCTGCCCCACGCCATTCTCGGTTGGGCCTTGTCGCGCCTGGCCCGTCGGGACGCCGTCATCGTGCGCGACCGCTTCATCCTGGCCAAACGCCTGCGCGCCTTGCCTATCCTGCTCAACGTCAACGGGCGGGGCGACGAATACGAGTCCCGTTTCGAGCGGCAGGCGTCGAACATGCGGCTCGACCTGGAAATCGCGGGCAAACGCGCTCGGCGCGGGCCGGGAGGCATTCTCGCTCCGGTTCTGCGCATCCTGTCGGTGTGAGAGCGGGCAAAGCCTGCTAGATTTGTCCCCACGATGTCCATTCTGGTTGCCGTTATTGGTCTTGCCCTTCTGATCGTCCTGCACGAAGCGGGGCACTTTCTCGCCGCGCGCCTGTGCGGGATGCGCGTCGAGCGCTTCTCCATCGGATTCGGCAACGCCTTGGTGTCGTTCAAGCGCGGAAACACCGTGTATCAAGTGGCGCCCATCCCGCTCGGCGGATTCGTGCAGGTCACGGGCATGAACCCGCAAGAGGAGTTCGACCACAACGATCCCTACGTGTATCCCAATCGGCCGCGCTGGATGCGCTTTCTCGTGCTGGTGGCCGGCCCCGCCGCTAACTACCTGACCGCGATCGTCATCGGCTTCGTCGTGCTCTTGGCCTACGGGCAGTACACGGGAACGACGACCGTGGATGAAATCGTACCCGGCAGCGCCGCGCAGGCCGTGGGACTTCAACCCGGCGACATCGTGGCTGGCGTGGCTGGCAAACCAGTGGCCAAGCCCACCGACGTGACCCAGGTGGTGCGCGCCTCGGGCGGCGCCGCCATCGACCTCGAAGTCACGCGCCAGGGCGGCCCCGTGCACGTGCAGATCAGCCCGCGCAAGGATTCGGCGAGCGGCGCCTACATGATCGGCGTGCGCTTCGGCCAGACGCGCGCGCGCGGGCCATTTCTCGATGCCGTGAAGGAAGCCGTGGTCATGCCCATCGCGCTTTCGGGCGTGTTGCTCAAGAACATCTGGGATCTCATCACGCGCAAGATCGAAGGCGGACTGACCGGCCCCTTGGGCATCGCCAAGGAGATGGCGGGCGCAGCCAAGCAAGGATTACTCAAGTTCCTGGAGATTCTCATTTTGATTTCCGTCGCGCTCGGCGTATTCAACTTGCTGCCCCTGCCCGGCCTCGACGGCGGCAGGATCCTTTTCGTCGGCATCAGCGCCTTGCGCCGGAAGGACGTGAGCCCGGCCATCGAGACCAAGATCCACATGGTCGGCATCATGGTGCTTTTGCTCTTGTTGGTAGTGGTGACCTTCAACGACATCAAGGGCATCTTCTTCAAGAAGATGGGGTAGGAATTGCGCGCTTCGCGCATCCATCGCGGGCTCGTCGGGGCGCGCGCTTTGGTCGGCGAATCCTATTTGGCCGACCAAGAGTTGCGGTGCGAATACGAAAGCGAGATCGCGCCGCGCACACTAGCGGCGCTCGCGTACATCCTCGCTGAAACCGCGCTACCCGCGCCCCGCCGCGTACTTGACCTGGGTGCCGGCACCGGCGCCGCGGGCAAAGCCCTGCGCGAGCGCTGGCCAGACGCGGAGCTAACGTCGATCGACAAGGTCCCCGGCCCCGGCATCCTGCGCGCCGACCTCACCCGCGCGAAGCGTCCGGCGGGCGTCGCCGGACGCGTCGACCTCATCGTCGCCGCGCACCTGCTCAACGAACTTCCGCTCGACAGCGACGGCCGCACCCGCTTGGTTTTGGGCTGGTGCCGCGACCTTTTAGAAGCCGACGGCACTTGCATCCTGGTCGAACCTGCCTTGCGCAAGACCTCGCGCGAGCTTCTCGCCGTACGCGACCGCCTGCTCGCCGCTGGACTCTTCGTCGTCGCCCCTTGCTTGTGGCAAGGCCCCTGTCCCGCGCTCGGCCGCGACCGCGACTTCTGCCACACCAGCGCCCCCGCCATCGCGCAGGGCCGCTCACGCGTCGACTTCAGCTACCTGGTTCTGCGCAAGAACGGCACCGCCAGCGAGGATGCTTCGCTCTTCCGCATCGTGAGCGATGCGATGAAAGACAAAGGCCGCCTGCGCTTCTTCGCCTGCGGTCCCGCCGGCCGCCTGCTCGTCACCCGCCTCGACCGCGACCATTCGCCGAACAATCAACCCCTCGACGACCTCGAACGCGGCGCCGTGGTCCGCATCCAAGGCGCGGTCACCAAGGCCGACGGCCTCCGCTGCGAGCCTGAGACGACGATTGCGCGGGCGTAGCTACGCCTCAGGCCAAAGCCGCGTCAGATCGATCTCGACGGAATCAATGATACCTGCAGCGCATACCCGACCCCAAGAGTGGCGCCGACGAGGAAGCTACCGAAGCCGAGGCGGTAGCCGCCCTCCAACTCCGGCACCATCACTAGGTTGTTGGTGGCGATGCGGTCGGTGTGATTCTCCGTTCGCGTCTTGAGTGCCTCGAACACCACGCCGACGTGCGGCCCGGCCAAACCCTGGCCGAAGTAGTAGCGCCCCTTGAGCCCAGCCCCATAGCTGAACGTGAACTTGTCGGTGCTGCTTTCGAATAGCGACTTGGCCACGAGCCCGCCGTCGAGCCAGCGACCGTAGCCGACCACCGAGTATTGACCGATACCAAGTTCCGCGCCCAAGGTCGGCCCGAACAGCAGAAATCCAAGCGGATCCACGAACACGGAACCTCTGGCCGGCAGTGCGGTCGCGGCCGGTGCCGCGCCTGCATCCGCCTCCTCAGCGAGCGCGGCGCCCGAGGCAAGCAACGTGGCCGCCGAGGCGATGCATCTGCAGAAAGCCGCCGCGACCCAGCCTGCGTTTCGAGCACCTGACTTCCGGACTTGAGAAGCGAGCTTCATGGATTGGTCTCCCCAAGAAATAGCAACCAAAATCCAACTCGAGGGTCGTTGTCCGTCCGGAATCCAGGACGCCATCGCGGCTGATCCAGACACGGCCCGAACTTCAGAACACCTCCGGACGGGATCAGTCGCTACTTGGACGGCGGCGCGGCGGCGGCTTCACGGTAGCGCGCGATGAGCTTGTCCAGGCCAAGGGCCGTGGCCGCGGCGAGGGCCTCGTCCCTGGTGGAGTCGTTCTGGGCACCCATGGTGTTGGTAATGCCGGCCTTGGCCTTCTCGCCCGTCGCCCATTTATCCTGCCACATGGGTTCGTCGTCTTGCGCGCCATAGGCGGTGAGCGCGAGGGTGGCTTGCGGGTACTTGGTGATCGAGCCCATCCCGGCCATGGCAAAGCCCGAGGTTCCACCGATCTTGATCTTGACATCAGCAATTAGCAGGGCATCGACGCCAAGCCCAGTAAGGAGCTCCTTGCAAAGGGCGGTGGCAAACCGTTGGCCGGACCGGCTTAGGGCTGCGGGGCGAGAACCTTCGGACGGACCGCAACATCGGGGAACGCAGCGATCACCTTTGCATCGAAGGTGGCAAGTGGGAGGTTCTCGCGCCTGGCAAGTTCGACGAATAGGGTGTCGTACACCGCCACCCCCGATTGAACCGCTCGTTCGAGAGCGCCGTGCCACAGAGTCCTGCTCGGGACGGATTGAATCCCCATTTTTGCTGCGAGGCCGAGGCGCCTTCTGCCCTCCTCCGCCAGAATGACATCGGCTCGTACGGCCATCCAAAGGACATTCGCCAGCTCCGCTTCCCACACCGATGGCGCCAGGGCACCATCGAGCGCGTGCCAGAAGCGACTGGCTTCCTCGACGAATGGTCGCGTGCCCAAGAGGAAATACGCGAGGACGTTCGTGTCGACGACCGCTTTCATTCGCGTCCCATGGCGATCCACCCCTCGACTTCAGCAGCGGTCGGACGACGTGTCTGCTTGCCCCGCGCCGCTTCGATTTGGTCGAGGACGGAGAGTCGCTCACCAACGTGCTGGCCGATGATCTCGCGCACTTCCTGTTCCATCGAGCGATGGTTCTTTCGGGCGAGTGTCTTCAGCGACTTCGCGACCTTCTCTGGAACATTTCTAATCGTTAGAGTTGCCATGTTCACTTGCTAGCATTATGCTAGCATCGCGAAGGCTGGCGAACAAGATCTAGCGCGTGTGCAGCGCGTGTGCAGGAAGAAGGCGAGCATCAGGGCCGCGACCAGCAGCGTGATGGGCAGGGCCAGAGGGAGCGTCCCCTCATCGGAGAGATACGCAAGCAAGCTCGAGGGAGCCGCGGATTCGAGATTCCGCACGGCCGTGGACGCGCGGGCGGCCGACGATCACGCTTCGTGAACGGTCTTGCTCGCCGCCAGCGACCCGACCTGCGCGCGGAATTCGTCCACGCGCTGGCGCGCCCCGCGAAAATACGCGTCCAAGTTGTCGTAGGTGCCAATCGTTCTGGGAATCACCGTCGACAAGTGGCAGCGGTGGCAGGAAAGCAGGTCGCTGTCCTCGGAACAGGGGTGGCGAAATACCTCGCCGAAACAATGGCGATGGGTCGCGACCAGGGCCGGCACACCGGTCATCCGGTTCGGCATCGGCATCCGGTCGTCGCCGCGGGCCGTCCTGAGAAACACCTTCAGGGGCGGCGAGTCCAGCTTGGCGGCTCCGATCGGCAGGACTATCTCCGGGAATCTCCCGGACAGAGACGTTCCTGCCTTTCTGGATCCTTGTTGGAAACTCATCGCGCCCTCGGTACGAGCCGGTCCCATAGCGATACCACAAATGGCCGTCGAAGAAACAAGCGATAGAACCCCGTGCTCGCCGCCAGCGGTCATACTTGTATAGTTACGTATGATAGCATATATTGAATTCGTGGCCGCTGCTGCCGCCCATGCGCACGCCGATCTCTTCCGCCTGCTCGGCGATGAAGATCGCTTGCGCCTGCTCGCCTTGTGCGACGCCGAGGAGCTGACCGTGGGCGAGCTGTCCACGTTGCTCAAGCAGAGTCAGCCGCAGGTCACGCGCAAGACCCAACCCTTGCGCGATGCTGGCCTGCTCGGCGAGCGGCGCGACGGCACGCGCATCCTCTTGCGCGCGGAGGCCAACGACAATCCCATCGTGCTGGCGGCGCTACGCGCTGGAAATGACTTGTGCCTTTCCGAGGGGCGGCTGGCGAAGATTCCCAAGATCGTGGCCAAGCGGGAAGAGACGGCGCGCAAGCTGTTCGCCGACGGCGCTGCCGAAACCTTGCCAACTCCGGGTGCCTCGGTCGAACCTTTCCTGCCGCTGCTGTCCGCATTGTTACCTGGGCACCATCTCGCTGTCGATGTCGGCTGCGGCGACGGCCTGCTGCTGCCACTGCTTTCACCGCTGTACGATCGGGTGATTGCGGTGGATCGCAGCGCGGCCCGACTGGCCAGCGCCGCCGCGCGGGTGGCGCAGAGCGGATTGCCCAACGTGCGTCTGCGCCAGGTAGAGATGGACGATAGCAACCTGGCGCAGGAGATCGCCAAGGCCGGTGGCGCCGATCTGGTAACCATCGTGCGCGTTCTGCAATTCATCGCCCGCCCCAGCGATGTCATCGCCACCGCCGCGCGCTTTCTCCGGCCGAGCGGGCATCTCATCGTCGCGGATCACGTGCCCCACAAGGACGAAAGCCTGCGCGAGCAAGGGCATGTGTGGCTGGGTTTCGAACCCGACAAGTTGCGTGCGTGGCTCAGCGACGCGGGACTCACAGTCGTCGCTTGCGCGCCCCTGCCTGGCGCTTTTGCGCCGCCTCTTCAATTGATCCTTGGAAAACGCATCGTAAACCCGTAACCCGTTCACATTCGCGAAGGAGCTTTCATGGATATCCGCAATGAATTTCCGGCCTACAAGGTCAAGGACATCTCCCTGGCCGAACTCGGCCGCAAGAAGATCCGCATGTCGGAAAAGGAAATGCCTGGCCTCATGTCCCTGCGCGAGGAGTTCGGCGCGCAGAAGCCGCTCAAGGGCGCGCGCATCGCGGGCTGCCTGCACATGACCATCGAGACCGCGATTCTCATCGAGACGCTGGTCGAGCTGGGCGCGGAGGTCACCTGGACCTCGTGCAATATCTATTCGACCCAGGACGAGGCCGCCGCGGCGATCGCCAAGGCCGGCGTTCCGGTGTTCGCGTGGAAGGGCGAGACCCTGCCCGAGTACTGGGCCAACATCGAAACCCAGATCTCCGCCTTCAAGAGCGGCCAGGGACCCAACCTCTTGCTCGACGACGGCGGCGATCTCACGCTGCTCGTGCACAAGGGCGCTGAATTCGAAAAGGCCGGCAAGGTGCCCGATCCGTCCACGACCAAGGTGGAAGAGATGAAAGTGATTCTCACCCTGCTCGACAAGTGCCTGAAGGCCGATAAGACCCGCTTCACCAAGATGGCTAAAGAAATCAAAGGCGTGTCCGAGGAGACCACCACGGGCGTGCATCGCCTCTACGAGATGGCCAAGAACAAGCAACTGCTCATTCCCGCCATCAACGTCAACGACTCGGTCACCAAGTCCAAGTTCGACAACCTGTACGGCTGTCGCGAATCGCTCTTCGACGGCATCAAGCGCGCCACCGACGTGATGGTGGCGGGCAAGGTCGTCGTCGTCGCGGGCTACGGCGACGTGGGCAAAGGCTGCGCGCACGCGGGCCGCGGTCTGGGCGCGCGCGTGCTCATTACCGAGGTCGATCCCATCTGCGCCTTGCAGGCGGCAATGGAAGGCTACGAAGTCGTGACCATGGAAGAGGCCGCCCCGCAAGGCGACATCTTCGTGACCGCCACCGGCTGCATGGACGTGATTCGCGGCGAGCACATGTCCGTCATGAAGGACGAAGCCATCCTGTGCAACATCGGCCACTTCGACAGCGAAATCATGGTCAGCTGGCTGGAATCGAATCCCGAGATTCGCGAAGAGAACATCAAGCCGCAAGTGGATCAGTTCATCCTCCCCGGCGACAAGCGCCTGACCCTGCTGGCGCGCGGTCGCCTGGTGAACCTAGGCTGCGCCACCGGCCACCCCAGCTTCGTCATGTCGAACTCGTTCACCAACCAGACCATCGCCCAGATGGCCCTGTGGGAGAACGCCACCAAGGGCAAAGACGCCACCACCGGCATGAGCTTCGCAGCCGGCCAGGTCTACGTGTTGCCCAAGAAGCTCGACGAGAAGGTCGCCAGACTGCACCTCAAGAAGGTTGGCGTGAAGCTAAGCGTGCTGAGCAAGGCGCAGGCGGATTACCTCGGCGTTCCCGTCGAAGGGCCGTACAAGCCGGATCATTACCGGTACTAGAAGTGATTTCGGGGAGCGGGCGAGCGGTGGCTCGTCCGCTCCGGTGACCGATGTGGCTCAGAGGCAGTCCGTCTTGGCAGTGACCTTCCTGCCGCACTTTCCGCTCGCGTTCGATGGGAAGGTGCTGGGGCGGGTGGTGTGCGTCGTCGTGGACGCGGTCCATCGACGGATGGTGGGAAACGGGCTCTTGGTAGCTATCTGCGCGCTGTCTTCGTAAGGGCTGCCCTGAGTTCAACTGCCGTCTTGCCGGACGCGCGAATTTCCGTTAGCAACTGCACCATCGACGGGTTCTCTTGGAGCCAGCGTTTCATCTCGGCACTCACCGTGCCCTTGAGCTTCTCAAGTTCGGCTGTGGGAACTCCAAGCGCCTTTGCGATCTTGTCGAGCTGCTCCGTTCCGCGGCGACCGTGCTCCAAGTCGCTGAGAAACGGAGCGGAGACCTCCGCTTTCGTCGCGAGTACTCTCAACGACATGCCCTTACGCTCTCGTAGCTCTCTGATTTTCTGGCCTAGCGTAATTTCGGATGTCATTTCGGTTGCTGTGTCCTCCTTCATGTCGTTAGCTTATTCCGCTAACAAAGCTAAGGCAAGACATTGATTGGATCAAACGTAGATCACCTGAAATTTGTGCGCGATCTGAGCGAGCACCCGGTCTAGTACTGGATGTCTGCATACTACGCAAAGCAAGAGACCGTTTTCCGCCTGCGAAGATTCTCGCAGTATGTCCGTCGTGTCATAGATGAATTCCGCAATCGGTGCCTCACCGACAAACCACCGGATGATGGCGCACCAGCGCGGCAAGGAGAGGGCCGTAAACGCTTGGGCGGCCCTGCCGGGATCTACAACGTTCCCAGCCAAATCACGTAGGTATTCGCCAGATCGTCTGAACAGGAACTCGACACTGAGCGACGGGGCGAACTTCGGGCCGACAGCGCGGTCCATCGTATCGGCGATCCCTTCCGCCAGCCTAAGAAGGCTCCCAACCGACAGGCGAATTTTGGGGTACACCGGAGTCAAGGCCCCGATGACGAGCCATTTCTCGCTGCTTCCTGGATCTGCTTCCTGATTCGTTTCGATCTCCAACGCCAGGGATTCCTTCCACCGATCCGTGGCGGGGATCGGCCGAAGGAACGAGCGGGCGTATGGCCCAATACGATCATCGTGTATGTAGAGCTTCGACATCCACGCACTGCGAAGCCCCACGCTCGATTGAAGGAGGGGCGTTGGCTTCTTGCCTCGCTGAAACCCCACTGCCGTGACGGCGTGCCCCTCATCGTGCCCCTCATCCAGTCGACGGAGTGTGAGTATCACGGGAATACCAGACAGGAGATACGCGTGCAGTGTTGTTGCGAACACCTCGACCCGCTCGCTTGCACGTACGAACTCGGGGGCGAACCCACACGAGCGGACGGCCTCGCAAAGTTGTTGCACCGTTAGACCGGAACCGGCGGGAACCACTCGACCACCCGAAAGCAGATGACGTGCGGCGCTCTCCGATACCTCGGCCGGGGTTGGCGCACGCATGTGTTCATGGCGGGTAACCCGTGACAGCGCACTCCAGGCGGCAGCAGTTGCGCATGCACCAACTGCAACATCTTGCTGCTGGAAGGCGAGGCCATCTACCTCCAGCAAGAGATTCCCCAGGTGAACGGGATACGGTCCAGTAGCCCAGATCTCGCGATTCTTTAGGCGCCGCAGGACCGTTCTGCCGATCGGCACGGTATCCAGTGGCCGGACGCAGACGAAGCCAAGGTAGGTGCTCTCGATGTTGCCCTTGGGTGAGTCCCTGTCTGTCCTACGCGCCAGTTCCGCCATCCGTCGCGCCAAGTCATCCTTACCAAAGCGCCCGCTGAATACATGAAAGCGTCTGACGAAACTCGGGGGCGCAACCAGATTCCGCGAGTAGAAGAACGCGAACTCGTCAAGGTAGTGCCGATCTACGTAGCGCTCCTCAACCACCACCGTCTTCGCCCCGAGGGTCTCGCAGTATCGCGCGACGTACTCGACCTGCGGGACCACTGGCGACTTGGATCCATTTTGGATCAGTCGAACGAGACTACCCCGGTCGAAACGGCTTACCTTGATCTCGTTATGCGTTCGGCTATGACCTTCGATCATCGCAGGCGCAGTGCGCTGTCGGCGTTCGAAAGTTCAAACTGAGAGCGAATGTTCTTGGTCAGCTCGCCGGCTGACTTCCGCCCCTTCTTCAATAGCTCATCAAGGGTCGAGGCTGGCAGCGTCGCAAATGGCCTTAGCCTTTTCGGGAATACTCGCGCTCCCGGCTTCTTGTTCGGCATCGCGGCTCCTCCGGAACGGTTCATATCATCAAACCCGTTCGGAAAGTACACCGGATT
>Ga0224559_1000094_pt1 | contig 51497 bp, 42 predicted proteins | sample 714S33034metaG_FD_180676 | JGI IMG/M metagenome (GOLD analysis project Ga0224559, IMG submission 180676) | Peat soil microbial communities from Stordalen Mire, Sweden - 717 S3 30-34 | ecosystem: Environmental > Terrestrial > Soil > Wetlands > Peat | place: Sweden: Norrbotten County, Stordalen... | reverse complement strand
CCTTTTAAAGTCTTATTAGCAGATTGAAAAGACTGAAATCCTAACATTGGATTAACGATTCGCTTTATAGATCTATGATCTTGTTCTATAATGTTATTCAAATACTTGATTTGTCTAATTCCTACGTTTTTAGGTAGTATTTTATCATTTTTCAGTTTATCTATAGCAGGTGGATAAGCTGGATTCTTATCAACGGTTATTAATCTTGGAATTTGATTATGATTAGAACTCAAAGCTTTCTTAAGGAATCTCTTCGCTGCTTTCGATTTCGTTTTGAACTTAACATGAAATCAATTGTGTCTCCATCTGAGTCAACTGCTCGGTAAAAATATTTTCATTTACCTTTTACTTTGATATAGGTTTCATCAACTCTCCACGAATCACTTGTGGGTCTTAAATGTCTTCTGATCTTCTTTTCTATTTCAGGGGAATATTGATGTACCCATCTCATTATAGTACTATGATCAACTTGAATTCCTCTTTCTATCATCATTTCCTTTAAATTTCTATAGCTTAATGGATATTTTAAGTACCATCTCACATTCAATAGGATAATTTCCCCTTCATAATGCTTCCATTTAAAGGAATTAAAAAGCATATTACTATCTTTGATTTTCGTTTTATTCTATTGTATCATTAGAAAGGATTTTTTGCAACGGAACCCTTTAATCTAATATGCTGAGTATAATAGCGATGAAAAAATGCTTATGAATGTCTAAACCACAAACGTTGTTTTACTATTTCTGATAATTTTAATCACAATTTATTGGGTAGTGTAATCAACTCAAAGGCATTTTGGTACCCGTGATTAAAGTCACATTGGAGCCTCTGATTGAAATTCACTAAATATTTTCCAAACTGTTTTTAAAACCAAATGTAGGACAACTTTCCTTTCCAAGGTGATCATGAAATCAACAATCAAAAAAAACAAGGTAGGAAGTATTATATATTTTTGTGTGCTTTTTATTCGAACAATCTCATTATCCTTTTCGGATTTCTATCAATTATCACTCTTCTTTATTGACTTTTTGATGTTTGATCCCGCGCAATTTTGGAATATATATTTGAAAGCCCTTTCAGTGTAAAGTAACCTTTTCTGATGATTATGTATTCCCCGCGTTACTCAGTTGTAAAACCATACCTCTTTCAAGCAGCTTCTGGAGATGGAAAAACAGGTTTCCTACACGGAGCCCTGTAAGTTTAGAGAGATATGGCAAAGTTTTACTTTCCCTGAAAGCACTTTAAGTATCAAGATGCATTGCCAGTTTGGTATCTGCTCGCATACTTCAGAAACTAATCATTCAGCTCGATTTCACTTATATCAATCGTTCTGATACTTTCATCCCAATCTTCATAAATCTGAAGGGAATACATGAGTTTGACTTGTTTTTCAAAAAGACTTGTAGCTTCTGAGAAACATCTAGTTCAATTAGGTGTTTTTGATTCAGTTTTTAACTCCTCTTGCTTTCCGATAAAGCTTTAAAGTCTCAGATTCAATCCTATCCCTGCAAATAAATCCTGAAGTCTCCTGCAAAATGTCCAGAAAAGCTTTCTCACAGAACGCTCGCATCCTACAATCCTTTGCCTTCTGGCTGTGTATCCTCTCGCTTGCATCCTCACTAAGGTAGTCAACCATAGGTTTCATGAAATTCTTCTTCATCTCCCCAAGAATTATCTCGATATGCAGCTGGTTTGCTCTCTGTAAAAACCGAGAGAATTCATTCCTTAGTGACATGACCTCTTCCTTAATAGATTGTAGTTCCTCCATGTAATTAACTTCAGTTTTTTCTTGCTCTATTCCACTCTTATCTGTCCCAGCATGTTTTCAACAACTGGATTGTATGTAATTAAAATCTTTTGACTCTGTAGAAATATTATCTGATTGAGGTTATCAGATTAATCTAATCACGGAATCTAAGCTTTATTTTGGTCACTAACTTTTAGAATGCTATGATTCATAGGATTTCTACAGAGCCAATAACTTCGATTAAAGGTTTTTTAATCAAGTATGTTAATGACATTATCGACAATTTCGGTAAATCCCAATATTGAGCTGGTTTTTTAAAGCCTATTAAGCAATTTGTTGAAGTCGGAAGTTAACCTAAATGATCTATATTTCTAACAGTAGAAATAACATTTCAAAAACTTCAGTAGTTCTGAATCTCATCAGATCCGAACCCTTTTTACAAATTAGAAGAATTCAAGGAATTTTTTAAAGTAAGAAGGTCGTTAATTATGACAACGCAAAGTGATTCTACTTCTAGTATGCATAATAGTCAGCTTACAGTCTGTATCATCTTAATTTTGTAGTATAGTCGATATAATTACTTTACCTGATGAAGCAGACTATATCTATCAAGAAGTTTTTAATGCTTTATTCCAGTCGGATACCACTCAGCTTGCTACAGGATGGAAACTTTCCCTAGAACCATTAGTAACTAAATGAGTTATTTTTAAAGTTACTTTTGCATAATAGAATGGGACTAAGTCATGCAAAATCATTGTGTCTATAAAAATAAGATATAAAATGTTTTTTTTAGTATGAAGTGTCGCAAAAAATTTATTTTAGACAATGACATATCAATAATTTAAAATATATATATTGTGAAATATCTAAAAAGTACTATTTTGAGGTTATGAAATTTTACTGATATATCATGTATATATTTTCGTCGGTACTAAACAAAAATATTATCCTTTAAGAGTGATACAGGTTATAAAAAAAATATCACAGCAAGAAAAAACTTTAAAGAATAATCTTAAATTAAAAAACATATATGATGGAACCTATGAAGTAGGTGAGGTTTCTTTGGAATTGAATGTGATTGTAGAACTTTCTATGTAATTAAAAAACTATATTTAATATCTGGGAAATCGGGAAGAAAAAGAACCATATAAGCAAATAAAAATTTTGATTTTAAATAATCCCCTTATATCCAATTCCACAAGTACCTGAGAATCATGAAGATTGTTGCAATAACACAACCTTAATCGGCTATAACCCCTGCAAATACATAGATGAAAAGCTGATCTGTGACCTAGAACAAATCACTACCCTCATTATTATCTACTCAGGTCTATAGCTCCTGCTATATTTATTACACATTTACTGCAAATAGAAATGCGTAATCTGCATTCTATTGAATGAATCCACGGATAGCTATAGTGATTAAGGTGAATTTAACTCCCATTCCCATATTGTTCCCGGATTTCGGATTCTTTGATAACCCTGATTCCTAGTTTTTTGAGAATTGCAGAAATTCTGTTTCTGTCTCCACTCTTCATAGATTTTCGATCAAAATAAGCAAAATCCGCATTTGATTTCTTAACAGCCTGCATGATAAGAGTTTCATCCACGAAATTCAGCTGATACTTGGGGAAGTTATGCCCAAATGAGATGGCGGTTTCAAGCAAAATCCCTGTCTGGCGTATGGCATAATGTCCACCTCCAAAACCTATGGCGACTTGTACTTTTCCAAAAGAAACGGCAAGGATAGCTTTTGCAACAACCTCGCCTGCATCTGTGTCTTTCCATTCATTTTCGGTACTTCCAATTTCAACATAGAGAGAAGGGACTGAGAGTTCTGTGGGACCGTGATGGGTTACTTCGAGGGTAATATCATAATTCATGCCTTTTTTTCCCGCCAGAAGTTTCATTTCCTGAAGTATAGATTTCATTGCAGCCGGAGAAGGAACTGCAAGTTCTTTAGGCCGTCCCCCAAGTCTTACTTCATTGGAAGGATTTCCTGTGCAATGCACGGTAAGGGAATTGATTTTCTCCTTGCTACTGTGCTTGGATGCAAAAATTATGATGGAAGCTGGCAATTCTACAGCTTCCAGTTTCGCATCGAGTCCATCTTGAAAAACGTGCATTTTTTCAATTTCCACGAGCCTGAATTTTCCATCTGGAGACTCCCATACTGCAGAAAAGTCACAATTTTCTGGAATTTCTATATGCTCCCATTTCCTAAAATTTAAAAGGTGGTTTTTAATGTTCTGGCTGGCAGGGTCAGGGACAGAGCAGATTATCGTTATTTTTGGAACTGGTTTTTCATGAAGCTTTTTTTTCTGGTTACTAAGGTCATCTGGATTGTTGTTATCTGTCATTTTTGATCAATCCGAGTGTTTGTCACTTCAATGTCCCTATAAATTTCGTTAAGATAGATAAAATCAATCCTGAATCATATCCTTGAGTTTAAGGTTGAAGAAGCCAAGAGGAAATCGCCCTGAAAGGTTAAAATTCAAAGGAAAAGTAAACTGAGAAAGAATCTCTTTCCAAGAAAACATAAGCCAAAGGAATAAGAAGTTTGAGAATTAAGAGGCATATTAATCGAAAAAGCCTAAAGAAACATGCTTTTGGCACCCCCATACTCCAAATGAACAGGGTTTTACGGTTTTTACTAGCTCAAAAAAGGAAAAGAATGTTTTTATGTGCTGAAACTAATATCAACCAACGTGGATATAAGCATCCACAAGTTTTTTGATTTCTTCGTTTTTGCCGTAAAGCCTCTCGCTGAGCTGGTAGTCATCAAAGGCTTCAAGTCCCTTCACGATATCGTTGATCATGCCTTCGGTGAAAACATCGTACTGTATGAAAATGTTCTTCTGTTTCTTCAGTGCCTGAGCAGACTCGTAACAGGAAGCAGGAAGGTGTTCAAGTTGTGCAAGCCTATCCTTATGTTCATCATTAAAGATGTTCACGTCGATATAAAGCTTGCCTGCAAGTTCCAGTGCGTTGTTAATCTCAAATCCATGGCGAACACCTACAGCAAAAGCTGCAAAAAGTAGATAGAGGTCAGCTGTGCTGTCTGAAGCACGGAATTCGAAGGTCGACTTGTAACTGTGGCTCTTGAGCTCCTCTTTATAGTTTTGATTGGCAATAGTTACCATCTTACTTGACTCTTCGGAAAACCAGCCAAGAGGTACACGGATTAGGGCAGAACGGTTCCGGTCTCCCCAGCATATGTTAGTAGGAGCTTCCTGATGTGGAACAAGACGCAAATAGGAAGTGGGGATCTTGTTTCCAAAAGCAGTGATGCCTGCAGAAATGTCAAGAAGACCGACCATTGCACGCTTAGCAACGTCGCTAACATCTCCATTCTCGACCATGATGCTCTTACCATCTTTAAGAAGCTTCATATGGATGTGCAGTCCGCTCCCTGCTTTTCCTACAGTGATCTTCGGTGCAAAACTGACATCTACCCCGTATTGATCGGCAAGCATCCTGAGCATCCATTTTGCAATAAGAAGCTTATCGGCACTGTTTTCTAAGGTATCTGTTTCGAATTCGATTTCATTCTGCTCGTAGTAGTACTTGTCGTCAGAGAAGTTCCCGACTTCAGAGTGCCCGTACTTGATTTTCCCACCAGCTTCGGAGATGTGCATCATTGCTTCCTTCCTAAGCTGGTCGAATTTGGTGAAAGGATTACATTCATGGTATCCCCTCTGGTCAACCGCTGGGAAACTCATGTTGACTTCATCTTTCTTGGCGATGATGTAGTATTCAAGTTCTCCCATTAACTGAAGCTCGTAGCCTGTCTTCTGAGCCAGGGTCTGGGCAGCCTTCTTCATGACTGTTTCAGAAGCGCTTTTTAAGGGGGTACCATCCTTGTCGAAGTATGAACAGAGAATGTCAAGGGTAGGAATTTCTTCAAAAGGATTTACGAAGGCAGTCCTATATTTAGGGAGGACATAAAGGTCGCTTGAGGATGCCTCAATATATGTAAAAATACTTGATCCGTCTACTCTCTCTCCGGCGGAAAGTAAGTTGTCAAGATGTTCTTCGTCTCTTATAACGAATGCGAGGGATTTAAGCCTCCCATCCCCACCAACATAACGAAAAGTCAGCATCTTAATGCCGTTTTCCTTGATAAACTTCATAATGTCTTCTTTGGTGAATTCGCTTGCTGGTTTGTTGAGGTACTGTACCAGTTTGTTCGGATTCAGTTCTACATTTGATGGTTTCATAATTGTCCCTTCTTTTTAACTGGAATATTCGAGGTACTCAGAGTTTCATTTCAATATCGAATATTCTCAGGCTTGTTGATTGCCACATTATCATAATTTTATGAATTCTTGCCTGATAGGAAAGTGATAACTCACTGCTATCTATATAATCTTTTCCTTTTTTTATTCTTTCAAACAAATATTGCGAACCAAAAGCAGCATATGCTTTTTTTAGCTTATGCTTCTACTCATGGCATTGAAATATGCAAATACGTATTTTTTCAATAAAAAAGTTGCTAATTTTCCCCATAAAGGATTTCGACTAAACATCTTATTTTCACGAGGCATTTATCAATATTTATAAGCATATAACAAAATTCAGGGCTTATCAAAATTCTCTATGGAATTTAAGAAGCTATTTGACTCTATTTAGCATTTCTGCAACTTGAAATCATATTTCAGCCCGTAGTACAACTAGAAATTTCACCACCGATACAGAACCTTTCGATAGACTAAACATAGATCCTGGTGAAGCCCCAATAGATAACAAAATTGCGGTACTCGAACAACAATGCGAATATGATCTTTTTAGCAGTTCAAATCTTCTTGCAATAATAAATGAAGAAAAGTTACCATCACAGATTGGAAGGCCAAACTCATAGTTTTAAATTTCTCAACCATGATAAAAAGGAATTCATACTTGCAAAAAATGATGAAACATTGTGTCTCTGAACTCTTCAAAAATGGATTTCGTGGATTTAATAAAAAATTATTAAATATTAACTATTCTGGCTTATTTTCTACAAAACTTTCGGAAAGCGTAACTTTTTTAGTTTTTGTCTAACCGGAGGTATGAGCTTATTGCAAACGACACATAAAAAGAAGTGTTGATTCGACAAAAATCAATATCAAGTCTGGGCAAGCATGATAATGAAGTCGGAAAAATCCTTTGATGACACAAAACTGAAACGATTAGGAAGTTATATTCAGAATATCTTCAGCTCATTGGCCATATTTGACTACTCTGTAGAAGTGGCAGTTACTACAACAAAGGCAGTTTCCTCCGAAGTAGTAATGTAGGGATATCTTCTCTATATCCAAAAAAAGCTTTTGACACCCGCATTTAATCAGATATGCCTAGTTTGAAAATAAAAAAGGGAATGATTCAGGACGCTACTTTTATCCATTCAGATCTGGGACATGCAAAAAATGATAAACCTCGAGAAAATGAAGCAAAAACAAAGAGAAGTAGAGAAGGAACCTGAACAAAAAAATGTTTGAGTCATACTTTGGGCACAAACTTTATCAAATAATATCTAGAGTTTAGGAATTGATCGGAGGATAAAAACAACAACTTCATCACTTCACGATCCCAAGGAAAATTTATTAGAAAAAATGAAGTGGTTTGCAGAGACATAGGTTACTGTTGAGCAAAATCAGGAGTCAGTGATTTAATAGTAAAGAGAACAGTAAAAGCACATCACTGGAGATAAGTAATTATTTTAAGGATAGTGAAAGCTAGCTTTAAAATCACAGAATAATGAACCATAAAAGAAAAAATTGGGGCAACTATATAAATTAGCGATAAAAATTTGGACAGGTTTCCAACGAAGAAAAATAGGAATCTTCGCTTTATTATAAAGGATTTATTTAAACTCCTGAATTACGTCATATGTTCATCAATTTTTTATAGATAATTTAAGAAAGTATGCTGTTTATCGGAATGCTTTCTAAAATAATACTACAATTATCGAGAATAATAAACTTGAGAAATCAGGAAACATTATAAATAGAATATTATCAAAATGAACTGTATACCAAACAAAGTATCTATCCAAATTAGTAAATGATAAAATCGCATGATTAAAATTATATGTACCAATGTTGGGTAATTTTTGATAGAGTTGCCTTTATCAATGAAAAAATTTGTGAATAATCGGTAGTAACTATTTGATTGGTGTTGTTTATTCAGATTTATTCAGAACTTTACTTATGGAAGTTGGAAGTATGAACAATAAAATAATTGCATTTGATTTCCTTAGGGCTTTAGCAATAATTATGATTATTCCAGCTCATTTGAGCAACTTCTTATTTTCTATTTACAGTAAGCTAGGACTTTATGCCTTTGATCCTTATTTCGCAAATATGGGTTTAGGGCTATTTATATTTATTAGTGGATATTTATTATATTATAACAACCATTCTATAAATTCATTACAAAATTTATTATCCTTCTATAAAAAAAGACTTTTCAGAATTTTTCCTCTGTACTGGTTAGCTCTCATAGCTTATATATTTGTGTTCTCGGTATTTGCTCAAGAACTAAATACTGGTTTTGTATTTCCCCATGCACATAGTGCATTTGGTTATTTTAATATTTTGATACATATTTTAGGATTGCAAATTTTTCTTGCCCCAGCTTACGCTTCTCCAATGTTAACATTATATTTTATCGGTCTAATTATTTCATTCTACACACTTTATCCCTTCATTATCATGTTTTCAAAAGAGGCAAGACATATTTTACTTACTTCATTTATCATATTTATAGTGTTTTTATTAATATCAAGGACTTTCGGTATCATTGATCCCCGTTTTTTTATGTTTTTCTCAGTATTTGTGTTTGGTATCCTCACCTGTAAAGTGAGCTTATTTGAAAAATCCGAGATAGAAATCATGAAAAAACCTTTTATCCAGATCATACTGGCAGTTCTTCCGGTTATATTTGTATTGATTATTATTTTAGAGTCAAGGATACTTTTGTTTTTAGATCCAAAAGTTTATTTTACAATTAACTCAGTAGGTAGCAGTACAATAGGATCTTCAATGATCATATCGATGTTGAATAGCTGGGCAAATTCATTAAATCTGAACTACTCCACATTACAATTCATCCTTGATACATTACTTCTAAATATTTTTGTAATAATCTTCTGTATCCTTGAATACAGGTTTGCAATGAAATTTATCAATGATAAATTTTCAAGCTCTTTAAGCTCTATCTTTACATATATAGCTACATCTTCATATTGTGCCTACCTATTCCACAGACCTTTTTTTGCGTTGTGGAATTCCGGAACAAACTTCATACACAATTATATTTTGCACGATATTGTCATCATATTTATAGCTCTGCCTCTCATGTTTTTTGTTTCATATAATATACAAATATTTGAATCAAATTTAAGGAAATATTTCTAATCCAAAAAAATTACTGACAAAAACATTTCCTTCAATGGGTCACTAAAAGCACAGGCGATTAAGCAACAATCCAACATCAATTTAAAGTGCTCAACTCAACAATTAACCAAAATTTACCTGAAATATAAATATTGTAATTTTTGCACAGGTTTCATGCTTCTGTTTTAATTTAACAATTCAAACCTATATCTTTTGTTTTTGGTTTTCATATTTATGCTTAGTTATTTAGAATGAGTAATTTATATCTTCAGCTTGACAATAAAAATTTTATCCGGAATAAAATATATCTTTTCGCTAAACAAATCATTGTAAAGCCTTCAAAAATTTAAACTAAAATTTGTACATATTTGTCAGTTTCCATCCTACATCCAAAAAAATATATGTAGCAAATTTTGTTCTATTTTAGATTTTTGCTGTCCAATTTTTCACAAGATATTAAGTATTTTTTCCGTCATCCATATAAACTATCAAATTCAACATCAAAAATCTGATCAAAATTAGTAACTATCCATCATGAGCTAAACAAAATCAATAGCCTCATTTGCTGGAATTCGTTGAGCAAATTGTTAAGATTTTATTCTATATAACTGTCGGTTATTGATAATGTATTTTATTCCAGTTTAACACCACGCAAATTGTTGCAGGGATGGGAACTCTCCTATGAATCATAATTGACTTACTTAGTAATATTTTCAGCTACTTTTGTACTATAAAATGGAACTATGTAATGAAAACCATTGTATCTACAAAATAAGAGATTACATAGTTTTTTAGTATGAAGTGCCATAATGAATTTTTTTAGACAACAATGGCATCAACTATTTGAGATATATATGATTTGAAATCGGTAAAAGACTCTGTTTTGAACCTGAGACTATATTTAATGGTGGTTAGAAAGCACACCTTTTCATGGGTCTTTAATCAAAATATTCTCCTTCAAGAGTGATATAGATTGTAGAAAATACTATAACACAAAAGTCTTTAAAGAATACCCTGTGATTAAAAATAATTTATGATATTGTTAAATGGTTTTTTGATAGAGTTATATTGGAGCTGAAGGTGATAGTACGATTTTCAATGTAATTAAGACTATGTTGAAATCAGGTAAACCAGTAAAAAAATGAAGCATATAAACAAATTAAAATATTTGCTCTTGAATAATTCCTTTGTTTCCAAATCTATGGCCTAAAATACCCAATTTCCTGCTGCGGGGTGTGACGATACAAAAGTGATATCTTTCTGTCTGTATAAATGGTTTCGAAATTGACGAGATTATGGAATACTAGCATAAAGGTCATATTTTTATAATATAATTATATTATTTTGGCTTTATTCTAAAAAAGCTATTCAAAAGCTTCAACATTTTTATGCAGATGTACACAACGAAACTATCTATTTTCTCAACACGAAAGTAACTTAAAAATTAACCTAACTTTCAATGGATAATAGCGAGTAAATAGGCAAAAAAATTATAACATTTGTACATCTTCGGAATGTCGGTTTAAAGCGTTTATGTAGTATATTAATGAATAACCCACTGCAAAAAAATAAGGGAAACAAACGACTTCCATCATCGTTGATCCTGAAAAAGTAACAAAAGAACTTGCAAAATCAAAATCTTCTACTGTAGTGATGACAGGAAGAGAAGACATAATAAGTGATGGAAAAAATATCTATTATAAGGGATGGCAACAAGCAAATGGGGTTAATTGTTGGAGCTGGACATATGGCTGCAGCAGTAATAATGTGTATTTGCTTCAATTAATTCCATTATTGTGATGCATCAAAAGATGCTTTATGCTACTTTGGAGTTGCTGGAGAACTCGCAGCTGAGGAATCAAATGGGTCTGGAAGTTTTAGTGTCAATTTGTTTGACGAAGTTTTCAATCTTTCAGATGAGAAAGTAAAAAATATGATGAATTTTGAAGAAAAGTAAGTTTCGACGAAAGAAACTCTTTGATCTCTTATGTGATTAGAAAATTCAGAGGCTTTTCAATATCTTTTGAGGTCGCTAAAACTTACCAAAACTCTACTGTTAAATGATTCCGAAGATTTCAATAAACGTCTGATTTTTACGAGTTAATTATATTCCATTTATAAGCTTACTACGAAACATGGGTTTAATCGAAATCTCTGAATCATTTAACAGTAGAGTTTTGGTAAGTTTTAGAGATCCCGAAATGTATCAAAAATTCTAATAAGAAGAAATTTAAGAAAACATGATCTGAAAAAATCTATTTGGATGGACACAGATAGCTATGGAAAAGTGGAACCTAAACCAGAAAAAAAATTTCTTAAAATATATCGACTTTTACCTTGTGACAGATTCCAGGTTCTCAAAGAAAGGGACTTTTTCTGATGTCAAGGAAGCAGTCGAAGCGGGATGCCAGATTATTCAGTACCGAGAAAAAAATAAGAGTACAAAAAAAATGATATATGAAGCATTCGAAATCAAGAGAATCTGCAGGAATAATGCAAAATTTTTGGTTAATGATAGAATTGATATTGCGTTAGCAGTTGATGCAGAGGGCGTACATTTAGGCCAGAACGATATGCCAATCGAAATTGCAAGAAAACTTCTAGGCGAAGATAAGATAATTGGTCTCACTGCCCATAATGTTGATGAAGCAATAGAAGCAGAAAATAAGGGTGCTGATTACGTCGGTCTGGGTCCAATATTTGACACTACTACCAAAAAGGATGCAGGAGAAGGAATTGGCCCTGATAAAATAAGAGAAGTCAAAAATTCAATACGAATCCCTGTAGTTGCTATTGGTGGAATAAACATGGATAACTGCGAGAGTGTTGTTCAGAATGGAGCTGACTGCTTGGTTGCAATCTATGCAGTGTTAGGTAGCGATGATGTAAAAAGTGAAACTAAAAATTTTATTAATATTATCCGGAAAATAAAAATTCGGCGGAACCATTCATTTGATTGATAAACCCAAACATTAAAGCTATATAATTACTTTTTGGACTTATCCATAAAAACTCAAGGGCTAAGCTGGCGTAGTTTCTTTTTCTTATTTCATTGACGTAACGTTTTTCTTTTAAAAACTATACAATTAGGAAGGAAAATGTTTGTACTGTCCTGGATTATTGGAACTTTTTTCTAATCTTTGGCAAAGTAAACGTGCCTTTTCAGATCTCCCATACTTTCATAGAGTAATGCGAGATTGTTTAAGGTTGTTGCAACATCTGGGTGTTCTTGATCCAGAACCTTTTCAGAGATTTCAAGTGCCCGTTGAGAAAGTGGAAGTGCTTTTTCATAATCATCCATCTGAATATAGAGTATACCGAGACTGTTGAGTGCTGGTGCAACATCCTTTTGTTGGAGACCCCGTATTTTTTCATGTATTTCAAGTCCCTTTGATGAAGAAAGAGTGTTTTTTTGTAATCTCCCATATCACGATACTAAGATAACCTTACTAGACTCGAGAAAATGTCCTATACTGCCCCACATGCGTTCTTAGTTGACTAGAGTCTATCCAAATAGTCAATAGTGGCATGGTGTAAGACTTATAATTGATCCGCATCATCCGATAATTGATTCCAATTTTTTATTGTTTATTGCAGGACCAAGGACTGGATTGTATTCTCTATCCATCATTGTTTTTGGATAGTTATGTTTGACCTTACAATTTAACTTTTCTTGGCTTGTATTTTAATTCAGATTAAAAGTTCTTTCATGAATAGCTTCTTTCAATTGAAACTGTTATTGCATTTATGGAGATTTGAAAGTTCAGATAAATTTTAAAAATAATATCCAAGTTTGTTTAATAGGTTCAAAAATATAATTTTTAAGTAGGTTAATTTTATTTATAAAGTGAATCATTAATTTTTGTACATTTGTTTAGTTATTTTTCCATCATTAATGTCTAAAACAATATTAGGAGATCCAATATGAACAAAGCAACATATGATAATGCAAGCAAAATGCATACCATCATAATGACTTTGGGAATTACTATGCTGACGCTTTTAATCCTAGTGAGTCTCGCAGGTGCGGGGTCATTTGCATATATTCCTAACTCCGGCAGCAACAATATATCGAATTTAAATAAATCAGATGAAGCAATAACAGCCTATGACAAAGCAATTGAAATTAACTCGCATGATTCAGTTGCTTGGAACAATAAAGGACGTGCTCTATATAAATTGAATAAATTCGATGAAACAATAAAAGCCTACGACAAGGCAATTGAAATTAACCCACTGAATTCAGCGGCTTGGTACAATAAAGCAGTTACTCTTGATGATTAAAATAAATCCGATGAAGCAATGAAAGCATATGAAAAAGCGATTGAAATTACCCGCAACTAAGAAGCTTGGCACAATAAAAGTACTTTATCTAAACGGATTAAATAAATCCAATTTGTAGGTAATTTACCTAAAAATCTGTAAATTCTGATTGACTCTATATCAATTTACTTAATCACAAAAACATGATATAGAGTCAACAGTTTTACGGATCAAGATTCTGTTTTTATTTAGTAGCTTAATATAAATCTCGACATGGGATTTTCTTTCTGATCATCTTGTGGATAATATTAGCCTAAATCTTAAAGCTCTGGCAATTACCTTAGAATAATTCAGTTTCAATAGCTTAAATGATGGCTTCCTGTCTAATAAGAACTAAATAATTAATTATGTAAACTTAGTTTATATACTTTTAAAGCAATAAAAAAATATCTAATATCTCGAGAAGCTGCCTATAGTTCTAGACAGTAAAATCATGGGCTTTTAGTGTAGTCCAAACAATGCTTTATTCTGGAGTCACTAGTGAGACTTTTATTCAAAGTTATATTAAACTTACTCTAGTCAAAAAGATGGCTTGCAGAGCCGGAGAATGGCTCATATTTGAGTATGGGTGTCCCACCCATCCTTTTATGCAGAACAAAACTCACTAAATATTAAATATAAAATCAGCTAATATTAATTATAAAAAATAAAAAACTGTGTTCTCACAATGGCACGTCCTTCGAAGCTTACTAATGAAATACAACCGAGAATCGGTGATAATATTGCGCTCGGGTTGACTTATAGCTTGGTTGCTTCGGCCGCCGGCATAACATATAATACATTAAATGACTGGATAAAACTGGGAAGAGATTCAACATCAGGAAAGTACTTTGAATTTTATCAATATATCCAAAAATGCAATGCAGACGGAGCACTAAATATTATACAGCGACTGAATGATTCGGCAAAAGCTGGAGACACTCGGATCTGCATGTGGATTTTGGAGAGACGTTTCCCGGTAGACTTCGCCAGACGACACTATCGTAAAATGAATGTTGTTTCAGAGAATCAGAATGTGATTGTTGATATAGCAATTAATGATGCAGATGGCATCAGAGAACAAATTCTAGAAAAGTTTGCTTTTGGTAGAGAAACTCAATAGCCTTCAACTAGTTAATTTTTTTGTACTAACTAGACTTATTTTTAATCGAATGTTGTTCCCTGCTTATTTTATGATGTAGTGTATTTGTAGCTGAGCTTACCGAAACTTTCAGAAAGGCTTCTTTTCCCAAAAAACGATTTTATTTTATAAACAAATAATAATAACTATTTAATAAATGTATTTTTGATAGATGTATTAGTATATATCTCTTCCTTTTTAAGGTTCTGTCAAGTCTACGTTAGTTGTGATGCCTGTCAAAACTCGTTTGCTTGTATGGCTAAGATTTCACAGAAATGTCCTGTTTTACTATTGAAATTATTTAAACTGATATACCAATGAACTTTGGTTCAGAATATTCATAATATACTGTAAATCTGTTGATTTTATTGAAATGATATGCAATCATTCAGATTTCACTTCAATTTCTTTTGCTAAAGGTAATTTTGCCTGTATCTTCTTAATAATTTCTTCTTCGGATACTTCTGAATTATTACCGAGTTTAATCATTTCGTCAATTCCAAGCACGTTTGTACTTGACCTCAAATCCAAAGATCTTCTATAATCATCGTTAAACTGTACACAATTGTATAAATGAAAATGACTGGAATCATCTTTATTAGCTATTCTAAGGTGTTGCGTTCTGAATGTTTCGCCTATATAATCAAAAAATTCCCTGACTATTAATACCTTCCATTTTCAAGGTGCTATCCCCACAGACTACATAGAACCGATTTGATAAATGGTTATTATAAAACAACGATGCAATTAAATGAATATATTTACTTAAATATTGATCATAGATCCCCAAATTCCAAAATCTAGCCACCAAGCTTTGACAAGCATTCTTCAAACTGCTCAACACTCGAAGACTTGACAGACTATATTCAGAAAAGCTCTTGTAAATACTCTCCTTGAAATTCTCCAATTCTATGAAATGCTCCATTTGAATTCAAATGGCATTGTGTATAAATTGATTCGGCATTTTTTAATATTTCTTTCCCATAAATCCTTGAATTCATATAATAAATTTTATCCTTTAGTTCTTCAAATTCCTCAAAATTGACATCTTTCTCCTTATTTTTAGAAATTCGATGAAATTCATTTTTTAATTCCTTTTTCACAACATACAGATGCTCAAGTTCCATTGAAAAATCTAAAATATTTTGATTTACATCCCTTATTGCATTAATTGATCTTACATATTTTTTGTAGTCTAACTCTTTACTTTCTATAAAATTTATAACTTTTTTGATATGCTTATGAATTTTACTGCGATGCAAATTAAAAATCTTGTGCAGTATGTAGAATTTATCTCCTTCATACCAAGAATCATACATACTATATAACTCATAAAACGGGTAAAATACAGAAATTAGCGATAAAAATTTGAACCGAATTCTCGTGACGGAAAAAATAAGGTGTAAATCAAGATACTTTATAATATTAGTAATTGACTCAAGTTCTCGACAATGGAATTCTAGATACACAACTAATATTAGCTATTTAACTGATAAATCAATAATGTTAGACATTTAATTGGAAAAAACGTATTTTTAACTTCAAAGCCTATAGCATTTAATTTTGTATTTTAAGTACTTAAGTTCTATATGATAAGAACTACAAATGAAATTAAGCAACAGGAGAATTAATTATAGACTGCTTAAGAGTATTAAATTCAACGAAAGGGTTTGAGCTAGCTATTGTTATATATGCTAAGGGGGAAAATATAGTTGCAGATCTGCTGCAATAAGATTATTTAGAAGAAGTAGGAGGTAGAATCCCTGTTTGTTGTAGAGAAGAGATGACTTTTGTAAAAGAGTAATGAAAATATCCACAAAGCTCTATTTAGTTATACTTACATATTTTTAGACATGGAGATGTTCGGAGAAAGAAACAACTCTTCTGATATGGAGGAAAATATATGAAATGTTACGAATGCGCCAGAGAAGGCAAAGATACGGATGTTGTTGGGATTTGTATAGTATGTGGGCGAGGAGTATGTAAGGAACACCTTATACATGAGGAAATTCCTGTATGGGAAGGAAATTATCCGATCGAGCTGAAGCCCGACCTTGAGCATATCAAAAGAATTGTCTGTATACCTTGCCATGAATCGCTGAAAGAGAACTGCCTATTTAATGAGGTTTGTTGAGGTGACCAAGAATGCTAAGATGCTATGATTGCTCTGAAGAGAATAAAGTCAATGAAGCAGTAGGTGTTTGCATTGTCTGTGGAAAAGGTCTCTGCATGGAACACATCAAGCAGGTGGAGTTGCCAATGAAAGGAGGATATCCGCTAGCCCATTTGACGCTAAAGAAAGATCTTCCCAGAATGATGTGTCGTGAGTGTATTGATACTACTCTTGGAGAAGAATTCTGCGTTTAAGGCTGACAAAGCAATCGATCCGCTGTATTCAGATGCTTGATAAAATAAAGGAAGTGCTTTAGCTCATTTAAATAAATACGGTGAAGCACTAAAAGCCTATGACAAAGCAACTACTCAATTAAATATTTTTATTATTGGAGTATATATTTACATCGACAGTGTTATACTTTCACCAATGAAATGTCAGCTACTGATTTCTTCAGCAAATGATATAATTAATGCTTTAAGCAATCAAGTTCGGTAAGTAGAGATTATTTGGATTCATTCATCTCGAAACCTAAATTGATGATAGAAAAATTTTGAAAACGAATATAATCAAATGTATCAATTTAAGGTGTCAGCATCTAAAGCGCTGTGATCCTGCATTATAATCTTGAAAGGCAAATCAATTAGAATTTATCGATCAGATTTCTAGGGATATAAGAAACCAAGCAGCTGATTCAAAAAAAATATTTTAATCGTTAGATGATTACCGATAAGTAAACCTGGGTGTAAATAATTTTTTCAATCAATTTTCATCACTTTTTACCCCCGCCAAGCCAAAATTCTTGCTATTGAACTGCTTTTTTTGGATTTAAAGCTTAAATAAATTATTTTGAATCCCTAAAACAGTACGCATTTACACTTTTAGTCAAAATTAATTCTCAATTAATTGCTAATTTTAGGCATAAATTGACAAATAAACCCCATAATTGGTTCAATTTGTTAAATAAAAGTACCAAATAATACCAAAACAAATCAAAATAGTTCGCATAAAAAGGCTAATATTAGCAAAAAATCATCAAATAGATCACTACGGTCGACAAATCCATGGAAAACGTCATTATAGATGTAATAGTCTCTACGGCGATCTCTTACCTAGTCACCACGATCACCACAACAATCGACTATATATGCGATTAAAAAACGTATCGCCCACAAAACCCACTTAAACCACTTTAGCGACTTTAAGATCTATTTTGTGGGGCTATCACAAAAGCCATTGCCTTCGAGTGATAACCTTACTTTTTACCTATCCGTGGTCTACAACTTATTTCTATTTACGACTATAAGATCGGATTTATTTGATCCATTTAGCTCAGGTATTTTTCTTGTGCTGGTCTTCTGAATCATGCGGGTTAATTTAAATTGCTTTATGATATGTTTTTAGTGCTTTAATAACTAGTTAGGATTTATGAGATGATTAGTTTCCTTATTTTGCTTACACTATTATTCGAAGTGTACTTCTAATAAATAAATTTGCACGGAAGTCAGAATTGTTTAATTCACGTCGCAAAAAATTAATACTTTTTAGTGTTTTTAGGGTTTAAATATTCCGAATCCATTTACTTTATTTCTCCAGTTTTGATTTTCTTAACATGAGGACGGATAAGATATAAATTGTGAATGGATTTGGATTTAATTCGAATGAAAAAACGGCTTACTTTCCATATTTTTTGTATTTTCAACTATTCCGCCTGGAAAAATAGTTGGATTATATAGATTTTGACGCAATAGAAATTTCGGATTAAAAATTAGTGGGAGAATTGAAAATAAGATCAATAGCCGACGGTTAGAGAAAATAGGCCCACTTTAATTTGCTATGTGAAGTTTAATAAAGATCATTTTCTATCTTGTTTTTCCCAGGATTAATATTTATTTTTTGATTTGCTTTTAGGTTGTTCTTTCTAAGCTCTTCTGGTAGCTTAAAATAGGTCTTCTAGAATACTAACAAATATGAAAATGCAGATTAACGGAAAAGCCGTAGATTCTTTAAGTGGCGAGTCTTTTGATATTTTTAATCCAGCAACTGGTGAATTTATCGATCAAGTTCCTAGAGGCACTAGCGAAGATGTGGTAACAGCTGTTGAAGCTGCATCTTCAGCTTTTGACAGCTGGGTTTCCACATCTTCTCAGCAGAGAGCTGGGGTTCTTTACAGGGCTGCAGAAATTGCAAGACAGAACAGAGATGAACTTGCTTTTCTGCTTACTAAGGAACAGGGAAAACCTATTGCAGAAGCTAAAAATGAAATAGAGGGTTTTGCCAGCGTCCTTGAATATTATTGTGGCCTTGCACATAGTCTTCGAGGGGATTTCATTCAGGTTCCTCAAAATGGATATGCTTTTACAGTCAAGAAAGCTCTGGGGGTCTGTGCCGCCATAATTCCTTGGAACATGCCTGCTCTAATTATGGCATGGAAAGTCGGTCCTGCTATGATTTCTGGAAATACGCTTGTACTGAAGCCTTCAAGCAATACCCCTCTTACAAACCTTACCCTTGCTTCTATCCTTAGGGAAGCAGGTCTGCCTGCTGGCGTTCTTAATGTAATTACAGGTCCTGGAGAATTTGTTGGAGAACCTCTGGTTAACCACTATAAAGTAAAGAAAGTTTCTTTTACAGGGGATCAAGCTACCGGGAAACGTGTAGCTGAACTTGCAGTCAGTGGAATAAAGAGAGTAACCCTGGAGTTAGGAGGAAGCGATCCCATGGTGGTATGTGACGACGCGGATCTTGAAAGCGCAGTTATTGGAGCCCTTAGAGGGAGATTTTATAATTGCGGTCAGATCTGTACTGCTGTCAAGAGGCTGTATGTTTTTGAATCCGTAGCCGAAGAATTTATAAGAAAGTTTGAAGCTGCTATTCAAAAATTGAGAATTGGAAATGGTATGTTTGAAAATGTCGATATGGGTCCTCTCAACAACCAAAGGCAATTAGAATATGTGAAAGGCCTTGTGGCCGAGATTGAAGAAAAGGATGAGGGTAGAATAATTACAGGAGGTAAAGTTGCTGCGAATAGCGCTTTCAGTAGGGGATATTTTTTTGAGCCAACTCTTGTTTTGGATGTTTCCAGGAAATCCAGAATCTTAAAGGAAGAAGTATTTGGTCCTGTGTTGCCTGTAATCAGAGTCAAGGACCTTGATGAAGCAATTGAAGAGGCAAATAATACTAGTTATGGCCTTGGGGCATCTATTTGGACAAAAAATTTAGATAGGGCTCGTGTAGGGTGTGAGCAATTGAATGCAGGAATTATATGGATAAATCAACATCTTAAGGTAGCTCCGGAGGTGCCTTTTGGGGGAATTAAAAAAAGTGGAATTGGAAGAGAGAACGGACCTTATGCTCTTTCTGAATACTTGGATCTAAAAACTATAATGATAAAAACTTGAATACACTGCGCAAAGAGAAAACTTTATCAAATGTTCACTTTTGGAACCATAATATATGTATCTATTTTTGATGAGCCAATTAAGTTATAGTTTATCGACTCTTTTTTAAAAAAATAATTTAAATAAGCTGCGGAGCTTAAGTTTTATATTTTGGTAGAAGTTGCATGAATTCGGAAGCTTCCATAACAGGTACGCTGTCAATAATGCAGATATCTGACCATGGAAGGTTGAAAGCTCCATACGCCTCAGCAGTTTCTGCTTCGTAAAGAATATAATAACGGTTTCCGAAAAGATCACTCCACTGGTTAATGATATCGATTCCCTCTGGAACCTTTATTTTTTTAAAGTGTTCAAGAATCTTATCGCGGTTCGAAGGGTCCCAGGTACTAACATCCATGAATAACATCTTTTATGCCTCACTATTTTACATGTTGACCAATTCACTTTTCCGGAAGCTCGGCATCTTTTTACAGCGTCCGTGATTCTTCTTGGAAGCTCGCCTTAATAGGAAACTAATATGTTATATTTCATAAAATCTGAAATGCAAGCTCTCAAAACGCCTATTGAAGGCAGAAATCTATATTTTTTTTATCTGCTTGTAGTTATATAATCTATCCATGTCAAAATTTCAATTAATGACAGATTTGGAAAGACAGTTGGTAATGCATAACTTCTTCCTGCATTTACGCACAATGAATTATTATCCCTTAGATTATATAATATTTCGTCTTAAGAGACTATATTAAGTCAATAGCTTTTTTCAATATAAAATATTGTAATGGAAACCCGAGAAAAACCTTCTTCAAAGAGCCAAACTTGTCTCAATTATCACTTTTTTAATGATTAAATTTCCAGATTTGAATATCGCTTTAAATTGCCCTTTTGGTGGGATCATCTTTACGCTTTTCCGAAGTTCATGCCAAAAAGTGGCGAAGAATTTTGTCCTTTACTCACTACTTGCAAGAATATTGTCGTGGTCCCTGATGAGGCTCAACGTATCTATTCTGGTTCATGTGCAGTTCTCGAGAACGAGACCGGCTGCTTCAGGTATGGCTACGCAAAGCACATGAAAGATGCACTGCAGGTGCTATTTTTGTTGGTTTTACAGGCACACCTATTGGAAATGATTACAGAGACACATAATACAGTATTTGGTGATTACGTCAGCCGATATTATATTCAGTATGCAGCGATGGATGACGCAACCATGCCTATCTATTACGAAAGCCACATGGTAAAGCTCGATATTAACAGAGTGAAAATTGCAAAACTCAATAATGAAGTTGAAGGATTGTTGGAAGATGACGAAGACATCGTATTTCGCGAAAAGGCTAAGAGTCAATGGGCAATATTAGAAAAGCTGGTTGAAGCCGAGCAACGCCTTAAAGGGGTTGCAGAATATTTTATAAAGCATTTTGAGCTACGCAACAACATTATTGAAGGCAAGGGTATGATCGTCTGCATGAGACGTAATTTGCATGCACCTTTATAAGATGCAATTATAGCTTTGAAGCTGGAATCCTAAACTTGCGAGGTCTTAAGTCAAAGTTGTAGGATTGAATCTCGTTATCATCTATTCGCTTATCTTTCGCAAAAACTCCAGCTTCTGTTGCATTTGTGGAGACGATTTTTTGGGAATAAATGCATTGGTATTTAAGTAATCAAAAACAACCATGTTGCCCGCAGGAGCAAACTCGGTGATTTAATTCAGCGTAGCAAACAACTTCATCTCGGGTCAAATATATGGTGACACTAGCCAGCTAAAAAAGCTTTAAGTTTTTGGATTATATTTGATGAGCTAGTTAGTGCTGTACTCAATCTTTCTTTACAATTTTTTGGAGGCCATCCCCCGCATATAGCGTACAGTCGTTGAAGGTACCAGCAAATTCATGGACTGATTGTGTTAATGACTTTGAGGTAATTGTTTGTTCGGAATGTGATGTTTTAGGCTTAGAATCAGTTAATTGTTTATCCTAAGTCCAATAGTGTTCAGTCTAATATTGTTCAATTAGTACGAGTTTTTCATTGTATCAAATTATAGGCTAGATAATCATCCAAGATTTTGTTGGTAGTATGCATGGAGTGAAAAGCACGCATGTAGGCTACCAATATTGCAGTAAAGCAAGCTTGGTTCTTTTTCATCTGACAATTCACTTTTTACTGTAGTATCCTGTAAGTTGAAAGCTTGATATTTAAAAGAGAAAGGTTCTGTATAACTATTTTGAATTAAATGACTCTCATTAATTCGGGACTACGTACTTGAGGATCCAAATCAAATACAATAAACATTATAGTTTAAATTCTCATTCCAGACAGTTCAAAGGTTCAATGCTATTTATTTTCCAATTCAACTGAGTAAGTCTTATATAATATTGGTTGAAAGATGTTGTAAGATATCCTTGATTGTTGTCTTTAGTAGCCAAGTCTCACAATCTAATTCCTTACTCATTTTAGGTTTTTTTAAAGATCGGCCATCAAAAATCAAAGTAGCAGAATCCTAATCGAGGGCTCTGAGAATTTCATCCGTTTTCCGTACCATGCCGATTCTTTTGAATATGAAGTTTACTGCTGCATTGTGCTGTTCCTCAGATCTTGAGGCCATGGCATCCTCGGCAAAAATCTGCCGAAATCCGTACTCATAGGCAAACCTTGCTGTGCTCTCAACGCCAAAATCTGTTGCAATTCCACAGAGCACGATCGTATCAATCCCACATCTCCGTAGCTGTAGTTCGAGATCGGTTCCATAAAATGCTCCCCATTGCTTTTTAGTGATAACGATATCTTTTGAAGTTGGAGCAATTTCAGGTACAAATTCAGACCAATCCGGAGAAGGGGGGGCAGGATGTGAGAAAGATTCGTCGCTTTCTGGGTTGAGAATCGTCGCTTTTGTTAATATGACATGAACAAGGAATACAGACATCATGTTTTTTCTGAATGTGTTCACTAGCTTAGCAGCATTATTTATAATATATTCTGCAGAATAGGGCTTTTTCGGTTGTGCTGTTATCCCTTTCTGCAGATCTATGACCACAAGAGCTGTTTTAGTTTTATCAATAAATAGTTCCGGCAGATCATCACCACTCAGCATTAACATCAGATAATATTTAACTACTACGGTGATAGGTTATGTATCGTTGATCAGAGACTGTAAGTTGGTTATGATTGAGTTCTGATAGTTTGTGTTTGTTTTGGAAACATTTTATAATGTGAAATTTGGTGAAGAGGTCTTCGTACCATAGAAAAAAGTACTCTGCACTTTTTGAAGTACTTAATTATGATGAATGACTGGAGATTACCAATACTTCCAATTTGGTATAGATCTCAACTGTTTTGAGGTCGAAATAATTAATCTATATTAAAATTTTTAGAAGAAAAGGTGACATATAATTGTCTTTTTGAAATAATATTTATGTTGGAGTGTATATAAAAAACCTAAACACAAGAGATGATTCATTCAAAGAATTACACAAAAAAAGGAGATTGATGTGAAAAAATACATGGTTACATTGAGGATACAGTAATATTTTATGTAAGTGGAGTAAGAAAGAAGAGTCGAAAATTCGATTCAAGAATGAACTTAGTTACATAGCAACTACTGATACTCATGGATGATACTTATGGAATTACAAAACAATATTTAGAACAAAAACTCATTTGGAGGATTTAAAAAAAAATAACTTTCAAGTTAGATCACGGATTTTAAGAGCTAATTTTAGATCTCTAATATTTCTCGTTTTTTAGGAAAAAATCAATGCTAAAATTATGACAATCTCATAAAATAATAAAATATAATAAACAATGATATGTTATTGGATTATAATAATTTTAATTCGGAAGCAACTTTTGGTTAGAGACTGTTTTTTATTTTTACTTTTAATAACTTGGTGATGATGTGTAATTATACAGGGAGTTAATCGGTCAAAAAAACTGAGGAATAACAGATAGGAACAACTTGTATATATCTGAATAATGAATTGCCTGGAAGACGAAGCTTCCTATTCTTAATAAATGAATATGAGGGAGTTTAACTTTGAAAAGGTTAATACTGATTAAAGTGGAAGGTATATATATTTGTCTTATTGTCTTACGATAGATTAGTATAGTTGGAGATATTAAGTCACATGACTTTTTAGGGGCTATATAGTTTATGTTTATTTCATCTTCTTTTGTGGGTAGGTAATAATAGAATTAGCTAATAGATTAAAAGCTAATGTTATGCAATTAAATGTATGCGAAATTACTGCTAAATTTTGATTAAGGACCCCCAATGCAAAATAATTTGGCCACATTTTCACACTGTACTTAATTATTTTAAGAAACATCTCCATTGATTTCATACCAAAATAATTAAGTTTTATCTAACTTTTTTTGTAACTAACATTAACCAAATAATAATTGAGTTTCTATAATTATTGAGTTGACTAAAATGTTGGTAGCCTAAAAATCTGACCGAATCGTACTCATACATGAGCTGATAAATATGCTGGTTTAGCTTTTCATTTTCGAAAAATGGGAAAAAATCGTTGTCAGCCTTGAAGGAAAAATTCTGGAATTCAGAGTGGAACTGGAATAAATATAATACCAGCCATCACGCTGTTCAGTAACAGGAGTCAATAACAGAAAGGGACACCTTAAAAGGTCAGCGAGAAAGCAAAGAAAATAAAAAACATCACTTTTTCCTTATGGATCGTGGACTCTTTGAATTTCCGGACAACAGCTTCTATTTATGTAATTACGACTTTTGTCCTCTGACCAATTACTTAATCCTGTGAAAGATATTAAGAATAGTGTAAGCAAAATAAGGAAACTAATCATCTCATAAATCGTCTAATCTAGTTATTCTACATATCATGGGTTAATAATGGTAGGTGCATAAACATTATAATCGTAAATATAGTACGTAAATAGGCCACCATAGGCTCAAAGTGAGGTTCTCATTCGATAGCAAAATTTGGGAATGCTGCTCCTACAATATAAATCTTAGAGTCTCTAAAATGGTTAATATGGAATGTGTGTGCTAAGGGTTTGGGATCGTATATTTTGCATATTGTTTTGGTGACTGTGATGACTATGTCGAGATTATGGTAGAGACTATTATATATAAATGACGGTTCCGTGGATTTGTCGGCCATAGTGATTTCTGTGATGATTTTTTGCTAATATTAGCCTTTTTATGCTAATTAATACATTTAATTCTGTATTATTTTGCATTTATAATTATTAAATCAAATTAATTTAGGGATTTATTAGCCGATTAATGCTTAAATTTGGCAATTAATTGGAAATAAAAGATGATAAAAACTGGTACATTGGCACTGTTTCAAACAACCAAAATAGCTGAGTTGAGCTTTAAATACTAGGAAAAGTAACATACTCACTATTTTAATTAATATGTAAATATGTTTTTTAAGTAGAAAAGTTTACTTTGTAAAGTGAAGTATTAGCTATTTGTGTTTTTGTAGTTATTTTTAAGTATTAACATCTGAACAAACATCTGAGACTGAAAATGAACGAAGCTAAACGTAACAAAGCAAGTAAAAACCATACACATAACGGTCTTAGGAATTACTTCACTGGTACTTTCAATGCTAGTGAGTATCGCAAGTGGAGGCAATCTTCCCTCCCTCCGAACTCCGGTGACGATTTTGCAAAGAACTTTTTGGAAAATAAATTAAAAAACCAGAACGAAACACTTCAAATTAATCCACAGGACGAAAATGCTTGGGTCACTAAAGGAGACACCCTATCAGCATTAAATAAATCCGATGAAGCAGTATCAGCCTATGACAAAACAATTGAAATTAAACTGTATGATTCAAAAGCTTGAGACAATAACAGTATTGTTATCTAAACAAAATAAATACAATTTGTAATTTTAATAATTATTTTAATTTTCAGTTATTTTTTATAATATTGTAATTTTTTTTGATAGTGTGCCAAAAGTTCTGCACATTTTTATAGGTTCTGTATCTCTCTTCTACACCACAAAAATGAGATTTCTCAGTTTAATGGGGGCTACAGTGGATTTTCTACGAGATATAGATGACTAGATCATATTTAACATATTTATTCTGCAAATATTTATTTATGTTATAATTATATTATCAGTATTATGTCTAAGAAACTAATTGCAATCGGACTTCTGATAGTATTTATATCATTAATATCAACAGTCGCTATCGCATCGACGGACTCACAAACTTTTGGTGATCAAGGAAACAGGTTTGATAGCTCAGGCCAACACGATGAAGCCATAAAAACCTATGACAAAGAATTGCAAGTGACCGACTGGACAAAAATGCTTGGATCGGTAAAGGCGACTTTTTATCTAAATCATATAAGCGCAATGAAGCAATCAAAATAGATAACCAAGCATGTGAAACTTTTGACAATCAAGGAGTAAATCTTGTGAAGTCGGGCCAACGTGATGAAACAATACAAGCCTATGACAAAGCAATTGAAATTAACCCGCAGAATTCAAAAGCTTTAGACAATAGAAGTATTTTATCTAAACAAAATAAATCCAATTTGTAGATCGAATAGTTACTTAATTTTCATTTTTTTATCCTTCGATAAATAGGATCTTTTTTAGGTCTTTTAATATTCCATCTATCTATCCCCTGTCCACTTATTTTGAGTATATATTTATCCAAACTTAAAGTTGCAACCTTTCTACATACTTTAAAAAAATAATATGCAAATGATCTTATAACTTTTTATACTTAAATATTGAAGATTTTGATAGACTCATAAATTTCGTCATATTCTATATCTTAACAAACATCAGGAAGCTGAAAATGATAATTTATTTTCAGTTACATAGATGGAGAATATCAGCTCCACATACTTTTTCGAAAATTTTCTTCAGACAAACCTTATGTTAATTCTAATTTTCATCGAAAGCACTAATCCCTCTAAGAATGAAACTTTATCTTTTCGTCAAAAATCATTTGATGCCATTCAAAAATATTATATAAACTATCTCGAATTTGTCAGTTTTTAACCAAAAAGCCTAAAAATGAGGTTTTAATATGAAGTTTTTGTTCCATTTTACATTTTTGGGGCCATGGAATTGGAATCAGGTGTAAAATCGGAGAAATTCAAAAGAGGAAGATTGTTGAGGCAGAGACATTCTCGGTTGATAAATGTATAAAAATAATTAATGAAATAATTGAAATTATGAACACATAAGACTGAAAGATTACAGGAGGAACCAGTTTAGTCATGCACTTTAATTCTTAAATTTATTAGAAAAATGATTTTTAGAATCTTTCGAAAAAAGGTTGGGCCATTGTTGGTTAGTTACTGGAATTATAAACATGAAAACGATTTTAAGATGCATTCATGAAAAACTTCAGTTTTTGGTTTTTTTGTTCACAACTTGAACTCAAGTCGGTTTTGAGCTCGCTTGAATGAGCAAAGCAAAGCAAACTGACTGTATACTCACAAAACACAATTCGTGCTACTGAACCGCAAATCCGCTGGCGAAACTATTTACGCTAAGATCCATCCTTCAAATCCATTCATAATTCATCAAAACTTCGGGATTAAGACTCTGAATCAAGCTATTTTCCACGTATCCAAAAAAAAGGCAACCTTTGCAATTTCCCACAATCTCGCTTCTACGTTCGTTCGAGTTTTTCCATACACTTTCAAAACCATCCAACATCACATTTCCAAGAGGCTCATTTTGCACACGGCATATCTCAAGAGTGCAGTCATGAGTCACATTCATAATAAAACCACTTGCTCTGCATTTGTAGTCCATTTTCCCTTCTCTGACCATTCGAAGGTAGGTTTTGGAATTAATGATAGGATAATCTTGTCCTTTAAGCTCTATTATACGGTCAACTGTGCTACGAAACTTTTTAATATCACTAATTCCGATTTCATTCCAGACTTCATCACTAATGCCTGGGAACTTGTGGATAGGCTCAAAAGAAACTTTTAGTTCCAGCTCTTTTGCAAGAAAAATAAGAGTTTCAATGTCTTCAAGATTTTTTCCCATGAGTACGCAATTCATTAGGATAGGGTTTTTCTGATTCTGGAGTTTCCTAAACTTAATGGCTTTTTTTATCCCCTTTAGCAATGTTTCGAAATCCGTCTGCCGGATTTCTTTATAGCTCTTTATTCCATCCACGGAAACAGAAAGATAATCCACATCTCCAAGTTCTTCAGCTCTTTCGTAGAGCAGCTTTCCATTTGTGATCATTGAAGTTATCATTCCAAGCTCTTTGACGTGAGCCATAATCTTTGGCAGATCTTTTCGGAGAAGAGGCTCTACTGACCAGGCATTATAAACCCCTATCCCAAATTCTTTCGCATTATCTAAAAGCCTAAAAACCTCTTCCTTTGTAGGCTCATCCCCTACTTTTTTCCAGTGCTCACAAAAACTACAGCTCATATTGCAGTGGGCATTTAAAGCGTGTGAAAGGACAAAAGGGCGTTTTTTGACTCTAATCTGCCAGAGTGCCTTTGATATGAGGAATGGGTCAAATCGAGACATAAGAATCCTTATCTGTTTTAGTGGAAAACCTATACACTATGAATAAAATAATGTTATTTATGTGTTTTTTTGCTATATTCTGTTTTTATTACCAGATTATATGGCAGATATTATTCTAAAAAATTTTTATCTGATAATCTTGAAAAAAAAAATGTCGGTTTAAATTGAAAAAAGTTATTTTCAAAATATATAATCCAAAATAATACTTAAATTGTGCTTAAAAAGACATTCTACAGATGTACACAGACGTAGAATTTATTTCCATTTGCACACTGTTGTTCATTGAAAACTGGATTAATTTTCAACCTACTGGCTTATTAGAAAATCTCTTGCATTCTTGTGCACATCTGCTGAAAGTGGGCTTTTTGAATGGGACTAGAGCAAAATGACTATTGTGATAAGCTCAATATTTAAAAGTAGCCTTAAAATGCAACTTTGTGAATCAATCTCGCCTATATCACAATCTCTTAATGTCTGTCTTTACCGTGCCCTTTTGTTTTATGCCCACTTACTTTTGATTTGTGGCCGCTCACTTTTGATTTGTGGTTGTGACCCTTGGATGTTAAGTGCCTGTGGCTCTTATGTATAAAATTTTCATTGCACCCGTAACATCCTTGTTCGAAGTATCCGTCTCCAACTCTTCCAGCTCCTATATTTCTAGCTCCAATGTTAAAAGCTCCGATGTTTCCAGCTCCAACGTTTCCATATCCAATATTCCCAGCTCCGATGTTTCCAGCTCCTAAATTGCCATTTCCAAAGTTTCCATTCCCAAAGTTTCCATTCCCAAAGTTTCCATCTCCAACATTTCCAGCTCCAACATTTCCAGCTCCAATATTTCCAGCTCCAATGTTCACAACTCCAATGTTTTCATATCCAATGTTTCCAGGTCCAATATTTCCGGCTCCAATGTTTCCAGGTCCAATGTTTCCAGGTCCAAAGTATCCAGGTCCAAAGTATCCAGGTCCAAAGTATCCAGGTCCAATGTTTTCAGGGCCACATGTTCCATTTCCATCTCCAAATACATCACTTTGATCAGCACTTACTGATAGAACTGTCATTTGCAGCATAAAAGATATTGCCATCAAAATGGTCAATGTAGTTCTTATTCTTCCAAAAATTTGTTTCCCCATTATTTGCACTCTCCTAATTTTTGCTCAATTTAATACAATCCTAAGATTGTTTATTTTTTAACCACCTTCCCGTCGGAGACATCCCATAAGCAATATACACCAATTGATCATCTATATTAAGCCCTAATAGACTACGATATTGGTAAATTCGATCATCGACTTAGATGTCAAGGAAGGTGATTTCATTTGTATTGTCAGAGTATTATTATTGAAAGAATATAATATATATGGAAATATATATACTTATCTATATTAAGTGAAATATAAAAATTTTTAATATTATATTCTTCCTCGCAAAAATTAATAACATCAAAAACTTGGAAAAATGGATTTATCACCAACTACATACATCTATGAAAAAATCATGAATCTAAAGTCGAACAAAGGGAATCAAAGAAAAATAAACAGTGAGGGAAATTTACTACTTTATCTTCTTTTCAAGTGCTTATAAAATAACTACGGACTTTAAAAGTAATGTCCAAAAGATATTCTAATATTATATATTATATATATACAAAATGATGATAAACTCCTAATTTTCATCATTTTCGATATCTTAGCAAACATCAGGAAGCTGAAGAATAATAAAAGCAAGATATGATGCAGTAAGTAGAATGCATACTTTCATCGCAATTTTAGGGATCATCATTCTAGCGATTTTAATCCTAGTGAGTATCGCAAGCTCTACGCAGGATTCAGATACTTGGTACGATAAAGAAGTTGTTTAAGTCAATTAAACAAATCCGATGAAGCAATAAAAGCATATGACAAAGCAATTGAAATTAACCCACAAAACTTAATGGCCGGCAAGTAAAGGACTTATTCTATATTATTTAAATAAGTATGATGAAGCAATATAAGCCCACGACAAAGCAATTGTACTTAATCACAGAATTCAGTGGCTTGGAACTTTGAAGGTGACTCTTTAGTTAAATTTAGAATTTCTGATGAAATAATACAAGCCTCTGACGAAGCAATTGAAATTAATCCGCAGGATCCAGATGCTTTGGAAGGCAAAGAAGCTTTACCTAAACAGAAAAAATAAATTTTATTTGTAGATTGAATAGTTATTTAATTTTCATTTATTTTTACCCTTCGCGAAACATAATATTTTTTCCCAGCTCTGTTAATATTCCATTTACTTACCCACACTCTAACTATTTCAGTATTTATCTATTCAAGTTCAAAGTTGCAATTGTTATACATACTTCAAAAAAAGAATATGCAAAAGATCTTATAAATTTTTATATTATATATATACAAAATTTTGATAAACTCACAAATTTCGTTATGTGCTATATTTTAACAAACTTCTCAAACTTGAAGGGGAGTTGAATGAATGAAAACCTGAGAAATTTTGGGCGAAAGAAAACTGAAGAAGTAGTTTTTCGAGATATAGATGATTGGAAACATACTTTTGATGCTGTTCCAGACCTTATTGTCATATTAGACACTGAATTTCGAATTGTTCGTGCAAACAACTCCATGGCAGCAAGTTTGGGGATGACACCAGAACAGTGCATTGGATTGACTTGCTACAGGGTTGTCCATGGAACGGATGAACCTCCCAATTTTTGCCCGCACAGACAGTTGCTTAGTGATGGGCTTGAGCATACTTTGGAGATTTGTGAGGGATTTCTTGGTGGTTATTTTATAGTAAGCGTCTCGCCACTGCATGATTAAGAGGGAAAAATCGCTGGATGCATTCATGTTGTCCGTAATATTAACGAGCGAAGAGAAGCAGAGGAAACTTTAAAAAAAGCATATGATAATTTAGATAAGTTAGTAGAAGAGCTAACAAAGCAGCTTGAGAAGGCTTACAACTCGTTAAAGGAAAGTGAAAAAAGGCTTGCTGAAGCTCAAAAAATGTCTCATATTAGGAATTAGGATTGGGATATTATAACTGATAAAGCATATTGGTCTGAGGAATTGTATCGTATTTTTATACGTGGTTCACGAGAATTAGCTCCAGCTTACAATGAATATTTAAGTTATGTGCACCCCAAAGATCGAGACTATGTGGAGAATGCCTTTAAGAAAGCTATAAATGGAAAACCTTACAGCATTGATCATAGAATTATCTTAGCTAGTGGGGAAGAACGCACAGTTCATATAAAATCCGGAGCTATTTTTGATGAAAAAAAATCCCCATTAGAGTGAAGGGAATAGTTCAGGATATTACTAAACGTAAAAGAGCTGAAGAGAAAATTCGGAGCTTAGCGAATATTATGGAATCATCAAATGATGCCATTATTACTATATCTCTTGATGGTATTATTACTAGCTGGAATAAGGGTGTAGAGCAGATTTATGGTTATTCATTGGAAGAAATTATAGGAAAATGTGTATCGATACCAGCACCAGATAATCTCAAAGATGAAACAAAAAAGTTAATTGAAAAGGTTAAGCTAGGAGAAAAGATCCAGCACTACGAAACTTCAAGGTTAAGAAAAGATAATAAGTTAATATATGTTTCAATAGTTCTTTCTCCGGTTTTTGATGCATCTGGAGAGCTGGTAGCTATCTCAGCTATTGTTAGAGATATCACTGAACTCAAAAGAGCTGACGAAATTTTAAAGTTTAAATTAGAAGAACTTTCCCGTTCAAATAAATAATTAGAGCAATTCGCTTACGTTTCATCTCACGATTTACAAGAGCCCTTGTGGATGATAACAGGTTCTTTGCAGCTTTTACAAAGGAGATACCAAGGCAAATTTGATGACAAAGCTGATAAATACATACACTTTGCTGTTGCGGGGCTTTCCGCATGCAAAATCTGATAAATGATCTTTTAGAATTTTCTCGAGTGACTACAACTACTAGAGAACCTGAATTTACTGATTGTGAATTTATTTTGAATCAGGTATTATCGAATTTAAAATTAATTATAACAGAAAATAACGCTACTATATCACATGGCTCTTTACCTAAGGTAATGATAGATTCTACCCAGCTAGTTCAGATATTTCAGAATATGATCATCAATGGAATAAAATTCCATAGTGAAGTATCACCAAAAATTCATATTTCTGCAGAGAAAAAGGAAAACGAATGGGTATTTTCAGTTCAGGATAATGGAATTGGAATTGATCCGCAATATTCGGAAAAAATGTTTGAAATTTTTAAAAGATTGCATGAAAAGGAAGAATATCCTGGAACATGAATAGGGCTGCAATTTGTAAGAAAATTGTAGAAAGATGTGGAGGGCGTATATGGGTAGAATCTGAACTGGGTAAAGGTTATACTTTTCATTTTACGTTATCAGGTAATCCCACAGAAGTTCAAAAACTAAGTTTTAACACATAAGGAAAAAACTTTCAAATTTTTATTAAAATTCATTTATTAAAAAGTCACATAAATGAGAACATAGTTTTCAATCGTTTTACTTTCAGTAGAAAAAAATCCTTAATATATTTTCGTATCTATTTTATATTTTTATGTGTTAATATCAGTGGAATAGTAAACTTTCATTCCAAAAAGTTACTATTCTAGTCAGTGTGATCAGACTAAATCAAAATTAGTCTGATTAGTTAAATTTACGCCCATATAAAATATGTGCAGAAACTATAAATTATATCCTGTTAAGTTAATATATAATGATATGTATAGATATTGTAGCAAATATTCCAAAATGAAATGTGTCAGCTTATTTATGTGTCTAACAGTAAACAATTGTTATAAATCTCTCCAACATATAGTCTACGAAGCTGCAGTATCTCTTACCGTTTTAGTGTAGTTATATGTTTGGCAGTGCAAGCAAATGTCACTTAGCTCTCCACAGATAGTCACTATGCGCAGGTACATCCTACCTGCAGCTTGTAAGATCTACTTTTTTTGTACGTCATTAAAGCTCTTAAGGTCTCAGTTATTCACTGCTGTTGTCATGGTCAAGGATCAAAATTATATATATCTAGGCATCCCTATGAGATCAGAGAACAGCAAGGTTTTGAGGATCAACAATGACAGTAATCTTTTCAGAGAAAATATTGGTATAATTGATTTTGATAGTTATCTACCCTTCAAGAGATAAAAATAATAACTTTTTGGTTTTAGTTATTTCATTGATTTTAATATAAAATATGCATTCTCCGTGAGATTCGATCAAAAACGTTTTCTTATTTCAAGTAAAATGGAGAAAAAGCACAGGTTTTGGCACAAAAAAACTATGTACTTTATATTTGGATCCGCATGTATTATAATAATTAAATTATATTGTATTTTGAATATATATGCTGGATTAATACTGCTTATATCAGATTTTAAAACGTTTCTTGGAAAAGTAAGTAATGAAAAAGTGAGAATTATTCTTGAATTATGATAATGCATGATTTATATTTAATTGTTGTTCAATGCTTAAATTTTCTGTTGAGATAGACTTTTTGTTTAGAAACTATATTTTTTATAAATAATTTCAAATAATAAATTTGAGTTATATATACACCTAGTCAAAAGTATGGTTCATTGAAAATCTCTAAAATAAAATCAAAATCATTCATAAGATTGAATAAATCATGTGTATATGCTGTTGAAATTCATGAACATGCAATTCGATTTATAACTGGAATATACACTCCGTTAAAGTCAAAAGTATTTTTTCAATAAACTTCAATTTTTAGCTTGTTGCTTATATGATATATAAGCAATTTGCCGATTGAACAATGATCCAAACATACTATCTAAAATTATATACTATATGTATAATAAAAGGAGTGGAATAAAATGCTAGAGCACTCATCTAGTAAAGTGAAAAAGGTATTGGCTATTTTGCTAGCAGTTTTTTTTGTTTTGTCTTTGAAAGCAGTGACAGCTAGTGCACTTGGCGGCTGGGAGAACGATAGGCTTTATGAATTGGGCCTAGCATCAGCTCATGGTGGCTGTGGATTCGGTGTTGTTAGCCATAGTGATCATGGTCTTGGCTATGGCGGCCATGGTCTTAGTTATGTTAGTGGTGGCTATGGTAGCATTGGCAGCATTGGTAGCTATGGTGTAAATTGTGCAGTTGTGAACGGTGCAATGATTTGCTCTTCATACTAAGCATACAGCAGCTCCAGAATAGCTGAATATAAAAATGTGCCACATGGCACACGAAATTTAACAGATAAAAACCTTAAATAAAAAATACGTTGAGAGTCTTACTGCATATTTAATATGGAAGCTGAATTATATAACAGTCATCATCTCATTACAATGCTAGGAAGAATCTTAACTTTATTAACTTGATATTGTTGAATTAACTCACTCTTGCAGATATTGTAATTTATTCCGGTCGAATCATTTATAGTTTGCTTCCGGATGGAAAACTTCTCAGAGAACTGGCATCAACTAGCTGAGTCTATACTTGAAGCTAGGTTTATACCATAAAATATAGCTATGAAATGTAAATCATGGTAGTTTACGAAAGTTCTGTAAAATTTAATTGACTCTGCATCTTTTTTTTCATCACAAAAAAGCAAGATTTCTCGGTTCAAGTGATGCAGATATTTTATTACAAAAACTGTGCATACAATTAGAAGATAAAACAGGGATCGGACAATATCAATTACCTTAAGGAATGTCATTTTGCCCTTGAAATTAGGTTACCAACCAGTTTAAATTATACATGGGGATAATATCTATCAACGTGAAGTTAACAACAATAAAATATTGTTTGTGTAATTAGTGAGATGGTCAGCTCGATGCTTTAAAACTTATTTTACCCTAACTGTTTAACTCATTCTGCTAACAGCCGAGCAATTCCTGTTTTTCATTGGGAAGAAAAAGATACATAATCAACCACACTTCACAAAATCGATTTACTGTTTTTTATTAATGCATAGCTTTTTACGGGAAAATCCATTCATTCGGGAGAGTTGTTCATATTCAAAGATTAATCAAGAATTTGTCTATGGTGGCTTATTAAGGGAAAAATGAATTTTGAGAATGAAAAATTTTCATAATAGATATATAATGGTAAGATAATTATAGGAATTTTAGTAGAATGAATTATGTTAAGAAGCCGGTGATTTAATTGACAATAAGAGTTGTTGCAAAAAACTACGTCAAACCTGAAAAAATTCAAGAATTTATAGTTTTGTGTAAAAAACTTGTTGAAGAATCTGTAAAGGGAGAAGGCTGCATAGACTATGGACTTTATCAGGAATTAGATAATCCAGGAATCTTGACGATATTAGAAGAATGGCGTGATAAAAGTAACCTTGATAAACACTTAAAGTCCAAGCATTTTAGAGAAATATTTCCTTTGTTGTTAGAATATCTTGAAAAAGAAACGGAGATTAATATATATAAGAAAAAGTTCTAATTTTTAATTCAACCGCATAAGTCCTATAAATATTAGAAGAAGAAGTTTAAAAAAGTAAATGTGCTTCTGTTTTTTAAATAACGGAGTGGGGGTGAATTAATTGGGGAAACAAAAGAATTTCTTTCCGATACCCTATAAGGTTATATTACTTTTTGTTATATAAATAAATGTTAATCAAAAAAATAATTGTATTTCTAAGAAGTACTGTGAATAAATGCATATAATTAACAGTACAACAATGTTTTTATTCTGGATGTTACTTAGGAACTTCAGAGATTTTGACACAAATCCTATGTATGTTTTCAGTAAAAGTCATCTGTGCCCATGTCCACTATGTGTTGTAGTTTGTGATCCTAAACCTTGTGTAGTTTGTGATCTTGAACATTATCTATTTTGTGACTATGTGTCCCCGCCTGATGTAGTTCCTCCCTGAATTTGATCTAGCAGAGCATTAGAGTTTGATGGTTTTTGTGGTAGATTTGCAATGTGAGCTACAATAGCATTTTGCATCTCTATCAGATTTTGATGTTGTTGTAACTGAGCAGGAGATATCTGACTTTGAATATCTTGTGCCAGATTTTCATTTGTCATCGAGTTAGCCAGACCGATTCCAGTTATGCTAAAACCTGCAGCACAAGCTGTACCTGTCAGCAGTGTAAACATCAACACAATAAACAACAAAGTTGATATGAAAATATGTTTTTTGTGTTTGTTTTGGGATTTAATAGCTGTCATTCATTTCCCCCTAATCTTTGGATTATAAGATTCATAACGAATAATAGTTACAAAATACAAAATTGATTATCATTGTTTAAAATAATAAAAGTTTTGATCCAGATACATATTGCTAATTTTTGACAATATTTTATAGAGTATTACCTATATATGATGAAAAGAAAAAACAAATTTCTGATTACCTTTTTCCTTTCAAGATACTGTCTTATCTTCGGAATATGCAAGTCAAACTGATGTGGTCATCGCCGGGTTATCCTTTTGATTGATAAGACAAAAAGAATACAAAATAATACAAAGGAAGACGAAATTGAGAAAGCGGATATGGAGCAAGACTGGAAAAAACTCAAGCGCATAATGAGATGTTTAAGAAGGAACTTAAAAAAGCAGGATAGGATAAGGAAGCAGTGAAGATTCTATTAAAACTATATCCTATTTGAATAATAAATTATATAGTTGAAGATTTTTGATTTTATCTAACCAGCGCAATTTTCTCTAGAATTTTCTTTAATTCCATCTGTATCAATGACAATTAACTCAACATTCTCGTTTTTATTTTCTGATACAGCATCCATTTTCCTATATTTCCGCTTCCAAAGTCATCCGAAGACCTTCGGTCGAGAATCCGCATGCAGATTCGCGTGTCTCCAGCATCAGCAGCAATTTTCAGTCGTTCCAAAAGTTTTTTAGCCGCATCGCATTGTATTTGTTAATATATTGTGAAAACTGAAAATATTTTCCCAATTTCTCTGTCTTATCTTTAGACATCCATTCATTGAACGTCTATATGTGATTCCCGCAGCTTCAGCAGCAAGAGCATAGGGAAGTCCTAAAGCAATATTTTCATCGATTTGTTTAGTAATATGAGGAGTGAGTTTTTATGGACGAGCCATGATCGCACCGTTTTTACTTCTTATAATTGATATGTGTAGATATTTTATTTGATATTAAGTTAGTTTTCTTTTACACGAAGCCGAGCTTAGGACTGTCGACATCGAGTAGTTTCATAGATTCCCGTTCATGGCAATTCAGTCGCTTGAAGTAATACCATATATTCTGATCGTCTGATACCTTCCCATATAATATTAAGGCCCATAGGATTGCTAGTAATGTAAGCAGTATTTTTGTTATAGTGTCCATAATTGATCTCAGCTTTCTACGCAGCAAAATGCAAAGAACGCTATTAACAATGCAAACAAAATTAATTGAATTTCATGTTAAATATTTATTTAGTTTTCTTCTGCATGCAAGCGGGATTCATACACGTCAAATCAAAAATAAGTCATTATAAGGCTATATGGTCCATTTTTTGGCAAGGGCATTTATCCAAGGACTTCCAATAAAAGTCTCACTATTGACCCCAGAATGAGTCTTTTTTTTGACCAGTTGAAACCCCATGATTTTACTGCAATATAACGGTAAGTCACTTCACGAGATTTTTTATATATATATACATTCTTTCAAAATAATAGAATTAAATTAATAAAAATGCCACTTCGATTTTTAGATCGGATTTTGTATATTTTACATACTATTTAGTTCAAATAAGTATGATATAAAGGCTATATAAAAATATACAAATAACCAAATCTAATTATATTTTGTAGGCTCTCAAACCTTAAAACGGATTCTCTACCGGACTGCAGACAAACGACCTCCTGTGGTCACAAGATCAACTTTTCTATATTTCAGATTTGCCTGCTCACCTATGCTGATTAATAAAACAAAATAAGATCGATTGTGAAACGATTTAAGGCATTTTCTGGAGTAGGTTAAGGTTATCTTACATTGAATGAATTGTAAACATATTATAAGGGCTGATATGAAGTCATTTTATCGTTTGTCGGGAAAAAGTTTACCTATGTATAATTCATAAGATCAAGACCACATAATGTTAATACTAATTAATTTAAGCTCATAAAATATATTCATAAAAGTATATAATTACCTGAATTTAAGTATAAATGGTGTATAACCCCCATATACTCAAGTAGATATTTGATCTGACTGCAGGTATTTACCTTGTAGCTCACAAAGATCAACTTTTTTAACATTTTGGATCGACCGTCACCTAAGCTAATTAAATAAAGTAGAATAAGATCTATTATGAGGCCATTTAAGGCATTTTTGTGAGTAGGTTAGGGGGTACAAACACCTTGGATCAATTATAGATCTGTTGTATGGGCTAAGATTAAATCATTTATTAACTGGCATTGGAAGATTTCCCTATGCTATAATTCATAAGATCAGAATTACGTAATTTTACTACTAATTAGTTTTAGTCAATACACTTTAGAATATATGCATAAAAACTATAAACAATTGAATCTAGATATAATCCTAGGGTTTTCAGTATTTTCGAGCAAACCTTCTATCGGGCTGCAGGTATTTCTTCACCAGCAGTTCACAAGATCAACTTTTTGATATCTAAATTCAGCCGGATCAACAATAATTGAGGGTATTGAATGAATACAGACACGATTACAGTAGATGTTTATGATAGATACGGTCAGAAATTAATCGAAGGATTTAGGCCGGTAAATTCTGTCCACGGCATGGCCCAGGTTCCTATGGCATAAAACCATGAGTTAAAACTTCAGACTATTGAGGGCATAATATTTATGATTAACATGATAGTGTTTTTTGCATATTAAGTGCTTTAATCCTAAGAAAATTTTGACTCAAGCAATGTTTTTTCTATAGGACTTCAAATAAAAGTCTCCCCGGTAAGCCAAGTAATTCATTGTTTAGGCCAAACGGAAACACCATAAATTTGCTTCCATATAACAATAGGTCGGATCTCGATATTTTCCACACACTTTTATTATTTAAAATAATATAAATTAAGTAATTTATTTACTGGTGTGAAAAAGTTTTTGGCTGTTATAATGAAACCTGGTAAGTTAATTAACTGGAAGCTTCAATCTTATTCACATGTCACAAAATTGCAAGACTCTTTCCCAATTAAGAATCTATATTAAAAGGATTTACTATAATTTGCCTACGTTTTTCTTACTATTTTAGTACATTAACTGGGGTAATCGATGAAGAGAATTCGAAAACCTTTGAAGTCATAGCAGCGCTTATATTTCCGGTACCCTACCAAAAACTACTTTAAATCAAACAAATAATTACTTTAATTTATTTAAGACTAATATTGAATAAATAAAAATAAATGGAATATTTAGAGGGGTATAGAAATGACGGAGAAATATATATCTGATAATCTACTAATTGGAACATTAATGGGAATAGTAGCTGGGATAGGTGTGGGTTTGATTGCAGGAGTTGTGCTGAAGTATATTTATGATTCATATCTTCAGGAGCGACCTATGCGCAAAGAACTTAAATATATTATGAGAAAGGCTTTTAAAAGAAGTAATAAATGCCTTATAATGTAATCAAAGGTATTCTCTCTGAACGAAAACATGCTTGGTCATGAAAATCTAGTTATTGATCCCAAATAAGGATCTTCTTTATGGTCGATAAAGCATCTAGATTTATTTAGTTTTAAACGCACAGATATGAAAGCTTTTACGCATGAAAATATAAATAAGGTAAATTCAAAATTTATTGCGCAACTGCCTGAATAAGATGAGTTCGATATAAAATTTTTCAAAAATATCATAGAAAATTTAGTTCTCATCTTAAGATACTCCATAAATTTGTACAAAAAGGGAAACTATTTAAACCTGGGAAGAATAAATAAATACCATTTTCACTATGATTCACTGAGCAAATTTTGGTAATCTTATTTCCTTTAGCTCTAAGCTATTGATCATTTTTTTATATTTATATCATTTCGGAATCAAAAGTTTATATTGCCTCAAAATAGAAATCAGCCAACTAATTTTTGATGAGGTAAATAGTTAGAAAGACCAGATATATGAAATTAAGCTCATTCCATTTCATACCTGAAATATTTGACCTAAATGATGTGCTGACAGAAATTTTTGACAAGAATGACAACAAAATTAGATCACAAATCTCTTCAGGTAAAAGCATTGCTTAGTTAATAAAAATCCTTTCGACAAATTTTCGTAGAAAAAGTGTTCAGATAAGAGAGATCCTGGACACAGATAAATCTCATAGCGCACAATTGAGATTTCTGCCATTTCTGGATCTTATAAAACAACTTAACTACGAAATCGAAGCTTTAGATACATAAATTTCCAATTATGCTTAAGAAAACATAAAATAGATCGGAAATTTTAATATCATTTTCGAGTATTAGGAAAATTGATGCATCAACTCTGATTACTGAAATTTGCAATTCCACGGATTTTTCTTCAGAATATAAGCTTGCATAATGGTTTGAGGTTGTTCCTAATGTATGCCAATATGCTGATAAATTTTACAACTGCAGAAACATAACGATATGATCTAAAGTAGCAGTGTGGGTTCGAATGCAGATTGCTCAGGCAGTGGCAAGAAAGAAAAATAGCAAGCTAAAAAAAATTGCCGAAATAAGAAATCAATTGGATCTCAAAAGCAATTAATGCTATAGCAAGAAAAATTGCACAATTACATGACATCTAAATATAGATGATGATGCAGTATGCACAGCAGTTCATTTAGACGAAGAATCACAAAAAAATGGCAAATATAGGACTTGAATCCGTATCTGAGACTATACAGAAGTATATGGAAATCCCCGAAGAACTGAAAACTTTTTCTATAGTTTGTAAATTTGAAAAGCCGATGGCTGAAAAATAAGGAGTAGAATTTATGGCAAAACTATCGCTTTTTCTTGGCTGCATCGTACCCAATCGTTACCCAGGAATTGAGAAAGCAACGAAACTCTGCCTGCAGAAGCTCGAGGTCGATGCTTGCGACTTGCCAGGGGCCTCTTGTTGCCCTGCACCTGGGGTGTTCAAGTCCTTTGACAAAGCAACATGGCTTGCCTTAGCAAGCCGAAACATAGTTTTATCTGAAAAATTGGGAAGGGATATCCTGACAATCTGTAATGGCTGCTATGGCTCCCTAGCAGATGCTAACATAGAACTGAAAAAGGATCATGAAATGAGAGCCTATACAAACAACTGCTTGAAAAGAATTGGCATGGAATTTAAGGGAACTATAGAAGTAAGGCACATAATCGAGTTTCTATACAAGGAGTTTGGGCCTGATAAACTCAAGAACTATGTTACAAGGCCCCTTAACTTAAAAGTGGCCCTTCACTATGGATGTCACCTGATAAAGCCCTCAAAATACCGAAATCTTGGAGAAACGGAATATCCAGTTTTCTTTGATGAGCTTGTTGAAGCCATAGGTCCAAAAAGCGTGGACTACAAAGACAAAATGATCTGTTGCGGGGCAGGAGGCGGAGTCCGTTCAGGACACGCTACCGAATCCATGGAAATACTTGAGCGTAAACTTGTCTGCATTCAGAAAGCAAAGGTGGATTGTATTGTCAATGCATGTCCCTTCTGCCATCTCCAGTTTGACAGGGGACAGCTTGCAGTCAATGAAAAATTTGGAACAAATTACTCGATACCTGTACTTCACTATTCTCAGCTTCTTGGACTTGCACTCGGCTTTTCTCCAGAAGAACTGGGTATATTGCAAAATGCAATTCAGAGCACTGAATTTATTGCAAAAATTAATGAAATTACTACGGAGTAAGGCAAAATGTTTTGAAGGAAGAGGTTTAGGAATAAAAATAAGTAACACAAAGATAAATTTCAATTCATTATTCTTAAACTCAAAAAAATTAGAAATTCTTTGAATAGCAGGCACAAATAAATAAAAGTATTTTTCAACTTAACCTTTTTTGAACATCGACTCTATCTTTATTTTGGGCAGGATATTTGTCGTAATTTTGGTTTTCAAAACCATCGAAAAACTAATCACTGAATTGCCATCGACGGCTTAAATGTGATTTTGATCGCAGATGTTAAATTGGTTTTTTAGTCAACGCCGCTGCTTAATAAAATAATGATTCGCATTCTTAGAAATACTAGACAATTCTTGTGGTTTAGACATTAACAAACATTTTTAATTAACTATTAGCCTGAGCAAAAAAATATAAACAAGCATCTTTGCTACGATTCACTGAGCAAATCTCGGTGAGCTTATTTACTTGACATTGACTATTATTTTTACCTCAGTTAGTAATCAAAAGTCTCCTTTGAATCAAAAAAAATATTATCCAACTGTTTTTTGATAGACTGAATAGTTAAATTTTTTCATTTTTACTTATCCTCATATTTCAAGTGAAAAACAGAAGCAAAGTTTTGGTAGAGATTATGATCGAATTTCAGCTCTTAAGAATTTGGGTTATATCAGAAAAAATGTGAAGTTGGTGCAGGTGAATCAACAAGTGACTTTTGTATTCCTATTTAGGACTCATTGATAAAACATCTACCTATTATAGCTAAAAATACAAGGAATTTGAGACATTTACGCATATAAAGACAGATAAAGTAGATTCAGAATTCATTGCACAAATTGTGCTTAATAACTCGCTTCAGAATCAAGATTTCCCAAACAGATCATAACTACTTTCGGTCTTATGTTAGGCTTTGCCATCAATTTGCACAAAAAAAATGAATGTAAAAAATGAAGCTTACTCCATTCTCATACCTAAAATGTTTAATCTAAATTATGTGTTGAAAGATCTTTTTGGCAAGAATGACAGAATTCTCTTACCAGGAATCTCTTCGGTGAGAGTATTGATCAGATTATAGAAAGCCTTTGCAATATTTTAAAAAAGATTTAGAGAAGAGAGATTTTGGACATAGAAATATCTCTAAGCTCTTTATATTAGACTCCAGATTTGTCTGAATTTTATAAAATATCTTGATTTTTGAATAAAAATGTTGAAGAGTGAAGTTTGTAATTATATTTATTGTAAGTATAAAAATGAAATGTAAATTTTAATTTCGTTTTCGGATATTGAAGAAATTGGTGCAGCAATTTTAATTGCTGAAATAGGCAATTTCAAAGATATTTCTTCAATAGATAAGCTTGCTTCATAGCTTAGATATGCTGTGAAATTATACCAATTTGAGTGCAAATTCCAAAACTTGAGATTCACAGAAAGGCGTCAGAGATATTTAGATAGATTCGAACGCAGATTTTCAGGAAGCAACAAGAAAGAGGAAACACAAAGTAAAAATGTTTTTTAGCCTTAAGAAGAGATCATTTGGACACGTAAAGGGAATTATTGCTCTGAAAGGGAAAATTACCACAATTATATAGCATACGATTGCAAATGACGAAATATAAAAAGATGAGACAAGGTCTCAAAAGAGAGAAATTCAAAAAAAGATCATTGTTGAGACTGAGTTATTCGTAATTATAGGCTAGAGTAATAATTAGTGAAATAATCTAATTATAGAAAAAAGGATGAAGAGAGTAAGTTAGGAACCAATTTAGTAAGTAATTTCATGTTAAATTATAGAGGATTCCTAGACCTCTAACTTTCACGAATCATTTACTTAGCATTTCTAAGCATGTGACAAAATTTAGAGATTTATGAAATTCTCTAAATTTTGTCTCTAAGTCTGTATACACCACAGACTCCTATTTTCAATTAAAGTTTTTGTAGATATTGACAACATCGTAAGAACTATTTATTTTAAAATTCATTAAACTGGAAGATTATTCTGCATTTATCACTAGTAATTCATTGAATTTTTACATTACTCATAACAACAAGATTCATATTCCTGATAATTTGAGAGAAGACTGATTTAGGAATCGAGCATTCCCTCTTGCTAGAACAGGAAATATAGATATCATCTTATTCCGCCACAAACTTGAAAATCTCGCAGGAAAAGCCTTGATTATCTAAATCACTGTCTTCATATTGATCACAAAAATCGGACTGTACCCCCTAACACTTAAATCCCTGAATATAACAAAAATTTGAGCTATGATTTTCAAGCATTCAGAGCTAGTATAAAAATGAGATCGAAGATGCAAGCTTAGATTTTTCGATCATGTATCTTCCCGAACTTTGACTCAAAAAAGAAATAATCTAGTATCGTTCATTCAATAATATCGATTCCGGAATCCCAGAACTGAGGTAATTCCTGGAGAGGAAGAGTTATCGAAGGAGCTGCAGAATATTTTGCAAAAATAATATCATACCCTGTTTTAAGCCCGAGAAGAATATTCAGATCAGTAAAGTCGCCGTTCAGAAGAATAGCTTGTCCTATAGGATTACAGGCAACTTCAAATTCAGAATCATCAGATTCACGTATTCCTAACTCGGTTTTATCTAATCCACAAACTTTACAGCAAATCGAAAACACTTCAAAATACCTTGACAAAATATCATAGACTAGCCGTGCTTCCCTTTCATATTCTATACAAAAAGCAATTCCTATTTTTCGGTATCCCAACCTTTTTGCATAAATCGTAATTTCTTCCAGCTTTGTCCTTTTCACATTACTGGAAGCGAGCCAGGAGGAAATCCTTACTGCTTTAAGGTCATCACCACTAAATTTAAGCCCCGATTTAATAACAGAACAGTTTTTGCCTTTAAGGCAATCCTTATTCCTACATAACGCACACTGCACACTTTTTCTCCCTAATTTTGGCAAATTAAGATACTATAAAGGATTCCGACAAACATCTGATTTTCACGAATCACGGATATACCATTTATAGGCATATGATGAAATTCAGGATTTTATCGAAATCCTCTAAATTCATAAACAAACCGCAAAGCTATAAATATTTCCATAGAAGCCATCGAAATATTTTCTAGAATTTGCATGTAAAAGAGACTAAAAACAATCTAAAGAAGGAGATGAAGAAAAAAAGAATGGACTGAAAAAATAAAACCAATAAAAAGATAAAAGTAAAGAGAGAACGATTTGAATTAACTATCCATAACTCTTCTTGCAATGTCGCTCCCTACATCTGAGGTACTGCTCATACCACCCATATCATAAGTTTTGACTATGCTGGCAAGAAGATTTTTCTGGATTGCATCCACTATTGTGGCTGAAGCTTCCTTTTCTCCTAGTTGTTCGATGAGCATAGCACCTGCCCAGATTGTTGCAATCGGGTTGACTTTATTCTGATTCTTATATTTCGGGGCGGAGCCATGAATAGGCTCGAACATACTTGTGCCTTTCGGGTTAATGTTCCCTCCGGGAGCGAGGCCGAGACCGCCCTGAATTATGGCTCCGAGATCGGTGATTATATCTCCGAACATATTCGGGGTTACGACAACATCAAACCATTCTGGATTTTTCACAAACCACATGGTAATGGAGTCAACGAAATTGAAGTCAGTTTTAACGGACGGATGTTTTGCAGAGATCGTGTTGAATTCTTCTCTCCATAAGCCGTAAATGTCGGAAAGTACATTTGCTTTGTCCACGGATGAAACATGTTTCTTTCGGTTTTCGGCAATGGAAAAAGCATACTCCATAACTCTTTTTGTGCCTTCTTTGGAAATCAAGCCTATCTGATACCCTATTTCTTCACTGTCAGTCTCAATATCAAGGCCGAATTTTGCAGAGTATAGCGTCCTTTTAACTTCGAGAATATCTTTGCTCGCGCCTTTTTTTGCCCTGCCACCTATTCCAACGTAGAAATCTTCTGTGTTTTCCCTGACCACCACGAAGTCGATATCTTTTGATGTTTTGTCTTTGAGCGGGGTCCAGACGCCGTCGAGGAGCTTTATCGGGCGAAGATTGACATACTGATCAAAATAAAAGCGTGCGGTTAATAAGATTCCCTTCTCAAGAATCCCTGGGGCAATCCTCGGGTCTCCAATGGAACCGAGGTAAATGGCAGGATAGCCGGATAATTCTTTTAATGTCCCTTCCGAAATCAATTCTCCTGTTTCTAGGTAATGATTTGCCCCATGCGGGTATTCAATCCATTCTATATCAAAACCAAATCTTTCGCCGGCTGCATCTATGACTTTTCTGCCTTCGAAGATGACTTCTGGGCCTATTCCGTCACCTGGGATAACCGGAATCTTATACTGCGTCATATTTTTGCTCCTTTCGAATTTATAGGCAAACTTGCTTATTTTATTGCGAAATATCAAATAAGTAAGATATTATCTCATAATGACTTTACAGCCTGGGTTAAACAACAATCAATAATCATATTTACTAAGATTCACAAAGTGGATTTATGTGGGCTTATTTAATTTAACTGTAGACTAATGATCATGTTTTTATTTTCCAAGCAATCAGTGATAAATAAATATCTTGGATCAAAATCGATATTTTCAAATCATATTAATATTTTTAAGAAGTATGTCTGTGTATAGATTTCTTTCCTTAGCGCTTAGAAACAAGTTTTCTAGCATATTCCACAAGCCCTCCCACATCAACGATCTCTCGGACAAAATCAGGGAGTGGGGTTGCCTGGTAGGTTTCTCCTTTTGTTTTGTTTTCAATAACTCCGGTTGAAAGGTTTACCTCAAGCTCATCTCCATCATCGATCCGGTCAGTATCCGGGCATTCAAGAACAGGAACTCCGATATTTATCGAATTCCTGAAAAAAATTCTTGCAAAAGACTTTGCAATTACACAGTTTATCTTTAACCCTTTAAAAGCTAGGGGTGCATGCTCGCGAGAGGACCCGCATCCAAAATTACTTCCAGCGACCACGATATCATCCTCTTGAACATTTTTTGCAAACTCTGAGCGTACCCCTTCAAATGTATACTTTGAAAGATCTTCCGGGGTATTGAAAACCAGGTATCTTCCGGGTATTATTGCATCTGTATCCACATTGTCTCCGAATTTCCAGGCCCTTCTTTTCATAAACTTCACCACTTATTTGCTGCAATTATTTTAATACTACCATCAGAAAATACTTTCAGCTGTAACTGAATTACATTAACAGAGTTGAAGTATCACAGTTAGTATTTAAATAATCTCCTGATGAGTATCAAAGTTGATCAACATTTCAGCTTTTTCACTCCGAAACTTACTCTTAAAATATGACAAATAATTGTTTAAATTATTAAGTTGCGAATTCTTCGCCGTGTTTGTTTGCTTGGAGTTCGAGAAACATTATATACCCCCCCATATGTACCATATTTCTGTAGGTGAATGCACAAGGTGGGAAGACTCAAAATGATCATAAACTATAAGTGCAGCTCCTCTTTTGCCTCCGATCTTCTCCAGATAACTTGGGGATTTTCCTGCATATAAAGTAGACTGAGGTTTTTAGAGTCAGACTATCATCACGATCAGTAAGTTGTGGGAGGTAAGAAGTTTACTCTAATAAATTACATTCGGATGAAGACGCAAGTCGCTTGGTTTCCAGAAGAAAATGAAACCATCTCGCCAGCTCTATATAGAAAACGGTGAATAAGTTCTCCAATGAATGCTTTCTCCTTGAAAATACTAAAATATGAGACTCATCTACCAGGAGCTAGATTATTGAAAAATTCCCTTCAGAGGGTACTTTCTCCAATAAGCTTCTTTTTATTAGCTCTTCTGGCCTCAAGTTTCTTTCCATATAGTCTTCTGCAAAAACTAATTCACATACATCGGAGAAGTTTTCATTTCCAAGATTATGCAACTTAAAATACTTTTGTTTTTCTCCATATATAGAATTTGTAAAAATATCCGATTGTCAGTTAATTAGTTTGATTTTTTCAGAATTAAATTTCCAGTGGAACCAATTTTTTTGTTTTCATGCATTTAAGAAGATCTGCTCTAAATCACCTCAATGAAGTGCGAAAAAAAAGAACAGAAAATATACCCTGTGCGTTTTGGAAATAAAAGCAAACAGGTGATAAAGGGCTACAGATTTTTTCAACAAACATGCAAAAAAATAAGATTTTGATTTCATTAAAATAAATTCTTTGTTAATGGATACTTTAAATCCATTTAGATAATATTAGGTAGGGGATTCCAGAAACCTCTGATTTTCACGAGTTATTTATGCGCCACTTATAAGCATATGACAAAATTGAGAAGCATATGACAAAATTGAGGGTTCGTCGAAATCCTCAATTGATACAAGGACACAAATCCTTTCTTAATATGAAATTAGCTTAGATACAAGTATGAAACTCTTCGAATAAAAAGCTCAAATAAATCAAAGTATTCTCCAAAATACTTTTTTTGAGCATTACTGTATCGTTATTTTGGGTAGAAAGTTTGTTCCAATTTTGGCTGTCAAAAATTTCTAAAAACAAATTAGTGAATTGCTATAGAAAGCTCAAATGTGACTTTGATCACGCAATGTTAAATTGGTATTTTAGGCTATTTCGCTACCCTATGAATTAGTAATTTAAATTGGCAGAAATAATACACAAATTTGGTGGTTTAGGCAACCATAAAAGTTTTTTTCCTTGCTTCCAAACTTTGTATAACTTATGAAAAGCAACAACAACAATACACGAGATACGAAAGCATCTACGCATAAAAAAAACCAAAGTAGATGCGGAATTATTTTATAATTTGTTTTCAATAACATTACTCGCTATTCCGCAGATATACACATATGCACAATTGGTTTGCCTATTTACCAACAATTATTCATTGAAGGTTAGATTAATTTTTGAGCTACTATCATATCAAGAAAGTAGATGGCATTCTTGGTAAATCTACGGAAAGTTGATCAGAAATATCTGCTAACATTTTCTATTGCTTTTACAATCAACAAGACGCTTGCTTCAACGTCTGATATATCCAGAACCTCAACTGGGGAATGGACATACCTGGTGGCTATACTAACAGTGCCTGTAGGAATACCTTCTTTTGTGAGGTGTATCGATGTAGCATCAGTAGTTCCACCAGAACCAACGTTCAACTGATACGAAATTTTATTATCGGCTGCAGTCTCCCTCAGCCACTTAAGAACCTGAGGATGGGCTATAAGGCCTCTTCCAGATGCATCGGCTACGTTAATTACAGGCCCTTTCCCTACTTCAAGGGAAGAATCGATTTTGCTGATGCCTGGATAATCGCCAGGAACAGTGGTATCAAGAGCAATAGCCACGTTAGGTACAAGCCCAAAAGTAGAGGTTTTTGCTCCCTTCAGTCCTACTTCCTCCTGAACCGTACCTACAGCAGAGATATTTGCTTCAATTTTATGCTTAGAAAGCTGTTTCATAACCTCTATTAGGATTACAATCCCAACACGATCATCAAAAGCTTTGGAAGTAACCATACCGTTTGCTAGAGACAGAAATTCGCGGTCAATACTAACTGACGTACCGATCTCTATTCCGATGTTTTCAGCATCTTCCCGATCCTTCGCTCCGATATCAATAAACATATCTTCCAATTTCACAGGCTTTTTCCTGTCATCTTCTTTCATCAAATGTGGAGGCTTGGAACCAATTACACCTGGAATTGAACCTTTCTTGCCATGAACTATAACTCTCTGGCTGAGGAGTGTCTGGTCAAACCATCCTCCGATCTCTACAAAACGGAGAAATCCGTTATCATCAATATATTTGATCATGAGCCCAATTTCGTCCATGTGAGCAGCCAGCATTACAGAAGGTCTGTCTCCTTTTTTGGTAGCTATAAGATTCCCCATGATATCTCTCCGAATAGTGTCAACATATGGCTCTATTTCCATTTCAAGAAGATCACGGATATCATCTTCATAGCCCGAAATCCCATGAGCGTTTGTGAATTTTTTAAGAAGAGATCTAATTTCTTTAAGATTTCCGCTTTTTTCCATCTTCGTCCATCTCCAGCATATTAGTTTGTGATTCAAATAGATTTCAATATATTATTCTTAAGTTAGTATGTATAATTATTAATTATTACAAGATTTCCTAGATTTTCTTGTTTAAGCTTGTAGTCATCAAATAAAAAGTAAAACTTCATGATCTTGGCGAAATTAATTTATCATCAAGTGAACACATCGTCCTAATGCTTTTAGAATTTAAAGTTAAATGAAGGAAAGCTCTGAAAGCAACTGAAAAGCTTTTCTCTTACTACCTGTTTCCAGCTTTTTTTCCGTACTTTCCATGTTTCATCTCTAATTTTAGGATCAGTGTGTAAATTTTGTTAAGTGACTATAAAAATCATTTTTCTCATATGATAAAGTGTTAATTTTTATACTATGAGGATTACATTTTAAGTAACTCCCATAAAATATTAATAGTAAGTGTACTGTTAATTAATATTAACTTATTGATTACTTATCGCCCTACAAAAAAATCAGCTTACTGAAATATATTTTGAAGCAACATATACTTCTGATTACCAACTGATGGAAAACTGAAAAACATGATCTTTAGCTGACAGCTAAATAAAATCAGCTCGCTGAAATTTGTACATTGAATCTTAGTAAAGATGGCTTTGACATTTTTTTTGTCAGGCTGAATAATTTAACTCATTGTTTAATTTCTTTGTCAGAACTACTAAAGAGGATTCCTATTTACCTTTGATTTTGCTTTTCGCTGAAATTCTATTCACCTCTTCTCTACAAATTCTTGTATTTGACCCAATTTTTTCTTTTCTGATTCATTATTCCTTGATTTTAAAGATAGCTTCCACTATCCTTAAAATACTCCTTTAATTTTCAATGTCATCAAATGATTAAAATTATAACAAAAACCTTTACACAACATCTTTAGATTCACTCTTTGAATAGTAATAACAAAAACTTTTCCTGATTTGAATATCTTTTTAGTTACTGAATAAGCTTGTTCCTCTAAACTTTTTTTAAGCAATTCTCTTGTTTTTTAGATATCCTTTCTTCCCATAATATGTTCTTTTACTGCTCTTTTCATTGTTGCATAATAACCTTTTGATTTTGCTCCAAAGTATCCTTTGTCTCTGTAAACAA
>Ga0224559_1000093_pt1 | contig 51612 bp, 51 predicted proteins | sample 714S33034metaG_FD_180676 | JGI IMG/M metagenome (GOLD analysis project Ga0224559, IMG submission 180676) | Peat soil microbial communities from Stordalen Mire, Sweden - 717 S3 30-34 | ecosystem: Environmental > Terrestrial > Soil > Wetlands > Peat | place: Sweden: Norrbotten County, Stordalen... | reverse complement strand
TCCGGTCGACGAAAAGGGAAGGAAGTCTCTCGGTCTGCTCGAGCACGAACGCCGTGACCGAACTCGGGAGCGATCATCGCGATGAGCGCGTTACCTAAGCGGGCTCGCCGCATCAATGAGCGCTGACGACTGCCGTTTCGATTGACGGGTTGCCTCTCGACTCGCCACTGCCGGGCACAGGTGTGGTCCCTGGGCATGCTGACTGCGGGGCGCTTCCGGCTTCGTGGTTTCCACACCTGACGTTCAAAGGAGCACGCATGACATCGTCGTCCGCTGACCGCAGAGTATCGTCGTTGACTTCCGTTCTTGGGCCAGCCGTGGCGCTCCTGCTCGCAGTCGCCTGCTCGAGTGGAGGAGGCGGCACCTTGGGCGCTGGCGGCAGTTCTTCCGGCGGAGCCACCAGCACCGGCGGAGCCACCAGCACCGGCGGAGCCACCAGCACCGGCGGAGCCACCAGCACCGGCAAAGCCGCCAGCACCGGCGGAGCCACCAGCACCGGCGGAGCCACCAGCACCGGCGGAGCCACCGCGGATGGCGGCGCCACCGAAACAGGTGGAAACACCAGCACCGGCGGGGTCACCGGCTCTGGTGGCAACTCCGGCAGGGATGGTGGCTCCGGAAGTGGCGGCGCCCCTGACAGCGGCGGTGCCGCGATAGACGGCGGAACATCAGCCGTCAATTGCTCGGCCGCCATGCCGAGCGGCGGCAGTACGTACACCGGAAGTAGTGTGTATGGCACAGCCGACGGCCTCAACTATGGTATCTGGACGAATGGAAGCGGGGGCAGCATCACCGTCTTCCCCAATGTGCACGCGTTCAGTGCATCTTGGAGCAACAGCTCCGATTTCCTGGCGCATCTGGGCCTGGATTTCAACACCGCCAAGAGTTACACCGCTTACGGAACGATTGCCGCGCAATTCGCCGAGACAAAGACCGGAACCGCCGGCGGCTTCTCGATGATCGGAATGTATGGGTGGATGCATAGTCCATGTGTTGAATGGTACATCAACGAAGATTCGTTCAATGGTCTGGGAGCGAGGGGCAATGTCACAGCCATCATTGACGGCGCTACGTACTACCTGACCACGACGACGACGACCGGGACCGGTGGCGCCAATGCTTGCGAATCTGGTCACACGGGCAGTTGGACCCAGATGATTAGTACCCGGCAAACGGCTCGCACGTGCGGGACCATTACCGTTAGTGACCACTTCGCGGCGTGGGCGGCCAAGGGCTGGAACCTGGGGACTCTGGCCTCGGTTCACATCAATGTGGAAACGGGGGGCGGTACCGGAAGCGTTCAATTTCCAGTGGCAAACGTTACAACGACCAGCAAATGAAACTGCTTGGGTGAGAGAATAGTTGGGCCGGGTAGCCGCGTGCGGTTCATGTTTTGGTATCATCCGCCAGACTGATGGTGACGGTCCGTCATCTTGGTGAAAATTCAACGCTGCCGGATCTTTGCAGGACTGCAAGTATCCGAAGTTGCTCGCCGCATGTCGGTGGCTCGAAAGTTGCTGCGGTTGGGTGTCGAAATGCATTACCCAGAGTTCGGCGGCAACTCCGACGGAGACGGCGGTGATTCGCGGCGCGAAACGTTGCCACGACAAGTCATGAAGTCCGCACCTTGGCCGAGGTTGCGTTCATCTAAACCGGAGAATCACTTCATGCGTTGCTTACTCTCCGGACTTTTGGCCGTCGCGCTTGTGACGACCGCACCTCGACCGTCGCGTGCGGTGGGCGACGCTGCGCCTGCCGGGATCGAGCTGCCGCGACAGGGCTTCGAGCTGATCGCGAACGCGCGCGGCGTGGCAGTATACAAGAACAGCAGCTCGGACACGGTCTGGATTGGGGCGGTTGGCCTCATCCCCGCGCCGCCCGCGCAGGTCTACGCAGCGCTGCTGCAATACGAGCGGCAAGTGGGAAAGATAGGCCGAGTCTCCGAGGCGACGGTGCTGTCGCGCGGCTCGAACGATCTTTTCGTCTACGAGCGCTTGAACCTTCCGGTCATTAGCGATCGCGACTTCGTCATACGGGTCACCTACGGGGAGGACGTGGCCAGGCGCTGGATCACCTACCGAGCGGTCAGCGACCGCGGGCCCAAGCCGCGGGACGGTATCGTGCGTGTCGTCCGAAATGACGGGGAATGGGAACTGGTGTCCACACAAGACGGCAGGGCCACGCTCGCGCGTTGCGAGTTCCGCATCAATCTCGGTGGCAGGCTGCCGCTGTGGATGGCGAAGGCCGGGGCTGGGCGCGAGATTCCACAACTGTACTCCGAAATCTGCAAGCTGAGCCTCGGCTCGGGAAAGGCGGGAACATGTCCCTGACATCGGCTCTTCCACCCATCGCCAGCGTAGCGCTGGCTCTGGAGGCGCTGCGCTCGCATTGGCAGCTTGGCCGCAGCCTCGACCCCAGCGTGCCCTCGCGCGAGCCGGATTGCTATCCTTCGCTCACCGTCATTCGGCCGATCCGCGGCCTAGACGTCGAGGCCTTGCAAAACATCCGGGCGGCGCTCGACACCGGCTATCCGGGCACGTGCGAGACACTGTTCGTGCTGGACGACAATCGGGAGCCCGCACTCAAGCTGATCCGTCAGGCCATGCGCGAGGCGCACGCCGACGGGCGAACTGTCGACGCGCGCGTGCTGTTCGCGGGTCCACCGCCGGCGGGACGCACGGGCAAGCTCAACGCCATGATCGTCGGATTGCAGGCCGCGCACGGCGAGCTGGTCGCGTTCGCCGACTCGGATATCCGACCCGACCGCGAGGCGCTGCGAGTCCTGGTGTCCGCGCTGCTGTCCGCGCCCGACTTCGGTGCAGCCTTCGCGCCCGTGGTCGTGGCGCCACCGCCCCGGACCGTGGGAGATGCGGGCTACGCCCTCTTGCTGAACGGCCTGTACAGCCCGGCCTTCCAGTACGTGGCCCATCACAACCACGGTTCGATGCCCTTCATCATGGGGCAGTTGATGGTGTTTCGCCGTGAGGCGATCCGCGCCATCGGCGGCCTGGAATCCGCCGATGGCCAGCTGGTCGATGACATGTACCTAGGCGAGCGGATCACCAAGGCCGGATACCGCAACGTGGTCTCGGCGCACGCGGTTCCCATCATCCAGCACAACCTGCCGCTGGCCGAGTTCCTGTCGATCTACGTCCGCTGGCTGACCTTCTCGCGCAGCGGCCTGCCCGGCCTGGCCTTCAAGGTAATCTCATGGCTGCGCGGCTTCGTGTTCTGGGCAGGCTTCGCCCTCTCCGCGGTGGCCCTGGTCGAGGGCGCCTGGATAACGGCCGCTCTAGCCGCCTGTGCGCCGATCCTGACCTCGGCCAGCATCAACCTGCTGCACAGCCGCCAAAGCGGTACGAAGTTGCGGCTGCGTTACGCCTGGGTCGGCTTCGCGCTGCTGATGACCGCGCCGCTGGTACTGGCCTGGATCCTCACCCACCGCGAGGTGACCTGGCGTGGACGGCGCTACTCGCTTGACGCCGCCTCGCGGCTGGCCACGCCGGCTGCGCATGCGCTCAGAACGTGACCAGCACGCTGGCCAGGGCGTAAGGCATCGGCACCACCAGGCAGCCGTCGCGCACCTCGAGACTGCGCAGTTTGCGCTCGCAGGCGTCGCACAGCGTGGCCGTCCGGATTGGGCGACTCGGGCACCACACCGTCACGTCGATGACTTTCTCGGCGAAACTCGCCAGTCGCACCACCACGCCCTCGCCGGAGAAGGCAGGCTTGAGCGCGGTGACCTGCACGTCGTCCCGATCGACCACGACTACCGAATTCGCCAGCTCGTCTAGATCGGCTTCGTTCAAACCGAACATCGCCGCGCGCAGCGCCCGCCGCACATGGTGGGGCAGGCCATTGTCCCGCGCATCGCCATCGGTCGTGAACCACACGGCGTAGTCGAGTTGCCCCTCGTGCGGATCGCTTCCCGAGGCCGGATGCGAGAGGATGGGCAGCACCCTGAAGGCCATTTCGCGCGGGGCGTGGCGGAGCGCGATCCATTCCAGCGTGCCGGCACCGTCAGCGGCGACTGCCGCGGGCCCGCCCAGGAACACGGCTAGGCCGGCTCCGCCGGAGCGGCTACGCAGGTGCACGAACGAGCGTGCCGGCCAGAAGGTCGGGCGGTACAGCTTGTGCGCGGGGCGCAGAACGATGCCGCCTGGCACGTCCATGGTGAGATCCTGCGCATCGAAGCATGTCGGGAACCGGCACGTGATGGTCCGGCGGCGCTGGGCCGAGCCGACGAGGCGCATGCGCAACACCGGCGAGCCCTGGCGCATCCACAGCCAGCGCACGAACGGGCGGCCCTCGAACTCCGAGTCGACGCGCACCTGCAGCACGCCCTGGACCGCCTCCGCGCTGATGCGGGCCGGATGTCCGCTGGCGCGCTTTCGCTCGGTAAAAACGCCCCCCAGGAATTCATGGCCCATCCGCCACAGGCCACCGCTGTCGCGGTAGCTCACCAAATCGTTGGCGGGTCCCGCGAGCAATTCCTCTGTCGAACCACCCAGGCGGAAGCTAGTGATGGCGCCTCCCTGCCGCTCGTCCAGCTCCACGTGATACACGCCGGTGTCCACCACCAGTTTCCCCGCGGCGAGGTGCCAGCCTGGAGGCGCGGGAAGGGGCGCGCTGGCCGCCGCCGGGCGGATCTCGCGGATGCGCGCAAGTGCCTGGTCGGCCAGTTCCTCGGCCCGCACAAGCCAGGGCAACTGTTCCGTCTGCCAGATCCGATCTGGCGAGGTGCCGGTGATGAAGTCGTGGTGGTTGCTCATGACCGTCAGATCCCAGGCCTTGCGCAGATCGCGCGCGATCTCGGGCTCGACCGGCCCGTTTGCCGCGAGCGGCAGGGTCGCATCTCGCGCTGGAAGCACGGTGAGCTTTTCCGCGATGACCAGCTTGCGCACGATACGATTTGAGCGCCGCTTGGCCTCGGGGCGGCTGGCATAAAATCCCATCCAGTAGGGATTCGGGTCCATCGTCACGACCGGCAACTCCGAGCGGTGGCAGTCGACGAGCGCCAGATAGTCGTCCAGGCCGGCGTCGACCGCCCAGATCCCGCTTTCTTGGTAGCGCGTGCGGTTGTAGCGGTCGAGCAGCGCCACCAGCCCCTCGATCGGCCCGTTGAAATCGCCGCCCATCGGGCAGAAGAGGTAGGGCGTGCGTGCGAGCGGCGCAAGATCTCGAACGAAGCGCCGGATACGACGTGCAACGTGCGCTTCGGTCCGCCACGAAAATCCGTACAGCCGGTCCATCCAGCGTATCACGCCGATCGAAGCCAGGAGATCGCCCTGAAAGTAGGTGAAGCGGTTCCAGTGGCACAGCACCTGCGAGCCGTCCGGGCCGCGCCACACGAAGTCGGCCGTCTTCAGCTCGTGAATCAACCGATGCGCGCTGGATCCCTGCAAGGGAAACGACGACTTCAGTCGATAGTCGCAGCCGATGAAGTACATTCCATCGATGCGCGTGACCGCCGCCATGTCGATTCCCAGGGCAACCAGCAGGGTGGGCAGCGCGGGCGAGTGGCCGAAGTCGTCGGGCAGGTACGCCAGTCGCGGCTCGACGGTCATGCCATTCTCGCGCAGCCACGCCTGTCCGTTGGCGTAGTCGCGCAGGATGGCCTCGGTGTCAGGCAGTACGGTATCGGGGGTGGTGATGCCCGTACCGGTCAGGCGCAACCGGCGCTGGTTGATGAGGTTGCGGAGCCGATCGTGCTGGCCCGGGTTCGACTGCCAGTAGCGCTGGAGGAAGAACAAGCTCTCGATCGAGAAGGCTCGGCGAGGCTCCTCATCGAGCACCTGCATCACTCGGTCGAGGATGCCGCGGATGCAGAGCGTGTAGTACTCTTCGCTGGTGTGTAGCCAGTTTGGATCCCAGTGGCTGGTCTCGCCGAACAGCAACACCTGCTTGGCCTCGGAAGGGATGCCGAGCCGAGCGCGCAGGCCGGTCTCATCGAGGCCCGCGCCACTCGCCGCGCCCGTCCCGGCGGGCGATCCGTCGGCGAATCCTGGCGAGGGGCCTCCGTCACACCAACCCAAGTGGTCTCCCAAGTGGTCTCCCAACTGGTCTCCATCGAACGCGCGCTCGCGTAGTTGCAGTCAAGCTTAGCACACGAACGCCGGGAGCGAATGCTACTCGCATGGTGGTGTCTCAACAACCAGGCGACCTCGACTTGGAGCGAGGAGTGGAATCAATCTCCCAAGAACGCGGGCCTGCGATCCGGATGAGAACCGCGCATCCTTGCCGAGACTGATGCCCTCCATCAAGTGACGCTGAGTCTTTCCGCGACGCATGTCGGGCTCAGCCAAGAGCCCACGCACCGTCTATCCGACGGCAATCACCAGCATTCGAATTGCGTCCGCAATCTCTTGAAGATTGACGTTCCAAGCACCCAAATGCCATCCTGAATACTCGAGCGTGATCACGACGGCCTTTGTCCTCTGGGCAAGGGCCTGCGGCACGGTCTTTGTGAGGTGGAAGTCCTGGCTAGCTGCTGCTTCCCTTGCCCTTCCACCTTGGCAAACCGCCCTGCCCATCGTGACTCGGACCAGGTCACTGCCTTGGCCGTCTCGGAGCACCACCGTGAGCTTCCCACAAGGACCGGCTGTCTTTGAAGCCGTCGCCAACTGGAGAGCCAGGTTGAGAACGCCGGTTGAAGTGTCAAGCGTGGCGGATCCGCGAACCCAACTTTCTGGCCTCGACTGGCGAATGCAACTGCAATATCCTCCGGCCGACGGATCCCCTGAGGGCACGCATTTGATCGTATCCGCAAGAGCGCTAGGCGTGAGGAAACTCACTAGAATTGCCAATGGAAGGGGAATTGCTCGCATTGGGTGTGTTCCTTTGACTCTAGGATTGGATCTATTCCTTGCGTGCATCCCACCAGCCGCCGCCCAACGCGACGTACAGTGCGACCGTATCCTGGAGCCGCTGCGCTTGCGCCTGAACATAGGCCAGTGTCGCCTGGTGGTATTGCTCGTCGGCGATTAGAACTTGAAGATAGGTCGCGATCCCCGTTTGGTAGTTGATATGCATCAGCTGCAATGCATCGGATGAAGCGTGGACCGCGTCCGCCTGAGCGCTCAGAGTCTCGGCGTCATGCTCCAGGGCCCTCAGCGTGTCCGCGACCTGTGCCAGCGCGCTAAGTACGGTCTGGCGATAGTTGGCCAGGACGGCATCGTGGGCTTCAATCGCGGCCTTGCGCTGGTACCAGCGCGTTCCACCATCGACAATGGGCCCAGCCAGATTTGCGCCCAGACCCCAAAACAGGCTATCTGAGTGAAAGATATTGCCAATCGACGTGCTGTTTAGTCCGACCGTAGAGTTGAGGGTCAGACTCGGAAACATGGCGGCTGTGGCAACGCCGATCTGCGCATTGGCGGTGATAAGTTGCGCTTCTGCCATCAGGATGTCGGGGCGCTGGTGCACGAGTTCCGACGGCAGCGACACGGGCAGGTTCTCCGGAAGCTTGAAGTCCTTGAGATCCAGTCCCTTTCCACCTGGGCTTGAAGTGAATTCGGCCGGTGCCCGCCCCAGTAGCGTCGCAAGCAAGTGGTTGGCCTGATCGATCTTTTGCCGAAGCGGTGGCAAGGTGGCTTGGCTACTTGCGAGCTCGCTCTGGAGACTCAGCACGTTCGCGAATGGCACTGTGCCCGCCTCTGCCTGCGCCTTGGTAATGCTGACCTGGTCCTTTTCGAGGAGGATCAAATCCTTGGTTGCCTGAATCTGGGCGCGATAGCCCGCCTGTGCAATGGCGGTATTGACGATGTTGCCAGCCAGCATGATGTACGTGCCCATGACCTTGTAGCGCTGGGCCTCCATCTGAGCCTTGAGTCCTTCGATTTGCCGGCGCTGGCCGCCCCAGATGTCGAGCGTGTAATTCACGCTTGCCGAAAGCGTGAATAGGTTGAAGACACTGTTCGGCAATGGCGATCCGATGCTCCTCAAATTGGACGTCTGCCGGCTAGCACCGACGTTGCCCCCGATTTGCGGGACGAAGACGCCGTAGCCAGCCTGAAGGATGTCCTGGCTTTGTCGAAGCGTGGCTTGCGCCGCCTGGAGCGTGGGATTGTCGGCAATGGCTACGACAATGAAGTCATCGATCACCGAATTCTCGAACAGGCGCCACCAGTCGGCGGCGACCTGCTTCCCCTCTTCGAAACGCTGGACTTGGCCATCGGCAATAGTGGTGGCCTTCGGAATAGGCGTGGCGGTGTAGCTGGGATTCTTCGGTGCGTCGGGGCGCACATAATTGGGTCCGACTGCACAGCCGCTAAGCCCTAGAAGCGCGACGATCCAGTCGGCCGGGCAGTGCCGGCTTGCCTGCATCATATCCACGGCCGTTTCACCAGCAGTACGGGCGGCTTATTCGTCGCATGGTCATCGGCAGACTCCACCAATGGTGCTTTCGGTCGAAGCGTACCGGGCATCGCCACGGCGGCGGCATCCTGGGCACCGATGTAGACGTCCACCATTTGCCCCGGATAGACCTCGACGCCCGGCGGGGTCTGGAAGCGGAAGATGGCTGGCAGCACGCGAAGATCGACCTTCTCCAGCCGTTGATCGGAGAGCTCGATCTTTGGGCTCACATACGGCTGCAGGCGCACGAATTCGAGCGGAATCGTCGTGGTCGTGCCACGAATCGACATCGTCGCCGCCATTTTGTCCGCCGACGGAAGCCTGGGAATCAAGATCTCGTCGACATAGCAACGCACGCTCATGTATCCACTCGACTTGCCGGTGCCCATGACGATGATGGGACCAAGTCCCTGAGTGTAAGTTCCATAGGAGCCTTGCGAAGAGACATAGCTGCCCAAAGCCGCCTGAATCGAGAGGATCACACCGTCCGTCGGCGCGCGAACTGTGTACTTGCCGAGAAGCGCCGTGGAGGCGGCCCATGCCTTGGCGAGCGCATCGACTTGTCGTTCCTGGCTCTGAACGTCGAACGTCCAGGCTCCCGCTCTCGTGAGATCGAACTGGCGGGTCACGACATCCGAATTCGCTTTCGCCACCTTCACCGCGTTTCGGACAGTGTCGAGTGCGTCTTTGCTGACGGAACGCGAATCGAGGTCGAAAGAGTGTTGTTGTTTGGTCAGGCTGTCCTGGGCACTCTTGAGACTGGCGGTTGCGAGCTGGACCTGGGCACGCGCCACATCGAGATTCTCCTTGCGCGGTTGGGCTTTGAGTTCCTCCAGTTGAGCGATCGCAGCGTCCACTTGCGCTTTCTGCTGGTCGGTGGTGGCTTGTTGCACGGTGTTGTCGATAGCCAACAGGGGGGTGGCTTCTTTCACACTTTCCCCCTCGGCGACCAAGATCGCTCGGACGGTGCCGGAGACATCGGGATAGATATTGATATTCTCGCCGTGCGCTTGATAGCTCTCGATAATTCCGTTGGCAAAGATTCCATGCGCATAGGGATTGGACGCGGGCTGGAAGACCGGTGACTGTGGTTTCGGCGGTCTCGCGTAAACGTAGGCGCTCGCCAAGGCCAGCAGTACGCCGACCCCTACCAAGGTGAAGATGATTTTGTTACGCATGGGCCTGGCCTTTCTCGATATTGGTAATCTTGCCGTCTTCCATCTTGACCATTCGGTCGGCGAATTCGGAGATCCGTTCATCATGCGTAACGATGATGATGCACCGTTGGGCGTTGAGAATGTCTCGTTTCACGAACTCGACGATCTTTCGTCCCGTGTCGCCGTCGAGCGACGCGGTCGGCTCATCGAGCACCAATATGTCCGGCTTGCTGACGATGGCGCGAGCAATGGCGACGCGTTGTTGTTCACCACCGCTCAGCTTCTGCGGTGAAAGCTGGGCTCGCTGAGCGAGACCGACCTTTTCGAGCGCCTGCATGGCCTCGTTGATGGCCTGATCCCACTTGCACCGCTTGAGAATCAAAGGTACCGCGACGTTTTCGATGGTCGTGAGCTTGGGAAATAGGTGGAAGTCCTGGAAGACGAACCCGACGGTGTTGAGTCGCAGGTCGGCCAGCTTGTCGGCCGAGAGACTCCAAATGTCCTGGTCCTTGATCTTGACGGTGCCCTGGTTGGGGCGAAGGATCCCCGAGATAAGGCTGAGAAGTGTGGTTTTCCCGCTGCCCGACGGTCCAACAATGAACAGCATCTCCTGAAAACGGGCGTCGAACGCGACGTTTTGGACCGCATTGGTTCGGGTCTCGCCTTCGCCGAACCATTTGCTCAAGTCCCTGGCTTCGATAGCGTTCATTGGTCAGCTCCGAAAAATGTCGAAGGGCTCGATCTTGAGCACGCGGCGGACGGCGATGTAGCTCGAGATCGCGGCAATGACGAGAACCATGGCGAAAGCCATGGCCAGGTTGCCGAAGGTAATGATCGAGGCGTAGTCGGGCACGCGAAGTTTCGCCACCAGGATGAGAACCGTGCAGAGTCCGGTCCCCAGGCCGTATCCGGCAATGGCGGTAATTCCCGCCTGGAAGAGCAGCATGTAGACCAACTCGCGTCCCTTCGCACCCATCGCTTTCAGGGCACCAAACCGGTCAAGGTTTTCCAGGACAAAACTATAGAATGTTTGCGCGGAGATCGACAAACCCACGATGAAGCTGATCGCCGTCATAATCAGGATATTGGTACCCATGCCCGTGTGGTACATGTAGAAATCGGTGATTCGGTCGATGAACTCGTCTTCTGTGACGGCCACGTAACCCAGTTTGGCGACCTCGCTCTTGATGCCGGGAATCGCATCGACACTGGTGGGCTCGATGAGGATGTAACTGACTGTAGAGCGCAGCGACGGGATGTACTGAATGGCCCGACTGAACGTCGTGTAAAGAGTTGGAATCCCAAACAGTCCACTCGCTTTAACCTTGGCGATGCCAACGATGACGCCTCGGTTGTCGTTTATCTCGAAGGTTGTTCCCATCTTCGGATTCTCCAACTTAGGAGATTCCGCATCCTGAACAAAGACGAACCCATTCTCCGCGTAGATGTCCTCGATGTTGCCCTCGATGAGCTCAGGTCGACCGAAGAGGCTGCTATCGTCGAGCCCGATGACCGAAACCCCCTGATAGGTCCCGTCCTGCAAGCGCGCAAGCCCGGCACCGAGATAGAGAGGGACTGCGAATTTCACGCCCTTCATGCTACGAGTCGCGTCCTGCATGAAGTCGGGCATCGGAATACTGCTCGCGACACTAGTCACGGAACGGTCCATCACCCAAACCTTGGAACCGGTGTTGGTCACGGTGGCGGATGCCTTTTTCATCATGCCCGCGAACATTGAAGTCATCTGGATCATAAGGAACACCGCAAAGGTGATGCCAATGAGCAGCGCCGCAAACTTGCCCTTGTCGTTGACGAGCAACTTGTAGGCGATCTTCAAAATGCCTCTCATGAATGGCTTTCTTGGGTCCTAGTGCGCGAACTTGCCAGTGATGGTCAAGCGCCCGGGAGCTTGCGCCGTCGTATCCATGGTCGGGCTGGGCCAGACGAGCTGTAAGCAGCGCCCGGAAGAATGGGTATCACAACGAGAATTGACCGGCTGAACCTGGACATGAATTTCCCCGAGTGTTTCATTCCTCGTCAGCAAGAAACGTGCCATGCGTTGATCGACAGCAAATCAGCGAGAATGCGGTCAAAGGGGAATCACTTAGCGTAGCGCCGTCACTCAAAACGCCGAGCGCGCTGCGAACGAGATGCGCTGAAGCGGCGGGGATTGAATTCGGCCCAAACTGCCGCAGGCGGCCGATAGCGTCACTGCTGGCCAGCCCCGCTATCGCGTTCGCTCCAATCCTTGAGTCAGTCCCGGTGTTTGCCATCACCGTGCTGGTCGCTAGCGATGTCCGCCGCTGTGCCCGCCGCCGACACCGCCGTGACTTCCGAAGCCGCCGCGCGAGCCACCAGCCGCGCCACCGTGAAATCCGCCACCCGAGTGATTGCCACCGCCGACGCTACCACGAATTCCGCCTACAGCGTGATAGCTGGCCGCCCCACGATAGCCACCACGAGAGCCACCACCATAACCGTTGCCGCCGCGATAACCGCCCCCCACGACATAGCCGCTTCGTCCACCTCCGTGGTATCCGCCCCAACCATATCCTCCAGTTCCGAAGAGACCACGATACCATCCGAAGCCAATGGGGCCACGCGCCCCAAAATAGGGATAGGCGCCCCACCCCCAAACCCAGGGTGCCGCGAGCCAAGTCCATCCGTAGGTCGGATAGTACACATAGGAATAGGGATTGGCGTCGCTGGCTGTACCTTCGTGGGTGTACTGGTCGCCGTACGGCATCCAAATCCAACCGTACTCGCTCGTGTACACCCACTGGCCTTCGCCCGCTGCCTGCGCTGCACCCGGGTGCGGCTGAAGTTGGGGCTGCGATTGGGTCTGGCCTAGTGTCGGCGGTTGGGCAGGCGGCAGGGGGGGCTGCTGGCTCGGTGCGGCTGTGGGCGGCACCTCCGCCTCGGACGGAAGAACTGCCGGCAAAGCAGATCCCTGGCGCGCCGAATCCCCAGCAACGCTCATGTCCTGAGCACGAACGATGCCCGAACCCAAAAGCAGGAAATAGAGTGAAACGCTTAGATTGGTCCTCATCACAGCACCTGTGATGACGTAGCCAAAGCAGCTTTCGGGCCAACGCTAGGACACGACATATTTCCCAGCTTGCCTAGCAAGTACGTCCCGACAGCAAATGGACTCAATCAATATGACGTGCCAGTCTATTCAAATCGAAGGTACTCCCGCGGTTCGGATCTCCACCTAGACAGTGAGGGCCGCTTCGAACCCGGTGAGACCGAGCGGCGTGGCCATCACCGAAAAGCCTTGATCAGTGCCCCAGCCCGCGCCCGAAGCGACTTGTCGTGTGACGAAATGGGCGGAATCTTGCGGTCAATGCCAAGCAGCTCATAAACAGCCATCTGGGCGGCTCGCACCGAGTACTCCACCGTAAAGACGACATCATTCGGAATCTCCACGAATTGGCTGATGAACGCGAGGTTCTTCGATTCGCGCGGAACTGGTAGCGGCCGATCCTCGTGCGTGCGGGGCATGAACATGCTGGTGATGTAGGGCATTCTGCAGGGAATGCAATTCGCCAATTCAACCGTCTCCAGATCGAAGCGCAGATGCCCGCAGAGCTCTTGCAGGATTTCTGCGCCATTGCATTCGGACATTGGCTTGGCAACGAAATTGCCGACCCGATCCGGAGACAGCGAGTATCCCCAGAATACTTGCACGTTGGCGGACTGGTCCGCGAAGTGCGGCTGATGAGCCAGCACGATGGACATCAGCCAATTCGAATCCTCGAATGTGACGAGGCCGCCAGTACCTGCCCGATTGCCGCTGTATCGCTCCATCTTTTCGAAGAACGTCGGCGTCTTCAACGTAACGGTGAACGACTCCCAGTAGGACTGCGCAATGCAACTATTGAAGACTGCAGGACGACCAAAGTAGGGCCTATCTTGCGCCAGCTTTTCCCAGAGGGTCCAACCGCCGCTATCCGCCTTGGTCAGCTTGCTGGGTGCACTTGTCATCGAACCCAAACTGGAAGAGTCGGTCATGGACCCGTTCTGAAAGAAGACGAAATCACCGTTCCCGACGGCGACGACTTCGCTCTTATCTCGCCATTTGCAATGGATGCCAGTCACGGCGAACTTGCCACCTTCGATCTTGTGATCGAGATCTGTCACGGTGCAACCGGTGACCAAGTGGACGCCCTGGGCTTCAAGCCACGTTTGCAAAGGTCGAACCAACGAATCGTATTGGTTGTAGATGGTTCGCTTGACACCCGCAAGCGTTTCGATACGAGAGAACTCAAGCACAAAGCGATGCAAATACCGCTTGAACTCCACGGCACTGTGCCAAGGCTGAAAGGCAAATGTGGTCGACCACATGGTCCAGAAGTTGGTTGCGAAGAAGTGAGGCGAAAGCCAATCGGTAATGCAGCTGGCGCCCAAGACAGCTTCGTCGACATTGTTGAGTTTCAATAGTTCGCTGCGGTCTTGCATGGAGAAACCCATCGAAGTCACCGGGACCTTGGCGCGACGGGAATCCACGATCCTCGCCATCGAATGCGCCTTGTGCTTCTCGTTGAATTCGACAGTCTCGTCGAACACCGACTTGCCTTCGAGGGTCAGCGACGGAATCGATTTGTAGAGATCCCAGGTACATTCGTAGTTGTCGGTGGTCAACATCCGTCCACCGCGCAACGAATAGCCGCCTGTGGGGACTTGGGCACCGTCCAGACTTCCGCCCAGGGCAAGCCCCGCTTCAAAGATCGAAATGTTTGCGCCAGGCATGGCACCGTCGCGGACCATAAAGGCAGCGGCCGCCAAGGAGCCGATACCACCGCCAATAAGATAGGCCCTTCTTTCTGTGTTCATGCGAATCACCGAAGCACTTCCCATGCCAATTCGGATCGCGGCCCTCTCCTTCGGTTTGAGGAGATGGGTGTGCTCCAGAATGACCTAAACTTCCTTGCCGCCAAGGCAGACGGAGCCGGTGACGCGGCCAAGGCCGGTGCCAAAACCAATCTCGCGGCAGCACCCGAGAAATGGGCCAAGACAAGGCAACAGCTGGACCAGGTAGGGAACGCCACGGATTCAACCTGGAATGATGTGAAGCGCAGTTTCAAGGAGCCCTAGGCCGGGTTGAAGGACTCCGTCGGCGCCACACGACAGTGGTTGAGCGAGAAGATCGCTCCCTGAGAGAAGATGGCGGAGGTGGACGCCCGGTCCGCTCTACGGGGAGGTGCCGAGCCTTGGCAGGGCCTTGCGAAAATACTGCCGCACATGAGCTGCGAACTGGCGATCCGTGGGATGATCGGCCGTCTCAACGCCGACGATCGCTGGATCCAACGCGGGAACATGCTTCTGCACGTACCTCAGAAAGTGAAGCTTCGTCACCGAGGGCCCGACAAGCAGAACGCTATCGGCGCCCGCGAGCGTACCTGCGACCTCATGAAAGAATCGGTTGTCATCGTCTGGGTGATTGCGGGTTCTCGTGTCCATATCCTCGGGATGACGATGGACATGATGGTTTGGCGACTTGATCGTATTCTCGTCGAAAGTCTCCGCGTCCAGGTGAAAAACGCGTGCCTCATTATGATCGATCCACACCGCTAGCTGACGCATGACCTGCTTCTAGCATGAACGGATAGCGGTAGCTCGTTCTTCGCCTCGAACACAATGCACCCGTGGATCTTGTCCATCGAATTGATTGATGTACCGCTTCATCTTGATTGAACAGGTCTGTCCATCGTGACAAAGGGGGCTGATCCTTTCCAGGTTACAAGTGGCCCGATTGCTGCAACACGCACTTGCTATTGGGTAGGAATAGCGCGACCAGTCAGCTGGCGACTTCTGCCCGGATCGACCGAACTCGAAAGGAACCGACGATGAAACTACTGGTACTGTTCTACTCGACCTACGGGCATGTCTATCGCCTTGCGCAGGCGGTCGCCGAAGGCGCTGGCGAAATTCCAGATGTCGATGTGATGGTGAAGCGTGTCCCCGAAACCCTTTCACCCGACATCGTGCAGATGATGGGGGCGACGGATGCGCAGAAGGCTTTCGCCAACGTCCCCATCGCGACCGTAGACGACCTAGTGGAACCCGGCGCCATCATCTTCGGAACACCGACTCGCTTCGGAAACATGGCTGGACAAATGCGACAGTTCCTCGATGCAACAGGCGGTCTGTGGGCCCAAGGCAAGCTTGTCGGCAAAGTGGGCAGCGTCTTCGCGAGTTCTGCGACCCAGCACGGCGGCCAGGAGTCCACTATCCTGAGCTTCCACACCACGCTTCTTCACCACGGCATGGTCATTGTCGGATTGCCCTATGCGTTTCAGGGCCAGATGCGCATCGATGAGATCACTGGCGGATCACCCTACGGGGCATCTACGATTGCTGGCGGCAAGGGTGAGCGGATGCCAAGCAAGAACGAGCTCGCGGGGGCGCGATTCCAAGGCCAACACACAGCCCTGATTGCCAAGAAGCTCTCGGCATAGCAAAAGGACGTCAGAGAATGCCCGGTTCTGTCGGAGCACGTCGCCCGGCGCTTCAGGTCATCGATCTCTCGGTCGGTTTTGGCTATCGCTCGCGCTCCACCGGGCACCAGGATCCATGATCGTCCTTGTCGCGGCAGGATTTTTCCTGCTGAGCCTGCTGCGACCCTAGGGTAAGCAGCACTCAGCGCCCGCGCGGAACGATATCCACGCGCACAATTACCGGAGATTTGCTTCGTAGGAAGTTCTCCGTAGCGCGCACCAGCTGCTCGACTCCAACGCCGTCGATTGTCTTGATGATGGCCACGCGTGCCACGACCCACGCCTGCCTGGGTCCGATGAATGTCACCACCAACTCTGTCACCGCCACGATGCCAGGCTGGGAGGCGATCATCGTTCCGATCTTTTGGCGCAGGGCCGCGGCCGCCTGTCCCCCGATAAGGATGTCGCCATTCCGTTTGGCTAGCTGAAAGGCGACGAAGCCGAGAAGCAAACCAACTAGAATGGCGGCAACCCCATCGGGAATAGCAGACCCAGTGGTCTGATGAAGGGCGATCCCCACGAAGGCGATGAGGTTGCCGAGAAGCGCGGCGGCGTCTTCCGCGAAGACCGCGCGCACGACCGGGTCGGATCCCAAATTGAGTTGCTCGCGAAAGGTTCGCTCCAGCGCACGGGCCTCCTTTCTGAGTTGGCCACGCGCCTGAATCAACGACGCTCCATCCAGGACGGAGGAGATCAGAAGGATCAAATAGGCAGATCGAAAGGACAGGAGTCGCTCTTGGTGGAGAAGCCCCTCGATACCCTGATGAACCGAAAGCAGGGCACCCAGCGCAAAGACGGCCATCGACGCGATGAGCGCCCAGAAATACGCCGCGCGGCCATGGCCGAGTGGGTGCTGCTCGTCGGCTGGGCGACCACTTCGCCGCTGGGCGATGAGCAACAGCACCTCGTTGCCGCTATCCGCAAAGGCGTGGAATGCCGCAGCCCACATCGCGCTTGAACCCGAGAGCAGGGCCGCGACGAGCTTGGCGAGAGCGGTCGCCAGGTTGGTTGCCAGCGCGACCACGACGGTGCGGAGGCTGTCAGGAGCGCCCGAACGCATCGTCTATCTCAATTCATAGATCGACCTCGACCCAGCCGGCTACCAGCCTCGTCCGGTAGGCACGCATGGATTCCGTCCGTACGTGTGCCATCAGCATGCCGATGTTCCCCATGTATGCACCCAACATGGGAGGCAGGGCTTCGTGGCCAAGGTCCGAAGGTACCGGGCCCGAGAGGGCTTCACCGTTGCTAACGTCGAACTGAGCGCAGTGACCGTGACCCTCCAGCTTTCCAGTAAATAGTGGGCACGCCATGTGTACGCACTTGCCTGAAACTGCATGGACAACGCCATCGATGCGCACCAGAAGAACATTCACCCCCTTGGGATATACCGCGGTCATGTGACCTTCCAGCAGCGCCGCATCCTCGATCGCGTATATCCAGTTTCCTGCATCCGGGTTTGGCATGACGTCCCCTTCGCCTACCGGCCGAGGCCGATCTCTTTCATGAACTCTTGGTTGTCCCAGAATAGGTACTCCTCGTCCATGACGCCATCCTTCCAGTGGCCAATGGTTGCCATTTGGATCTTGTAAGCCCTCCCTGTGGGCGCGAGACTATTGCCCTCTGCAATAGGCATGGGCTTGGTGAAAGTGCCTTCCATGACACCAATGACCGCAGTCCATTCTCCCTGTCCAAGCTTCACCGGATGCTCCTTGATCCTTGTGTCCGGCGCCCAAACGAACATCGCCCTCAAGTCATCGATGTGCTTGTCGATACCCTTCGCAACGTGGCCATCCGGCCAGTGGACCAGGATGTCGTGTGAGTGGCTACGGTGAAGCTCGGTCCACTTTTGATTCGTGAACACGTTGTAGTCGAGATCATCGAAATTCGCCAAGTGTGTCGCAACCAGCTTCAGCTCCTCATCATGACGCTTCGTCGCGCTTGCGATTGGGCAGCAAGATGCCACCAGTCCGAGGGCCAGGGCGAAAACACTGCCGTATCGAGGGATCGTCATCAGGGAGGGGTTCCTTGTGGTGATGGTTGGATTGGGTCTACGATTGCAAGACCTTGGGGAAGTCGGCACCACGGGCGACTGCTTCCCACGCCGAGAACTCTCTGCGCAGCTCTTCCAGCTTTGCCGTCGCGCCCTGGTAGGCATCGGTTCCAAGCAATAGATGGTGCGGTGGCTTGGCAGACTCGACTGCCTTCACGATGGCGTGAGCGGCGCGAACCGGATCACCTGGCTGTTTGCCGGAAAGCGCCCGCGCATTCTTTCGCCACGCGCCGGCGGTGGCCTCATAGTCGACGATTTGCAGCTTGCTTTCATTGGCAGAACGTCCGGCCCAATCCGTGCGGAAGCCACTCGGCTCGACGAGCATCACCTTGATACCGAGGGGCTCGACTTCCTGCCAGAGTGCCTCAGACAAACCCTCCACCGCGAACTTGGTTGCGTTGTAGTAGCCGAGCGCTGGAAACGAGCGAAGGCCACCAATGGATGAGAAGTTGACGATGAATCCCTTGCGGCGCTTGCGCATACCGGGCAAAGCGGCGTGGAGCATTCGGCTAAGCCCGAACACGTTGATTTCGAACATCTTCCGAATTTGCTCTTCTTCGCTCTCTTCAACGGCGGCGAAATAGCCGATGCCGGCGTTATTGACGAGCACATCGACGCGACCAAACCTGTCCTCAGCCGCTTTGATGGCGGCATCGACTTGGTCCTGTTTGGTGACATCTAGCTTCAGCACCAAGGCATCTCCCGCTGCCGCCAGGTCGACTATCTCCTTCGGATTGCGTGCCGTCACAACCGTGCGATAGCCACGCTCCAGCACGTGCTTTGCCAGCTGGCGACCAAAGCCAGTCGAGCATCCGGTGATCAGCCAAACTGCCTCCTCGGCAAATACCGATCTATTCTCCGGATGTTCGCTCTTTGTATCGTCCTCAGGTTCGCTCATCATGATTCTCACCACACCGACGGTCATTTCGAAAGCTCAAACCAGCGCGTGGCAATGCAAGATGCGCGCCGCGGACCTCTGGTGCTCAACACAAGCATTTGGCTCGGGAGGTGGCGCTTCCGATCACCTTGAGACTTGGTCGGACTGATCGCTTGGCGGTCAATATGAGGTGATGTCTCATCCATTTTGAATGCATTTGAGGGTGCGAGATCCGCCCGTTGGATTCACTTGCCTTCGTCCACCACGACAAGGCGCCATGGCACACATCATGCTGACAGACTTGGCGTAGACGCTCCTGCGATAGCAGGAGGCGCTTGCCGCAGCCTTTCATAGAACAAGGAGCCAACCATGAGTAAGACCGACAATCAGTTGAAGGAAGACATCGAGCAGGAACTCCGCTGGGATCCCAAGGTCAACCCCGCCCAGATCGGCGTTAGCGTCGACAACGGGGTCGTCTCGCTCCTTGGAGCAGTCGACACCTTCCCAGAGAAATGGGCGGCCGAAGATGCGACCAAGCGCGTATGCGGCGTTCGCACCGTTGCGCAGGATCTCACGGTCAAGCTTCTCTCCGACCACGCTCGCACCGACTCGGACATCGCCGCGGCGACGCAGAATGCTCTCAAGTGGGACGTTTCTGTCCCCAACTCAGTTACCGCCAAGGTACATCAAGGCGCGATCACCCTCGAAGGTCAGGTCACCTGGAATTTCCAGCGTGAGGCGGCGGCGAGGGCAGTTCGCTATCTGGCGGGCGTTGTCTCCGTCTTTAATGCCATCACCCTCAAGCCTCAGACCTCCTCGTCGGAGGTGAAGGACAAGGTCGTGGCCGCGCTAAAACGGCATGCGACGGCGGATGCCAAGTCGATTCACGTCAACGCTTCCGGGGGTAAGGTGACACTCACCGGACACCCCTCCTCCTGGCAGGCCATCGAGGACGCCGTGGACGCTGCTTGGGCTGCTCCTGGCGTAACCGAGGTCGACGACCAACTGCAGATTCATTAGGGACCGGCAACGCCGAGGATTGCGCCCGACTCGGCGTGGTCCTCGGCTTGTTCTTGGAAATGCGAGACAGGCCACCGCCTCAATCACCATCGAAAAGGAACCATCATGTCACAGCATGCATCCCATTCTTCCCATCACAACCAGCACCCAGCGAGCCCTTCGCAAGTCCCGGCAGCAGCGCAATCTGGCAATGCCAGATCTGCTTGCGATGCCGACATCGCCAAGCGCGCGTACGAGAAATACCAGGCGCGCGGCTGCACGCACGGCTTTGACCGTGAGGATTGGACAGCCGCAAGCCACGAGCTCATCGCCGAGACATTTGGGCACTCAAGTCTCAGCCCGAGCCGAGCCCTCTCGGCTCTCCCTGACCGCAAGCAATTCCCCGGAGCATGAAGGGAACCACACATGTTGCGAAGCCTAAAGGATATTGAGGGATACGTGGTCAGTGCGAGCGACGGCGAACTCGGAAAGGTCGCCGACTTTCTCTTGGACGATGAACGCTGGGTCATTCGCTATTTGGTCGTCCAGACGGCTGGTTCCTTCTTCAAGGACGGACGCCAGGTTCTCATATCGCCGATCTTCTTTCGCCAGGCCGAGTGGGCGACCCGCCAATTTCACCTCGCGCTGACCACCGAAAAGGTCAAGAACAGCCCGAGCATCGATGTGCACGAGCCCGTATCTCGTCAGCACGAACTGGACTACTATCGCTATTATGGATATCCCAACTATTGGGAGTATTCCGGGTTTTGGGGCATGAGTACCTATCCTACTGGTCTGGCGCCCGGCCAATGGAACGAAGGGGCGGCTGAGCGTGCCAAGAAGCCGTCCGGGGATGGCCACTTGCGAAGTGAGAAGGAAATCCGTGGATACCACATAGAGGGAAGCGACGAGGGCATCGGCCACATCCGAGACTGCATCGTCGACGATGAAACGTGGAAAGTTCGCTATCTGGTAGTCGACACCAGCAACTGGTGGGTGGGCAAGAGCGTGCTAATTGCGCCACACTGGGCCAGCCGCATCAGTTGGAAGGAGAGAAAGGTCTTCGTGGACCTCTCGCGCCAGAAGATCAAGAATAGCCCCGAGTGGAACGCTGAGACCGCCGTCAATCGCTCCTACGAAACACGTCTTTATGATTACTACGGTCGGCCAGCGGATTGGACGCCGGGTGGATTCGCGGAAAGCGCGCGACCGGACCTGCCTTAGATCGGAATCCAGCATCCATGCTCGCTTGGCTAAGGCGTCGGCGACGCGTTGCGATCCGTCGCCGACCATTTCCAATCGAGTGGCGCGTGATCCTTGCGTGTTTGCCGTCCGGGGACCGCGAGGAGCTCGCTGGCACATCCAGGTGTTCCTCGCGGAAAAGCACTTCGAGGGCTGTGGGGGCCTTGTCATCACCGACGAGGCCCGTGGTACGATTGCGCCGCTGGCTTGCGTCCTCCTTCTCCACCGCGAGACGGACTACTACTACCCAAACCTTGTCTCGATTCTTGTGTATCCAACGACCTACCTGGTGCCAGGCGGTCAGAGGACGGCCGACGGCTTGGTGGCCGAGGGCGATCAAGCACGGCTCGGCGAATCGTGGGCGCGCGACGCGGTCGTCCTGGCGTGGGATAGCGTTCTCTCAGGCGCCGCCGATATTCACGACGGACATAACGTCGTTCTCCACGAGTTCGCGCACCAACTTGACCAGGAGGGCGACGCAAGCGAAGGTGCGCCACCGCTTCCCAGGCGTTCTATGTACGTCGCATGGGCGCGAGTCCTGGGCCACGATTTCGATGAACTCGTGCGCGAGACCGCCCACCGCCGTCGCACTCTGCTCGATCGCTATGGCGCGACCAATCCGGCTGAGTTCTTTGCTGTCGCCACGGAGACGTTCTTCGAGAAGCCGCGCCAACTTCGATCATAGCACCCAGAACTCTACTCCCAACTGCAGCAGTATTTCTGTCAGGATCCGGCTGCGCTCGACACAGTTGCGCACTCGCCCAAGCTGCGGCCATGAAGGTTACAGTGACCGCCGTCGCCTTGAAGACTTCACGGGATTCGTGGCAACCCCGCTGCGCTTTCCTCAGCCTCATGCCGCTGTCGCGCGTGCCGACGCCGAAGGCGAATCGCCCGCACCATGAGGGTCAGCCCAGCCCAGCCCATCACCACCGCGAGCGGTAGTGCCACGACCCTGGGCCAAAGAATCGCAATCGCGGAGCTTGCCAGAAAAGCGCCGGCACAGATCGCCATCAAGCGGCTCTTGGCGAAACCGAGTGACCGCCGATGTCCGGCGACGGTCTCCACCACGGCGTGCGCAAAACGGATCACGCCGATCGCTCTTCCCGAGGCACCGCGGGATCCGGGCTTTCCGCGGTCTCCCCGAAGGGACACACTGGCGTCAGGAACCATTCGGCATTTGAAATCGATCACGATCTCCGTCGCGTTCTCCAAATCGGCAAGGAACATTTCTTCCATTTCGCGGGCTAGACCGACGTCTTCCATGGCGACGTCAATCTCGTAATTCGAGACGAAGCTGGCAGGGTTCAGATTCGACGATCCAACCCGTGCCCAGCGGCCATCCGCAACTGCGGTCTTGGCGTGCAGCATCGAACCGTTCCACTCAAAGATACGTACGCCGGATTCGAGCAGGGGTCGATAGCCCGCCCGCGAGAACGCCGCAACCAGCATGATGTCGCTGGTGCTGGGTACAAGCAGACGAACATCGACTGCATCCTGGGCAGCGGCGCAAAGGGCCTGTACGTAGGGAGCAAACCCTACAAAGTACGCATCCGTCAGCCACAATGTCTTTCTGGCAGCGCTGGCAACGAGCTGGTCCAATCGAAATAGCCTGGCTTTGCTCGGAACATCCGCGATCACCCGGAGCGACACATTCCCAGCATGCGGTAAGACGGCAGGATCGGAGAGTTCTTCCGCCGGGATGGTGCCGCCGGAGGCCGCCCATACCTCGGCAAACGCGTGCTCGACGCAGCCTACCGCGGGTCCGCGAATTTCGAGACCCGTATCACGCCAGGGCGGAATTCCTCGCGCGGGATTCCCCAACCAACGGCGGCTCACACATACTCCGGTGACAAACGCGACTTCGCCATCGACCGAAACGGTCTTGCGATGATCGCGACACAGCCAGCCCACAGGGCTGTCGATGCGGGGTGTATTGAATCGCCGAACCTCGACGCCGGCTGCGACCAAGACCCGCCAGTATCGGCGCGTGGCGCCTGCGAGCGATCCAAGCCAATCGTGCAGCATCCTGACCTTGACCCCTGCGCGGGCACGGTCAATCAATGCGGCGGCAAGTTCGCCGCCGACCTCGTCGTCCTCGATGAGGTAGTTTTCGAAAAAGACCGTCCTGCGGGCGGCACGAATGGCGGCAAACCAAGCCGCGTAGTTGGCGGCCCCGTCCTTGAGGATGCGGACGGCGTTCCCCGCGACGAGCGGCGCCCCGGACGCGCGCCTATAGGAGCGCTCCACCACTTCTGAAGCCTCCAAGAGCAGGGTTGCATCTGGCGGTGGAGCGACGGCTTGGTTGGTCGAGAGCTTGGGCATTTGGCCACGCCGGTACTATTCGTAGCGAAGGGCCTCTACTGGATCCAGGGCTGCCGCGCTCCTGGCAGGAATCACGCCAGACACGACACCAACGGCGGCGGAGAACCCAAGTGCGGTAAAGACAATCCAGGGCGAAAGCTTGACCGGCAACCCCGGAATCGCCATTCGGGTCACTCCGATGATGCCCGCACCGAGCGCCAGCCCCACGAGGCCGCCGATCGAAGCAATGACAATGGCCTCGATGAGAAATTGCATCAGGATGGCATTGCGCGTGGCGCCGACCGCTCGACGCACGCCGATCTCGCGCGTCCGCTCTCGGACTGAAACCAGCATGATGTTCGCAATGCCGATGCCACCGACGATCAGCGAGATCGAAGCAATGGCAAGGAGCACCCACGTCAGCATCGCCATGATGGAATTCACCGTAGCGAGCATGTCGTCCTGCGATATGACTGTAAAGTCGACCTGATTGTTGTGGCGCCGCATGAGCACTTCCGTGACATCGTCGATGGCCGCCTGAGTATTCGCCTTGTCTCGAGCGCGCACCATGATGGTGCTGTACCCGTCAAGAGCAAAGAGGTCGAGCGCGCTGGTAGACGGAATCAAGGCCAGGTCATCGAGATCGAATCCCAGCGAGTTGCCCTTGTGTTCCAAGATACCGACTACCCGGAATTCGGTATCGTTGATCTTAAGCGTTTTGCCGAGTGGGTTTTCTTCGGCGAAGAGCTCTCGCTGAACTGTGCGACCGATAACGACGTAGCGACGGTGAGCGGAGATGTCGTCTTCGGTAAAGAAGCGCCCCGCACTGACATGCATGTTGCGCATTTCGGCGAAGCGCTCTCCGACCCCCATGGCCATGGCGTCGCGCCTAAGTCCCCGGTAGCGAAGGGCTCCTGCTCCTTGGACAATTCCGCTCACGCCGTCCGTCGTGAAGGTACGGCGGACGAGCGCCTCCTCATCTTCTGGAGTCAGCTTGTGCGCCACACCGATCATCGGCATCGGCATCCCGCCCTTGGTATCGCGCTTTCCTGGCGTGACCTGAATGACATTGGATCCAAGGGACGCAAATGTGTCGCTGATGTACTGACGAACGCCCTCGCCAAGCGCTACCAGAAGAATCACCGCGAGCACGCCTATGATCACCCCTAGCGTCGTCAGAAAGGCCCGCAGCTTGTTGCCTCGAATGGTGTCCACTGCCGTCATGAAAAGCTCGAAGACGCTCATCGCGATGCCTCGTCCGAGACGATCGCCCCATCGACGATCTGGATTTGCCGGCGTGCTCTCTTGGCGATGCCTGGGTCGTGGGTGACGAGCACGATGGTGACGCCTTCATGGTTGAGCTGCTCGAACAGGCCGATGATTTCCCCTCCGGTCCGCTGATCGAGCGCGCCGGTAGGCTCATCCGCCAGCAGGAGCTTGGGATCGTTGACGAGAGCTCGCGCGATCGCCACGCGTTGGCGCTGGCCTCCGGAAAGCTGCTCGGGCTTGTGATCCTGCCGCTCGGCCAGACTGACACGCTCGAGTGCCCGCTTCGCGGCTGCGCGCCTTTCCGTTCGGCTAACGTTCGCATAAGCCAAGGGTAGTGCGACGTTGTCCAGCGCGGTCGTGCGCGCCAGCAAGTTGAAGGTCTGAAAGACGAAGCCGATCTTCTCGTTGCGGACGTGTGAGAGCGAGTCGTCATCGAGCAGCGAGACCTCTTCGCCGTCCAGGAAGTACTCGCCGGAGGTGGGCGTATCGAGGCACCCGATCAAGTTCATCAGGGTGGTCTTTCCCGAGCCCGAAGGGCCGATGATGGCCACGTACTCACCTGGATCGACGCGCAGGCTTACGTCGCGCAAGGCGCGCACGGTACTGTCGCCCATCTTGAAGTCGCGCTCCATCTTGCGAACGTCGATCACCGCGGTCGTCATTGTCGTCCTGGGGAATGCGCCGCGAGGGTGGCTGCTTTGGTCTCCCGGACGGGCATGCCATCTGCCAGCCCTTGGACGTTGAGCGTCCCGACCACCACGTCTCCCTCATTGAGGCCGGAGACAATCTCCGCCCGCTCCCAGCTCGACAGTCCTGTCTCTACTGACCGAGCGCGAGCAATCCCGTCTACAATGACGTAAACGGAGCGCTTCGTTCCACGACCAATAATGACGTTCGTCGGCAGACTGAGGACATTCAACTTTTCGGCGACTTGGACGTCCACGTTGGCGGACATGCCGGGCCGAATACCGGCTTCCACTGCCTTGGCAAGGTTGGTAACGGAGACTTCGATGCGCAGAGTTCGGGCACCCTTTTCGTCCTTGCGAACCGTGGGGTCGAGCTTCGATACCAGACCGACCCCCGGGTGATCTGGGAGAGCATCGAGCCTTAGCGTTGCGGGCTGACCTACCTTCACGCGACCGATGTCTGCCTCGTCGATGTTCGCCTCGACGTGCAGCTCCGAATCATCCACCACCTGGAAAATATTGGTTCCGGGTTGAATCTCGTCTCCGGAATTCACGAATACATCGGCGAGAAACCCGTCGAATGGGGCGGCAAGATTGGTGTGGGAGCGGGCGACCCTGGCGACTCGGAGCGCTGCCTGACTTTGGTCGAGTTGGGCGCGCGCCGCCTTGGTTGCAGCCTTGGCTTCCCGTGCCTGAGCAGCAGCATCGTCCGCCGCCTGGGTCGTTTCCGCGCCGTGTTCGGCAAGTCGCTGGGCACGCCCTGCCGTGCTGGCCTCTGCCTGTGCGTGAACTTCCGATTGTCCAAGCTGTGCGCGCTGAGTATCAAGCGTTGCCTCAGCCTCATCCAGCCGTGCCGAGAGATCAGATGCATCGAGCGCGACAACGATATCCCCCTTCTTCACCCGCTCTCCGCGCTTGTGCCGGGCCGTCAGCACGCGGCCCGTGATCTCGGCCCGAACCATCACGGTCCGTGTCGCCATGACCTCTCCTGCCGACGAAGATGAGATTTCGTCTACGACAGCGCCACGTTCGACCTTGATTGTCTCCACAGCGATTGGCTTCTTTTTCGCCCTCCACGCCAGGAACAACCCGCATGCGACGATGGCGAGGATGACGCCAATTCTCACCGGCCAGGGGGAACGTCGTTTGCGTAAGGGGCGCTTGGGCACCGCAACCTTGCCAGCGTCGCTCGGCGACGGGGGAGGAACGATTGCTTCCTTGGATTGCTCAGGTGGTGTGGTCATCAGTGGATCTCCTTGCCCAGCGGCCGACTGGCATTCAGCCGCAGCGCAACCCGCGCATAGGAGAGGTCGGCGTCGGCCTGAATGCGCGATACCTCGGCGCTGTAGGCGTCGCGCTCGGCTTGCACGAGCTCAAAGTGCGTGCCCGCCCCCTCCCGATACCGTTCCCGAGCCCGTTCGACTGCCGCTGTCGAGGCCCGTGCTTCAGCGCGAGCAGCACGACTTTTGGCAATACCGTTGCTGACGCGAGACCATGACTCGTGAATCTGGTCCAACGCTGCCTGCCGGGCACTACCTTCTCGCACCCGCGCCAGGCGGACGGCAGCAGCCTCGGACCTCACGATGCCGAAACTCGTGACATCAAGACGCCAATTCAGCGTGGCTGTGAGCACATAGATTGCCTGGTGACCAATAAAGCCCGTTGCATTGGTCAGACGTCCCTGGGCGCCCGCCGAGAGGGTCGGAACGAGTGCGAACCGAGCCGCCGTGGCGGTAGCCTCAGAACCTCGCCTCTGCTCCGCGGCCACCGCAACCGATGGGATCTCGGTCACCGCTCGCTCCCATTCTATCAAGGACGACTCCGCGTGAAGATCGTCCAATTCGGACCTTGCAGCGTCCGTCGGCGCCACGCCTGTCAGTGTCTGTAGCGCTCGGCCAGCAAGCGCGGTGGTGAGCTCAGCGTCGGAAATACTCAGGTGCGCCCTCTCGACCTCAGCCTGTGCACGGTTGACGTCGAGATCGGTCGCCACACCGCCTGCCTGCCTTGCACGGGTCAAATCAAGGTTGGTCAGCGCTGCGCCGAGCGTGCGCTCCGCCGATTTCCGTAGCGACCGGGAACCGACGAGTTGGTAGTAGTTGCGCGCGACCTGCATCTGGACGTCGATCATCGTAACGTCAGCCCTTCTATGCGCCGCTCGCTCAGCCGCATGTTGCGCGGTCACTCGCTGCCAGGCGGCGAGATCTATGAGTGGCGCGTCCAGCTGCACCGTCGCATCCAGTTGGTTGAGCGGCTGGATGATGAAGGATTGCGCCGGACCCCCTACCGGTGCCGCCGAACCGAGAAAGCTCGAAGGATCAAGTCTCACCTCGAACTCGTTCCGCGTGTACACGCCTCGCGCGGTCAAAGAAGGCAGCGCGCGCCCGAGGGCTGCAAGCGACTCACCCTCCTGCTGCTCGATAGTCGCGGTCGCCGCTTGAAGGTCGCAATTCGTCCTGCGTGCTTCGGCGAGGAATTCCTCCAAGGGTTGCTGCGCGAATGCCCGGGTGGGCATGAGTGCGGCCACGCCCAAGATTGCTGGCAAGAGCGTCGCAATGTGGCTCTGAAGAGTCAGAATACTGCCTTCCTCACCATGTCGGTCATTGCGCGGTCGTCCATGGAGCACGGCGTGTGCATTGATTGTGCCGAGGCGATTGGGCCAGCGGCATCGCCCGGGGAAGAATTGACTCGCTCAATTTGGTCGAAAGGAAACTTCGTAATGATTGAGCGGTCGGTTGACGACAGATCTCTCAAGAGGAATCGTAACGTCGGGACCAGCCTGGCCGGTGGCCTGGAATCTGCTTGTAGGGGATGGGCGGCACATCGGATGGTGTAGCCGAGCTTGTGGGCGAACAGTACCTCCGAGGAGCAAGAGGCGACGAATGCGAAGGGGATACAAGATCGAATCACCAGCTTCGGAAGTGTTGAAGACGTAGGCAGCATCGCAAGAAGAGGTTTTGCCCATGCCCAACTTTGAAAGACTAGAAGCCGCGGCGAACATCGCGCGGGGACTTGCCATGGATGCCGTCGTGGCCTGCGCCTCCGGTCACCTTGGCCTACCGCTGGGAACGGCCGAGATCGGTGCCGTGCTCTATGGTGAGCTACTTCGACATGATCCCGCCGATCCGGCGTGGATCAACCGCGATCGCTTCGTGCTCTCCGCTGGACACGGGAGCATGTTCCTGTACGCATGGCTGCACCTGTGCGGATATCCGCTGTCCATCGACGACCTCAAGCGCTTTCGCCAGTGGGGATCCAAGACGCCCGGGCATCCCGAGTTCGGTCACACCCCGGGTGTCGAGGCCACCACTGGCCCGCTCGGGCAAGGGGTTGGCAACGCCGTCGGACAGGCGGTGGCGGCCAAGATGATGGCAGCGCGCTTCAACACGGCAGAGCACACCATCTTCGATCACACCATCTGGGCACTGGCCGGCGACGGATGCATGCAGGAAGGTGTCGCCTCTGAGGCCGCCGCGATGGCTGGGCACTTCAAGCTCGACAACCTGATCCTGATCTACGATTCCAACTACGTCACGCTCGACGCGATGGCCGCAAAATCGCAGAGCGAGGACACGGCCAAGCGCTTCGAGGCTTACGGTTATCAGGTCCTGCACCTTGAGAAGGGAAACGACCTCGCCAAGGTTCACGACGTGCTGGCGAGTGCCCGAGCTTCGAAGAGCGGCAAGCCGCGCTTCGTCCTCGCTCATACCCTGATTGGCAAGGGCATCCCAGAGGTGGCGGGAACCCAGAAGGCTCACGGTGAAGCAGGCGCGAAGTTTGTCGACCAGGCGCGCCGACGGCTGGGCCTGCCCGAGGAGAAATTCTGGGTTTCCGACGACGTGAAGGCGTTCTTCGCTGAACGCCGAGAAATACTGGCCCAGCGGCACGCCTCGTGGCGAGAAACCTTCGCCGCCTGGCGCGCCAAGAATTCCGACCTGTCGAGGCAGCTCGACCATGCCAACGCGCTTCACGTGCCTGACGATCTATCGGCCAAAATTCCTGCCTTTGCCGCCGACTCCAAACTGCCTACGCGCAAGGCGGCCGAGACGGTAATGCAAGTTGTTGCCGCCGAGGTGCCGTACCTCATGACCGCCAGCGCCGACCTCTACGGCTCGACCTTCAACTACATCGCCTCCAGCACGGACTGGGACGAGGCTCATGAAGGTGGCCGCAACATCCGCATCGGCATTCGCGAACATGGTATGGGCGCGATCTTGAATGGCATCGCCTACCACGGCGGCGTTCGCCCCAGCGGCGCAACCTTCATGGTCTTCGCCGACTACCTGCGGCCAAGTATTCGCCTCGCGGCACTGGCACGTCTGCCGGTGATCTACATCTTCACCCACGATTCGGTGGGCGTCGGCGAAGACGGCCCCACCCATCAACCGGTCGAAACGCTGATGGGCTTGCGCGCGCTGGTCGGCCTCGATGTGATTCGCCCCGCCGATCCGGAGGAGACGGCCGGCGCATGGCTGGCTGCAATCCGGCACACGGAAGGTCCAACCGTCCTGGCACTCACACGCCAGGTGGTCCCCATGCTTCCCGGCACGCCCTCAGTCAAACGCGAAGGAGTAATGCGCGGCGGCTATGTTCTCCTGCAAGAGAGCGCACCGCTCAACCTGATCCTCATCGGCACCGGAAGTGAGGTGCAACACGCGGTCGCGGTCGCGCGCGAGCTCGGCCCGGGCACACGCGTCGTCTCCCTTCCTTGCTTTTCGCGCTTCGAGCGCCAACCGGCCGACTACCGTGAGGCGGTCTTGCCGGCGGCGTGCGAACGACGCATATCGATCGAGGCGGGCGTCACTTTCGGTTGGCGCGCCTTTGTTGGCACCCGCGGCCGCATGGTGGGCATCGACCGCTTCGGGGCCAGCGCCCCAGGGAGCGTACTCATGGAAAAGCTCGGAATGACGGGAGCGGCGATAGTTGCGGCAGCGAACACCTTATGAGGGCATTCCATGCTGACACGCAGACAATTTGTATTGCGGACAGCCGCACTGGCGCTCACAACGCCCACGCTCGCGGCGTCTTCGTGCGGTCCCAGCGCTGAGGACGCAGCTCGCCGTCTTCGTCGCGCTGGAACGGCAAACACCAGCGACCGCGCACTGCTGCTGCGCGAATTGGTGCGGTATGCAACGCTGGCGCCGTCGAGCCACAACACCCAGTGCTGGATATTTCGCTTGCAGGAACGATTGATCACCATCGAATCGGACCTCTTGCGACGATGCCCGGTTGTCGATCCGGATGACCATCACATGTTTGTTTCGCTGGGTTGTGCATGCGAGAATCTCGCGCACGCAGCTTTGGCCAACGGACTACATGCCAGCGCCAACTTCGATCCAACCGGGACAGGTTCGGTCGTGGTGAGGCTGGAGGCGACCAAAGCCGTTGCTTCGTCTTTGTTCAAGGCGATTGCCGAGCGGCAGTGTACCCGCGGCGACTACGATGGTAAATCACTGACTAGGGACGAACTTCGCCTGCTCGAACAAGCCGGCAGCGGCAATGGGGTGCGCGTGCTGCTGCTGACCGAACGGTCGGCGATGGAGACGGTTCTGGAGTACGTGGTATCCGGCAACACGGCGCAAATGAATGCTCCGGCATTCATCGAGGAGCTGAAGATGTGGATTCGCTTCAGCAATGATGAAGCTATCCGAACCGGTGATGGCCTCTTCGCCGGCGCGTCGGGCAACCCCGCGATGCCACGCTGGCTGGGCACCCGAGTGATGGGGCTGTTCTTCACGCCGAAATCCGAAAACGAGCGCTATGCGCGGCAAATCCGCAACTCTGCCGGAATTGCTGTATTCGTGTCAGACGTCAGCGACAAGGCGCATTGGGTGGAGACTGGACGCTGCTACGAGCGCTTCGCATTGCAGGCTACAGACCTAGGTATCCGCAATGCGTTCCTGAACCAACCGGTCGAAGTCGCTTCGGTCCGACCACAGTTCGCCTCGGCAATGGGCCTGGGCAACCTGCGGCCGGATCTGGTGGTGCGATTCGGCCGTGGGCCGACCCTACCCTTGTCCATGCGACGACCGGTTCAGTCCGTGCTGGTCTGACGATGCAGCACCGATCATGCTCAGTTAGACTGGCCTCCGCGCTACGACAATACCGGCATTCCATCCAGGAGCCCGTCCACCGCTCGGCATGCTGACTGACTCCACCTCCAGGCCGCTGCGCACGAGGAGCCAGGAGATGAGCGAGTTCGAGTTCCACATCTCACCGGCTTGAAGCTCGTCGCGCCCCCAGACAGGTGTGGGCACATGCGGTGCCAGAGAGAGCACACGCCGAGAGCTCGCCTCATCCTCGGTCAGTCGCTGCGGGCTGTCGACCGCCTCGCCGAGGTCGGGAATGACGCCGTCAAGCCAGCACCGAATCTCGTACCGGAAGATGCGCAGATGACCGGCCCACCGGCTCCCGACGGGCCCCCCGGCAACGCCCCCCCTCGCCTGCGCGTCGGCATTGGGCACCGGAGCAGTCTCGATCGTGTAACGACCTTCCGGCACGTGCACCACAAGTGCGGAGTGGTAGAGGTCGAGTGGACGCCGGCGTTCGAACGTCGACACCAGCGCCTCGTAGACCTTGCCGTTGAACCGCACGCAGTGACCTCCGGCGCCCAGAGGGATCCAGTAGAGATCGACGGCGGCGCGCGATGGCGTGCGCCTCAACGGTCCTCACTTGGTCGGTCAACGGCATCCATGACGACAAGTGCACTCAAAGTGAAGTGGATAGTCATCAGAGTCTGCTTCAAAGCCCCGTCCATTGTGCCCGCCCCAGAAATTTCGTGAGGCGCAGCCAATGGACGACGACGAGCGCGATCCCCACCCCGAGCGCAAGGTAGAATGCCTGTAACGGCGGTTTGTTGGTATAGCCCACGATAGCGACCTCGACGGCGAGCCAGATGATCAAGGCCCCGCCGGTCGCACAGGCGAGAAGTGGCGCCAGGCTATGGTGCCGCCAGGTCATGACCGCGGCGGCCAGCGGCCCGAGCCCAATGACGATGAACAGGATCGCGCCAGGTACGGAATAGTCAGCGAAGGGCGAGCCGGCGAGCGCGGCCACCGGGAGCGGAAGGATCTCGCCACGGGGGCCGAGAAGCAGCGCCGTTCCGCCGCCGAGAGCCCCAATGGCCAGGAAGACCTCGAGAGCGATAGCAACCCTGGCTGTGCGCGTGAGCGGCTCTCGAGAGGTGACGGACATCGGCCGTCACTCCTTCGCCGCGGCGCCGTGCTGGAAGGCCGCGACGGTGGCGCGCACGCCGTCCGCGTAGGGCGTGCCGGTGAAGCCAAACTCCCTGGAGAACTTGCCCGAGTCGAAGAGGTAGGGCGAATCGTTCTGATACAACATCTCGTACGACTCTGCGACCAGCGGATTGAACCAACCTGCAATCCGGATCATAAACCTGCGGAGAAGCCGATGCTCCGGCGCCACGCCGAATTCCTTCGCGGCCATGGCGATCAGTTCTTCTCCGGTGGGTGGATTGGGAGCCGTGGGCAGGTGCCAGGTCTGGTTCCAGGCCGAAGGCTGTCCGGACAACTCGACTAGGCCCCGCGCTGCATCCGGCGTAAAAGTCAGGGAGTGGGGGACGGAATCGTTCACCAGACACGACGGCTTCTTCCTCTTCGCAAGCGGCTTGAAGACAAAGATATTGGCCACGCTGTTGTCGGCGCTCGGGCCGTAGAAGTCTGCGGAGCGGGCGATAAGGCCGCTGAGCGCACCCGACTTCCATTCGCCGATCAGCGAGGTGGCGACCTTCGCGCGGATCTCGCCCTTGAGGCTGCACGGGTTGAAGGGCGTCTCTTCGGTCATCGGGCCAGTAACCCTGCCGTACATGTAGACATTGTCGAAGAAGACCAGCTTCGCGCCGGCGCGCTTGCAGGCTTCGACGGTGTTGCTCATCACACGCGGCCACTCTTCCCGCCAAACCTTGTGGTCGTACTTCAGGCCCGCCAGAAGGTACACGACGCTAGAGCCTGCGACGGCGCGAATCGTCTGGTCCAGGTCTGTCAGATCGGCGGCCACTATCTCGGTCGCGCCCGGCCTTCCGTGCGGCTTTCGGCCGACCAAACGGAACGGCTGGTTACTGGCAGCAAGTAGCTTCGCGAGCCCGACGCCGATGGCGCCACCCGCTCCAAGAATTGTGATCATCTCAATCTCCTTCTCCGAGCCAGACCTGAGGCGCGTATCCGAGCTTGCCATTTGCGGCGCTGAGGGCGGTAGGAAGGAGATCGATGTTGAAGCCGAGCGCGATAGGCGTCGGCGATTCGTGCAACTCATCCGCGAAAATGGTTCGCGGACAGACCAGCAGGGCGCAGGCACCGATCACGACACAGGCACTTTGAAAGTTCATGGGCGGCGCCAGCTGCAAAGCCTAGGCCAGCCCATGCTTCGCGCCACAGTGTTCACTCGGCACTACTCTTGCTGATGCATCGCCCGCAACGGCGACTCCTGAATGATTGGAGGGCTTCATTGCGACAGGACGGTTCAATGGCTTGGCTTGTCTTCTTCGTCACCGTCGCACTTGCCGCAGTACTCGGAATTGTCGTCAACTTGAACCGAATTGGCTTCGAGCGGCGTCTCGCGGGCGAGATGCGTGGGCTCCTTGCCGTCCCGCCCTCGGCGGTGCCTCGACACGACGTCGCCGACCCAGTCGCCCACCTTCCGCCGCCCGTTGCCCGCTACCGACAGCTCGCCGTTGCCGAGCGTGCGCCGGTGCGGACGCTGCGCTTGCATCATCGAGGCACGTTTCGCATAAGCCTCACCGCCAAGGCACTTCCCATCCAAGGAACGCAGCTCTTTACCGCCGATCCGCCAGGGTTCGTATGGACAGGGCGCATCCGAATGTTCCCCGGTCTGTGGATCGATGCGCGCGACATGACCGTGGCGGGCGAAGGGAGCATGCGCGTCCTGCTCGACGATACCGTGACCCTGGCCGATGCGCGCGGACCCGACCTCGACCAGGGCTCGCCCCTGCGCCTTCTCGCAGAAATGCCGTGGTATCCGACGGCCCTATTCGACGCCCGCACGGTCACGTGGTACGCAATCGACGGGGATCATGCTTGCGCGACTTTGCGCCTTGGCAAGCTGCAGGTCTCCGGCATCTTCGAGTTCGGGTCCGATGGGTTACCTGTGCGGATGACTGCCAAGCGTTTCAAGGATAAGGGCGAGCTGCTGCCTCGGAGCGGCATCTACCGCGACTGGCGCACCGTCTCAGGGATGCGAGTCCCCTTCGAAGCGGACGTCAGCTGGCAACTCGAAACCGGACCATTCACCTACGCGCACTGGTTGGTCGATTCCATGGACTACGACGAAACGCTGCCGACGCAAGTACTGTGACTCGATTGTATCCGTATTGCGCCGAGCCGATTCGGCCGGTGCATTCGCCGAGAAGGAATTGACTCGCTCAATTTGGTGGCAAGACAGCCTCGTAATGATTGAGTAGTCGGATGACTACAGATCTCTCAAGAGCAATCGGTAGCATTGCGGCCAGACTGGCCGGTGGCCTGGAATCTGCTTGTAGGTGGATCGACGTTGTAGATCAGGAATATTCAAGGGAGCTAGACGTATATGAGCAAGCTGAAACAAGAACGATCCGATGGCGGCGACGCATTCATTCCGGAGTCCGCACAGATTTCCGGTACGTCGGACGGCGTAGCCGAGCTTATGGCCGAACAGTATCTCCGAGGAGCGAGCGGCGACGAATCCGAAGACGATACCCGTGATGAAGAGGTGCCCGAAGAGCTGGGCGGTCCCTTTGTCGAGACTCGTCCCGAAGAAGAATTCGGATCCACTCGAAAAGCCGAAGACACGAGCCTCCGAAGCAAGCGCACAGGGCAACCGACCGCGCATCCGCTCCGCATTCCCTTGCCGCAGGCCGTGGGACCTTTAGCCGTCGCTGGTCCTGACGAAGACATCGACGAGAGAGAGTCGGCGTCCGACCGCATCGGGGTTCCATTGGCTACATCGGAAGTGCGTGCGGACAGATTGGCTTCGGAGCGAGGCTCGCTCATGGAACCCGACATCAAGATCGAATCGCCCGCTTCCGAAGCGCTCAAGACATAGGCGGTGGCTATAGGGCGCCGTTTCGCCCTCGGCCGAGCACACCAACTTCGATCACACTCTATGGCACCACAAGTCGCCTATGGATTTGGTGCTTAGGAAAATGAAACTTATTGTGCTCGTCCCGGACGATATAGAAGACCCAGAAGCTCATGACCGCGGCGAAAAAGCACCAAACTGACGTCAGGCAGCGAATGTAGAAGAGCGCCGAAACAATGAACGATACGCTCATGATGATTCCGAGGACATAGACCCTCTTGGTACTTGAGACAACGAGCGCCCCCACCGTTGCGCAGAGATAGAGGACGGTGGTTATCAGACCTAGTGAATTCAATGCAGTGTCTTGGTAGACGACGTGCCTCGCGATGATCTCCGCACGCATTGGATAGGCTATCAACCGATATGCGTAGTAGACCCCAATTGCCGCGCCCACAATGAGCAGTGCGTGTAGGAGCCTTCTTCTTGTCTTGTTGCGTTCCAACAACACAACCGAAAGTGGAACCAAAATGGGCCAGACAATCTGCGCCATCACCAAGAATAGGTACGTGAAGAGCTTTTCCGCACCCGCATGACCTGGTTGTCCTATGGTCAACCATAGGGCACCCTCGGCAAATTGCTGAGCGGCGAAGGAGACGGGGATGCTTGCCAACGCAATCTGGGAAGGCTTGTGCACCTTCCTTACGGTTTCGCTTCCAACAACCGTAAGTAATACCCCTGCCGTAAAGCTCGCTCCTGCTGAAGAGCACATCTTGTCACTTTCTGTGCACTGCGGACGCGCTGGATGCACATCACGTGCCAATGGCCCAGGTAACCGGCCGAACGCTCGCGTGGTGCCTCGGGACTGATTGCTACACCGACCTGATCGTCTCTTGCGCTCCAGGAGCAAGGTGCGCATCACTCAATACCCGGATTGTCGGTGGAAACGGGACACAGATGCCTTCCGCGGCAAGACGCTTGGTTGCCTGCTCTAGCAAATCGCATCTGAGTGCGATTGCGGCTACAGCGTCGGCGCACCACACATCGATGGTAAGCACCATCCCTGAGCTTCCTAATTGCGTCAGGGGGCATCCGCACACCGATTCTGCTTGCGGATGCTTGACGGCCAGAGCGAGCAGGATGCTACGTGCTTTATCAATATCCGAACCGTAACCAATGATTATCGGCACGGAGCAAATGATACGCGGATCGTCTCCGGTCAGATTGATGCTCGTCTGGCTGGCCATGAGGCTATTGGGCACGACCACACGCCGATTGTCGTCAGTTCTAAGCAGCGTGTAGCCAAGGGTGAGGTTCTCGACGATCCCAGTTTCCACTCCCGAAGGTGCCAATACCTCTATTCGATCACCAAGCTTGAAAGGCCGATAGAGCAGGAGCGAGATTCCCGCCACGAGGTTGCCGAGTGTGTTTTGCGCGGCGAGGCCAACCACGATGGTGATGACGCTGATACCGGTCAGCGACGCAGTACCTAGACTAGAAAGCCCTGGGACAAAGTGCGCATACGCGACAGCGGCGAAGACGTAGACGCAATACCGCAGTAATTTAGCAATGAATTTGACAGCCATTCGGTCGAAGTGCTCGTGTTTGTCGCGAGCCAACGCGCGCATAACCATGGCTCGGAGCAGTTTGCCAAAGAGCCAGGCCACGAGTGCGAAGACGATGGCATAGAGGATTGCGCCCTCAAGCGTAGAGGGGCTGAAGAATCCGTGACTTCTGATTTGTTCGAAGATTTTCATGCAGTCGCATAGGTGATGTCAGAAGTTGTTCTGGCGGCATGGGAGCCTCTGCTCGACTGAAGATGAGTGCAGGAGTTGCCCAATTTCAGTCCACCAAAGCAGGTTTCGAGCCACAAAGATGGTCCAAGGAGATCAACTAGTTGCGGTGTGATCGAGCAACAGAGGACACCTCTATTCAGTCAAAGTGATGTTGGAGTGCAGTCGCTTTGGATGAATCCGGCACGCGTCGAGCTGCGGCTTGATGTGGTTCTACCCTTGCATCCAGAGGCCATCATGTTGATGGATCGATCCAATCATCGTGATGGTTGCAAAGTCTGGCCGCCCGAACAAGAGCAACCCTCGTTGGCGGATCCGGGCGGCGCTCAATATGCGCTAGGCTTGGCCCTTCTTTTGCTTCCTGTGGCCGTGTCCTTAGACCGACGCAATTTGCTATGGAGACCAGATATGAAGGCAATTGTTCTGAACGAGTATAGTGACAGCAACCATCTCAAACTGACCGAGATTCCAGTACCGAAGTCAGGAATTGGCGAAATCCAGGTGAATGTGGAAGCGGCTGGCATCGACCCCATCGACTGGAAGCTTCGCAGCGGTGACTACCGAGCCTTCAAGGTTTGAGTATCCCATGGCACTCATCAAATCAGCGTCCAAGACAGCCCGAAGCAAGAACATCAAGACCGAGATCGCAGCGGGCAAGCCACCCAAACAGGCTGTGGCCATAGGCTACGCGATTCAGCGTAGGGCCAAAGCCAAAGGAAAAGCATCATGAGTTATCAAAGCGTTAACCCGTACAATGGAAAACTTCTGAAGTCGTTCGAGCACGTTAACGACAAGCAGGTCGAAGCCGCGCTCAATAGCGCCGCACTCTGTTTCGAGAAGTGGCGTCACACGAGCTTCGCGGAGCGGGCGGCGGTTGTCGCAAAGGCTGCCAGCATTTTGCACGCCCGCGTGGATGACTTCGCTCGCCCGATGACTCTCGAGATGGGCAAGCGGATCAATGAAGCGCGTGGTGAGGTGGAATTCAGCTCAAATATTTTGGCCTATTATGCCAAGAACGCCGAGCGCTTCCTCGCGCCGGTAATGCTCCATCCTACCATCGGCGAAGCTCATATGGAAAGTAGTCCTCTCGGCGTGATCTTCTGTGTCGAGCCATGGAACTTCCCCTACTATCAGCTTGCCCGAGTCGCGGGTCCGCACTTGATGGCGGGCAATGTCATCATGGTGAAGCACGCTGGCTGCGTCCCTCAATGTGCCATCGCCTTCGAGAAGCTGTGGATCGAAGCTGGTGCGCCCGTTGGGCTGTACACCAATTTGCTGATCACCCACGAGCAATCCGAACATCTCGTCGACGATCGGCGAATCAAGGGCGTGGCCCTCACGGGTAGTGTTGCCGCGGGAAGGAGCCTCGCTGCACGAGCCGGTCAGAACCTCAAGCTGTCGTCGATGGAGCTCGGAGGCAGCGACGCATTCATCGTCCTCGAAGATGCCAACCTTGAGCAAACCATCAAATGGGCTGTCTGGGGAAAGATGTACAACACGGGCCAGACTTGCTGTGCCGCCAAGCGCTTCATCGTCGTCGAGGAGCTGGCCGACAAGTTCCTGGCCAAGTTTCAGGCGGCGCTCGCGGCTCTCAAGCCAGGAGATCCGATGGATGAGAAGACGACACTTGGCCCGTTGTCGACAGAGTCGGCCCTGGTCGATCTCGTCAAGCAGGTCGAGGGGGCGGTCTCCAAGGGAGCCAAGGTGGTCATGGGCGGCAAGCGGATTGATCGCCCGGGTTCATTCATGGAGCCCACGATCCTCACCAACATCAAGCCAGAGAATCCAGCCTTCAGAGAAGAGTTCTTCGGCCCCGTCGCCCTCTTCTTCCGGGTCAAGAACGAAGAGGAGGCCATCGCGCTAGCCAACGACTCGGACTTCGGATTGGGCGGCTCCGTATTCACCAAGGACATTGCGCGGGGAAAGCGGGTTGCGAGCCGTATCGACACAGGCATGATGTTCATCAACAACATCAGCTGGTCGGACGCCGAGCTGCCATTCGGAGGGATCAAGGACTCCGGCTACGGGCGCGAGCTGGGTGACATGGGCATTCAGGAGTTCGTCAACAAGAAGCTGGTCCGGGTCGCGTCGATGGAGGCGCCAGCCTAGGCGTCGCTTGAGCTGTCGAACGGTGAGGGACGAGGATTGGGTCCGAACGAGTCCTTGCCCTCACCGGACTTCCGCGCTGACCTCGCGTCGGGATAGCAACTGCAGAGAAACCGGAGCCCCTGGAACCATGTATATCAACATTGCCGTTCTGAAAGAGACACAGGCTCACGAGCGGCGAGTGGCGTTGGTGCCTTCGGTCGCAGTAAGGCTAGTCAAGCTGGGCGCGAAGTTGCACATGCAATCCGGCGCAGGGGACGCCGTACAACTGCCCGATGCTGCGTTCACCGACGTCGTGTTCATGGAGGATCGCAAGGAGCTGGTCGCTGAAGCCGACATCGTGCTCGCCGTACAGCCACCTGCGCTGGAAGTGATTAGCGCGATGAAAGAAGGCGCCATTTTGGTGTCGTTCATTTATGCGCACAAGCAGCCCGAGTTGGTCCGGCGTCTGCTGGAGAAGGAGATCACCTGCTTCGCGATGGAACGCGTTCCGCGCATCACCCGGGCACAAGCGATGGACGCGCTGTCGAGTCAGTCCGCGCTAGCGGGATACTATGCGGTGCAGCTGGGGGCGACCCACCTTGCCCGAATCTTGCCGAAGATGACCACGGCTGCCGGCGCGATCGGCCCGGGCAAGGTTTTGGTCATTGGACTCGGTGTCGCTGGCCTGGAAGCGATGGCCACCGCCCACCGTCTGGGCGCCGTCGTCGAGGGCTATGACGTCCGTCCCGAAACCAAGGGGCAGGCATTGTCGCTCGGCGCAGAATTCGTCGAGACTGGAGTCGATGCAACTGGCAGCGGAGGCTACGCGCGGGAGCTGAGCACGGAAGAGAAGGGCAAGGTCGCCGCCGTACTGACCCAGCATATCCAGCAGGCCGACCTGATCATCACCACGGCCTCCATTCCTGGCCGACCGGCGCCCAAGCTTATCAGCAAGGCGCAAGTCTCGGGGATGAAGGCTGGCAGCGTGATTGTGGATCTTTCCGCCGATGGCGGCGGCAACTGTGAGGACTGCCGTCCAGGCGAAACCGCTCAGGTTGGACACGTGACCATCGTCGCGCCCCTGAACGTGCCGTCGCTGCTCGGGGCAGACGCCAGCGAGCTGTACGCGAAGAATCAATTCAACCTGATCGAGCTGATGATGAAGGACAACCTCATCGCGATCGACTGGAAGGACGAGGTCCTCGCCAAGACGGCCCTAACCCACGCCGGCGCGCTCAGCGACAATGGCGCCAATAGCGGTCACGCCGCTGTTATCGGTGATGCCACCAAGCGCAAGAGGTCGGCCAGGCCCAAACGAGGCTCGATCTCGGCAGGGGGGCGACGATGACACCGCAGATCACCATGTCCGCCTTCGTAGCGCTCTACCTATTCATGCTCGCCGCATTCGCGGGCTGGGTCATTATCGGTCGTGTCCCGGCGATCCTGCACACGCCCTTGATGTCGGGCTCCAACTTCGTTCATGGCATCGTCGTGGTCGGAGGACTCTTCGCTCTCATCAACGCAAGCACGGTGCCGGAGCAAGCGATCGGATTTCTTGCCGTGCTGCTGGGCGCGGGCAATGCCGCTGGCGGCTATGCGGTCACCCGGCGCATGCTCGCAATGTTCAAAACCAGCGACCACAAGCCAAGTCACGCGAAAGCCCGGCATGCGAAAGCCGTCCACCCGAGCAAGAGCTGAGGAGCGATTATGTTTACCCTAGTGCCTCAACTGACCATCGGAGTGACCGATCTCGCAGCCGCCTTTCTGTTCATGTATGGCCTCAAACGCATGTCGTCGCCAGTGACGGCGCCCTCGGGGATCTTCGTCGCCGGGCTGGGCATGCTGGTCGCCGTTTTAGCCAGCTTCCTTTACGTCCTCGGTGTCAGCGCCGCGGCCAGGCCGCACCTGCTGGTGAATGTCGGGCTGGCTGTCGTCGCTCTCGTGGTGGGCGGCGGTGCCGCCTGGTGGAGCGGTAAGAAGGTCGCGCTGACATCAATGCCGCAAATGGTAGCGCTCTACAACGGCATGGGCGGCGGGGCTGCCGGTGCCATCGCTGCGGTGGAGTTGTTCGGCAAGAACGTTCAAGGCGCCACGCAGCTGCTCGTGACGCTCATGGGGGCCCTGATCGGCGCGGTGTCGCTGTCTGGTTCGATCGTCGCCTGGGCCAAACTCGACGGGGTCATCAAGAAGCCGTTGCGGGTGAAGGGGCAGCAAGCTCTCAACGGCGTCGCCATGCTCGCAACCCTGGCCGTCGGCGGCTACATTGTCTTCGTTGCGCAAACCGATGCCAATCCGCTAGTCGCCATGCCCAAGTTGATTGGTCTGTTCTTTGGCTTGGCGCTGGTCTTCGGCGTTCTGATGACACTCCCGATTGGAGGCGCGGACATGCCGGTGGTGATCTCGATCTACAATGCCTTCACTGGACTGGCGGTCGGCCTGGAGGGGTTCGTGCTGCAGAACCCAGCGCTCATGATCGCCGGCATGGTGGTGGGCGCAGCCGGCATGCTGCTGACTCTGCTGATGGCGAAGGCCATGAACCGGTCGGTCAGCAATATTCTTTTCACGAACTTCGGTGGCCCCGCCGCCCGGCACGCGCAGGGTGAGATCAAAGGCAGCCTCAAGCCGATCGCGGCCTCCGACGCGGGCGTATTCATGCGCTATGCGAGCAAGGTCATCATCGTGCCGGGCTACGGGCTTGCCGTCGCACAAGGCCAGGAGAAGCTCTATGAGTTCGTGAAGCTGCTCCAGGCCGCCGGTGTCGCGGTCAAGTTCGCCGTTCATCCGGTGGCTGGACGCATGCCTGGTCAAATGGACGTGTTGCTGGCCGAAGCGGGTGTGCCCTACGACCTCATCTTTCAACTCGAAGATATCAACGACGACTTCAAGAGCACGGACGTTGCTCTCGTGATCGGTGCCAACGACGTGGTGAACCCGGCCGCGCGCACCGACAAATCCTCACCGATCTTCGGCATGCCGATCCTCAATGCCGACGCGGCCAAGAAGGTCTACGTCGTCAAGCGTGGCGAAGGCAAGGGCTACGCCGGCATCGTGAACACGCTGTTTTACCAGGACAACTGCAACATGGTGTATGGCGACGCCCAGGCGGTCTTGGTGAAAATGATCGAGGCGGTGAGAGGGTTAGGCGCGGCTGCTGCGTAACCGACGCAGCCGGTGTCCATTGATGCCACTTATACACAAAGAAGGAGTTGGTTACCCATGACACATAAGATGCACGTCGCCGTTGTCGAGAAGTTTGGAGAGCCCTTGGTACTTCGGGAATGGGACATACCGTCCCCCGCAGCCGGCCAGATCCTGATCAAGACTGAAGCGTGCGGGGTGTGCCACACCGATCTCCACGCCGCGCGGGGCGACTGGCCACTAAAGCCAACGCTGCCGTTCATTCCTGGGCACGAGGCCATCGGTTTGGTCGCCGCGCTCGGAACCGGTGTGACGCTGGTGAAGGAAGGCGATCGGGTTGGGTTGCCTTGGCTCTACTCGGCGTGTGGTCATTGCGAGTACTGCCTGTCTGGCTGGGAAACTGTGTGCCCCCAGGCGCAGTTCGGCGGCTATACCAAGAACGGCGGCTTCGCTGAATATCTCCTCGCCGACCCGAACTACGTGGCCCGAGTGCCCTCAGGTCTTGGGGCCAAGGATGCGGCGCCACTCATCTGCGCCGGCGTCACCACCTACAAGGGAATCAAGGAGACCGCGGCACGGCCTGGTCAGTGGATTGCGATCTCAGGCGTGGGTGGCCTGGGTCATCTGGCGGTCCAGTATGCCAAGGTCATGGGGCTTCAGATCTGTGCGATCGACATCGACGACGGCAAGCTCGCCCACGCAAAGCGCTTGGGCGCCGATGTGGTAGTCAATGCCAAGACCGCCGACGCCGTGGCAGCCGTGAAGAAGGCGACCGGAGGCGGAGCTCATGGCGTGCTGATCACGGCGCCCTCCCTCGTCGCGTTCAAACAGGGGATCGGTATGGTCCGCAGTCGCGGCACATGCGTTCTTGTGGGACTTCCGCCCGGAGAGTTCCCCGTGCCCCTGTTCGATGTCGTAGCGAATTGCATCACGATCCGCGGGTCGTTCGTGGGGACGCGCCAGGATATGGTGGAGGCCCTCGCCTTCGCGGCCGAAGGTAAAGTGAAGGCCGATATCGAGCTGCAGCCTCTCTCGTCGATCAATCAAGTGTTCGAACGGCTGCAGCGTGGCGACGTCGCATCCCGTGTTGTGCTCGACTTCGAGAGCCGCTGAGCGATGGCCATCCTAACCAGCTTGCGTACACCACCTAGACGTTGGAGGAATAGAAATGAGTGTCTATAGCGCATCTATTCAGTTCGCTTGTGAACCGTGGGAGCTTGGAATCAAGCGACTTGCTTCGTGGAATCGTCGACATGGCAGGTCGTCCAACCAACGTCATCTCAAACGCCAACGTGAATTGGCACAACGAGAACGTCTCAAGAGCCCAGCCCATGCCCAATAGATGAGAAGACCCCCACTCGGACGGTAGATCTCATGAACGCTCACACAGCCTTGCTCGACGTCCGCCAGATGAGCGAGGCGGTTCGACTCACAGTGGCAGCCGGGACACCGGAAGCCCAGCTGATTGAGAATGCCGGCGCGGCCGTCGCACGGCAGATCGTCCAGCGCTATTGCGCGCGTTCCGTCACAGTGCTGTGTGGCCCCGGCAACAACGGTGGCGACGGTTTCGTGGCCGCCCGCCACCTTGCCGAAGCTGGCTGGCCTGTTCGGATCGCGCTGCTCGCGCTGAATCAGACTCTGCCAGAGAAACTGCGTCACCACGCGGAACAGTGGCGCGGCGCCATCGAGCCCCTCACGCCCGCCGTGCTCGATGGGGCGAATATGGTGGTGGACGCGATCTTTGGGTCAGGGCTCGCCCGGCCGATCGAGGGAGCGGCCGCCGAGACTTTGGCCGCCGTCGCTCGTAGCAACATACCGATCATTGCCGTCGACGTACCGAGTGGGCTGATGGGCGATACTGGCGAGGTCCTGGGAGCGGTACGCGCAGTTCTGACCGTCACCTTTTTCCGCAAGAAACCGGGGCACCTTCTGTTGCCCGGTCGATCGCTGTGCGGCGAGGTCGTCGTCGCCGATATCGGCATCTCGCCTTCGGTGTTGGATCGGGTCGGCCCAGACACCTTCGAGAATGACCCCGAACTCTGGATTTCGCACCTACCGCGTCCGCGCGACGATGGCAACAAATACACGCGAGGTCACGCGCTGATCGTCGGGGGCTATCCGATGACGGGAGCCGCCCGCATGGCGGCTCGCGCTGCTGCCCGCGCCGGCGCTGGACTGACGACCATCGCAGTGCCTGAGATCGCCCTGTCAATCTACGGAGCCGCGCTGACCAGCATCATGGTGCAACCACTCGCGGCCCCAGAAGAGCTCGATAGCCTGCTTTCCGACCGTCGCTTTTCGGCGTTGCTCATCGGGCCGGGTGCCGGAACTGGCGAGACCACCCGGGGGCGAGTGCGCGCCATGTTGGGGACCGGGCGACCTACGCTGCTCGACGCGGATGCGCTCACGGCCTTCCAGGACGATCCTGGCTCGCTCGACAAGGCGATCGTCGGGCCATGCGTTCTGACGCCGCACGATGGTGAGTTCCGTCGTTTGTTCGATCCGAGCGGCGACAAGCTCACGCGAACGCGCGCCGCCGCCCGTCGCAGTGGGGCCGTCGTCGTCCTCAAAGGCAGCGACACAGTGATCGCGGCTCCAGACGGTCGGGCGATCATCAACGCCCACGCGCCGCCAACCCTGGCCACCGCCGGGGCTGGCGATGTATTGAGCGGAATCGTGCTCGGCCTGCTCGCCCAAGGCATGGACGCGTTCCCTGCAGCAGCGGCCGCGGTGTGGCTGCACAGTGCCGCTGCCAACGAGTTTGGACCTGGCCTCATCGCCGAGGATTTGCCCGAACAGTTGCCCAGCGTCTATCGCCACCTCTATGGTTCTGGAGCTGTCACCCAAGTAGGACTATCGTGAGCCGAAGTCGATGCCTGGCCAGACTGGGAGGCAATCCATGCACGCGATGACCCTAAAGAAGATCGGGGCTCCCCTTGAATGGACAGAGCTGCCCGATCGTCAGCCTGGACCCGGCGAGCTTCGAATCAAGGTGGCCGCCTGCGGTGTCTGTCGGACGGACCTTCATGTCGTTGATGGTGAGCTGCCCGAACCGAAGGTCCCGATCGTTCCTGGCCACGAGATCGTCGGCCGGATCGATGCCATCGGAGCTGGCGTCGTGGGGCTGAGCATCGGTGAGCGCGTTGGCGTTCCGTGGCTGGCTCGCACCTGTGGCGTTTGCCCATATTGTGTAGGCGGCCAGGAGAATCTTTGTAATCGACCACTTTTCACGGGCTACACGCGTGACGGCGGCTTTGCTACGTCGACCATTGCGGATGCGCGCTTTGCCCTTCCCTTGGGCGAAGTTGGCAGCGATGTAGATCTGGCGCCTTTGCTGTGCGCAGGGCTTATCGGCTGGCGCTCGCTGGTGATTGCGGGCGACGGCAAGAAGCTGGGACTTTACGGTTTTGGCGCCGCTGCCCACATCGTTGCACAAGTGGCGAAGTGGCAAGGGCGATCGGTGTTTGCCTTCACCCGACCGGGCGACGTCGCTGCCCAAACCTTCGCCATGCGACTGGGGACGAGCTGGGCTGGCGGATCCGACGAAGCACCACCCGAGCAGCTCGACGCTGCCATCATCTTTGCGCCTGTGGGCGCTCTGGTGCCGCTGGCCCTGAAGGCGGTCCGCAAAGGCGGCCGCGTCGTCTGCGCTGGAATTCATATGAGCGATATCCCAAGCTTTCCCTATCGGCTGCTCTGGGAGGAGCGAACGGTCGTCTCGGTCGCCAATCTTACGCGGTCCGATGGAATCGAATTTCTCCGCTTAGCTCCGAAGATCGAGATCGTCACCAAAACGAGGCAGTATCCACTCATTCAGGCCAACCAAGCACTCGCTGATCTCCGTGCTGGTCGATTCGAAGGCGCTGCGGTTCTAACGACGCAGTGACCATGGTCCATCCAGCCCCAATTTATCCCTCAAATTGAACGATAGCTTCTTCCATTTTGGTCGAAGTTCTCCACCGTTCCCAACGTCTTCGCTCTAACTCCTTGAATGCCGTGGATTCCCATTGTGGCACGAAAACTGCTGTAGCCTCGGGGCCGAGGGTCAAGACGGTGACCCGCAACCAGTCGTTGCCAGCGGCGAATGTAAAGGAGAACGTCATGTCCAATGTAGTCGTACGTAGAAATGGTGGAGAGTCACCCCAAGTCCCAACGGAAGGGCAGCAAATCCAGTGGGTGCACTGGGATCCATTTCGCCAAATGGCTCCCTATCCAACTGGGGAGGAGCAGCTGGCGCGCCTTACGCCGGACTTTGAAATCAAGGAAACCAAAGACGGGTTCGTATTCAAGGCTGACGTGCCGGGGATTAAGGAAAAGGATCTGGAGATCACCATGACCGGCAATCGCCTCTCCATCAGCGGCAAGCGCGAAGCGGAGAAAGAGGAGAGTACGGACAGCTATTATGCTCGCGAGTGCTCCTATGGCTCGTTTACGCGGGTCTTCACCCTACCGGAGGGAACCGACGGCAACGAAAACATTCACGCCGAGCTCACGCAAGGCGTACTAACGCTTCATCTTCCGAAGCGTCCTGAATTGCAGCCAAAGCGCATCGAAGTGAAGGTCGGCGACAAAGCCAAGTCCTAGTCTATTTCCCCCGTGCGGCGGCGTGCAAACCACTAACATCGCCGCTGCAACGGGGGCTATTTGAACACGTCCATTTGAACCGATTGAAAGACAGGAGAAGACTCGAACCATGAAAAATCGACTATTGATTGCAACGCTGGTTACGATTGGGGTATCCGGTGCCGTGGGCACCGCGAGCGCGCAGATCGCTGGCTCTACAACGCTTGGGATCAGCGTGGTTGAGGCAACCCACCTTGCACTTGGGTGGAGCGTAAAAAAGAGCATCCTTGGCAAGTGGGTCTACAACGAAACCGGAGACAAAGTCGGCAAAGTTGAAGACATCATTATCGCCCCCGACAAGAACGTTTCATACCTCATTATCGAGGCAGGCGGCTTCCTTGGCGTCGACCGACACGATGTGGCCATCTCCGTCACCGCTCTTCAGGACAAGGGGGGCAGGCTTGTCCTCCCAGGAGCAACCAAGGACATCGTCAAGTCCATGCCTCGTTTCGACTATGCCAGCGACACCACCCAGCGTGACCAGTTCGTGGCCAACGCCAGGGAGGACATGGCGAAGGCGAAGACAAAGGTCGCTGACCTCAAGAAGAGGGCAGCCGTGGCGACTGCCGATGCGAAAACGAAGCTCGATAAGCAGGCCGACGGACTAAGTGATGACCTCAAGGTCGTGGAAGACAAGCTAGCGGAGATGAACCGAGCCGCTGCGCGCCGATGGAGAGATTTCGAAGGCGACGTGAACGCAGCAATGGCGCGGTTGCGAAAGTCGGTCGAAACATCCTCTAGTTGAATCGGGCCGCAGCTCCATGAGGAAACAGAGGCCCCAACCCCATGGGGAAAAGCACCAAAGCGGCCGCGCGGGATGGTTGCGCGCGGCCGTGCTCGGGTCGGACGATGCCATCGTATCCACCGCGAGCCTCATGATTGGCGTCCTGGCCTCTTCAGCGTCGCGAGATGCTGCCCTCATCGCCGGCGTCGCCGGTCTGGTCGCGGGCGCGATGTCGATGGCGGTCGGTGAATATGTTTCAGTCAGTTCGCAGCGCGACGCGGAGCGGGCGGACATCGCGCGCGAGAAGCGCGAGCTTGCCGGGCAGCCTCAAGCCGAGCTGCGGGAGCTTGCGACGATCTATGTCAAGCGTGGTCTCGACGAGGTTCTTGCGATGAAAGTCGCGGAGCAATTGAGTGCTCATGATCGGCTCGGGTCACACATGCGAGATGAGCTTGGCATCGACCAAACAGACCTCGCACGACCGATGCAAGCGGCGTGGATATCAGCCGCGAGCTTTGCCTCGTTTGCCGTGATTCCGATCGCGGCACTTCTCGTGTCGCCACCACTTCTACGTGTCCCCCTGATCGCCGCGTTCTCTCTGGTGAGTCTGGCAGCTCTGGGTGCGCTTGGCGGACATCTGGGCGGCGCTCCTCTCGTTCGCGCTTCGTTACGAGTCACCTTCGGCGGAGCGCTGGCCATGGCTGTGACTGCGGCTATCGGACTGCTCCTTGGCACTTCAGTGGGCTAAGTCAGCCCTTCGCGACCATTGCGCAGGACCAGCCCTCAACGTCCATGACCTGACCCAGCGGTGGAGCCGCTCGAAAGGTTGCTCGTAACTAAGAGTTGCAGTTGCTGCGACCATCGGTGCCGTCGCGAGTCAGAACGAGGCCCAGCTAAGCGAAACCCCTCTGGATTTCTCCAAAGGGGTCTTGCGGGGTGGACGGGACTTGAACCCGCGGCCTCCGGCGTGACAGGCCGGCGTTATAACCAACTTAACTACCACCCCACGCCTGAACGACTGTCGATCAGCAATTCGGGCCGGATGTATCTACTCGCATAGACCGCGGGTGTCAACCGTCAGCTGCTGCCGCGATGAGACTGCAAGCCTCAACCGTCGCCAAACCAAGCCCCTCGGCGCGGGCCAGAAGCTCAGGGCTGCCCGAGCCGGGATTGACCCACACTTCCTTGGCGCCGCGCGCGCGAATTGCCTCAAGCAGGCCAATACCCACCGACGAAGGCACGTACAACGAGGCGCGGTCGACGGGTTCGGGCACATCCGCGATGCTGGCAAACGCGGGCAGCCCCTCAATGACCTTCTCCCGCGGATTGACCGGGTACACGGTCCAGCCTCGCGCGGCATAGGCACGCACGGCCCGGTTTCCATACTTGGTCCGGTCGTTCGAGGCGCCGATGATTGCGATGGTGGGCGTGAGGGCCTCCCCGCGGGAAAGCGTGACAGTTTGCATGCCAGCGCGCTAGCCTGTCGTCGGCAATTTCGAAAATCGCACGCGCACATGCATCGCCAACTCACGATTCTGGCTGTTTCGCTTGCCCTGGCGTGGTCGGCCTGCCAGTCCCCGAGCCAGACAGCACCCTCCGCCTCACCTGCCGCCCAAATCGATGGGGGCCGTGAAGTCGGCGCGCCGCTCGCCCCCTTTCCACCGGTTTCCGCCTGGGATCCGCGCGGGCCGCTTGCGGCGGACGAAACTTACGCGCTCGACACAGACGGGCCACATCGCATGACCGTGGCCGAGGCGCGCGAGCAAGGCCTGCTCGACGTCGATCTCTCCGACGGGTGGGCGCCCTTCATCTTCAGCGAGTCCGACGGACCCGGCACGCCGACCAGGCCCAACACCTACCGCGACACCTTCATCCGGCTGGCCAACGACCGCGCCAGCCCCGAGGAGATACTCATGGAGACCCCGCAGGGCGCGCTGGCGGCGCTATCCGCGGCGGGCATCGCGCCGGAAAAGGGCGCGGCCGAAACCAGCGCGGGCCGGCATGCCATCGCCGAGGCCAGACGTGCCGTGCGCGTGCAGCGCGACCGCAACTACCTGGAGGCGTACGGCATCCCGCCCACGCTCTCGGTGTTGCTCGCCCGCATGGAAGAAGATCGCACCAAGGCCTGTTACGGGCAGGTCGATCTGCAGGGGCTCGCCGCTTTCGATGGCACCATCACCTTCCAAAGCCGCGAGCAAGCCAAACGCGAATACGGCGAGGCCCTGTCCGATGCCGCGTGGATCGAAAAGCTGCTCGCCGGCGACAAATTCGGAGCGGATGCGACGACAGGCAAGGTGCAACTAGCGCCGCCCGACGAGAAAACCGGATCGCCCGACGGTCGCGAGGCGCTACTGACGAGCATTGCCAAGGAAGACCGCAAGCAAGCCAAACGCATCGAGCGCTATCGCAAGGGTCAAGCGCGGCTGCGCGCCATCCGCGGGGTGCAGGCGCGCCTGGTCTGCGAAGAGCTGCTGCTGCCGCGTGTGAAATACGTGCACGGCCTGTTCGACCTGGCGACCAACCAGGCGCTGGCGGCCTGGGAGCGCAAGAACGACATCTTCGGCTGGGGATTTCTCGGCGGCGAAACGTTGGCGGCGCTGCAGCGCCCGCCCATGGACCTGCATTTCGACACCTTCCGTCGCGTTGTCATGGAGCGCATGGCGGATAGCGTGGGCATTCTCGAAGACGGGTCCACTTCCGGCGGGCCAAACCCGGCAACCTACAAGCAGGCGGATGGCACGGAGCACGCGGTGCCGAATCTCATCGAGAATTACGCCGACGCGCTCCTGGCCGCGCTCGCCATCCACAACGTGGACGACGCCGCGACTTTTTTGCGCCGGATTGGGCGCGAAGGGCTTGCGAGCCTGCACCTCGCCTTCCGCGCACCGCCGATGCCGCCCTACTACGGCAAGACCATGAATCTCTCAATCGAAATCGATCGCGGCGACGTCTGGTACGATTTTCCCTTCGACGGAGACGGCAAACCCATCGCCCAGCCACGCGTGAATTTCCCGTCGCTGACGGTGTTCGTCGATTGGCAGAAACAGAAGATCCCGCTGGTCCGCTGGCGCACCACCATCGGCTCGTGGCGCAGCGAAACCCAGAAGGACGGCAAGGTGTACTACAAATACAAGAACTCGGACGTGGGGCCGCGCATCTGGCAAGAAATCGTGGCCAGCCCGGTGTGGATTCCGCCCGACGGCACACCGGCCAAGGATCTACTGACGCGCAAGACGCTGGATCGCGACGTGGGCCCGGTGACCGTGGCGAACACCGATGTGATGGGACCTGGCTTTCAGTCGGCGTATGGAATGGTCTTGGCGATTCATCATCACAAGGCGGGCGGCAAGCTCTACGACAACGGCATCCGCACGCATGGCTCGGTCGACTACACCTCGATCGCGCACCGCTTTTCCCACGGCTGCCACCGCCTGGTGAACAGCCGTGCCGTGCGCCTGTTCGATTTCATCCTGCGCCGGCGCCCCTTCGAGCGCGTGGGCAACCAGCCCATGACCTCGCGCAAACGATTCACCTACGAAGACAAGCAGTACGAGTATCTCCTCGACAGCCGCGGCTACTTTTACGAACTCAAGCAACCCATCCCCGTTCTGGTCACCGAGGGCCGCATCCTGGGCAAGGCCAAGCATCCCATCGAAGCGTTCATGCAAAAGCCCGGCGTCGACTATGGCGACGTCGAGGAGGAGAGCGGCGGCCCGTAGAAGCGGGAAGAGAAAGGCGCCATTCCGGAAAGCGGCGCTCGGCTTCCTCGGGCGAGCTGGGG
>Ga0224559_1000092_pt1 | contig 52018 bp, 56 predicted proteins | sample 714S33034metaG_FD_180676 | JGI IMG/M metagenome (GOLD analysis project Ga0224559, IMG submission 180676) | Peat soil microbial communities from Stordalen Mire, Sweden - 717 S3 30-34 | ecosystem: Environmental > Terrestrial > Soil > Wetlands > Peat | place: Sweden: Norrbotten County, Stordalen... | reverse complement strand
CCAATCATTAGGATCCATAACATGTGGATCTAAATTTCCTTTGCAATTAACTGCTGGTTTTGTGTGTCTTTGTCAATTTGATTGTACATCACACTTGTTGGAACTCCACTATCCACTTCATTAATAATTTTTGATCAAAGTCAAAATTTATATGGATAATCCGAGTTAAGGAAATTATAAAAACTGTTACACCACCTATGATTCCTAGTATCAATCCTTTATTCACCAACTTTCCCCCAAGATGGAATTAACAAATAAAAAGAAAATGTAAATATTATTTATCAAACATGACTGTATCACCGGTGGATCGGTATTTTTCAAGTTCTTTAATTAGTTCGCCCATATTTGAGAATCTCTCAGACTTATTTTGTTAAGACATTTCATTATTATCCCATCAACAGGACTTGCGTTTGAGATTAATATCAATGGGACGTACTGGTTGAGTATTGAGTATTGAAATGTATATCTGGGAAATTTCGCCTTTAAATGGTAATCTACCTGTTGCTAACTCATAGAATGCTGTTTCCATTTGATAAATATCTGTTCTTTAATCTGCCCTACCAAATTCTTGAGATATCTGTTCAGGAGCTGCATAACACTTAGTGATATTAAAGTTGTTCCAAGTTCTAAAGAGAAAACTGTAAGAACTATGACACTGGGTGAAGAACCTCCTGAAGATCAATGTTTGAAATTAATTAAGGAAAAAAAATCCTTGATCCATTATCAAGATGGTTACAGAAAGGGATTTCATGAAAGATATGTGGATGCTAGGAAAAAATTATCTAAAAAGATTCAATAACCATGTATCCGAGTTTTAATAACATTAAATTTCATTAAAATCTTTTTTTTATGATACACAAATAAATTTAACATGATTAATCGTTATTTATAATGATTAATCATAGAAAAATATATATAGTAATATACACAAATTTACTACTGTTACTGTATTAGGTAAATGAAGAATTGAATAACGGCAGGTAAAGAAATGAAACGTAACACAACCGTTCTGCTAGATGAGAAAAGAATTTTCAAACCTACTGTAGAAACGGTAGAACGAGCACATGTAAAAAATTGGGAAAATGAGATTCGGAAGGGAAAAAACTTCGAGAAATATTGGGAAGAAAAGGCTGAAGACATTGACTGGTTTCAGAAATGGGACAAAGTTTTAGATGAAAGCAATAAACCCTTCTACAAATGGTTTGTAAACGGTAAAACCAACTTGACCTACAACGCTGTAGACAGATGGATTAATACCGAAAAAAGAAACCAAGTAGCTATCCTCTATGTGAATGAAAGAGGAGACGAGAAGAAATTATCCTACTATGAGCTCTATCGTGAGGTCAATAAAATGGCCAATGCACTAAAGAACCTAGGAGTAAAAAAGGGAGAAGCAGTATCAATGTATCTCCCGATGTGCCCAGAGCTCATTATTTCAATGCTTGCCTGTACCAAAATAGGTGCAGTTCACAGTGTTGTTTACTCGGGTCTGAGTGTTGGTGCATTTGTTGAACGAATGAACAATGCAAAGGTCAAGATCCTAATCACTGCAGATGGAACCTACAGAAGAGGAAAGATCATAAACCTTAAAAAAATATCAGACGAAGCAATGCTTCAGTGCCCTACAGTTGAAACAGTAATTGTTGTAAAACATACCGATGAAATCGAAATGAAAGAACTCAGAGGAAAGGAATTATCATACGACAAACTGATAGAAGGAGAACCTGGTGAATGTGAATGTGAACCAATGGATGCAGAAGATCCATTGTTCCTACTTTACACATCAGGCAGCACAGGAAAACCCAAGGGAATTGTCCATACAACGGGAGGGTATATGGTAGGTGTTTCAACAACACTAAAAAATATATTCGATATACAACCCGATGATACATACTGGTGCACAGCCGACATTGGATGGATTACAGGCCACAGCTATGTTATATACGGACCATTACTCCTGGGAACAACAACAGTCGTTTATGAAGGAGCACCAGACTACCCAGATCCAGGTGCTTGGTGGAAAATTATTGAAAAATATGGTATAACCAAATTTTATACCGCACCAACAGCAATCAGGCATCTGATGAGATTTGGTGATAAATATACAAGGATATACAACATATCATCCCTAAGAATACTTGGAACAGTTGGAGAACCAATAAACCCCGAGGCCTGGATGTGGTTTTACAAAAATGTTGGAAAGGAAAAAACTCCTATAATGGACACATGGTGGCAAACTGAAACAGGAATGCACATGATAGCACCATTACCATCAGCAGACCTCAAACCAGGATCAGCAACAAAACCAGTACCCGGAGTATTTGCAGATGTTGTAGATGATAAGGGAAATTCAGTACCTCTTGGAACTGGAGGACATCTGGTAATCACAAAACCATGGCCAGCAATGTTCAGAACACTCTATGAAGATGAGCAAAAATTCAAAGATGTTTACTGGAACGATATACCTGGAGTTTATAAAGCAGGAGATATGGCAAGAAAGGACGAAGACGGATATTTCTGGATACAGGGAAGATCTGATGATGTTCTTAAGATTGCAGGCCACAGAATAGGTACATCTGAGGTTGAATCTGCATTTGTAAGTCATCCTGCAGTTGTAGAAGCAGCAGTAATTGGAAAGGCAGACCCAATTAAGGGAGAGGTCATTAAAGCATTTCTAATACTTAAAGAAGGATACCAGCTAAAAACAAAACTTATAGGAGAACTCAACGAACATGTGAGATATGAATTGGGACCCGTAGCCGTAATAGGTGAATTGGAAGAGGTTGATTCACTACCAAAAACCAGAAGTGGTAAAATTATGAGAAGAATTTTAAGAGCTAGGGATAAGGGCGAAGATGTTGGAGACACATCAACACTCGAAGAATAAAACAACTCAAATAATAGGAAAATAGATGCGAACACTTTTGGTGATATAAATGGTTGAAGAAAAAGTAAATCAAGTTGTAATGAAAGATCTAACAGCAAATCCAGCTGCTTTAGGACTTTTAGGTTTTGGAATAACAACAGTGTTGTTAAATATAAGTAATGCCGGGCTTTTCCCGTTAAACAGTGTGATATTAGCAATGGCTATAGCTTATGGTGGATTAGCACAAGTAATGGCTTCATGGATGGAGTTTAAGAAAGGCAATACCTTTGGAATGGTTGCATTTGGATCATTTGGATTGTTCTGGTGGAGTTTTGCCCTATTACTCATATTACCGAAGTTAGGGCTTGCAGTTGCACCAGATGCAGTCTCATTAGCATCATACTTCTTCATGTGGGGTCTTTTCACACTTGTAATGTTCTTTGCTACCCTCAAACTTACAAGAGGACTGCAAGTGGTGTTCATAAGTTTAGCAGTATTATTTTTCCTCCTAGTTGGAGTAGAATTAACTGGAAGTGCTACACTTGGTTTAATAGCAGGATATGAAGGAATATTCACTGGATTATCTGCTGTTTATGTGGGACTTGCAACTGTGATGAATGAAACATACAAAAAAAATGTGCTAAGGATATAATTGATTAAAAGTTATTTAAATAGTTTATAGCCTTTAAGTAGCTATTTAGGTAATTGAAGCCCGTATGATGATAATTGTTCACCGACCCTTGGATTTGGTAATAATTTGAGTATGGGCTTCAACACTATTTTATTAGTAAATTCAATTTGAATAATGGATAGCTTTATTAATTCTAATTTATAGATACAGAAGTAATTATCAAATCATTATGATATTGAGAGCTTCAGTAACATAATTCTAAACAATCATGAATAGTTCTAGAATTTGTATAAAATATAATCATAAATAACACATAAAAAAAGTTATGCATAATGATCACTCAAATATTCAAGAGGGTTTAAAATTGGAAGAGGACCTCAAAATATTGATACTTGAAGATGTTCCATTTGATGCAGAGTTAATTAATCGTGAACTCAAACGAAGTGGAATGAAATTCTCTTCTATAAGAGTAGAAGAAGAAAAAGACTATTTAAATGAATTAAAATCATTTAAACCTGATGTTATTCTTGCTGACCATTCACTTCCTCATTTTGATGGAATTTCTGCCTTAAAAATTGCCAAAAATAAATCTCCAGATGTTCCATTTATCTTTGTCAGTGGGAAGATGGGGGAAGACTTTGCAATAGAAGCATTAAAATGTGGAGCAACAGATTATGTTCTTAAAGGCAGCCTTTCAAAGATCGTACATGCTGTTAACAGAGCATTAGAAGAAGTTAAAGAGCATTCTAAGAGGAAAAATGCGGAAGAGGCCTTGAGAAGTAGTCACAGGCAGCTCATGGAAGCACAGAAGATCGGACATGTTGGTAGCTGGGAATGGGATCTTGAAACCCTTGAAATGAAATGTTCAGATGAATTTTATAATATGATGAGTATAGATCCAACAAGATTTGGTAACAACTATCAATCAATGATGGATATCATACACCCCAATGATAGGCAGACTGTACAAGATAGTATAAACGCTGCACTAGATCATCACATGCCATTTACAAATGACTATCGTATAGTCAGACCAGACGGAACAGTTAGAATACTTTCATCTAAAGGCGAAGTCATAACAGATCCAAATGGCAAACCACTTCGAATTGTTGCAACAGAACAGGACATCACCGAACAAAAATTAGCAGATGAAAAAATTAAATCATCACTCAAAGAAAAGGAAATGTTGTTACAAGAAATACACCATCGGGTGAAAAATAATTTACAGGTAATATCAAGCCTTTTACGTTTACAATCAAGATATATTAACGATCAAAAATCTATTGATATATTCAAGGAAACACAAAACAGGGTCAGAAGCATAGCAATTCTACATGAAAAATTGTACCAGTCTGAGGATCTTGCCAAGATCAGATTTGATGAATATGTAAAGATACTAGCAGAAGACCTGCTTTACTTCTATGGACTGGATAAAAGTAACATTAATATGAAAATCGACATGGAAGAGATTTCACTAAACATAGAAACAGCAATTCCATGTGGACTCATAATAGATGAAATGGTAGCAAATTCCTTGAAATATGCATTTCCAGATGGAAGAAATGGGGAGATTAAAATAGAACTCCATTCAGATGACAAGAACAAATATTTTATGTGTGTTAGTGATAATGGTATAGGTATCTCAACAGATATTGACCCTGAAAAGACAGATACATTTGGAATGCAGCTGATTAAATATCTAACCAAACAATTAAAAGCAAGCATAGAACTTGATAAAAGTAATGGTACAGCGTACAATCTTACATTTAATGAACTGGAATACAGAGATAGGGTAAAATAGATGGTTAACGAAAAGATATTGGTTGTTGAAGACGAAGAACTTATAGGGCAAGATATAAAGATTTTACTGGAAGATCTTGGATATGAAGTTCCCTATTTAGTACCTTCAGGGGAGGAGGCAATATCTCGAGCAGGAGAAATCCGTGCAGATCTTGTTCTGATGGATATCATGTTAGAGGGTAAGATGGATGGAATTGAAGCAGCCCACAAGATCAACGACCAGTATGGAATACCAATAATATACTTGACCGCCTACAGAAATGAAGAAATTTTAGAACGTGCAAAATTAACAGAACCCTACGCATATATAGTTAAACCATTTGAAGAAAGAGAACTACGTACCAATGTTGAAATAGCTTTAAACAGACACAGAGCTGAGAAAGAAAGGATTGAATCAACAGAGATCATAGCTAAAAATGAGTTCCTTAAAAAATCTTTAAAGGAACAGGAAATTCTTCTCAGGGAAATACACCACCGTGTAAACAATAACATGCAAATTATTTCCAGTCTACTATCATTACAATCAACACAGGTAAAGGATGAAAGAGATCTTGATCTGTTTATTGACAGTTTAAACAGAGTTAAATCCATGGCCAAAGTTCATGAACGTTTATATCAATCTGAAGATCTTTCAAGCATCAAATTTGCAGAATATGGTTCCAGTATGTTAACCGATCTTTTCAGCAGCCACAGAACATCACCAGAAATCAGATTAAAGGTAGATATCGAGGAAGTATCATTTAACATGGAAACAGCTATTCCATGTGGGTTGATCATAAACGAACTGGTATCCAATTCATTGAAATATGCATTTCCAGATGGTGAGGGTGAAATTACTGTAAGTTTAATGCATTATCATGGTAACAAATTCTGCCTAACCATAAGTGACAATGGTATTGGTATACCCGAAGATATAGACTTTAAAAATACAGAATCCCTTGGATTTAGATTGACCAATAATCTTACCCAGCAACTGGAAGGTGAAATATCACTTGACAGAAGTAAAGGCACAAAATTCCAGATCATATTTGAGGAATTAGAATATGAAACAAGAATTGGGATTAAAGAAACAATTATTACGGCTCATAAATCCCGTGAACTAAGAAAACATGCAGAGGAAATAATCAACACTCGAATTGGTGATTTAAATGATATTCCCAACGATTTCAAGGAACTGGTCCATGATCTCCAGGTGCACCAGATTGAAATTGAGATGCAGAAGGAAGAACTCACCAAATCTAGACAGGAAATAATGGATTCACAGAAGAGATACTTTGACCTTTACAACTCCGCACCTGTAGGCTATTTTAGACTAACAAAGGATGAAATAATCATCGAAGTTAACAATACAGGAGCATCTATATTGGGAATTACTAAAACTGGACTCTTTAACACTTCATTTATGAGTTTTCTAAAATCAGATGCTAGACAAACCTTTATAGAACATAACACTAAAGCCATTGAAACAGGTAAAAAACAGGGATACAGATTGGAAATTGTACGTGCAGAAGGAGAACCCTTCATTGCATATGTTGAAACAAAACCCAATTATGATAAAAATGGGAAATTTAAAGAATTACAAACCTCAATAATAGATTTAAGCCGGTATTAAATTTGATATACAGATATGGAAGTAGATATTTAGTTTTAATGTAGAGCTGCATAAATTTCCTGTAAAAAAAAATTCAGATTTCATTTTCAATATATCTTGCAAGTCTTCTTGCAAGGGCAACAATGGTTAGAACTGGAGGAGCTCCTGGAGCCATTGGAAAAACACTTGCATCTGCAGCGAAGAGTCCTGATATTTCTGTTTCAAGATTTATATTAACAACATCACCAATAGCAGCAGTTCCACCTGGATGTGCTCCCCTTGCAATTGTTGATGTGAGTGTGTTTGGATCCACACCTACCTCTTTAAGAATTGCACCTGCAGCAGCAGATCCCTTGGTAAGTAGAGCAACATCCTGTGCAGTACTGTACTTCTCAATATAATCCTCACGAACCTTACCAGATCCTTCATCGGCTATTTTAATCATCATTCCAATTATATCATTTTCACCTGCACCGTACTTCTTTAAATTATTATAGAGTAGGCCAGAATAATGTGGTGCCATGATAAGATCATCCAATTTTATTAGAGCATTCATTTGAACTTCATTTTTAAACTTTATATCCTTAAGAATACCACCAACAGATACAAAGGTATCTACAAACAGGTTGTTACCTGCATTTATTCCTGTTCGTCTTAATATTCTTGGTGTTTCAATACCTCCCGCCGATATTACAACTATATCTGCAAGAAATTCTTTATCATTACTTTTAACTCCTTTAATTTCACCATTAACAGTTATGAGTTCGGTTATTTCGGTGTTGGCCAGGACATTTGCGCCGTGATCTAATGCATCATCAACATATTCTTTGCTTGTCCATTTTGAATCCCTTGGACATCCAAAGGCACATTTACCACAGGGTTTACATGTTTCTGGGTCGATAAATTTAGGCATTTTTTTGGTGTTAAAGCCTAATGATTCTGCCTTATCCATTATAATATTTGTACCCTTACCAAAATGCGTATCTGGAAGGGTTGTTACTCCCATTTCACCCTCTATTTCCTTGAAGTCTTCTTCAAGATCGATACCTATATTTTTAAGATATTTTTGGCAGGTTCTAACAGCATTTCCGGCAGTTACAGTGGTTGTTCCACCAATACAACTTGTTTGTGAGATTTCAACTCCAACATCTGCAATATCATAATGTTCATAAGCCTTTCCAATCTTTGTTAATGGTCCTTTTTCTATAAGAGTAACATCTATCCCTTTAGATGCTAGTTCTTTGGTAATAATTCCTCCACCAGCACCCGATCCAACTACTATAACATTTTTCATTAAATCACACTCGATAAATTAATAAATAATCCCTTTTTTTATAGATAAAATTAAAATTTTAGGCTCTTTTAAGTGTTCTACGTGGAGGTCGTGAGGGAATTTTGGATTTCTTTTTCCTTTCCTTTATAAAGAACTTCATGGCTATATAGCCACCTAAAAGTCCAAATGCACAGTATATTATTAATGATACTATTAAACTTAAAATAAGGTTAAATACTCCGCTCAATGCAACAAATATGCCGAGTGTTAATGGGTTTGGAAGTACGTATGGTAAGGTTGGTGGAGTTAAAAATCCATAGAAGAAAAAGATTATACAGAAAATTCCTGTGGCAATTGCACCTACCTTGGCACTGGTAATTTCTTCCTTGGTTAGGAATGTGGCAACAAATCCCATTACAAACAGGGAGAATACTCCTCCAAGTCCAACCAAAGGTAGGATAAGACCTAATACGAAGCTTATACCAATTGCTATTTCGATGTTAATCTTTTGCATTTTGGATGATTCTCCCTAAAGATTTCTTGGAATAATTTGTATTTGTTGTAAAAATTATATTTCAATTAATATAAACCCCTTCTTAGATATAATTTTAATTAATAATATATCAGAATTAAATTGATTTATTCATTATAAAACCTATCTGATTTATTTAATATTAACCTGTAGTGTCCCTAAATATTTTTGTTAGGATTTGATGGTTGATAATCATAGGATTTATCAATATTAGAATATATCATAATCTTCTGTTAAAAGGTTATCTGCAATTTCAATTGCTGTTTCTGCATCTACAGCTTGTCCATCTGCACCAACCTTTTTCCATAGGTCATTATCGATATTGAATGGATATCCTCCAACGATTATCTTAGCATCCCTACATTCTACACACCTGTGAATAGTGCTGATAAGTTCGATTACCTCGCCTATGTGGGAACTGATAGTTGCAGATATCAGGATCAGATCTGCTTTTTTACTTATTATGGTCTGTATCACACTTTCTGTTGGTGTGTTTGCACCTAGATAATATGTTTTCCAGCCACCCATTTCAAAGAAGTCTGCAACCATTCTCACACCTACCTCGTGAAGTTCCCGGCTTACACTTGTTGCAACAAGGACTTTTCCAGTTTTTTCATTGTTTGATATGTATGGATATAGTTGGGACATTATAAGTTGTGTTGCAGCTGTAATGTAATGTTCCTGGGCTACTGTTATCTTATTTTCCTGCCAGAGCCTTCCCACTTCGTAAAGTGAACTCTGAAAAACGTGCAGATAGATATCTTTCACACTAATTCCATTATCTACGGCTTCAATTATCAATTTACCAGCTGAATGACGATCACCATCCAGTAACAATTTAAGGTACTGTTCTAAGAGTTTAACAAGGGGTTTGTCTTCATGGATAAAGGAAATATCCTTTGAAGGGTTGGAAAGATTTTCTATACTTTCTTCTATATATCTAACTGCTATACTGCTTTTTTCTGGCGGTAAATATCCTACGATTACGTCTTCCATAACTTCTAATCTTTCTTTAAGACGTGTTTCAGGAATTCCTAAATTTACTAAAAATATTCTTTCCCATGTAATATAATCTGCAAATAAATCGGGACTTGAAGCTTCTATTGCCTCAAAAAGATATGATAAACTGTATTCAGTGTCTTCAATGTACTTTTTAAATTCAGAATCTCCATAGTATCTGCTAAACTCTACTTGAGAATTAAACTGTTTGGTTACAATTTCCTCTGCAAGTACATCTACACCTTTAATCATAGTAAACCTCCAAATATTATTAGTATAATATCTTATAAGAACACATTAATAATTATAATCCTAACAAATTGATATTAAGATTAATTATCTAATAATTTTATCTTTAAACTAAGTATGGTTATTAAAAATATTAAATATTCTGATTTTAAAGATTGAAATCGTGCAAAAATTAGATTTGATACTTTGAAATTATCCTTGAAAATATTCAAATAATAAAACCTTGGACATAATTATTATTTAATTGATTATAATGTATTATTATTTAATTTTAGGGGTGTGTATATTAGTGCCAGCACGTTAAACAATTATTTATGAAATTTTTATCCGAAAAAAATCCAGATTCACTCCGCACATTTGAAATTATTAATGAAGGATTATCAAAGAAATCTGTGATAGTTATAATGGCATGTTGTAGTGTTACGTACGAGGGAAGGGCCAGGAGCAAATTAGGATCCGGTGACAGGATGATAATCATCAAATCTGATGGATCATTCATGGTGCATCAAGACAGAAATTTGGAACCTGTGAACTGGCAGCCACCAAAATCTCAATGTAAGGCCAGTTTAAAGGATGGGGTAATGTATCTTGAAGGGAGTAGGAGAAATCCTCCAGAAAGGCTTGAAGTTTTAATAAAGAGCACATATATGGCATCCTATTTTAATGGTGAAGATTCTAAGGGCCTGGAATTAACTGGTTATGAGGAAAATATGAGGGAAATGGTGTTTGATAATCCGAAAATTATAGAAGAAGGTTTCAGACCTGTAAACCGGGAATATTCAACACCGAACGGGTTTATAGATATTCTAGGTAAAGATATTGAAGGAAATTTGGTTGTATTAGAGCTTAAAAGTAGAAGGGCCGGTATAAATGCAGTTAAACAATTAAAAAAGTATATGGACTGTTTTTCGGACCATAAAGAGTTTGTTAGGGGTATATTAGTTGCTCCATCTGTAACCGATGATGCATCTGAACTTCTTGAAGAATATAAACTTGAATATATATCAATGGTGCCGCCAAGGGAATTTGGAACCGAGAAAAATTTAACACTCGATTTTTTCGGTGGATCAAAGTAGTCCCTGAAAAAAGCCTATTATAAGTGTGGTACAATGAAAGTTTAAACAGTCAAATATTTTTAGAGGATACAAATGAAAAGATTTTCAGTGGGTTTAGGGATAATTGTTCTGGTTGTATTACTGGCATTAGGAACTTATAACTATGTTACAGCAACAGAGGAAACAATTGTAGTTGGATATCTTCCAACAAGTCTGGATTCTGCGCTTTTTGTAGCTGATGATCTTGGAATGTTTACGAAGGAGGGTCTTAAAGTTCAACTGGTGCCATTTAGAACCGGTTCAGAACTTATAGATGCAGCTAATAAAAACCAGATCGATGTGGGATATGTTGGGATAACACCGGTGACAAGTGCAATAGATCAAAATTCCAGTATTAAAATTGTTGCAGCTGTAAATACTGAAGGAAGTGGGATTGTTGTTTCCAATACGAGTAATATAAAAAATGCATCAGATTTTGAGGGAAAGAACATTTTAATACCTAAGGTTGGAAGTATTCAGGATGTAATTTTTAGATATATGCTTTTAAAGAACAACGTAAACCCTGCATCTGTTAATATAACAGAAATGGATGTTCCACTCATGCAGGATGCACTAATATCTGGAAAGGTTGATGGATATGTTGCATGGGAACCATATGTTTCACAGGCCAAAGTCAATGGAACAGGCATAGTTCTAATGAATTCAAATGATATATGGCCCAATATTCCAGGTTGTGTTGTTATTGCAACCAACAGGTTCATGACCCAGAAACCAACCGAACTACAAAAATTTTTGAAAGTTCATGTTGAGGCGACTGATTATGTAAATACACATGCTAATGAAACAGCTGCCATAGTATCTAAAAAATTAGGTACCAAAATGAATGTGGAGATGGAAGCAAGGAATCATATAGAGTTTTTAGCTGTGCCCACACCTGCTTTTGAAAATAATGTATGGGACATGATCCAGGTGCAGGAACAATTAGGATACGTTAAAAATAATTTAACTATACAACAATTATTTAACAACAGTTTCTTACCTTAATTATCTATTTTTTTTTAATTTAATGGTATATGATTTCAGAAGATTATAGAAGAACCGTAATCGGATTTATTTAACCCTTAGAATATTTTTATATATTATCCATTTGGGATCTGTTTGTGGGTACGACGTATTACCAGATAAATGGAAAGGATAATAGCCAGAAATACCAATACTTCATAAACTATTAAAGCATACCTGTAACTTTCAACTCTAAGGGGTGCAGTGACACCTTCCGATAATAATACAGTTGCCACCACCACACTTGATACACCCATCCCTTTACCGAATTCTAAATATTTTAAGGGTTTATATTACTAAATGGGTGTTTAAAGTTTTTTTAAGACGGTCCTAAATTCAATTTAATAGTGTGAGTTTTGGACGAAAAATGGATCGATTTCATATTATATCGTTTAAAAAAGTTATAATTAATGATCATATAAACTATAAAAAATTAGTCCAAAACGTGTTAAACTAACATGAAAATATCATGATTTTTTAATTTACTTTTTAGAGATATTTCCACTTTCAAGATTAATATTTTCAATGCGGTTCAAATTTTCAAGATCCTCTAGATCTTCAATATAATCACTTTCATCTGCATTTGGGTTTTCTTTAGAAATTAAAGATGCTATTATTATTAAGATACTTATAATAGCTCCAAGTAAAAATGCCTGTTGAAATCCTGATAAAAGTGTTTCAACAGGTACACTGAACTGGAATGCTCCTGTTGATATGGCACCTTCAAGACCGGCTGCCGAATGACTGACAGTACTGTCAAATATTGTTTCGAATATTACTACTCCCATAACCAATCCAAGATATTTGGCTGTGTTTAAAAGGCTACTAACAGAAGCAGTCATTCCGGGTGGGCTGTGGCTCATGACTAATTTGTTGTTTGCAGGTGAGAACATTCCATCTGATAGAGATCTCATTAAAAGAGCAAGTAGAACAAATATAATTCCATATTTACCAATTGTTGGATTTAAAACAGTTAAAACCAAGAGTGCAATTGCTAGGCATGCTGCTCCAATAATTGATGGTAGTTTTGATCCTGTTTTATCAGATATTCTACCTGATAGCGGACCAACAAATATGATTAGCAGGGTTGGAACTAGTATTATCAGACCTGCTACATCTGTTGTGTAGTTCATTATGAGTTCGAGGTAGAATGGTAACAGGAATATGGTCCCTGTTAAAACAAAACTGGTCATGAATCCTGCAGCAATTGAAAGGTTAAGATATCTCTGTTTTAGGAGGCACATCTTGAAGAGAGGATATCTATAGTTTGATTCCCATTTATAAAAGAGGATTAGAAGGGCAAGACAAGATATTAAACCTAAAAATATTAAAGGAGAAGTCCAACCTAATCTACCGCCCATTTCAAGGGTTATTATTAGTACAAACATTGATAAGAAAATTAATAATGATCCAACAACGTCAAATCCATGATATTCCTCGACTTTACATGTATCTGGTAAATATTGGTAGGTTAAGACTATAGCAACTATTCCAAGGGGCACTGTAACGAAGAAAATCCAGTGCCATCCTAAATATTCTGTTATGAGTCCACCAACACCGTATCCAATAGACAGTGAAACTGTTGTTGCAAGCGAAATATATCCAAATATTTTTCCTCTAACAGCATTTGGGAAGTTAACCGCAATAATTGCAGGTGTCATGGATAGTAGCATTGCAGAACCAATACCCTGAAGAATTCTTGAAAGAATTAATTGTTCTATATTTAGGGAAATCCCTGAAAAATATGATCCCACTGTGAAAAGGAATAGACCACCTAGGAAAATCTTTTTGTAGCCAACGTATTCGCCAATTTTTCCAAATATCAATAGAAAACTGGTTAAAACAAGAAGATGTGCTACCACAACCCATGAAACAAGTGATGTGCTCACATCGAGATATTGTGAAATGGATGGAAGTGCAATTGTTACAATACCTGCACTGAAGGACCATATAAATACACCAAAAGCAATTATGAATGTGATAATTCCTTTGTTAGCTTTATGTGGCGTTACATTGTTTGTCATGGAATTGTTTCCTTTTGATAATTGTGTGTTAATTGTAAATCAATTTACATTTAGTATAATGAGTAGTTGAAAATAGTATATATCATTAAGTAATTATAAAAAAAATTTACTTTTAACCAATATCATATGTAGGATATTTTATTTATATTTTAGATACAATGTTAACACTTTTGACACAGAAATTTCTATTTTATCTATGATCTTGAATTAATTAATACTTATAAATTATATACTAAAAACTTGAATAATAATACTATGTCTAATTACAATGGGAAACTTGTTGAATTACCAAAGAAAGGCAAGGCATTGTTTTTACAGATATCCATGGAAATCTTGACGATTATGATGGATATATGGATATATGGGGAGAATATCGAAATGAGAACACATATTTTATCATTAAGGGCGATTTTATCTATGCTATGGGAAAGAAGGATGATAAATATATAGAAATATTAGATTCTGTTAAACAGTGCTGGGAAGATAATGAAAACTTTTATCCCCTTATTGGTAACCACAATGGTCCACCATATCCAATATATCGGTCTATAAAGGAAGTATAAATCAATCTTTAAATTTAAAAGAACTTTTAAGGGAAAGATTTGGTAGTAGGTGGAATAGAAAGCTTGATGAATATCAAGAATTTTTTAAAAAACTCCCCCAACTATTAGAACAGCTAATAAAGTCTTTATTAGTCATGCGGGGCCTCCAAGAAAATTAAGACATTGGATGATATAATAAACATAACTGATAAGGGTTATCTTGATAATGAGATTTTATATGAAATACTATGGAACAGAGAGGAAGATTATACGAAAATGATTTAAGATCTTTTCTTAGGACGGTAGCTTGCAATGCAATGATTGTAGGACACACCCCTGTAGACGGTGTAACACTGATTAATGATAAACAATTAATTGTATCATCGAGCTACAGCCAAGGTAAAAAGGAGTATATAGAACTGGATCTAGAAGAAAAAATTAAAGATACTAAAGATATCCTTAAAATGGTAAAACAACTGAATTAAATTTTATTTTCTGTAATTGTAGAATAGAAGATTTTAAGGTAAAACTTGGTTTTTAATATAAAATAGACTAATATTCAAATAGGGTTCAAAGATACGTGGCATGGATTTTTGATTGATGTAAAATATATTTTGATTTTTTTATTAAACCAATATTATCCAATCTGTGCTATCAGTTCTGCTAGTTGTTCAAGGTTTCTGACTTCAAAGAATTCAGCCCCTGAATCTTCATAATCTGCTACACAACTATCAACCACATTCCATTTATTCATGGGTTCAGGATTTAATATAAGAACTTTTTTGGACTTTTCAACTATATAATCAATACTATCTGCACTTAATGGTTTTTTCCCAACTTTAGGTCCTGCCCAATCCCTGCAATCACTTAATATCATGACATAAGACTTTTTATTAAGATCAGCCTGGTCTTTAAAGCTTTCAAATGCTCTGTGCATGTTTGATGTTCCGTGAATCATCTGATTTTTCTGTCTAATATCCCTAACTTTTATGAAAGCATCTAATAGATTCGGTTCTTCGAGGGTAGCTGTGGTTTCAACTGTTTTATTATCAAATTCAAAGGTTTTTGCTTTTTTAAATGAGTTTTGGGCTGCATATACCATCATGAAAAACCAGTTACTAACCCAGTCACATGATCCACTTACATCGTTAAGGAAGAAATGATTGCTTTTTTTAATCCTTGGTTTTGTTTTAACAATTTCAAGAAGTGTGTTTCCATATTTCAAATTTTTTCTAAGGGTTTTACGAATGTCCGGTCTCATATTTTTGGATTGTTTTCGTCTTCTAACTCTTTTATTGGCAATTTTTTTTCCAAGCTTTTGACATAGGTCTAAAAGTTCTGGTTCAAAAGATGTAAGAAGTTTAATATCCTTCTGGAGCAGCTGAGATTCATCTTTACCATTATCAATATAATCCTCAAATGGTGGTCTATAATCCATTGTGTCTGTTTCTGTAGGTTGAACTTTAAATTTTGAAGGTTCTATGAGCTTAAAAGAATAATTATATCCACTTAAAAGCCTTTTATTTTTACTACCCTTAGAATCTTTGGTACCTGGAGATTTATCAGATTCATCGGAGTTTTCATCGACACCACCAAAAACAGAATTAAAAATCTTATCAAACCTAGCTCGCTGACTTGGTTTTTTAACATATACCGCTGCAAGTGCTTCGTTTAAAAGATCATTTTGGTCATTGAATAATTGCAGAGTTTCATATGCTGTCTGTGTACTTCGTAAACTGGCAGGGATGTTATTTTCCCTTAGAAGTCTTGAAAATTTTATTATCTCTTCCATCTAACTTCACTTTTGATAATTGTTATCTTTAACAAATTTCTTTAAAACCTTCTTCTTATCTGATTCATTTTTCAAAACTACCGAAACTGTTTCATTAAAAGTTTTATCGTCCAAATCTTTAGCATTAAATGCTAAAAGAGTTTTTACCCAGTCAACTGTTGCCCTGATAGATGGTTTTTTAAGAAGGTTCATGTCCCGGAGATTATGGATCATGGTAACAACACTTTCAACAAGTGTAGATGTTGCACCGGGAACTGTAGATTTAACAATTTCAACTTCCCTTTCATATGATGGATAGTCAATGTATAAGAATAAACATCTATCCTTTGTTTCGTCTAAAAGGGATCTCTGAGAATTTGAGGTCATAATAACCATTAGATCGTTTTGAAGTTCAAAGGTTCCGAGATCATTAACAGTAATTTGTCCTTCTCCAAGAGCTTGAAGCAGAAAACTTTCAACTTCCTCATCAGCTTTATCAATTTCATCTATCAAGATTACTGAGGGATTTTTATTCATAAAACCTTGGAGTAACGGTCTTTTTATAAAGAACTCCTCGTTGAATATGTCCTGATCAACTTCTTTTATTCGTGACATTTCAAGGTGGAGTAGTTGTTTCTGGTAGTTCCATTCTCCAACAATTTGTTCAAAGGTAATTCCTTCGTAGCACTGTACCCTAAAAAAATCCATATCAAAAGCTCTGCTAACAGCCTTTGAAAGTTCTGTTTTACCCACACCAGGAGGTCCCTCAACAAGGACTGGTTTTTTCAATTTAAAAGCCAGATACAATGTTGTAACAGTGCTTTTATCGGGTATGTAATGATTTTTAATTAGTTTATTTTCAAGCGATTCCATGCTGAGATCATGGTCTGTCATAGATTTTAGATATGGCACAATGAATATAAATTTTGCCCATAGAATTGAAAGATGGATATAAAAAAAATAAAAAATTATTTATGAAATTACACATTTTGTATGATAAATTTGATCATTTATTAATTAGTAAAATTTTATCTTAAAAAAAATTCATAGATGAGTAAATCTGTTATCATATTATATACCCTCGTTTGATTCTAGACTTTCACGAACAGAATCAATTATACATGAAGTGTTCCATCCTACAACTTCTGATGCAGCGTCTTCAATACTTCCGGGAACATTTTCCATACCATATGGTCTTATAATAACTATTGGTTTTTCAAGTTTACGGGCTAGGTCAATCTCTTGCTGTATTAAATTTTTATTCTTCGAATACATACCAGATAAAATTATAACAACATCAACATTTTTCATCTGTTCAGTTAACTGTTCTTTATCAGTTCTATCAAAGATGCTATGATTTTTCCATTGAAAATCATATGATGCCTCAAGTTTTCCGATAAATCTATTATATTCCTCATCATCATCTTTTAACTGACTTATAAATATATTATATATCTCAGATTCATCTTCAAACATTTTTTTCACCTTTTTATTATTGGATAAAATTAGAATAATATCATCTTAGAGTATCTCCTCTCCATTTTCATAGACATGTATTATCATGACCGGACAACTTTCTGCTGCATCTACACCACATTTCTCATCGTCGGTTTCGAGTTCATCATTATTACCAACTCTTTCAGACCCGATGATATGTGCTATACTGCCATCATCTAGCTCAAATAATTCTGGACAGACATCCTCACATGATCCACAAGAAGTACAACCATCCCTTTCGACAACGATTTTAAATGTCAACTCTTGGTTTTTATTAGTTTTTTCTGTCATAATATTATTTAATGTGGTTTTTCTATTTAGATTTTTTCCAGATTATTTAAATAATAATGACTGTATATTTACATAAAATTTACAAATTTATTCTATCATGAATTCAGTTATTTATCATGGGTTTATTTAATTTGAAATTGATTAATAAACAATCTCAAGAAGAATCAACAAGATTCAAAATCTGGGAATTAATGTAAATATTCACTGTTATGCTTATTATATTTACAATTATCATAATTTTAGGGTATTTTGACTTATATCCAATAAATAATCAAGGTTAAAATCCAATTGATAAGAATAGAAATAATCGAATATATTATGAAATTTGATGGTTATAAAGTAGTATTTGGAGTTGTTGGAATGGTTAAAATTATTAGAAATTTCAAAAATGGATTATTGAATAAGAGTGATCAATATCGATATTATAAATCGGAATATTTGTTATTAACTGAAAATTTATTATCATCTCAAAAAAATAGAAGATCTTGAAATTAACTTAATTAAAGAAGAGGATAACAACCGAAAGTTGCTCAATAAGATAGAAGAACTAAAATTGGAAAATCATGTTATAAGGGAAATTCACAAAATAAAAATAAAATTTTGGAAAATAAAAAGGATAAAAAGTTAATAGACATCCGTACAAGCCATAATCTTAAGTCATTGGAAAATGTTTCAATAGGAGAATACACCTATGGAAATCCTAAAATTAAATGTTATAATCCTAAAGATAAATTAATTATTGGAAAATTTTGTAGCATAACAGACGATGTAACTATACTAATTGGAATGGCCCACAGCATACAATGTGCCAGCACTTTTCCATTCGGACCTTTTTTGGGAACAAAAAGTCATAATGTTGAAGAAGTAAATGAAAAACTAGTACCACCACAAAAAACTGTTATAGGTAACGACGTGTGGATTGGATATGTTGCTTTAATTTATCCGGAGTTACCATAGGTGATGATGCTTGTAATTGGGGCAAGGGCTGTTGTATCTAAAGATGTAGAACCATACAGTATAGTAGCTGGAAGTCCTCTAAAACATTTACAGTACCGTTTCCCTAAAGATATAAGAGACACTTTAGTAGAGAAGAAATGGGGGGATTTACCAGATGAGAAAATAGAAGAGTTAACCATATCTTTTAGACCTAAACATCTATAATTTACTTGAAAAGTTGTAATTAACAACTAAATCAAAAAAATGAATTAATTTGAAATCTATCAATATTGTTATAGCTATAACAAGATAAAATGAAATATAAATCTCTTAGAATAGGTTTAAAATCTCTCTTATCATTGGATTAAGATTAAATACTTAAAAAAATTTTGAAGATATAATTAATGATCGATATATTTAGTTATTCAGAAAAAGAGATAACGGACTCCAAATTGATTAAGAGTATTTTTATCTCATGCCATGACATATATTAATTATATATCAATTTTTATTAAAAAGTTTCGTTATAAACTATAAATCAATAAATGGGGATTATTATGAGTAGTTTCAAGATAGCAATATGTCAGATGAGGGTTGTAGATGATAAACAGGTTAATATAGATAAAGCAAAGTCAATGATCAAGGAATCTACAGATAATGGGGCTGATATGGTTGTTTTGCCTGAGATGTTTAACTGTCCATATGACACTCAAAAATTCAGTGCATATGCCGAATCGGCTGATGACAGCCCATCACTTAAAACTGTTTCAATGGCCGCTAATATGAATGATGTTTATTTATTTGCAGGTTCCATACCCGAATTATTGGATGGTAATATCTACAATTCATGCTTTATTTTCAACAGAAATGGCGAAGTACTCGATGTCTACAGGAAAATGCATCTATTTGATGTGGATATTCCAGGGATGATATTTAAGGAGTCAGAAACAGTAACAGCAGGTAATAAGATTACGGTGGTTGATATGGATCTAACCAATGTTGGAATGGCAATATGTTATGATATCCGGTTTCCTGAGTTATTCCGGATTATGACTCTAAAAAAAGCGGGTTTAATGGTTGTACCGGGAGCCTTTAATATGAAAACTGGTCCAGCTCACTGGAAAATACTCATAAGGGCCAGGGCCATAGATAACCAAGTGTATATGGTTGTTGCATCACCAGCTCCCAATGAGGATCTTCCATACGTTGCATATGGCCATTCTTTAATAGTTGATCCATGGGGTAAGGTATTGTGTGAGGCAGGTAAAGATGAAGAAATAATCTACGCAACTATAGATACTTCATATACTGATAAGATTCGTCGAGAACTGCCAATTCTAAAAAATAGACGTACTGATATATATAAATTAATTGAAATAGATAATGAATTGATTAAATAGGAAGGAAAGTATAGTTAAATCTTAAAAATAGTTAATTCTAAAATGATTCAAAGGGTTAATACATGTATTAACTTCCCAATATTAGTAAATGAAAAATTTATAGCTTTAAATCATACTATTTTTGAGGGCAGTTGCTAGCTCTGTTTTTTTATCTTTATTATTTAACCAGATTTTAACATCTTTCCAAACTACGTTGCATTGATCAAGGCTGTCTTTTCCTATGGTTTCCCTTATTGCTAAGTCAATTTCTTTTCTTTCTTCCTTGGTTTTGGGTACAATATCAATATCCCCTAGAAAATCATTCATATGTCTGATGTAACAACTCATACAGCTCCCTCCAATACAGTCATTAACCTTAAATTAACCAAGATGGATTTTGTACCATCTATAACATGAATTTAAATTGATCAAATAAAAAAGATTTTAGGCCATTTTTTTAAGTGATTTGGTTGCTACTTTTTTAAATTCTTTATCCCATTTAGCAGCACGCCTAGCTTTTTTAAGTGGATCTATAGCTTTTTCATCCCCTATGTCTCCCAGGGCCTTGGCAACTGCCGTACGTACGCCCCAATCCTCATCTTTTAAGGCTTCTATAAGTGCATCGACAGCATCTTTACTTTCCATCTCACCGAGTGATTTAGCAGATGTTTTCCTTACACTCCAGTCATCATCTGCAAGTGCTTCGATAAGGTGTTCTACAACATTTTCATCCCCAATATTTTTTAATGCGAAGGTTGCATATCTTTTAATATTACCTTCTTCACCTTTGAGTGCATTTACAAGGGATTCAACAGCAGGATCACCTATTATTGCTAATGATTTTGATGCTTGGAATCTTACATCTGGATTTGAATCGTCCAAAGCTTTAATAAGTGGTTCAACAGCATCAAGTCCTGAACTACCGAGTGCTTCAGCAGCAACCTTTCTAACATCAGGGTCTGAGTCTTGTAGCTTCTCAATTAAAGATTCATTTTCACTTGATTTTATTTCATCCATAAATAACACCTAATTCGTATTTTTAATTATAATTGAATTTATAAATTTAACCATATTTTAGTATATAAACAGTGTTTTAACTATCTTTTAATCCTATATTTATATCTCATTTAACCTAGTACTTGAATATTATCAAAAACTCTAAATATAAAAATATATTTCAAATAAAATGATATAAAAAAAGGGATATTTATTCTAAAAGTAGTAGGGTATACATTCGAAGATCATTTTGGTTTATTTCATTTTGTACTTCTAATTCTAATCCTGCATTTCTAACTGTTTTGAAGACATCCATCCCTGCTGCTTCCATTGATGGGCGGGATTCTTTGGGTAATTTACATTTTAAATCACCATTTTCTGCAGAACATTGTTTACAAAGGGTGCATGGACCGCAAAATCCGTATGTGAATGATTTATAGTATCCTGATAAAAATGCATGTTTTTCAAGTTCTAATATGGATTTACGTATTTTTTTTAATGCTTTGGGGAATATTTCACCGAAATTTTCCTTTCCATACTCATCAAATATGGATCTACTATAACCGATTAGATATGCCTTAGAATATTCTTCCAATACTTTCCTGGTGTCTTCGGGAGTCGGGCTGTATGGTGGACATGATAATTTCTTTGCATAACTTGGACATCCATACTGACATTTTAATCTAACCCAATTGCCAACCACTACTTCATTTGGATTAATGGATATAATTACAAATGCACCATCTTTAAATGCCATTTTTTCCAGTTCAGCTTCCAATATTTCATATGATTTGACCATGAATATCACCCGTTAATATTTTCTATTTTATTATACTCATACACTTTTGATTGTAAGTTGTAGATCTTATTTTTGTAAATATCTTACGAATTTGGAAATAAATTTATCCATACATAATGGTTGGATTAATAGTTATTAAAGTGTTCAAAAACCAGTTATGGACGGTTATTTATCTATTTTTATCGGGGATCATACATTCTAATAACTGTTAACTATATATTTATATTCGGTTATACTATTCTTAAAAGAGAATTAATTGATGTAAGAATTTAATTTTTTTTACTAAAAAAATTATTAAAAAAAAAACAAATATTAATTTAAAATAGATTTTTAAACATAATATTGTTCTATTTCTAGAAATTTGGCCTAAAAATCATTTAAATATCAGAATACTAGAAAAACATATTTTAAACAAAAAATAAATTCAAAAAACAATAAAATTAATACAATTACAATTGAATAAAATGACAAGAAAATTAATTTATAATGCTGAAATAGTCGATCTTGGTCTTTTAATAGATCATACACTAATTATATCCGATTTACACATAGGATATGAGCAGGCTCTTAACAGAGAAGGTATAATGGTACCAAGATTTCAGTACAAAAAGATATTAGAAAGGTTAAATGAGATTATTAAAAGTTTTGATATTGGGAGGATTGTTGTTAACGGGGATATTAAACACGAGTTTGGAAGGATAACTCGCCAGGAATGGGATGAGGCATTAGATTTTATAATATTTTTAAATAACAACTTCGATGAGGTTATTCTTTTAAAGGGTAACCATGACAATTTCACCAAGTTCATTGCAGATAAAACCGATCTTGGGGTCTATGAAACCTACAGCATAGGAGATTTTATTATAATGCACGGTGATAAGATTCCAGATGATCTAATGACCAAGGATGAAAAAACAATAATTATAGGACATGAACATCCATGTATAGGAATTAGAAATGGTGAAAGATTCGAGAAAATTAAATGTTACCTTAAGGGGAGTTATAAAGCGAAAAATCTGATTATAATGCCATCATTCAACTTCGTGTCAGAAGGATCCGATATCCTACATGAAAAATCATTATCACCGTTTCTTAAAAAAAGATCCATCGATGAATTTGAAGTTTATGGTGTTGAAAACTTTGAAGTACTATATTTTGGAAGGATAAAAGATATTATTAACATTAAAGATCGTTTTTATTAAGATTTTATATATTAATATTTATGATCAATAAAGATTCTAAAAATAATAATAGTGTGATAAATTTTATTTACAGGAAAATTTGAAATGATAGAAAGACAGGAAAAAGCATACAAAGACAAGGAGATTTATCAGATACTCCATCCATGGGTAAAAAAATGGTTTAAGGGGAAATTTGAAACATTTTCGGAAGCTCAACGTTATGCGATAATGGATATTCATATTGGAGAAAATGTATTGGTATCATCACCAACAGGTTCTGGAAAAACTTTAACAGCATTCCTATCAATCATAAGCGAACTAACACACCTTGCTGAGAAGGATGAACTGGAAGATAAGGTATACTGCCTGTATATATCCCCATTAAAAGCTCTTGACAATGATATTGAAAAAAATCTTGAGGAACCATTGTCTGAAATAGAGAAAATAGCAGGGAAAAAACTGGGAATACGTAAAGCTGTTAGAACCGGGGATACAAATCAGTATCAGCGGTCAAAAATGCTTAAAACTCCTCCACATATCTTGATTACTACCCCAGAAACTCTTTCAATACTTTTATGTGCACCTAAGTTTAGGGACAAACTCAAGGATATTAAATATTTAATTGTTGATGAAATACACTCACTTGCAGACAACAAACGTGGAGTGCATATGAGCCTAACACTTGAAAGGCTTCAAAATCTTACGGGCGGTTTCACAAGAATAGGGTTGAGTGCAACTGTACATCCACTTGAAACCATTGCAAGTTTCCTTGTTGGATATGATAATGGACAGGTACGTAACTGCAAAGTAGTGGATGTTAATTATCTGAAACAGCTTGACATGAAGGTGCTCTGTCCAGTTGAAGATATTGTAATGTCAGATCCTGAAGAGGTGAACACAGCACTCTATAACCTTATACATGGGCTTGTTAATGAACATAAAACAACCCTTATATTTACCAACACACGTAGTGGAACAGAGAGTGTGGTTTTTAATCTTAAAAAGAAATTTCCAGATTTTTATAACCATGAAAATGTAATGGCGCATCATTCATCCTTATCTAGGGATCTGCGTTTAGAAGCAGAAAATAAGCTCAAGGATGGGGAGTTAAAGGTGGTTGTATCTTCAACATCACTCGAACTCGGAATAGATATAGGTTTTATAGATCTGGTTGTGCTTGTCAGCTCGCCTAAATCAGTTTCAAGGGCACTTCAACGTATTGGGCGAAGTGGTCACAAGCTCCACGACAAATCAGAGGGTCGTATAATAGTTGTTGAAAGGGATGATCTGGTTGAATGTTCACTTATACTTAAAAATGCTGTTGAAGGCAAAATAGACGAGATTCACATCCCACAAAACTGTCTAGACGTACTATCACAGCAAATATATGGAATGTCCATAGAAGGTAAATGGGATATAGAACATGCTTATAATGTCATTACAAATAGTTATAACTATAGAAACCTTACCCATAACGATTTTATTAGTGTTCTAAGCTATCTTGCTGGTGATTACACAAGTCTTGAAGATAGGTATGTTTATGCCAAAATATGGGTGGATTATAAGGAAAAAATGTTTGGTAAGAGGGGTAAGCTTGCAAGGATGTTATACTCAACCAATATTGGAACCATACCAGACAGGTCCGCTGCAAGGGTTAAGTGTAATGGTGAGGTTATTGGACGCATAGAAGAAGATTTCATGGAAAAACTCAGAAAGGGGGATACTTTTGTTCTGGGTGGGAAGATATACAGGTTCAACTATGCAAGGGGTATGACTGTAAATGTAACACCCTCATCAGGACCACCAACCATTCCATCATGGTTTTCAGAACAGTTACCACTTTCATTTGATCTTGCCATGTCAATACAAAACTTCAGGGCAATAATGGATTTTAAATTTAAGGGTAATAAAAAGAAGGATGAAATAATCGATTATATCCATGAATATCTTTATGTGGATTATAATGCAGCCAATTCAATATACAGTTACTTCCGTGAACAGTACATGTATGCACAGATACCAAGTGCTAGAAATTTGCTCATAGAATTTTATAAGGGATATGGTGGTAGGAAATTTGTTATATTCCACACACTGTTTGGTCGAAGAGTGAACGATGCACTTTCAAGGGCTGTTTCATTCATTATAGCAGAAAAATTTAAGAGGGATGTGATGATATCAGTATCGGATAATGGTTTTTATTTAAGTAGTGATGGTAAAGTGGGTGGATTTGATGTTTTCACCGAACTTACACCGGATAATATAGAAGAAATACTTATAAAGGCCATTGACAAAACAGAAACACTTGCAGCTAGGTTCCGTCACTGTGCAGGTAGATCTCTCATGATATTGAGGAGATACAAGGGAAACGAGAAAAGTGTTTCTAGGCAACAGATAAAGGGTAAAATACTTCTTAAATTTGTAAAAGATCTTGATGATAACTTTTCAATACTTCGTGAGGCAAGACGTGAAGTTATCGAAGATTATATGGATGTTAACAACGCTAAAAAGGTTCTTGCCATGATAGCTGATGGACGCATGAATGTTAACAAGATAGATACCACAATACCATCTCCATTTGCCTTCAATCTAATAGCACAGAGTTATTTGGATGTGTTGAAATATGAGGAACGTATAGAATTTATTCGCAGAATGCATCAGGCAATTATAAAAGAAATAGGTGATGAATTACCCGAAGAATAGATAGTAAATTAAAGTACATTTTATATATTGGTGATAACCAATTATTAACTTCGATAATTGTAAATTATGAATATATAAATTAAATATATACTATTAGAGGCATGATATTATGAAACTTTTTATCCTCACTACAATTGGCTTTTAAATCATACTACTGCAATGCAGATAATGATTTAATACGTAAATGAACGCTAAATTGAGGATGTGATTATATTAAGAGTTATAAATTAATTACGGTATTTATATTCGGTTTAATTTTTGCATTACCCATTTCAAGTGCATCAAATGTTACAAATTCATCCAGTGCGGTCAATGTGAAAATAACACCTATCACTGTCACTGCAACAGGATATAACAGTGCTAGTGGAGGTTATTTTTGGACCACAGGAACATTTGAAAACTATGATCCTTTTTCTCATGAATGGGGAGTACTTGAATGGAATCCTAAAGGGACTCCTGAAGGTGAATGGACTTCAAAAGTCTCTGATGCTGATTTTAGTATAGATGGACAATGTAAAAGCGGACATTCTAATGTGCACTTAGTGCCAGTACAAAAAAGTTCAAGTCCTACAAATATATCATCAACAACTAAGAATCAAACCATTCCAAAAGAAAATTTGATAAGTGAAATGGTAAATAAATCATTTAGTGATTTAGTGATATTTTTGGATTATAAGCTACATTGAATAAAGACTCATTAAATTAATTTTTTTTCAAATTGGATGTGCTATTTTTTAATATTATTCCACCACATCTAAATAGATCAATAGTTTTTGAAACATTTGATCGGGAATAATTGTAAACAATATATTTTTTTGGAACGATTTAATTGTTAAATAAGTAAATTCCATATTTTTAATGTTTAATTGAAAAATAGATGAGTTAATTTTCAAAAAATTAGCTTTGAAAACAATAAAATAACTTAGATTAAATTAATTAACCAAATAATTTAAATCATCATCTAAGTTATTTTAAATCCAAGTGGTCTTTAGGAGAACCAATAGTGCACCGAATTCGAATATACTCATACTTAATACTGGAAAGCCCATTCCCGGTCCGTGAAATCCTGCTCTTACTAGTAGGAAGAACATGAACATGATATTTTGTACTATTAATAGTGAGGCGAATATAACGAGACCCATGGTGAACTGGGATTTTAATTTTCTATAACTTGTCACATATGTAAATAGCAATATTAAAAGTAGTCCAATATTAGCGGCACATACAATGGCAGCTATAGTAGCCAAAATAGGGTCGCCTAAAAACCTGCCAAAATCATCGGGGTTATTTCCATTGAAAGTTCCATTTCCTGGAAATGTTTGATTGAACACGTGATCACCTTCTAATCTTCTTTAATTTCCTTCCATATCTGTTGGAAAAGTTCATAATTTTCTTCCATTGGGGATGAAAGAAAGTACATCATACCATAATTTTCTCCTGAGGAGCTTATTACATTGTTATCTTCTAAAACTTTGATATGGTGTCTTACTGTTTTATAATCTAATTTTAATTTATCAGCCAGTTGATTGGCGTTATAAGGCCTTTTATGGATTTCATTTATTATCCGGGCCCTATTAATACCTCCCTTTGTACCGGCTATAAGCCACCAAAGTATTTTCTTCATGGGCACCACCAAACAATTTACGGATTTTTAAACTATTATAAGTAGTATCATACCCTAAGAACATACTTTATCGGTTAATATTCTATGAAAAATTTATTTTAATCGATCTAATCCCAAATCCATTGGGAATAAATGGTTAAATTAACAATAAATTAATAAAAAAGACATAGATGATATTAGCATGTCTTAAAATAGGATAATTCTTCTAAATTTCTGTTATCTTTAAATTATACTTATTATTCTCATAGGTGTTACAACCATTAAATAGCTATTCCATAATTATGCCCAAATCTCTACCAAATCTTTGTTAAAAATTTATTTAAAAAAAATAAACGATATTGAATACTAATAATAAAATAAAAATAGTATTAGGACTCATTTTACTATGATAACAAATGTTTATCAGATTTTGATATTATTTTCTATAATTTTCAAATATTGATTGTATAATTATGTTTTTTAGGAAACAATTAATAATAAATTATCTCCAAAACGGATTAAGTTCTTATTAATATTCAAATTTGCTGAATATATTTTAAATATAATTAAAATATAGACAGTAAACTAATATAATGTGTCTAATTGTCAGATGTAATAAACAATAAAAAATTCCATTTTAAAATTAAAAAGTTTTAACTATAAGATTTTCGATCACGATTTTTTAGTAAATGATAGTTAATACTTTTGAACAATACGGATATGGTAAGAAAATGAAGAATCCTAAAATCCTGCTTATAACAGACGATGCCATGGAGGCTACTAAAATTATTAGATGGCTAGATTTATGGAATTATGCTGTTAAAATTATGGGTTTCGAAAATAAATTGTTATCACCAGAAAATTTATTAAAATATAATCTGATTTTAGTTGAATTGCCACATAAAGATAATTATGAGGCTATAAAAGTTTTTGATAATTTTAGAAATTTTATAGATGTACCTGTCATATGTTTTGCATACCGTGGGGATGATTACAAAATTGATTTTCATAAAAACTTTTTCTATATTGGAAAACCTATAGATCCAAAGGAACTTAAACTTACCATTGAAATGGCTATGTACCGACACCAAATGGAAATGGCATTATGTGAAAGTGAGCGAAAATACAAGTTACTCATAGAAAATGCTGATGATCCTATAGCAATTGTTAAAAATGACGGAACATTTCTTTTGGTTAATAAGAGTGGAGCTAAATATTTTGGAGGTATTCCAGGAGATTTTAATGGTAAAAAGATGTGGGATGTGTTTCCAGCTGAACAAGCAGATTCCCAGATGAGATCAATCAAAAAAGTGATTGAAACTGGCATAGGATTAGTAATAGAAGAAAAAACAATTATTAATCGAAAAGAAAGATGGTTTAGTACAAAATTACAACCAATAATAGATTCTAATGGGTCCATATCCAGTGTTCAACTTATTGCAAGGGATATAACAAAGAATAAAAATATTGAATTTGATCTTATAGGCAGGGAAAGTTTCTTTTCAAGAATCCTTAATGACTTACATTCATTTGTAGCTGTTTTAAAACCCACAGGTGAAATAATATTCATAAATAATACACCATTAGAACTGATAGGAAAAAAATTAGAGGATGTTGAGGGTAGAATATTTTATGAAACTCAATGGTGGGATTATTCTGAAGGGGTTAAATCCTCTTTAAAGGAAGATATTGAGGTGTGTGCAACAGGTAAATCATTGTCACATGAAATTCAGATAAACTCATCGAATGGTTTAATATGGATAGATTTCAGTATGCATCCTGTTTATGATTCCAATGGCAATGTTAAGTATTTGGTTCCTGAAGGCAGGGATATTAGCAACATTAAAAATACAAAAAAAGCATTACATGAGGAAAAGAACAGATTTATGAGTCTTAGCGAAAATGCACCCTTTGGAATGGTGTTAATTTCTAAAAATGGGGATTATAAATATATAAATCCTAAGTTCATAGAACTCTTTGGTTACCATTTAGAAGAAATTCCAAATGGTAGAAAATGGTTTAAACGAGTATTTAAAGACTCTAAAAAAAGATATGAAGCCATTTTAACATGGAAAAATGATTTTAAAAATGCAGTGCCTGGTGAAAAGAAGCCTAGAACCTATGAGGTCACAACCCGAAATGGGGAGAAAAAAATAATCGATTTTTTACCGGTACTACTTGAAAATAAAGAATATTTAATGACAGTAAATGATGTAACCGAAAGAAAAATGGCAGAAAATGCTTTGCAGCAGAGTGAAGAAAGATTTAGAACAGTAGCAAGTTCGGCTGTTGATGCTATTATAATCACAGACCTGGACGGTAATATAGTATTTTGTAATGATAGTCTCCAGAGAATATTTGGATACAATGAAAACGATATATTTGGAGAATCTGTAAATATGCTTATGCCGGGCCGTTACAAGGATGAATTCAAGAGAAATCAGGTACAATTCAAATTAACTGGTAGACATATGCTTTCGGGTAAATTATTCGAATCATATGGTCGTCGTAAAGATGGAAGTGAATTTCCAATCGAAATATCTATAACTGCATGGGAAGTGGGAGGAGACAGGTTTACAACATCCATAATACGAGATATAACCGAACGTAAACTTGTTGAATATGAACTTAGAAGCAGTGAAGAGAAATTTAGGCAGATGACAGAAAATATTCAGGAAGTATTTTGGATTATAGATCCTAAGATGAGCCAGTTACTCTACATAAGCCCGGCATACCAGAATGTATGGGGATGTAGCAGGGAAAGCCTGTTTGACAATCCAAGATCATGGATTGAATCGATCCATCCCGAAGATCGAAAACAGGTTATTGATACCATTTTCAGAACACCTCATGAAATCCAGTCCAGTGGAAGTGGAATTGAATACAGGATAAAAAGACCAGATGGGAGTATAAGATGGATTTGGGGCAAAGCAATCCCACTTAAAAATGAAAAAAATAGAATACAACGTATTGCAGGTATAGCTTTGGACATAACCCGACGTAAAAAGGCTGAAGATGATTATAAGAATCTTTTTGAAAATGTGAGTGTGGGTGTTTACAGAAGCAAATTAGGTCACCAAAGTAAATTTGTAAATGCAAATCCTGCACTTCTAGAGATGTTCGGATATAAAAAGAGTGAAATACTTGCAATTAAAGCTTCATATCTATACCAAGATAGGGAAGACAAGATAAGATTTGATCATGATGTAATTAAATATGGACGTGTAGAAAACCAGGAAGTTAATTTCAGGAAAAAGGATGGAACACCATTTACAGCTTCGGTATCAGCTTTTGTTGTCAAAGATGATTCAGGAGATATTAAATATTATGATGGGGTTATCCAGGATATAACCAAGTTTAAGGAGTTGGAAAAAAGTATTAAAATCATAGATCCTGTTGCAATATTTGATAGAATCCAGTAAAGTACAGTTTATAATATAGATATTTTAATTTAATTCCACCTAAGAAAACTATTCATAATATATTTTTTTTATTCAAACATCCCGATTGAATAGTAAGCAATCAATATAAAATTTTAGATATTAATTTAACATGAAATTATTTTATATTTGATGTTCAGAATATAATTTTTCCATTTCAATTTAACATTTTTACATTAACATTATAAGCAACTAATTTCATAATCTATTTATATTTAAATAAAAGGAATTAAAAAGAGGTATTTTATGGGCTGCGTTACAATCTGTATATCTGACGAACTTGAAATTGCTTTTAGAAGACTTGTAAGACTTAAATATGGGGAAAAACAGGGTAAAATATCCAGAGGGGCCACTGAAGCTATATTTGATTGGTGCCAACGTGAGAGAATCAAATTACTGGACGAAGATCAATTATTTGATGATGAAAGGTGATAAGATGGTAAAAGATTACTCTAACGATCAAAATAATAATGACATTGATCTTGAAGGAATATCACAAGAAGTGGATAAATTCTTAGAAGAAAAGGAAAAACACATAAGAGAAACAATCATAGGCTCCAGAACAATTGAAGAATTGAAAGATTTTACACTGGATGTCGGAATTAAAAAAACATACCTTTGCACCAGAAACACTAAACAATCATTTCCTGTACTTGCAAAGGTTGTTGAGCTCTTTATAAAGGTATACGGGGCAACTGTTACCATGTATCCTAAAGGAGATAAAGTTTGCCTGGAACTTGTAACTCCAAAACGTGAATTATAACAGATCATGCTGGTGTTAAAATGGAAAAAATCAAGATCCTAATAGTTGAGGACGAGAGTATCCTTGCACTGGGACTTAAAAAGAAATTAGAAAATTTAGGGTACAGTGTTACAGATATAGCTGCATCTGGAATTGAAACATTCAATAAAGTTAGTGCTAATAAACCTGATCTTATATTGATGGATATAGTGATTAAGGGAGATATTGATGGAATAGAAACTGCTGCTGAATTAAATAAAACAGAATCAATTCCTGTGATATATCTTACAGCCTATGCAGATGATGAAATTCTTAAACGAGCAGCAACCACAGAACCCTATGGATACATACTCAAACCCTACAAGGAAAAAGAACTGAAAGCCAATATTGAAATGGCAATCTATAGGAAAAAATCTGAAAAAGATGAAATGCTGGACTATGAAGATGTATACAGAGATATCACAAGTTTCATAGGTGAAAACGAGGACGTCTTTAAGAAAGCATTGTTAGGATCTTACCTAGATGAAGTTGATACGTCAATCGATATAGGATCAAGTAAGATGTACATATCAGCTTCACGTGGACAGAAGTCATCGGATGATAAGGATGTTTCTGAAATACTCAGTAAAATTGCACTTAAATTTATAGATAAGTATGGGGGAGAAGCTTCTATATATCCTAAAGGCGATGAAATATGCCTGGAACTTGATAAACCTGATTTTTAAATATCTATTAATCAACAATGTTTCAGGGATTCTACAACTTCCCTGAAATTTAATTAAACCCCGATTATAAATCCATAATCATAAAAACTACTTTTTTTTATTTTTCATATAAAATAATATTTACTATTTTTAGTGGTACTACTCCAATTCTGTTTCAATTAATATATCTGTTGCAATCAAGTTAACTCTATTTAGATCATCATCATCATTATTATTGAGTTTACTCTTACGCATTCCATATAAAAGTCTACTGACACCCCAATTATTAGGCTAATAACAAATCTCTGAAGAGTTGTAGATGATAGTTGTGTTATTAAAAATAAACAGGAAATTATTGAAAGAATTGGAACGATGGGTACCAATGGACATTTAAATCATCGCTTGATATCTGGTTGTGTCCTTCTAAGTACAATAACAGAAATTACAAGGAAAATAAATGCAGATAATGTTCCGATATTTCACAAGTTCTATTATAAGTGCAAGGGGAATGAAAGCAGCTATAAATGCTGCAACAGTACCTACAAGAATTATACTTGTTATCGGAGATTTATAAGTTGAATGAACCCTTGAAAATATTCCATGGCAGGAGCCCGTCACGGCTCATGGCAAAGAAGATCCTGGTTTGTCCAAAGAGACTGGTTAAAAGTACGGATGTTATTCCACACAACGCACCAATAGACACTATTGAAGCAATCCAATTGGAACCAACATACTGTAGTGTAATGCAACTGGCGAAGCATTGTTCAATAGGTTAAATGGTACCATTCCGGTCATGATGGCTGCAACTGCGATGTAAAGGATTGAACTTATTATTAGTGATCCTATAATTCCTATAGAGATAGTTCTTCCAGGGTCTTTAGTTTCTTCAGCTGCTGATGCAACCGCATCAAACCCTAAATAAGCGAAGAAGACCCTGGCTGCTCCTGTGAATATACCACTTATACCGTATAGCATGAATGGATGGTAATTTGCAGGATTTATATAGTTTATTCCTATGGTTATGAAGAGTAATATAACTGCAATTTTAATAAAAACTATTATTGCATTGACACGGGCACTTTCCTGTGCACCTCTTATGGTACAAATCGCAAAATAAAGTAAAAATAAAGGTCATAACTTATAATAGGGTTACATTTATTGGTTGTATTAATCTATGTATAAAAGGAATTTAAAAAAAAATAATAAGTTAATTCATTAGGGTCATTATCATTACATAATTTTTATTCACATTCTCTCCCTGTACTCAAGTTCTGTAAAAGTGATAGTGACAAGTGTGCCATCATTAACTTCTACATCTAATTTACCTTCTAACTGATTAACCAGAGAATTTATTAGGAGAATTCCAAGACTATTGGTTTCAATAAATTTAAAACCTTCTGGTAAACCAATTCCATTATCTTTAACAGTTAATGTGTATGTTTCATCATTTTTTTCGAGAATTATTTTAATCTTACCCTTATCATATCCATTAAATGCATGTTTTAATGAATTTGATATTAATTCATTGATAATAAGTCCCAATGGTATTGCTGTTTCAATTCCAAGATTATAATTTCCTAATTCGAGTGTTGTTTTGATTTTGTTGGTGCTAACACCGTATGAGTTTATTATATCTTCAATCAGTATTTCTACATAATCTCTGAAATTTATGTTGGAGATATTGGTTGACTGGTAAAGACTTTCATGTATCAAAGCTATTGTATGTATCCTGTTTTCGCTTTCCTTATATTTTGCAATGATCTTTTTATCATCAATTTCAGATGCCTGTAGTGTAAGTAGTGATGAGATCAACTGAAGACTATTTTTTACCCTGTGGTGTATTTCACGAAGTAGAAGTTCCTTCTCTTTTAATGAGGTTGTAAGCAGGCCTTCAGCTCTTTTACGATCCGTTATGTCTATGAGTGAAATCAAGCTTTTCGTTGTTCCGGGTATGATATCGAATGTTGCAAAGAAATCTTTAGTTTCTCCCTGGATATTGGCTTGTGTTTCATATGTTTTAGGAATAATGGTCAATGAATCATCCTTTGTATGTGTTTTATGGAAATTTTCTATCTTCTTCTGTTCTGCAGGAACTAACATGTTTATCCAGTTCTGTTTTCCCTCAATATCTTTCTTATTTTGTTTTAAAATATTTTCAAATGTTTTATTTACAAGTGTTATGGTCATGTCTTCATCTGCAATTAACATGGCGGTGCCAGTATTTTCAAAGATGCTTCTATAATTTTTTTCACTATCTTCAAGATTTAGCTCTGATTTTTGTAGGGCCTGGATAGTATTATTTATTGATGATGCTAAATCTGAAAGTTCATCGTTACCCTTAACAGTTATACGGCGTTTTAAATCACCTTTTTTACCTATATCTCCAATTTCTCCCATTATCTTATCTAATCTGTTTAGAACATTTTTATCTATGGAGTAAATTATCAGCCCAACAAAGAACATACCCAAAAACACTATTGTGATGATAAAGTAGAGAACGGTGTTAATATAAGTGTTATAAAGAGTTCTTGGCATTTGGGATTTTAAAATTATGGCCGGATTACCGTATATATCATTAATAAGTGTGTATGCTGCAATTGAATTAGGTCCAAGTCTAAGAATATTTGAGGGATTGGTTTGGGATAGGGTTGGTAAAATTTTATTAACATCAGCTGGTTGATTGGTACTGTTGTAACTTGAAACATTTAATGTTCCGTTTGGAATGTTAATCAAAGATGCTAAATAATCATTATTAATATAACGGCCCATTATTAAGGTTCCTTCTATTGGTCCCTGTCCATGTCCTGTAACTATTGGTTGGGTAGTAATTATCATAGGACCTTCAGGCAAGTTTAAAACACCACTCAATCCGGTATTATTATCATGGACTAATAATGGACTGTCTTTTGTAAAGCTTGTAAGGTTCTGAGGAAGGCTTGTATATTGTTTTGTTTTTAGATCATAAGCCTTTCCATAAATGACTTTGCCATTGTTGTTAACAAAAATAATTAAGTTAACACCGAGTCTGCTAAATGTATTGGGCGGAAGGTCCTTGGTAATGAAGTTGGGATTGTTTCCGGATACAAATGTATATGCATCATCCCACTGTGCCCAATCTTGAGTTGTTCGATTCATTGCAGATAGAGAGTTGTTAAAATCACTCATCTCATCATTAAGAACATGATAACTGTATTTGGTCTCAATACCACTGTATGTACCCTGAAATACTAGATACGAAATTGATAGGAGAACAACCACCAATGTGATAAGGATTAAACTGCTAAATAGCAGTGTTTTACTACGCAGTTTCATTTTTTTTCCTCATCAACAATCCTGATCATCTCGTAATTTTCTAAAAATAATTAAAAATTGTATATCATAGTTTCCTAAAATATTTCAAGTTTTTATAATTATATTTTATTGAAGGTATCTTGTTCAATGTCTATATTAACAACTTATAGTATAATGTGAATGTTTCATTTCTATAATTAATTTTAAATATCTACAAAAAAGATATAGCATTCATGGATTTAAAATATGATCCATTAATCAAAGAATATATTCAAAATCATAATATTAAACCAAATATTACATAAGATTTACACGTGGGATAACATTATATAGAATTTCTTAATAAAACACCTGAAGAATGGGTATAGGAAGCTGAAGAAGAAGCACGTATCGGTATGAGTACGTAAGAAAATCAAGAAATTTATTAGATTTTAAAGATTATTTGGATTCTCAAAATTTCAGTTTACTAAGTGTAAAAACCCACATGGGATCTGTACGTTCAATGTATCATGAACAAGATATAGATGTTCCCAGAGTAATATTGAAAAAAGATACACGCCAAGAACTTCGAGATGCAATTCCAACAAAAGAAGATATAAGATTTGCATTAACATTAACAAACCCAAAGTACAAAGCAATAATATACCTTATGACTTCATCTGGAATGGGAATGAATGAAGTCATATCATTATCTGTAGGGACTAGTTAAATCCTTACAAGATGATATTAAGATGTCCAAAGTGATTATGTTTAATAGGGAACTTATTGAAATAGTAGAAGAAAAAAGATTAAAAAATCAATTGATGATTCCAACATGGCATATAACACGAATAAAAACAGAAATGTCATATGTTACATTTAGTAGTCCTGAATCATTAACTGCAATTCTTGATTATTTGAAAACTGATCATCCAAAATCTCTTAAAGATCCACTTTTTAGAACGGGTATAAATCCAACACGCCCTCAAACATTTTGTTTCTATTTCCAAAGATTAAATAATAAATGTAATTTTGGTAAACCTGACCTTCAGCCATTCTTCAGATCCTATGCAATGAGAAATATTTTGCAACCACCATTTCAGAACATATTTCTAAACTTAAAGAAGCATATATCAAAGCAATACCCTTTATTTCAATTGTGAAAATAAGAAATTATAAATGAATTGCGGTTGAAAATCTTGAAAAAGATAAACTGATGAAAGCACAGGAAATACGTTTAAAACGTATTGAAAAATATATGGAAGAAAAAGAAAGGATAGATAATGTGAAAAAGCCATGAGAAGAATAAATTATTAAAATTTATTTTGTAATATTATATTTTGTGAATCGTAAAAATCTCTAAATATGTTTATTTGATCCATAACTATCTCTGTATATTCACTTAGATCATCAGTCATAATGTGTTCTGGAATTGTAAGTGTGAGTTTTATGATCAATTTTTCTGTATAGTATTGATGTTCTAATCTTAATTTCATAGAATAATCCTTAGGAATATACTTTCTATAATTTTCAAGTCTATCCTTAAGAAACTGATTTTGTTCTGTGGTAACTTTGGTATCCTCAAATTTAAAGGATATATTATGTAATATTTTGTTCGGTTTTACTTATTTTTAGATCTTTTAACTTTATCAATATTTCACTCCTTATTATATTAATTGAACTTTTAAACAGATATATTTAACGAAAATAGCCAATAATTTGATCTTTTACTAAAAATAAACTATTCATAATGACAAAAACAAATACTGTATCGTCCACTTTTTAATTAAAAATCAAAAACGATTTACCGACAAATATTCGAAAAACTTTATTTAACGTTCCATAAATTTATGTTGGAATTATATAATCTTAATATAGGTACATAAGTATTTATGATGTAAAAAACTTCAGTATAGGGGTATGAAACAACGTTAAACTCAAAAATCTTAATTGTTGAAGATGATAATTTAATAGCAAAAGATTTAGAACAAATATTAAAAAATTTAGGGTATAATATGCTTGCAATTGTTTCAAATGGAAAAGATGCATAAAAATAATAGAAGAAAAGAAACCCGATCTAATCTTAATGGATATAGTATTGAAGGGGAATTAGATGGGATACAAACCCTCAAATAATAAAAGATAACTAAATATACCATTCATTTACTTAAAAGCTTACTATGACAATGAAATATTAGAAAAAGCTCAAAAAACACAACCAGCTGCATATATCACAAAAACATATGAAGAAAAAGGATTAAATGCAGCAATACAACTAGCAATTAATCATTAAAAAATATTAATTTTTAACAAATGATACAAAGTTCCTTTACCTTCTCACCATAAACACCAATTTATATTAAAATAATAAATTGAATCCCGCATTAAATTATAGTATTTATGAATTAATCTACGCTAATTGTATAAAAATTTAATATAACATATTATATATATTATAATTTATTTCTAAATGTAGTGCATTAATATAAATTTTCATATTTAAGTATTAATGCTCTTAAAGTCTAATCTGAAGGTGAATGTACGGATGAAGTAAGAATATTAATTGTTGAAAATGAGAACATTGTTTCTACTGATTTAAGACAGCGATTGGAAGATATTGGTTTCAATATCGTTGGCATTGCCTCTACAGGTGAAGATGCTATTAAACAAACTAGCGAAACTAATCCTGATTTGGTTTTAATGAATATACGGCTAAAAGGAGATCTGGATGGAATAGAAACAGCACAAACTATAAGTGATGTTTATGATATCCCATTTATATATCTAACAGGTTATTTTGATAATAAATCATTGGAACGAGCATTAATAACCAAACCCCATGGTTACATCATCAAACCTTTTAACGATGGAGAAATACAAAATGCCATAAAACTAGCATTAATAAACCACCAAAAGAGCAAAGACTAAAACCAGTAATCACAGAAATATTTAGGAATAAGTCCAGAAATTATACAAAATTCTTAAAAAAATTAATATCATTATAAATTTTCTACTTTTTTGGATAAAATTTAATATAGTACCTTTTACATATACTGTATTAAGGTAATAATAATATACCTTTAGTATATTATTATTTAATTCTTTTTGGGGGTTTGTAAACACGGTAAATTTAAAGGTCCTAATTGTTGAAGATGAAACTATTTTAGCAATTGATGTAAAATATCAATTAGAAAAATTAGGTTATAATGTAATAGGTATTGCAGATAATGGAGAAGATGCTATAAAACTAACAAAAGAAAGAACTCCTGATGTAATATTAATGGATATGGTTATAAAAGGAGATATGGACGGAATAGACACAACCCACCAAATAAATAAACTCTATGATACTCCCATCATATACACTACAGCCTATTTTGACGATGATATATTAAAACGTGCAAAAAAAACAAAATCATATGGTTACATCATAAAACCATATAAAAACGGACAAATAAACACCGCAATACTAATAGCATTAACTAAAAACAAACAATGTCCAATACACTACCCAAAAATCGGAATTTCAAAGTCAAAAAATTAAATACTTTTTTAGATACCGGTTAATTTTTATTAATAATTGAGTTTCGGTTTAGCAATTGGTAATCAATTTGGTAGTTCTCATAAGTTCTCTTAAAAAACCCGTTATATGTGAAGGAATTTATAGAAACAAATTTATCCTTGTGGTTATATAAAATTAAGTGGAGAAAAAAAATGTTAATCCATAACAAAGTATATAACCACAGAAAAAAACAGCAAAGAAGGCTTGAAAAAGAAAAATTAGCTAAAAAAATTAAACCTCAAGAAAAACATATATTTTTGACAAGTTAATTGGTATGAAACATTAATTTAATAATTTTTTTTAAATCAATAAATCATTCATGGAATGTATGATTGGATTTTATAGTACCAATAAAATAAATTAAGAAGATTTTACAGAATATAGTATTGGGGATGATATGAAATGTTTGTTGATTGGGTTTTAATTTCCTATATGGATGGATCTGAATTATTGTTAAGAAGGGGCGGAAACTTTGAAGATAAGTTAGTCGCTGCAATTGAAATAGATGAAAAAAATTATCTTATCAAAGTTGCTATAAACAATCAAACTATTGTAAGTTATCCCATGGCAAATATGATTAGTTATACTAATAAGCCTCAAATAGATTAAGTTAAAATATGATATTAACTATCTTTAACTCTCTTTTTTAATGATTGATATGTGTATTTTTTTCTCGTCTTTCTTTATACTGTATTATTCTAAGTATTTTTAGGGAGTATTTTTGTATGCGGAGGCACTTAGTTATAGTGGAAGATATGGGAACTATTATCAGTATGCTTAAAAATCTATAAAAAAAATAAATTAATATTTCATTTTGATTATGTTGTGTTTACAGTGGTATAAGCGTCGTACATACTCTAAAGCCAAACTATGATATACAATAATACGCTATGATTCTTAGTAAAAAGATTCCTGCTAGTACTTCTAATATCAGTGCTATGATGAAAATTATTATTCCTTTCATTATATTTCCCGCATATACAACCAGCACTAATAGTAAGTTCAAAAAAATAAGATTACTATTTTGTTAACTATATCGTTCTTGAATAACAATAGTTATATAATGGATTTGTTTTTGAGATTTAGGAGGATATAAAGAAATGAGCGTAAAAGAAGATATACGAGCACAGATAATTGAGGGATTGGCACATGCTAAGTTTCCAATAGATACTCCTGAAACACTTTTAGGATCCTTACCTGATGGTGCACAAACCACATGCAAATCGGGTGATGTTGTATTAACGGCAGGGGATGCTGGTAAAGTCCTTAAACCTGATGACTTTCCATTTAAATCAGCTGAAGAAGTTGCAAAAGTTATAGTGGATAGGGCGGGTTTATAATAAACCATCCCAATTTTTTTTATTTTAGTAAATTAACAACATAATCTCCCTGTATTGTTGCAATATGTATAAGAATTGCCATTAAAACAATTATTAATAAAATTATTAGAATTATTCCTAAAATTATGTATATTGATTGTCGAACTTTCATTCGTCACTCCAACTTTTTGAAATATAAACTCATTTTGATCTAAAATAGAAAATATATCCTAAAAAATAGGAAAAATTAATAATGATTATTATCCTATTTGTTTAACTGCCATTTCAATATCTGATGCATGAACAGTTTTTCTTCCAGCGTGTTTTGCAAGTAACACAGCTTTTTTAGAGATATCCTCTCCACATTGTTCTAAAACGTTTGCTAATGCTTCTTTTGCATCTTCACTTACTCTAGGTGCACCAGCATTTTTTATTATTCTTCCTATTGGAGCTATTGGTAGTTCAGTCATATTTTATCACCATTATATAGTTTATAAACCCATTTATTTAAATACATCGAATTATAATGGATTTCCATAACAATATACACTTTTTATTAAAATTATGTGAATATAATCACAAAAAACTGGTCATACAGTGCAAGTGTAAACAAAGGAAATTTGGATCCTGGTTATTTAAAAATCCATAGTTTTTAGATTTCCAAATTGATAATTACATCCGGACAAATACATTTTTCTCCAATATCCCCTAATGCACTAATACATTCCATTGGTCCTTCATATCCACATTTTTGGCATCGTTTAATGGCATTTATTATATTTGCAATTGCAGCATTATTTACAATATTTTATTAATCTTCGATTTTTACCCATGTTTTACATTTGGGACAATAATGTTCTACACTCTTTACATTTTTATGATTTATGCGTTCATTTTTACGAAAACTATTCATAGAGCCTTTAAAACCACACTTGGGGCATTTCTTTTGTTTACTCAAGTTTATTCACTAATTAATTAAATTTTTAATGTAATATTTAAAGTTTTTTAAAGTAGATCAACTGGCAAGTTCAATAATTTTATTTCATTATTTGCAATGAAAATAGTTACAATTTCCAACAAGTTCATAATTAGAAAAAGTCACATTATTGAACTATCCTGAAATTCAGGATAACAAAAAGTAGTCAAAAGAGTAGGCATAAAAGTAGTCAAATAAAAAAGAAGACATTCACATTTTAGTATATATTTATATTAATGATATGTAATTTGAAAAATAGTAGGAACAATATTATTTAATTCCATTTAAATTATAGGAACCTAACTTTTTATTATTCTCATCATTTCATTACCACCCTTTCTAAACTCATAATCCACCTTCACAATCTGTATATCCACATCAAGAATATCGTTTATGATACATTTCACAAAATCTGATTTTAATTTCCTGTTTTTTACAAGGGGGTAGATTCTAACTTCGTTTGATGAAACTCGAATCATTTCTTTAATGATGTTTAAATGAAATTTATAGTCGAGTCTGTGGTCGTATATGAAGAGTAGATGTGAGCATAAAACCATTGAAAAGCTGTTATCTGGAAATGGGAGAAAATTTAAATCTGCTTTGATATAATGGGTTTCCCTATTTTTTCTGTAATCCTCAATAAATTCTCTACAGGCATCATCCCTTTTCTCTTTAAGATCTTCTATATCGGAGAAAAAATTCCACACAAAACTATCAACAGATGCTAAACCTCCAATAAGGACTTTCATATGTTCACGATATTTAGCGCAGAGAATATCTGGATCTTCACCGTATAAAATATCTAATGCTATTACTTCATATCCCCTTTTTGACATTTCAGCAGTGAATGAACTTGCACCTGCAGCACAATCCAGAATTCTATCGTTAAACAAATCTTTTCTCTTAAGATCGAACATTTTAATATACTCTGCCCAAGTCCTTCCAATGAATATGGGACCTTCAATCTTTTTTATTGTATTGTTAGTATGAAAGTTTTTAGCAATAGACATATTTCTGTTGTTCAATGGATTCACCTTGATAGTTTTCTAAATTTTTAGCAAGATTTATATAGATTGAATTAGATCATTTAATATTCACTTGCTCCGGTAGTGTAGTCCGGCCAATCATTCCGCCCTCTCGAGGCGAAGACTCGGGTTCGAATCCCGGCCGGAGCATTAATATTTTTTTAATATAAAAAGTTTAGGCAGTTTATTCAAAATTTTAAGTCGAGATATTTTTACAGGTTATTCTAAATCTGCTATAACTGTACATGGTGCACTGTCAATTCCTTTTATCTGCCATGGAACTATTATCAAATTATTAATGGTCTGGTCTGAACCAACTTCTTCAAGTTTCATATCTTCGATAAATAGGAGAGGTTCTCCATAGGATTCATCAATTTTAAAAGCAGTTATATGTGTTTTTTTAGCAATTTCAGCATCGTCGTATCTTGCCATTGAAATACAATCTATTCCTATGCATTTGATATTTTGATGATTTTTTCTTATCCAATGAATTGTCTCGGGTGAAACACCAGGATTCTGTGTCAGATACATATTCAAATTTTCTTCCCTATACTTTTCCAATCCCGTTCTGAAGAGTATGCAATCGAAACCAGTAAGATCTGTTGTTTCTATATCTTTCACTGTTATAAGCTTACCAGGGCTCTTCTTACATTCAATTATCAGGGGATTATCAAAGGAAAGTTCCCCAATATCGTATTTAGATATCTCCTTAGCACCGGATATAAAATGTCTAGGGGCATCTACATGGGTGCCGCAATGATTAAAAACTTCGATTATATAACTGTTGTAATCGTCACCATTTTCAATCTGGGTATTTGGTGTTATAGTCGGTTTGGTTGTTCCAATATAGTAGGGCGAATTATTGTCAATATTATAGGATAACAGAATTTTTGTCACTTTATCACCATTACTTCATATCTAAAAATTAGCTAATATTATTTTTGATGTTAACGTTCCTTTAACAGTTTATTACTTTTTATTTCAGGAGAAAATATATAAGTAATTATATAACAATTGTTATATAATGGAGTTGGAGTCAATATGAAAAACAAATGACCTAGAAAAGCACTAACTAAATTATATTAAACTTAATATTAATTTATTATGGCTTTAATCTAATTATAAACCGGTTTTGGTGTTTATATCTGGGAGTGGGTGGGAATAAAATAGGATTCTAAATAAAAAAAATTTATGCTTCAAAAAACAAATAATAATATCAACAATTATTTATTCAAAATATTTGAGAGGTGGATTCAATGACAGAATTAAAAATAGATGTTACAGGCGAAACATGCCCAGTACCTTTAGTTGAATTGAGAAAGGCACTGAGAAAGGCATCTCCTGGCGAAATTGTCGAAGTTGTAGGTACACATCCTGCATCTAAAAAGGAAATTCCAATGGCTGTTGAAGCATTGGGTTCTGAACTGGTTGATGTGGATGAGAAGGATGGAGTATGGAAGATTAAGATTCGTAAATAAATATAATAAAAAAAATATTTTATGAGGATGAGAAAATGGGTGATGACTTAAAAAAACCTGATAAATCAACTATAATTGTGCATAGTGGAGATATGGACAAAATATACAGTGCACTAATAGTTTCAAACGGTGCTCTTTCAATGGGAATGGAAGCATCTCTATTTTTCACATTCTGGGGACTTCAACGCCTACAGAAGGATGGGCTTGAGAAAGGGCCGCTTTCAAAGATGCACTTCTTAGGGCTTGGTAAATGGATGATAAAGGGAAGAATGAAAAAAGCCAATGTTGCATCCCTCGAAAGATTATTAAATGATTTCAGAGAGTTAGGCGGAAAGGTAATAGCATGTGAAATGACCATGGAGATCATGGGAATCGACAAAAAAGATCTGAATCAGGATATAATTGATGAATATGGTGCAGTTGGAACATATGTAAACGAAGCAAGGGATTCGAAGATCACACTATTCATATAAAAGCTATAATAGATCTAAAAAAATTTTCAGATTGGAACATTTTTGGAGGGAAAACAATGCCTAGAAAATATACCTACCTTGATAACGCTTCAATTACCCGAATGGATGAAAGGGTGTTAGAATCCATGAATCCCTATTTTTTTGAAACCTATGCAATACCCACATCAGAAACAGGATATTCAATGGGTATAGAAGCAAAAGAAGCACTAGATAATAGTAGAAAAATAATTGCCACCAAACTTGGTGCAAGAGAAGATGAACTAATCTTTACATCTGGAAACTCCGAATCCAGTAACACTGCTCTTAAAGGAGTTGTAACTTCACTTAAAGACAAGAAAGGTAAACATATTATAGTATCAGCCATAGAAGATTTTCCTGTTTTAAACAGTGCAAAAAGCCTTGAAAAACAGGGATTTGAAGTCACATATCTTGATGTGGATGAACATGGAATAGTTGATCCAGAAACACTCAAAAATTCAATAAAAGATGATACAATCCTTGTATCAGTACAACATGCAAATCAAGAAATTGGAACTTTACAAGATATAAAAACTATTGGTACAATATGCAAGGAAAAGGATATAATTTTCCATACAGATGCCACTCACACCTTTACCAAGGTTCCATTAGATGTTAATGAAATACCAGTGGATCTTATAACCATATCTGCCCATACAATACACGGCCCTAATGGTATTGGAGCACTCTACATAAGAAAGGGAACATCCATAACCAAATGGCTTGACGGCGGTTTTCAAGAATTCAATAAACGTGGAGGTCTTGAAAATATTCCCGGTGCAGTGGGATTTGCAAAGGCAGTTGAACTAATAACTACCGAAGAAAATAGGAATATCCAGAATATTCGAGACCATCTAATCGAACGCGTGCTTTCTGAAATACCAAAAACAATATTAAACGGCCATCCTCTTTTAAGATCACCTCAAAATGCCAATATAACCTTCCAATATGTTGAAGGAGAATCTATTACATTACATCTTGACATGAGAGGGTTTGCTGTTAGCACAGGTTCGGCTTGTTTCAGCAGATCACTTCAACCAAGTCATGTTATACTGGGAATAGGTGGAGATCCAGAAAGGGCCCATGGATCACTCCGAATAACACTGGGTCGTTTTAATACAATGGAAGATGTTGATGCAATTGCAGATGCATTAGTTGAAGTAGTAACCAACCTTAGAAAAATAAGTGCACTGGGCCATTAAAAAAAATAAAAAAAATAGTAGTATATAGGGTAGGAAATCTAGAAATATTCATAAATCTGAACAGATAACATCTAGAGGAGCATCAGTAAGAACAGTACCCCAATTAACTCCCACACCTACTTCGGGGGTTATAAACATATTTCTTTCAATCCCACCTAGATCAGCATTACTCGCAGCCATGTAATGGAGAGAACTAAATATCTCATTGTGTATATTTCTAGATTTGGGCACTGCCAAGGCTTTATATCCACACAATCTGATAAATCACATAAATTGCTGGTAATAATTGTTGATTTTATTGTTAAATTTATCGTAGTTCAGATTACCATTAATTAACCTTTCTTTGGTGATGTTTTGGGGTAAAGTAATTCCTATTGAAATAGCCCGTGGATAGATAGCAATTAGTATTAAATTAAATTATTTAAAAAAAATAAAATAGAATTATTAAAACATACAAAAATCAAAGTTCTTTAAACTTCAATATAAAGGCCGTTCCCACACTTCTATCAACTTTGAGCTCACCTTCTAACTGTACTGAAAGACTATCTACTAATTTAAGCCCTAAAGAATTTGATTCAAATGGATCAACATCTTCTGATAATCCAATACCATTGTCAGAAACAGTTAAAATATATTCCTCTTTATCAGAGACCAGACTAATATTTATATTACCAGTTCCATCTGGAAATGCATGTTTAATACAATTTGAAACTAGTTCATTAACAATCAATCCCATTGGTAAAGCAGTATCAATATTCAAATAAATATCATCCACCTCAAAACTGGATGTGATACGACTTGAAACACGGGAATAGGAACTTAAAATATCATTAACCAAATTATTCAAGTATTCACCAATATTAAGACTACTAAGATTATGGCTGTGATAAAGCTTCTCATGGATCATGGCCATGGATTTAACACGTCCCCTACTTTCCTTAAGAACTTCAGCAGCATCTTCACTTCCGGTGTGATTAGCCTGAAGGGATAAAAGGCTTGAAATTATCTGCATATTATTTTTAACCCGATGATGAACTTCTTGAAGTAACACTTCTTTTTCTTTTAAAGAGGCAAAAATCTTCTCTTCAGCATTTTTAAGTTCAGATATGTCTATTATTATACCTCTAAAACCTTCATGGACATCATCATTGAATATAGGATTTGAATAAAGCATAATGGGAAAAAGGCTTTTATCATGACGTTGTGCTGTGTACTCATCACCTGTAACCTGTCCTTTAAGCACGGTTTTAATCTTATCACGGGATAATGGTCTGTCCTCTTCAACAATAAGTTCTAAAATATTCAAACCATTATCAATATCCTCCGGGTAATATCCGAACATTTCAAAGGCATAAACATTCATAAAGGTTAGATCTGCATTAATATCAGTTTCAAAAACAGTTTGGGGAAGTAGATCAGCCAGATCCCTGTACTTCTTCTCTGATTTAATTATGAGATCTTCTGCTTTTTTTCGATTACTTATATCTTCAAATATGTAGATCCAACCAGAAAATAATCCTCGTTTGTAAATAGGAGTGAATTGAACCTCAACCCATTTTTTAACAGGTTCATCAATTTTTATATTAATCAATCCTTCTTTTTCCCCTTTGGGAGATATTTCACCCCACATGTTAAGATTATGGTCTGCATTGGTACCGAAGGATGTGTTGTCTAATTTAAAAAGTTTTTTTGCAGATGGGTTAAAATCCATTATCCTCTCAAGAGGATCAAGAACCATCACACCATTTTTCATGCTATCAAAAAGGCTTCTGTAGGCAGGTGGCATAGCATCCAGAAGCTTGTAATCGACTATACTCCAAAGTATAAGAATTCCAGATATGGTTAAGACAAGCGGGGTTGGATCGAAGTAGAATGGACTTAGACCGGCAGAATATATTGAACTACTTAAAAGGGCTATTAATGCAGCTATAAAAACTATAATGGCCTGACGTTGGTAGATATGGGATGTTCTAAAAAGATTCTGTCCCACCAACACGAGTCCTGCAAGCATAAGAATATATGAATATATTGCCGATGTAATTGCTGCCGGCCCGTGTCCATATACAATCATAACTCCCTGGGAAGTAGTTACAGGTATTATAACTGGCCATACCAAGCCATAATATTCGTTTGTAAATGCTAGATATATTACTGCCGCAGGAATTAAAAAAAGGAAAAAAACCCGAGGTCTTTTAATAACTTCCTGATTCTGTGTATAGTCAAGGGCAAATAAAAACCATAATGGGGCCACAGTTGTTATGCCTATGTAGCTCAGTTTGGACCAGAGCATCTTTGAGGCCATATCAACAAAAGCAAGTTCAAAAGCATTTGTCAATGACCATTCTGCAATTAAAATAAATAATAAAGATAGATATATGGCACCACTAACACCACGTCTTTTCCATGCTATCCCTGCTAAAATAAGACTTATTATTGCACTTATTATGAGTATTAAAGAGTATATTGTGTATTGAATTTGCATTAATGATCCTCAAAATATTTTTAATAATATTATTTGTGATTATAATAAGCTCTTTGTTATTACATAAATAGTCAACTTATAAAAACAATTTTACATGTTGAAAACAAATTAATTATGCATGGAAACGGGTACCGGATGGAATCAGTTCAAAGGGAAAGAAACACCTTCTACAGTAGAAATTCATGGATCATTCTTCAAAGCAGTTTCTAAGAATTCAGATGTACTGGATTTTGGATGTGCCTGGGGTAGAGTTGCATTCCAACTTCAAAAATTAGGATACAACGTAACAGGATTTGATATAAATAAGAACGCAGTAGATACAGCACTCGAATCTTCCAAATCATGTGAAAACCATGGTAGAAAAGTTAAATTTGACCAAGCCAATGCAATGGATCTTCCATATACAGACGAATCATTTGATGCATGTATTATACAGGCATTTCTTACCACCATAATCTCACCATTAGACCGGATAAAAGTTTTATCAGAGGCACACAGGGTTTTAAAAAAGAATGGAATATTATATCTGGCGGATTTTGGATTGAACTGGAAAAATTTACATTACAGAGAAATGTACAGAAGAGATTATATATCAACCATGGAATTAGGTACATTTATTGTAAAAGAAAATTCAAAGCCCCATGGAGAGGATATGTTCACTGTACATCATTACACAAGGAAGGAATTAATTGATCTTGTGAAGAATTTCACCATTGAAAACTTTCATGAAACAGTATTTACAACATTTCATGGAAACAAAACCAAAGGCTACATTGTAATAGCCAGAAAGGGTTAAATCTAATCAAAGTCAAGATAATATTAGTTTAATTCCTGGAATTCAGTATAGGATTTATTTGCCCAATAATTTTTTTAGAATAACAAAAAAATTTGAATAATCAAGGATAAACAATGAAACATAGTAAAGAACTTCATAAAATACTTCAAAGAATAGATGGGCATAGTTATAAAGCCTATAATGATATTAAAGGAAGTTATAACTTTGAATTTTTTGTATTACACATTGAACATGTTCAGAGGGACCCATTTGCAGGTCCATCACTTTTAAGAGTTATAGTAGATGAAAGTGCACAATTTCCACCTGAATTAATTAAAACTAAAGATCAGAGGATAGTTGTATCTGATTTTATTGCCAGAGTATTCAATTCATCAATAAGGAAACATGGAAAGATCAGGGGTGGAAGCGGTAAAAGTGGTGTGATACAGATTGACAGCGGTGGACAGGAAGTATTAGAGAGAAGCTGTGTAAATATCAGGCCTGGTAAACTTGAAATAAGATTTTCAATTGGATTACCAGCTAGAGGTAGGCGGGTCATGGGTTTAGAAGCTTCAAGATTGTTAGGTGAAGTACTGCCCCGGATTGTTAAGGATTCATGTTTCTATAAAAATTTGGATTCTGAATATTTAATGGAAGAAGTTGAACTATACGAAGATGCAAATTTCTTAAGACAAAAAATCAAAGATTTGGGGTTGGTTTCATTTATTAGGGATGATTCTGTACTTCCAAGGGAGAGTGGTGTATCTGATAAACCCCTGAAAAATGCTGTTCAATTTAAAACACCCGAATCCCTTTCAGTTACTATTGATACTCCTAACAATGGCCCCATCACAGGTATGGGGATTCCTGTAGGTGTTACTTTAATTGTTGGTGGAGGTTATCATGGTAAGTCAACACTCCTCCAGGCTGTTGAGAGGGGTGTATATAATCACATATCTAGGGATGGAAGAGAGTGGGTTGTAACAGATCCAACCGCTGTTAAGATCCGTGCAGAGGATGGTAGGAGAATAGAGAATGTGGATATAAGTTCGTTTATTCATAATCCTCCAATGGATAAGAACACTGTTGAGTTTAAAACAGAGAATGCTTCGGGTTCAACTTCACAGGCAGCAAATATTGTTGAGTCCCTCGAAGCTGGAACAGAACTGTTACTCTTTGACGAGGACACATCGGCAACCAACTTTATGATAAGGGATGAAAGAATGCAACGTTTGGTTTCAAAAGATAAAGAACCAATAACACCATTTATTGACAGGGTTCAGGAGATATACACTGAATATAACACATCTACTGTGATAGTCATGGGAGGTTCAGGCGATTACTTTGAAGTTGCAGACACAGTTGTGATGATGGACAATTACAAGCCTGAAGATGCAACAGAAGATGCAATGAAAGTAAAGGATGAACTACCAATTAATAGGAAGAGGGAAGTGAATTCTAAATTCAAATTTAGAAATAGATTTCCTGAAGCTGAAAGTGTTAAACCATATAAAGGCCGTAAGCTTAAGCTTGATGTGCGTGGAATACACAACATACTTCTGGGAGTTGAAAGTATCGATCTTTCGCAGGTTGAACAGTTAATGGACACCAGCCAAACACGTGCAATAGCATATGCAATTAACCATGCACAAAACTATATGGATGGTAAACATTCAATGAATGATGTGATAGGAATTATTGAACAGGACATTGCTGAAAATGGACTGGATATATTGGCTCCAAGTGGACGGAGGTATCCACATAACTTGGCACGACCAAGAATATTTGAATTTATAGCAGCCCTAAACAGACTCAGATCATTTAAAACCAGTAATAAATGAAAATATGGGAATATTTTTTATTCCTCAAATTTTCCAATATTTATCATTAAATACTTTAAAGACCTATAATTCTCAGCTTTAAGGGCATATACCTCTTTTTTACCATTATAATTAAATGTGAACCGTGTGATAGGATGTCCGAAACGAATTTTTTCCATTTTATCGATATTGAATATCTTAACTTTACCAGTTCTGCGTGTTTTATAAAAATTTTTACGATACTCTATGAATGAATCATTGGTTAACTCTATATCATAAAATTCATCTTCAAAAAAAAGCATTGTTTCTTCCAGATCCTTATCGCATACGATACAATTATCTGCTTCATCAGGATTTCCAACACCACACTTGGGACATATCTTATCAAAGGAAATTCCATTGTTGTATTCGTTATCCAAATCCATATTTTATCACCATAAATCTAATTCTTGAGATTTTATCTTATTCTCTTGAGATAGGAAATAATCTTATTAATAAATTCCTTTAAAGCAGCATTTCTATCTATTTCTTCACCTTTTACATCCTTTTTAGGATCATAAAATCCCATTTTTATCATTAAATCCTTTAAGGCATTATAATTTTTTGGATTGAAACTGTATACTGCCTTTTTACCTTGATAATCAAAATTTACTATTGTTACAGGATATTCAAAGTGTATATTTTCCATAGCATCCATATTGTATTCTTTAACCTTGCCAGTTCTCTTGGTGCCTGAATTTTTTTTCTCGTAGGCAATGAACTTGTTTTTTGTAATTTCAATATCAAAGAATTGATCTTCAATATATAGTAATGTATTATCACATTCTGTATTGGTTGTAGAATTTTCAGTATTATCCAAACTTTCTGGACATGTTTTATTGGAAAATATTTCATTATTATTATTATTATTATTATTATCTTTAATCATTAACTTCATCACCCTAAAATCTATATG